>Ga0209417_1000147_pt1 | contig 190592 bp, 158 predicted proteins | sample RifGroF2_FD_184002 | JGI IMG/M metagenome (GOLD analysis project Ga0209417, IMG submission 184002) | Groundwater microbial communities from Rifle, Colorado, USA - Groundwater F2 (SPAdes) (version 2) | ecosystem: Environmental > Aquatic > Deep subsurface > Groundwater | place: Rifle, Colorado... | reverse complement strand
CTCATTATGAACGCAATCTGCTGTAAACTAATCTATAGGGTTTTCGCAGTTACAAAAAGACAATCTCCTTTTGTTACACTTTACAAAGAAAATTTTAAAAACGACTTGCATATGTCTTAGAATTCACAAAGTACGCACAGAGTCGCGCAGAGTTTGATTTTTCAGGCAAAAGCCGTTATCCATAACTGCAAAATGAATTTGCAAGCGCACTTGCGTAATTCAATCTGCAGTTATGGATGAAACGCAACTGCGTTGTGTTTCCTGATTCGGCTTTTGTGAATCTTACTCCGATCCGCCTCGGCGGATTAAATTCCACTCTGTGAACCGAGCACCAGCAGTGCGAGCTCATGAGCACCTTGCAAAAGTAATTTATTGCGCGAATAAACTGAGATTCCTGGAGTTTTTTATGGCATAAAATGCGTCACCTAAAGTTTTGATTTGACATTGATTAGAAAACATGCTCTAAATAGAAATTTCAGTAAAACCTTACAATTTGATTTTTTTTCGTAAGTTTGAAACCTGAAATACAAATTTTCAGTTTAAATACAAAAAAGCATGAAAAGGTTAAAATTCATTTTTCTGGTAATCGGAGGCCTTGTCGCCATAATGTTTACCAGTTGCCAAAAACCGGATGAAACCAAAGCCGTAATTACGGTGAAATATACCACCGACACCACGAAAGTGGTTCCATTTGCCCATGTCCGGCTTGAAAAATATGATGTGAATGTTGAAGGTCAATGCGACGAGGATGGATATTTCGAGCACCTGTTCGAGATGGAAGCTATTCTCGATGTTCATGCCTGGCTCGACACCAGCCAAACCGGCACCAATACTGAAATGTATGGCGAAACCACCATACGTCTTGATCCGGGCAAAACAGTTAACAAAACTGTCTTTATCAACTAAACAAGATATTTCGAAATTTCAAAGCAACTTCCATTTCGGGGGTTGCTTTTTTTGTTTGTTATAAATAACATCTCCCGACTTTTTAGCCCCAATCCAACCTGAGTGCATTGCGCAGCAATCTCTCTGCGTTGGATTGTTAGCTGCAATATCTTTCCCGACATTTTAGCCCGCCTTTGGAGTTTACTCCGCAGACGGCGGAGGGGTAAACTCCAGCAATATAAGATTAGCCACTCTGCATGCTGACCTGGAATTCCGCCAGTTGGCGGACAGGCTGTCGGGAGCACCAACCCCGGAGCAACGGTTCCGTGTTCATCGAATGAGCTTATGAGTACATTTAGGTCACGCGTCGGGAGACGCGCGCCCAATGCGAAGTTTTTATCTCCGAACGGCGGAATGTTGCAGCCCTTAACGATATGAAAGAGTCGGAGTATATGCATTTTCATAACCTGTCCCGATAAATATCGGGAGCCTCGCAGCTGTGTCATCACGTGAAACCACGTAAAACGTGGCAAGCTGTGACAAGCTGTTTCACGCAGAGCGAGCTCTCTGCGTTGTGGAAATACTACAAAAGCCAACGCACTCAGGTCGCATTCTGCGACGCAGAGAGGTTGCCCTGATGTTGTCAAACGTTCTAAGTCAGATCGCTGAGCCGATCCATTTCTTCTTCAAAGCAGCGGCGACAAAGCGGCTGATAGGAATCTTTTTCGCCCAACAGAACCCGTTTATCATTATGCACAATGCGGTGCGAATACTGAGCCAGGGCGCCACATTTCATGCATATAGCGTGCACCTTGGTAACATATTCAGCAATAGACATCAGTGCTGGCATTGGGCCAAACGGCTTACCCAGATAATCCATGTCGAGACCAGCAACAATCACACGTATGCCGCGTTTCGCCAAATAAGTGCACACATCGGGCAAACCCTCATCAAAAAACTGAGCTTCATCGATACCGACAACATCAACATCCTGAGCCAGAATCATGATGTTCCGGGAATTATCAACCGGCGTACTTGGAATCGAATTGGCGTCGTGCGAAACGACCGCCGTCTCGTCGTAGCGCACATCGATGGACGGCTTGAAAATCTCAACTTTTAATTTCGCAATCTGTGCGCGTTTCAGACGCCGGATGAGTTCTTCGGTCTTGCCTGAAAACATGGAGCCACAGACAACTTCAATCCAGCCAGAATGCGATTCATACTTATTTTTTTCGAGAAACATACGCGGTTTTTCTAATCTTCGTTATCTTTGACATCGGATATTTCAACAAAAATATAAAATTCAAAACACTTTCTGCATGGCAAACGAAATAATTAAGAACGGAATTATCGGAGCGCTGGAATCTTTGGTAGAAATGACCGCCAATGTGACCGAAACCGAAGGGCCGATTCATCAGCTCGATATCGATTTGCTACAGGATCAGATTCGAAAATTCTACCGCGAAATTCAGATGCTGGATGAAGCGAACCGGAAAATCCTGAATGCCGGAATTCCTGTAAAACAAAATTCTCAGCCTGTTGAGCCGGAAACACCTGTAATTGAGAAAGTGGAAGTCGTTGCTGAAAAACCATCGGAACCTGCGGTTGAAATTCCTGTACCAGTAATAGAGACTGTTGTTGAAGTTTCGGAGGAAAAACCCATTGAAATAATATCGCAAACACAACCCGCTGAAGAAAAACGAGAAGCCGAAGTTGTAGAAATGCAGCATGAAACTGTGGTGGAATTCAATCAAAATCCGATAAAAGAAAATAATGGCGGCGATTTGTTTTCACAGCCAGTGACCATTGCTGAGAAATTGAAAAAAGAAGACAACAGCATCAATCAACAACTGATGAACAACAACGCGGTAAGAAACGAAAAGCTGATTGGAAGCCCGATACAAAATCTTAAAGCCGCCATCGGAATCAATGATAAATTCATTTTTGTCAATGAACTTTTCAAAGGTGAAATGAAAGATTATGATCTGGTGTTGAATACGATAAACGAGGTGGAAAGCGAACAAGCTGCCATGTCTATCTTGCACGAAAATCTTCAAAAGCGGGGAACGCTGGAAAAAACAGACATTCGCATGAAGCTGGAACGCTTCATTCAGAGACGATTTGCATAATAACCCTACTCCATAATCAATGAAGAAATTCTTTTTCTTTTTGCTGCTTTATTCTCTCTTTTCAAATGCAATTGCTCAGGATTCTGTCTATGCGCGAAATGTAATGATGAAGCTGGGTTCAGCAGAATTCTCGGGTCGCGGATACGTAAACGGAGGCATTGATTCGGCAGCCACTTACATTGAAAACGAATTCAGTCGTCTTGGCCTTAAACCCATTGGCGAAAACTTTTCTCAGACTTTCGAGATTCCGGTCAACAATTTCACTGCGGCAGAACTTTCAATCGATGGGAAAAAATTGAAACCGGGAGTCGATTTTATTCTGAATGCGCACAGCAGCTCTATTTCCGGTGATTTCGAAACAATTATCATCGATGAAAAAATTCGTTCTTCAAAAAAGAAACTCAATAAACTAGCGCCGAAAGTAAAAGGGAAAATTCTTTTCCTGAATAGATATGAAACGAAAGATAAAGAAGCGCTGCAATGGTACGATGCCGTAGCGCATTCCAATCCATTTGGAGCAGCTGGAATCATTGTGCTGGACTCAGGAAATTTTTCATACAGTGTTGCCTTATACGATAATATCTTCAAACATTTCACTGCGCAACTGGCTCCTGATGCGTTTCCCGCTACACCTGCAAAATCGGTCAGCTGCAACATCAGCAATGATTTTATTCCGAAATATCCGGTAAAAAATGTAGTGGCTTATCTTCAGGGACAGGAATACGCCGATAGCTTCATTGTCATTACTGCGCATTACGATCATATTGGAATGCTGGGTGAGGCTCTGTTCCCGGGCGGCAACGACAACGCATCCGGTGTAGCCATGATGCTTGATCTGGCGCGTCATCTGAAAACGCAAAATTTCAGACCACGCTATTCAATTATTTTTATTGCACTCGCATCGGAAGAAGCCGGATTGTACGGCAGTACCTGGTTTGCAGAGCATCCAATGATGAATCTCAAACAAGTGCGTTTTCTCCTGAATCTGGATATGGTTGGAACCGGATCCAGCGGTATCACTGTAGTGAACGGAACGAAATTTAAAAACGAATTTCAGAAATTGGTGACATTGAATGACGAAAATAAATTCATCAATGGTGTGAAAGAACGCGGCGAATCGTGCAACAGCGACCATTGTCCGTTTTATCAGAAAGGGGTTCCCTCGTTTTTTATATACACAACCGGAAAGGATTATCAGGAATATCACAACGTGAATGATAAACCTGAGGCAGTTCCAATGACCGCATACAACGGGCTGTTTCGCTTGATCGAGACTTTCATTTACTCATTTTAAACTAAACGCATGAAAATAATTACTATTCTGCTTTTTCTCATAGCAACATCATCCATGGCTCAAACAAATAAATGCGATTCACTTTTCGATGCAGAAGCTGGCGTCGATGTAATGAGTTCGTATGTATGGCGGGGAATCCGTTATGTTACATCACCTGCAGTACAGCCATCCATGGAGGTTTCTTTTAAAAATGTTTCTGTCGGCGCCTGGTCGTCGTGGCATTTTTTCTCGGGCTGGAGCGAAATTGATTTGTATGCCGGCTATGAAAACGACTATGTGATGGCAGGAATTACCGATTACTACACATCGTCAAATTACGTGCTGGACGACTATTTCAACTACCAACCAGGAGCAAGCGGCCATATGCTTGAGGCCTACGCCGGATTTCCGGGCAACGAAAAAATTCCTTTCCGTTTTTTGGCCGCCACAGCTGTTTTCGGCGATGACGATGATGATGATAATCCATATTACAGCACTTTTCTTGAAGTCTCATATTTGTTCACACTGAAAAAATTCAATTCGGAATTACGTCTTGGATTCACGCCTGCTGAAGGCATGTATGCCGACAAAGCCAATATCTGCGAAGCAGCATTCCGCATGGAAAGAGAAATTGAATTTCCGCAGGATTTCGGATTGAAATTTATTTCAGAACTCACGTTAAATCCCGTCACCAAAGGGCTCTATCTGGTTGGTGGCGTTGGAATAATTTTCTGATATGGCAAAGCTTGTACTCATACCCGTTCCGATTGGCAACAAGTCCGACATCACACAACGAGCCCTGGACTGCCTGCGCGATGCAGAGGTGATTTACTGTGAAGACACACGCAATACGCATCGCCTGCTTGAAATGTATGGCATTGTCGGGAAAAAACTTATGGCTTATCATCAGAACAATGAGCACCAGATGACTCAACAGGTGGTTCGCTTCATTGCCGCAATGAACATGGCCGCATTGGTAACCGACGCGGGGACGCCTGGCATCAGCGATCCGGGATTCATGCTTGTTCGGGCGTGCATTGAAAATAATATTGATGTGGAAGTTTTGCCGGGAGCCACAGCGTTTGTTCCCGCTCTTGCCGCATCGGGACTGCCCTGCGACCGTTTTTATTTTGAAGGATTTTTGCCCTTAAAAAAAGGACGTCAGAAACAATTGGAATGGCTATCAAAAATGCCGGTCACCATTGTGCTGTACGAAGGGCCGCATCGTTTGATTAAGCTGTTGGGCGAACTTGAAAATTATTTCGGACCCGATCGCAAAATCTGCGTCTGCCGCGAACTAAGCAAGATGCACGAAGAATATGTGCGTGGAACCATTGCAGAAGTAAAACTCAATTTTGAACAGCGCGAAGCTATTAAAGGCGAGATTGTGGTTGTGGTCAGTGGTGAGTAGGTTAAGGTTGAGGTTAAGGTTGAGGTTGAGGTTAAGGCTGAGGTTAAGGTTAAGATCAAGGTTGAGTTTTTCACATTACTCAAAGAAGCTTTTTCTACATTCACGTAAAACAGCTTGTCACGTTTCACGTGATGACATGATCGGACTTCACGTCTGATTTCCACGTACCGAAGGATAAACAGCAAAACCCGCTGTCGTACATTGAGCCTAATGATCCATGCCCAATTCAGAGCGAGTGAACAGTGTGAGAGCGAAGCGACTCCATACTCAATGCTCTATACCGCACATGCTTTATACCGCATGCCGCATGCTCAATGCCGCATGCCTCTACGGCAAATTATTATAAGTGACCCAGTCATCGTAGTTCCACGATTTCCAGTTCATGTTTTCGTATTTGTTATTGAATGTTCGGATGCGTGAATCTACTTCGTCTTTCGAATTATTGAGTCCGAACATGCTGTTATGATGATCGGTGTCGAAACTGAAAACATGTTCCGGTTTTGATTGCTGTAAAGCATGATACACTGCAGGAATCGTATTGTCATTCATGCGCGACAAATACTCATAATCGAAATCATTCACGTCGCGCGTGTTGTATTTTGCAATCATAATATCCCAGTTGACGGTGCCCAGCAGCAGGACTGCAGCAAAGAATGCCCATCCGTTGGTGCGAATCAGATACCAGGCGCTGCTCTTTTTCATTACTTTATACAAGGTAGTCACAAGACCGAAAGCCGTGAGCAGAAGCCAGACATAAACTCCGATACGTTTATAGGTAAGATCATATTCGGCAACATATACTGAATTGCGAAATGCTGTTGCAACGAGTAATATCAGATTCTGAATGAGCCAGATGTTGGCCAATAGTCGCACCGATGCAGATTTATTGTAAAAATTCAAAGCACCCCGGAAAAAATACATGACAATGGCAATCACGAAAATGACGCTTACAATCAGCGTTCCGACGCCTTTATGAACAAAATCGGCATAGGTAACATCGGTTGGTAAATCGCCGCCGCTTGCCATGAATGAAATGTCGATAACATTCAACAATAATAAAAGCAAATTCAACAAGCCAAGAAAAATCATTACAATAACCGCTTCAGATCTCATATCCATGCGGAAGCCAAGGAATGAACCGCTTTCAGTATCCATTTTTTCAGCCGATAATATTGAAGGAGCGTTCACATCGTTTTCGTGAAGCTGCTTGTGGTGGCGGATAAAGAAAAATCCGTACATCAGCAGAAATCCGAGGAATGTGAAAAACAGCCATTGCATCGAAATGAAATCAAGATTGATGTTATCGGTAAATTCCTTGAAAACAGGACTGGCTTTGCGGTACAGACTTATGAAAACAATAAGCACGGCTAACCCGATCACACCAATAACGACTTTAGCGCCGGTATCGAGTTTTGGATTTTTGGCCACTGGCGGATTTGGAATATTATTCTGAACATCGGGACCGGAAGCCATTTCTGCGCCCGGCCGATAATTTCCGGGAGGATATGCTGGATTGTATCTTGGCTTGCCAGCTGATGAGCGATCAGATAAATCGATAATCATGTAAACAAACGACGACAAATATGAATACACCGAAAAGATGAAAGCGGGAAAAAACGAAGTTTTCGGCAAAAGCGTATGGCAAGCCAGTACAGACAGCGCCGTGATATTAGCCGCAACTGAAATGACCGTCCCGTGCCAGGCAACAAAGAATCCTGAAATAAGACTGATGAATGCAAACAAAACCCATCGTGTATCTTTCAATCTTTTCAGATCATCGAAAGCAAGCATGGTAACGAGTGCCAACGAGAATAGAGTGAAATTAATACCGGCGCCTTGCTCATAAAAAAAGAAACTGAAAAGCAATGTTGAAATCGCCAAAATCAGAGTGTTTCGTTTCATAGGTGGAGAATTTTCAAGTAATAACGCAAGTTGGACAAAAAAATGATACAATGGTAAAAAAAAGACTGCTTTAAAGGCAGTCTTTTTAGAAAGTTATATTCAATTAAAGCTTCGTGATATCTGGAATTTCCATATTGGCATATCCCCCATCCTGCAGCTTGCTCTTGAGTTTCTTAAAGCAGTCGAGCGTGTACTCAACATCTTCCATGGTGTGAACCGCAGTAGGAATAATGCGGAGCAACAGCTGTCCTTTAGGGATTACCGGATAAGTAACACCAGAGCAGAAAATGCTGAATTTTTCGCGAACGTCCACAATAATATTGGCTGCTTCCTGCACACCACCTTTAATATATACAGGTGTTACCGGTGATTTGGTCTGACCGAGATCAAAACCTTCAGCACGGAAACCATCCTGAACTGCATTAACGATTTTCCAAAGATTCTCGCGAAGTTCGGGCTGAGTTCGCACCAACTCGAGACGTTTCAGCGCACCCACTACCATTGGCATCGGCAGCGATTTGGCGTAAACCTGAGAACGCATATTGTATCGCAAATAGTCAATGATTTTTTTCGGGCCGGCAATAAAACCACCGATACCAGCCATTGATTTGGCAAAGGTTCCGAAATAGAGATCCACGTCATTGCGAACACCAAAATGCGCATCTGTTCCTTCGCCTTTCGGGCCCATTGTTCCGAAACCATGAGCATCGTCGATCAGGAAGCGGAATTTGTATTTTTTCTTGAGTTCGACAATACCTTTCAGATCACCGAGGTCGGCAGTCATTCCATAAACGCCTTCGGTGATAACGAGAATGCCGCCGCCGGTTTCAGCAACCACTTTTTCGGCATGCTGCAGCTGTTTTTCGAGGCTGGCCATGTCATTATGGGCATAAACAAAGCGTTTCCCAATATGAAGGCGCATTCCGTCGAGGATACAAGCATGTGCTTCAGCATCATAAACGATTACATCCTTGCGGTCAACGAGGTTGTCAATAATACTGACCATTCCCTGATAACCGTAGTTGAGAAGATAAGCGTCCTCGCGGCCAACAAAATCGGCCAGTTCGCGCTCAAGCTGCTCATGCAGTTCGGTTTGGCCAGACATCATGCGGGCACCCATTGGGTAAGCCATACCGTATTTAGCGGCACCTTCAGCATCGGCTTTGCGAACTTCAGGGTGATTGGCCAAGCCAAGGTAATTGTTAAGACTCCAAACCAGTACATCTTTACCGCGGAATTGCATGTGCGGCCCGATTTCTCCGGTTAGTTTAGGAAATGTAAAATACCCGTGTGAAAACTTAAAATATGCTCCCAGCGCGGTTTTGTCAATGTCGAGTTTTTCAAAAATATCCACGGTAATTCAGTTTAAAAATTTCTGCAAAGGTAATATTATTCATTAAATTAAAATACAGTCGCAATCAGTCACGTGCAATTAACAATGGTTTAGATAAGAACAGTGTTTTTACACACGACAAGGCTGATTGCATCAGGCCAGCATGAATAATAATATTTTTGATCCGCCCTTAAAAGTTTCAAACTTTGTACTTTTTATCTACATTTGTATAAACTAACGAACACTATGTCGGCAGAACTGAGCAGAATGAAGAAGCTGGCCCGCCTGCTTGAGGCCAAAGCAAATCTGAAACAGGATATTTATACCAACACACTTACAGCATTGAATATGCTGAAGGCCGAGTCTGAATTTATCGTAAAGGATCTGCGCAACAATATGGCCAACCGTAAGCGTGTTATTCCGCTTGAATTTGAGAATAAAGGAGAATTTGAATTTGAACTGCGATTTGCTGGTGATGTGCTGGTTTTCTTCATGCACAGCAATGTCTTTGATATTGGAACCCACCATGAAGAAATGAGGACCCACTATTTACGGTCGGACGACGAAAGACGCTACTGCGGCATTATACATATTTATAATTTTCTGTCTGACTCCTTCAAATACAAGCGAATGAACGACTCGGGAGTGTTGATTGGCCGGATTTTTATCAATAAGGATAATCATTTCTTTATTGAAGGGCGCCGCGAAATGAATCTTGTCGGTGTAAGTTTTGAAAGCGACCGCATCAGTTCTTCCAAAATAAGGCAGACTTTGATGGCCTCTTTACTCTATACGCTTAATTTCGATCTGCCTATGCCGCCATTCGAACTTGTCCAGGAAGTTAATGTGATGGACTTTGAAAGCGCTGTAGATCAGATGCAACTGAAGACCAGCAAAAAACTCGGGTTCAGGTTTCAGGCTGAAGAAGGAAATATTTTTTAATTTTTTTTCGAAAAATATTTGTGGATTCAAAAAATATTGTAATTTTGCAGTCCCAAAACAACCGGTCCGTTCGTCTAGTCGGCCTAGGACGCTAGGTTTTCATCCTAGAAATCAGGGGTTCGAATCCCCTACGGACTACAAAAATTAAAAAGATTATGGCAAACCATAAGTCATCATTAAAGAGAATTCGCACCAACAACAGCAAAAGGGTGTACAATCGTTATTACAGCAAAACCATGCGTAATGCTATTCGCATTTTCAGAGCACTGACCGAGAAATCGGATGCTGCCCAGAAACTGAGCCCAATTCTCTCACTGATCGACAAAAATGCCAAGCGAGGCATTATTCACAAGAATAAAGCTTCCAACCTGAAATCAAAGCTGACCAAGAAAGTCAACGCAATGTAATTTCAGCAATCTTACTGAACCCGTCCTTTGAGGCGGGTTTTTTTATTTTCCCCAAAACCAATTTGCGCTGGACGCTTTCTTTGAATTCCATTTTATAAGCTAACAAAAACAGGTTGACAGCAATTATCGGATTTCCACAACCTGTCCCGATAATTATCGGGAGCCTCGTGAAACGAGCTCTCTGCGTTGTGGAAATGCTGCCAGAGCCAACGCACTCAGGTCGCATCCTGCGACGCAGAGAGGTTGGCCTGAAGAAAACTAAGAAACTGTCTAAAATTTCATTTTCAGCAAAAAACAACATTCCACCGTCCGAAAGCGACACAGGAGCTGAAGGACATGGAACCGTTGTTTTTGCTGTTGCTACGACGGTTCCATGTTCCGGCAAAAATTTCAGTATTAAATCTCTATTGGTAGCCGGAACGGTTGAATGTCGTAACAATGAGCTGTTTTTCGACAGTCTCTAAGTGAACCCAACGCTCACGATGGCTATCGTGACAGGTCGCATCCTGCGACGCAGAGAGGTTGGCCTGAAGAATAAACTATTTTCAATTGATTTCAGCATCTGCGAAATTTGATTCTATAATTTTCGTAAGTTTGTATTCAAAGTCAATGCGTCATGAATATTATTCTGAATGAAATGGGAATGTTGGGAACCACCGAGATAATTGTAATTGTGCTCGTGGTCCTGCTGCTTTTCGGTGGAAAGAAAATCCCCGAGCTCATGCGTGGCCTGGGCCGCGGTGTGCGTGAATTCAAAGACGCCTCCAGAGGAGTGAACGAAGACGAACAGAAAAAACAGGACTGAGACTCCGCAAGAAATGGAAGATGAAGACCTCAGTTTCTGGGATCATCTGCATGAGTTGCGAAAGTATGTGATTCGCAGCATTCTTGTGTTTTTCGTATTGTTCATTGCTGCCTTTTCGTTTCGCGAAATATTGTTCGATCAATTTCTGTTCAGACTGCTGGAACCTGATTTCATTACCTATCGCTGGTTTTCGGCGCTGGCCGAATATTTCGGAATCAGTGGTGCGGAGAAAATAGTACTGGACTTCAAACTCATCAACATCAAACTGGCCGGCCAATTCACGGCTCATATATCCATTTCGGCACTGGCTGCCGGCATTTTGACGCTGCCTTTTCTTGTCTTTCAGCTCTGGCTCTTTATCAAACCCGCTCTGTTTGCCAACGAACGAAAAATAATAGCCCGAAACGCTGTTGTGATTGTATTCCTTTTCCTGATTGGATGCGCGTTTGCGTATTTTGTAATTACACCACTGAGCGTTTTATTTCTTGGAAATTACGAAGTCAGCGACAAAGTAAGCAACACCATATCGCTGAGTTCATATATGAGTGTTTTCAATAGTACACTTTTTCTGACCGGGCTGTTGTTTGAACTGCCGGTGCTGCTGATTGTGCTTAGCCGGATCGGCCTGGTGAGCGCTTCTTTACTTCGCAAATACAGAAAGCATGCTGTTGTTGCAGGTCTCATCCTTTCTGCCATTATCACCCCTTCGACCGATCCTTTTACGATGACCATTGTTGCAATTCCATTATATTTGCTGTTCGAAATCAGTATTCTGTCGGTAGCCAGAAAAGAAAAACGCCATGGCCGCAAAGTTAAAGCTTGATGTATTGCCTTACGCTGAAATCAGTGTAATTGCTGTTTGTGCGCCCATGCGCGACTACCGGTTCATCTGGCATTTAAACAATCATCTTGATGTGCATTTTTCGCAGGACATGCCTTTCAACTGGCCTCACAAAAAACTAAAACAGCATTTTGATTACGCAGTTTTCCGTTGTCCGGAACACGCTGAGATATTGTTTCTGAATAACCGGAACGAAAACGTTCAGCTTTTTCCTACGCTTTCTACCATCGATTATTTTGTTGTATTCAGCGAATCGCCCGAAGAAGCTGAAGTGAATAAATGGATGCAGGAGATAAAACGCATCCCTGGAATCACGCTGCTTACGCTGCTTACAGGCAAACAGCTGGATGAATTCAGACATATTCTTTCTGAAATGGAATTTCAGGAAATGCATCGCCGGATCGAAGACCGGCAAATTAAATCAAATGCTTTTGATTAAATTCAAGCCCTCGAAGAGTTCGAAACCCTTCGAAGACCGTTGATTATTCCGGGCGCCACTCCTTGATTTTTTTGCCTTCGCTGTCGAAAGTCACTTTGTAAATCGGCTTGCCTTCTTCATCAAAATATGTCCACTGACCTACCCGCTTGGTGTCGTCATACGTGCCTGTGGAAGCCACTTTCCCGTTGGCGAAAAATTCCGTGATTTTCCCGTCAGGACGTCCGTTGCGGAACATCTGTTCGCGGATTTTTGAACCGTATTTATCGTAAAAAGTCCATTTGCCGGTTTTGATATTCATAGAGTAAAAGCCCTCTTCAACCGGTTTGCCGGTCTCACCATATTCGGTGCAGAAGCCATTTTTCATTCCTTTGGAATATGTGGCATCATACAATTTAATTCCGTTCTGCCGGTAAAAAACATCATGGCCATCCTTCACCCCTTTTTTGTAGGCGGTTTCGTAGCGAAGATTGCCGTTTTGATAATTCCCTTTCCATTCACCATCCATCACAGACATATCGAAATATCCTTCATTTTCGATATTGCCGTTTTCGAACCAGCTGATCCAGTGACCGTCTTCTTTATCGGCTACAAAATTGCCTTCGCGTTGAATAGCTCCGGACTCAAACCATGCTGTCCAATTGCCAGAGCGCATGCCGTTTTCGTAATTCCCCTGACGCCATTTCTCACCCGTTTCGTAGAAATATGTCCAATTGCCGTGTTGCAGGTCGTTGACGAAATTTCCGGTACTTCCCAGTTTTCCTGATGGATAATAAAACTTCCAGATACTATCGTGCTTATCCATTTTTAGATTGCCTTCCATTTCCATCTTGCCATCGGCATACCACCAGCGGCAATAGCTGTTGAGCGAATCATTCAGAAAAGCACCTTCAAAACTTTTGTTGCCGTTGTCATGCCACAGGTAGCTGATGCCCTCACGCAAACCATTTTTATAATATGTTTCTTCCTTCTTTTTGCCGTTGAGAAACCAGGCTGAATACAAACCTTCATTCAAACTATTTTTATGAGTCCAGACCTCCCATTTCTCACCGGTTTCGTACCATGAGGTGCAAGGCCCATTCTGAGCTTCCACGACTTTCCATTTTGCGCCGCCGGTGTAATAATACTTCCAGACACCAGACTTTTCACCTGCCAGATACTGCCCGTCAACGGCTGGCCTGCCATTGCCATGAAAGAGTTTGTATTGTCCGTCGTGCAGATCGTTTTTATACATGGATTCTTCGAGTACGGTACCAAAGAAGTCGTATTTCCGATACATTCCGTCCATCTTACCATCGGCTACCATCCACTCTTCGAACTTTTGCCCTGTTGTGTCAAATATAGTCACAGGGCCGTTTTCCATACTTATTATCTTCCATTCTTTGCCGTCCTCATACCAAAATTTCCACTGAGCGGTTCTAACGCCTTCGTTGTAAAACTGCTCGCTTTGCTTGTTGCCGTTTTCCCACCAATATATCCAGGCACCATGCATTTTGCCGTTTTTCATCAGACCTTTAAATTCAAGGGAGTCTGGGTAATTGTAATACGCCTTCACTTCACCATCAATTTTAGCTTCTTCTTTCCAGAGTTCCCCGTTTGGGTAATAGAACTTCCAAACCCCGATCTCATTTCCTTTGCTGTATTCGCCTTCAGCTTTCAATTCGCCTGTTTCATAAAAGAATTTCCAGATGCCAATTCTTGTACTATCAGTCAGCATGCGACCTTTAACTCGCACATTGCCATTCGGGAATTTTTCGGAATAAGGAATCTGAGCAATAATTGCATCAGACAACAGAAAGAAAGCGACAATCAAAAGAATCCTTTGCATAGTTCGAGATTTGATAAATGTAAAATGCAAACTTAGTGAAAAAATTGTGTCAGGCACCTGACTTTTTTTTCAGCTGCTGCGCAATTTTTTATACCTTAGTCGCCTAATAATAAATCAAAATTTCAGGAGGAAAAATGAGTATAACTAAGCTCGAACAAATGATTACCGCCCTGCAGGGCAAACCGAAAAAACGTCTTGTTGCTGCCAATGCAACCGACTCACATACCATCGAAGCAGTTTCTGCTGCAACCGATCTTGGTATTATTGATCCGATTCTTGTCGGTGATGAAAAAACCATTCGGGAAGTTTGTGAAAAAGAAAAGATTGATGCAGGCAAATTTAAAATCGTCAACGAACCTGGCGAAATTGCGGCTGCGAAAAAAGCTGTTGAAATAATCAATGCCGGTGAAGCCGACGTTCTGATGAAAGGCTCGCTCAGCACCGATAAATACATGCGTGCCATCCTTGACAAGGAAAAAGGATTACTGCCTCCAAAAGGTATTCTCACACATGTAACTGTAATTGAAATACCGACCTATCCCAAACTGCTTATTGTTAGTGATGTTGCCATTATTCCTGCACCAGACCTCAATCAGAAAGTTGCCATCACCAATTATGTGATTAAAGTAGCACAGGCTCTTGGCGTTGAAAAACCAAAAGTGGCTCTCATTGCTGCCACCGAACAAATGTCGGCCGGTATGCCCGCTTGCGTCGATGCCGCTATAATCAGTAAAATGGCTGACCGCGGACAGATCACAGGTGGTATCGTTGACGGACCGCTTGCGCTGGACGTAGCTGTTGATCCGGAAAGCGTTCAAATCAAAAAACTGGTAAGCCCCGTTGCCGGCGAAGCAGACTGTCTTGTATTCCCTAACATTGAATCAGGTAATGTCTTTTTTAAAGCTTCGACCAAGCTGGCAAAAGGTGAACTCGCTGCCGTGGTTATGGGCGCCAAATGTCCTGCCATCCTCACTTCACGTGGCGACAGCGCTGCAACAAAAACCTATTCCATCGCACTTGCCTGTTTAATTGCAAAATAAATTTCTATGAGTCAAACTCTGATACTGGCAGTCAATCCCGGCTCCACATCAACTAAAATTGCGGTTTTTGATATTCATAATACCAAATTGTTTCAGAAAAATCTGAAGCATTCGGCCGAAGAACTCGCTCCTTTTGCGACCATTACGGACCAGTATGAATTCAGAAAAAACAACATTCTGAAAGAATTAGCTGACGCTGATATTGATATCGCTTCCATCAAAGTTGTTGTTGGACGTGGTGGCCTTGTAAAGCCGATTCCGTCAGGGGTGTACGAAGTAAACGAAGCCATGAAGGCCGACCTGAAAGTGGGTGTTCTTGGACAGCATGCCAGCAACCTGGGCGGGCTCATTGCCGATGATATCGCAAAAACCATCGGAAATGCGAAAGCCTTTATTGCCGACCCGGTAGTTGTTGACGAATTGCAGGATCTGGCGCGCATTTCGGGCCATCCCGAATTTGAACGAATCAGCATTTTTCACGCACTGAATCAGAAAGCCATTGCGAAATCGCACGCCAAAGCCCAGGAAAAAGATTACAATTCATTAAATCTGATTGTGGTTCATCTTGGTGGCGGAATCAGCATTGGTGCGCATCGCAAGGGAATGGTAGTCGATGTGAATCAAGCCCTCGACGGTGAAGGTCCGTTCTCGCCTGAACGCAGCGGCACGCTTCCGGTTGGTGCATTGGCGAAACTTTGCTTCAGCGGAAAATACACGCTCGATGAAGTCAAAAAAATGATTACCGGAAAAGGTGGATTAGTAGCTTATCTTGACACCAACGACGCGCAGGAAGTTGAAAACCGGGTGAAGGACGGCGATCAGAAAGCAACGTTTATTTACAAAGCCATGGCTTATCAGATTTCGAAAGAAATCGGAGCCGCAGCAGCGGTTCTCAAAGGTCAGGTCGATGGCATTCTGCTCACCGGTGGAATTGCCTACGACAAAGGTTTTGTTGAATGGATCCGCGAACATGTTTCTTTCATCGCTCCGGTATTTGTTTATCCAGGCGAAGACGAAATGCAGGCGCTGGCCTTTAATGGAGTTTGCTATCTGAATGGCGAAGCCGATGTGAAAGTGTATTCGTAAAATAATCTTTCTACACAAGCCGGCTCGTGAATGCGATGCCGGCTTTTTTTTATTTTCTTCCAATCATCAATTTCTGTCCGAAGCCATAGCCGTAGGTGAACCTGATGGGTTTGGAAGGCACTGAATCGTAGGCCTGCTGCAGATCTTGAAGGTTTATATAATGAAACATATCAACCGGCTGGCTGAATTTTCCGTATAATTGCACTTTTGAGTAAAGTGATTTCAGCGTCCGGTAGGAAAGCCCGGTGTCATCGGTTAAAACCGTTGAAGCTTTTGCTGTAAACACTTCGCGGATCTTCATGAAGCCATCGTAATGCATCAGGTATGATGCGGCTTTCAGCATGCCGTAAATTTTTCCGTCCAGCGTTTCAAAATATTTTCTGACTGAGCAGTTTTCAAACATTTGGTTTTCGGCGTTGAAAGAAAAGTAAATCAATTCCTTCGGGCGCCCTAAACTATCGATCAGATTGAGCCGTACTCCACCCGTCTGATTCTTTATTTTGAGTGAGTCAAAAGCACAGGCCGATAATTGACCATTTTCATTTGCTGTCACATATGAAATGTCCTTGATCTTGTGTCCTGTGTAGGCTGCATAAAGCATGAGAATTGAAGTGACACCATTGTATTCGCTGGACCGAAGGTCTCCGCTCATGTGAAGTGTAATAAAGAAATTGCGCGAAAGTGAGGTTCTAAGAGATCTCCGGATTGCATTGAAAAAAAGTTCCTGACTTTTCGATGTATCAAGAACCGGAATGCGACCTACAGGTTCGAGCCCAAATAGAATATATTTTTTTGCAGCCGGGAAAAAAGTATTGGCGTATAAATAATCAGGACCTGAAAAAGCATACAGTAAAGTGGCTGCAGTGTCGCGTCCTTCGGGCAGTTCAGCGGCAGTCCATTGACGCATAAACTGAAGGTTTTTCCTTTCTGCATTTTGAAACAGTTCGCGAATTGAATCTGCATGTGTGTTCCAGGTAGCTTTCTGTACAATGGCACATCCACCTGTGGAATCAAAAGGTTGGATGCCCGCTATTAACTGCGCCATGGACGTGAGAGCTGTGTCGAAGACAACTTCCTTTTTCTGCGGAAGAGAGTCAGTGTTCTGTATTTTTTGTTTTTCGGCTCCGCCGCACGAAAACATTAATGCAGCAATTATGGCTATTGATAACAAAGACAAAAATTTCATTTTGCAAAATTGAGCAGCAAAAATAATACATAATCAAATGGTAAGGACATTTTTAACAAAAACTACAGATGCCCCCGAAGTCAGCGTGAGCGCTTCAATCCGCTTGCTTCATAAGTCTTGATTTTTTATGCGACTTTTTCATGATCCGGAACGGTGTGTTTCCGGATTGTTTAGTAAACAAACCACAACAAGCGTGGGTTTATCAGCATCTGATCAGTTTTTTATTACCAATCGCATACTTTTACCGACAACTATTTTTCTTTGACAGATATAAATTAATTTGTATTTTTGCCTTCATTAATTTCAGGTAAATACCAAATATTCGGATTATGAATAAAAAAATTATCGCTTCATTTCTTTTTCTTTTGTCAGTACTTTTAAGCGTTGCTCAGGTGGGGATCTCGACAACCAGTATCACTCCGGATGCATCATCAATGCTTGAAATACGATCGACAAATACTGGCGTTTTGATTCCCCGTGTAGCCCTGTCTGCAACAACCGTTGCAGCCCCGGTAGCTGCGCCTGCCAATAGTTTGCTCATTTTTAATACGGCCACAGCCGGCGATGTTACTCCTGGTTTTTATTACTGGGATGGCACCAAATGGGTACGTCTGCTTTCAGGCGCAATGCCGGCCGATGCATGGAAGCTGATTGGCAATGCAGGCACCGTAGCAACAACCAATTTTATTGGAACCACGGATGCAATCGATTTTGTAACGAGGACAAATAATGCTGAACGCTCCAGAATTCTGAGTGCAGGCAATGTTTTGATAAACCGAACCACCGCACTTTATGCAACTGATCTTTTCGAAGCCCAGGGAAATGCAACATTTCCGGATGCTGTAAACGGATATACCGATCAGGCTGCCGGAACCGGCGTATTTGGCGGCAACACAGCAGCAACGGGAGCTGGAGCCGGATGCGGCGTTTATGGTTTGTCAGCACAGACTGGCGGATCAGGTGTTTTTGGCGATGGCGACTTATACACTGCCGGAACCATCGGATATACTGAAGCTGCTGGTTTTGATGGTGTTTTTGGATTAAATGCTGCTACAACCGGAGCTGGAATTGGTGCCGGTGTTTACGGCGAAAGTGGCCAAACAGGTGCAGCAGGCGTCTGGGGTGCAGGCGGCACACTTACACGCGGAGTCATGGCGGTGAATAACAATGCTACTTACGCAGCTGCACATGCGCAAAACTCCGCAGCGGGCGGTGATGCCGTTTATGCTGTAAACAATGCTGCAGCCGGAACCGGTGTTGGAACAGGAGTTTATGCTTCTTCAAACCAATATGGTTGTGCTACCATCATGTCGGTGCTGGTAAGTACATCTTATTATGCTAACTGCGCAGTATCTGCCTATAACGGAACGACCTACGAAACCGTAACACCCAAAGCAATTGGTGCAGGTGTTCTTGCAGATGACGGCATTGCCATTATGGGTGTCAACACTGCCGCTGCAGGCACAGCTACAGGTGATGGAATTGATGGAATAACTTACCAAAGCAACGGGTTGGCGCTTTATGGACTGAACGGTCACACAAGCGGTACAGGGGTTATGGGTATTGGAAATAATGCTTCAGGTTCATATTTAACTTCTGGCTCTGGCGGCGCTTTTACAGGCACTACAGTTGGATCATATGATTATGGAACAGCTGCCGTCAGTACGGGTACCATGGGTGTTGGAAATGCCCAAACGGGGTACACACTTTCTGCAACCGGCTCTGGTGGCGCATTTACAGGACTGAATTTCGGAGTTTATGGAAAAGCAAACAGTTCTGCCAATGATTCATGGGGCGGCTATTTCGTTAATGGTGTCACTGGTGCTTATGTTGGCGGAAGAACAGGCGGTACCAATTATGCCATATTAAGCACCGGTACAAAATCAACCATTGTAAAAGATCCGAATAATAAAGAGGTTGTTATGTTTTGTCCTGAAGCGCCGGAAGTTTTATTCCAGGATTATGGAATCGCAAAGCTAGTGAATGGCAAAGCACATGTTGATATGGATCCTGTTTTTACAAATGCGGTTTACGTGAGCGAAGACCATCCAATGAAAGTTTTCATTCAGCTTGAAGGCGACTGCAATGGGGTTTATGTTTCAAACAAAACTGCTACAGGATTTGATGTAACTGAGTTACAGGGCGGCACTTCAACTGTGAGCTTTTCGTGGACTGTTGTTGCAAACAGGGCTGATGAAAAAGATGCACAAGGAAATGTAACTTCGAAATTTGTTGATGTCAGATTCCCTGCTGCACCCGGAAGACTTGAAGAGAAGCCAGTCACTACTTCTGAGCGCGCAAAAATTGATGTCTCAACTCAAATGCGCGACAACTCAAAACAAAATATAACTTCAGAAAAGAATAAAAAAGTTGTTGACTCAAAAAAGAAGTAACAAATTATTTTATACGAAAAAAAACTCCGGTGATTGCCGGAGTTTTTTTTAGAAGAAATATTTACATAGATACAAATTTGTCAATGTCTTTTTTGCATCCGAAGAGAACCAACAGATCATCCTTTTTCAAAAGAATCTCTTCATAATCTTTCACCATATCCTCGAAAATCATTTTCACCATGTACTGAGGATGTAATTCGCTTTTGGCCTGCCGAAACAAAAGTAATTTCAGTCCGTGATTAGCCAGTGTCAGATCCTTCACCTTCAATCCAACAAAGCGTTTAGGGACATAAATTTCACAGACTTTGTAATCATCACTGATGACATAAGCAGTATGAACAAGTTCGTGCAAAACAGTGCTGACTGAATTGTTTGCAGCATCGATTTCGGGAGTGAAAATGTGATGCACACCCATGTTCATCAGAATACTGAAATGAGTTTCAGAAATGGCACGGCAACAGATTCGCTTGGCACCATTGTCTTTCAGAAGCGCCGTTGCGATAACACTATCACCCAGGTTTTCACCAATGCTGATAACAATAACATCCATCTCCGAAACGGGGAGCTGCGCTACAGCCGAGGCTTCGGTGATATCAACCGTTACAACGGTGGTGACATATTCTTTGATCGATTCGGTTTTATGCCTGCTGCGGTCAATACCAATTACTTCGTTGCCGAATCGTGTAAGCTTGATTGCAAGCGCAGTTCCGAAATTGCCGAGACCGATGACCATTATTTTCATAAGACCAAAATTTTAAATAAACAATTCTTCTTCAGGGTAACTGAATAATAAAAATCTTGTTTTCCTGATAAAAGCAACAAACAAGGTGATTATTCCGATACGCCCAAGAAACATGAGAAAAATAAGAACGTATTTAGATTGCTCGCTAAGCGAGGCAGTAAGATTCATTGACAACCCCACTGTTCCAAATGCCGAAAACGCTTCGAAAAGCAATCGTTCGAGCGAGACTCCGGGTTCAAACCACGCCAGCAACATAGTGGCAAGCAGAATCGCAAAGATGGAAAAGAAAATCACCACCATGGCTTTACGCCCTGACTGACGGCTCAATTCACGATTATGGAAATGTGTGGTTGATTTTCCACGACCCAGTGAAAAAGCCGTGAGAAAAGCTACTGCAAAAGTCGAGGTTTTTATACCACCTCCGGTCGAACCAGGTGATGCGCCAATCCACATGAGAATTATAATCAGTAAAGTGGATGGAAGAAGTATGAACTCGTAATCAATTGTGTTAAAGCCAGCAGTCCGCGCAGTGACAGTGCTAAAAAAGGCCGTATAAATTTTTTCATCCCACCTGAGTCCGCTTAACATCGAATTATTTTCAAACAGCATAAACAGTCCGGTGCCAATGACCAGTAGCCAGAAGGTTGTTCGCACAACAAGCCGGGAATTGATATTGATGAGATTAGGTTCAAACTTGCTTGCTTTGCCCAGGATGGTGTGTTTGATGAAATTACGCATGCTCAACCCAAAGCGTTCCATATAATTGGTGATGATGAAAAAACCAAGACCTCCAAAAATAACAAGCCATGCAATGGTCATCTGAATTCCCCATTCATGATAAAAGATGTTATTCATCAATCCGTTGGGAGCCAGCGAGAATCCGGCGTTGCAAAACGAGGAAACTGCGTGAAACAAAGCAAAAGTAAACCGGCTGATATTATCGGGAAATTCGCTTTGAGGAAGTTGCAGATAAATTAAAATTGTACCAAAAATTTCAACAATAAATGTAACAATAATTACCGCATACAAAGCTGTAAAAAGTTTACGCATATTTTTGGCTACAACCATACTCGTAAGCGCATTGCCCTCCGATAAACTATGTTTAGAACGACCAACAGAAGCGAAAAATGAAGTGAAGGTCATGACACCAATTCCACCCAACTGAAATAGAAACAAAATGACCATTTTGCCAAACCAGGTGAATTCGGTTGCGGTATCGAGGGTTGTAAGTCCGGTAACACAAACGGCTGATGTACTTGTGAAAAGAGCATCGGTGAAAGAAATCTGATGCGTGGTTGAAACGGGCAACAACAGCAGCATTGTGCCAACTGCAATGAGCGAAATGAATGAAATCACAAACAATTTCTCACTGGTAATACTACTCGAATATAGATTATTAGCAATTCGGCTCCACGAACGAAACATAATAATTATAATCAGCCCGTAGTTGAAAAGCCATTCGAGTTTGTAACCCGATGTGCTTTCAATAGAAATATCGAATGGAATGAAATCGAAAAAATGCAGACTAAGCAAGAAAAGAATCAGTAGTTTAATCACAATATTGGTCCTTGTGATGCCCGGCTGCCCGGGGAAAAATATCATTAAAACCTGAATTGAATACATCACCATCAAAAAATTGATGATCCATTCGAGTCGTTCATTGTACCACTCACGTAAAACAAAATCAACATCAAAACCAACCTCAGCAATCACCAGAAAAAAACCAATCATTGAAGCGGCAAGTATACCAATAAAAGACCCACGAATCGCTGGACGTTTAATCCCCGAAACGTTTTCATACAGCATTAATCGTATTTTTCTCAGATAGTAGCCGGTTTTCATAATCTATGAATTATCGGCAGCAAACCATTCCGCATAAGATGTGCCTGTCTCGCGTAAACGTAAGGAATAAAGAGAAACCCCTTCGGGCAAAGCCGGAATCAGGAGCGATGCAATATAAACAAGCAGATTTTCACTGGTAGGTTGAAAATCTACTTCCAACAGACGCGAAAACAGTTTGTCATTGTCAAAATGCCCAACAGTTCCTATGCGTACAACAAAAGCATGATCGAAACGATTGATGATTGCGTTCTGCACAACATGTTTCAGATCGCCGAAATCCATCACCATTCCATATTTGGGCGATGCAATATCGGAGATTGGTTCGCCGGAAAGGGTCACTGTGAGCTGATATGAATGCCCGTGAATATTCCTGCACAAGCCATCATAGCCATCAAGCGCATGGGCCATTTCGAAGGAAAACTCTTTGGAAATTCTGATTTTCATACTGTGATTTTTTCTGGCAACAAAGCAACAAAATTACAACAAAAAGTATATGGTTGACAACGCTGCCAATAAATAAAAAACAGAGGCAAAAAGTATAAAAATTCTTATTGATGTCAGCTGACCCGGACGGCGACCTGCGAGAAATCCAAGCAACGAAAACAGAAGCGAAACAACCACTGCAACAATGAGCGCATACAGAAGCTGTATTTCAATCATAGCGGCACCAGTGACGGCCATAAATACTTCGAACGAAGTTGCCAAACCAAGCAGGAAGAGCAATTTGAACTGCGTAATGTCAAAAACATTTTCAGCAAGTTTGCTTTTCCGGGTATTGAAATATGCTTTAAATGCTAGCATGAATAAAATGAACAGAGCAGCCCAGGCACTGTCGAAAAACATGTTTTCGCGGATGGCATTAGAGAAAAGAAGAGCAATCCAAGCCATCAGCCCATTAGATGTTGTGAGAACCATCGAAACCAAAATCAATTTTCCGATGCTCGCTTTGTTGAATAAAAGTGCATGACGGTATGTAACCGAAATCTGCAAAAATCCAATGGCCAGCATAGCCAGAATAAATGTTGTCATAACTGAAGTGGTTCGAGTAACTGAACAATTTTTTCAAGACCGGCCTTGTCATCATCGTCAAACGAATTCAGTGCATGACTGTCGACATCGAGCACTGCAACAACAATTCCTTCAGCATTACGCAGGGGAATCACAACCTCGCTTTTGGTGCGGGAATCACAAGCAATGTGTCCGGGAAATTTTTCAACATCTTGCACCAGCTGCGACTTTCCGCTGTCGATGGCAGCCCAGCAAACGCCCTTATGTTTGCCAAGTATCTGGCAGGCAACCGGCCCCTGATACGGCCCGACAACGAGTTCGCCGTTTTGCAGATAATAAAAGCCGCACCATGAATAATACGGAAATTTGTGAAACAACACTGCCGATGTTGTAGCCATAGCTGCAAATGAATTCGGGCTTTTTGCGAGCAGATCCTGCAACTGCTGATGTATTCTGTTATACCGTTCCGGTTTGTTCATTGGATTGTTTTTTTGCAAGCAGTGCAAAGATATAGAAGGATGCGGAAAACAGCAGTAAAGATAATATAAGAATGAGCGGATTGTCATTGAAACTGCCAAATGTTTCCGGATCCACTTCAATCATTCCTTTTTCATTTAGCCAGTACACAACTACTGCCATTCCGTTATTGACAAAGTGAATCAGCATTGGCACCCACAGTTTGCCTGTTGCAAAAAATGAATATCCTAAAATAATTCCGAGCACCACGCGGGGCAGAAATCCGTAAAACTGCATGTGAAAAGCACTGAAAATAATGGCTGTGAGCAAAATGGCAACCCATGCCGAACGCAGCCATTTGACCATAAGTCGCTGCAAAATCCCACGAAAAACCAGCTCTTCGCCCAAAGCGGGAATCACAGCCATCATGAAGAGATTCACTGCCAGCCCTGACCAGGAGGTTGTTGCCATAAACAATTCGGTCAGCGCTGCGGCCTGATCTTCCGTTTCTTTCATCCAAGCTTCGAGGGCACTCATGCTTTCAGGCAGAGTAAAACCGCTGTTCCATTCGGTCAGCAGATTAATCAACGGTTGCGAAAGAACAATCAGGATCACTGATGTCAAAAACAAACCAATGCTCATGCCTCTGTTCAGCGAGAAATATTTTATTGTGTTTCCACCTGCAAGCCGGCCAAACACAAAAGCCGGCACAATGAACATTCCCAGATGGCTCAGAATCTGAATGTATTTCATGTGCATGATGTATTCGCCGCCTTGTCCTGGTACTAACAGCGCATCGGTAAACGACGGGCCCCAGATTAAAGCACCGGCCAGCATGCCCAGAAACATAACAGCTATCACGCCTGCCAGCGACAATCCGATGAACGAAATGAGCTGAATAATTGGGTGTTTGTCTTTTAAAGGAATCTGCATGATTCGATTTATTTGAACTACAAATATAGTAAAATGTGTTTAAGCAAGGGGCGCAAGGCACAGAGCACAGAGCACAACGTCCCGCCTTCGTTGGGATAAACTCCACGCACAGAGCACAGAGCACAACGCACTCAGATCGCGGCGCTTCGCTTTGCGATGCAGAGAGGTTGTGCTGGGCTGAGCGCTCCAGGGGCTCCTTCTCTAGGCGAAGTTTTACATAATTGTATGTGAATGCGGCCGTGCTTCTCCCACTGTCATTCTGAGTGTTTTTTTCGAAGTGAAACGTAAAAAAATGTGTCGAAGGAGACGGTGGGAGTGTCCCTATCCCCCTTTTCAGACTACGCTAAAGTAAACTATTTTTTTTAATTGACCCTATCCCATTTTTAACGGCTTCACCTCTTGACCTTGACCTGGGCGCGCGTCTCCCGACGCGTGACTCGACCTCCTTGAATCATGAACATGGAACAAGGATTTATTGAAGTATGAAGTGAAGAATCCTTCAACTTTCTCACTTCCTTGTTCCTTGTTCAGAGTTCATACGACCTTGACCTCAAATCATTTCCCATATCTTCGTAACTTTGCACCGCGTCACCCCTGTTACCTTGTAACTCTGTCACGCCTGTAACTTTGTAACGACTGTAACGTGTAACGCTTGTAAGGTGTAACGCTTGTAACGAAAAAAATGAATCTCCCCGGCCTCGAAAACATAGATACCCCACTGATACTGGCTCCCATGGAGGGAATCACCGATACTGTTTTCAGAAGGCTCTGTCTGTCGGAAGGTGCCGATGCGGGCATCAGCGAATTCATTTCTTCTGAGGCCATTATCCGCAATGTGGAAAAAAGTCTCAGGAAGATGGATGCCGCTCACGATGCCGAGCTCCGATGGGTACAGATTTTCGGAAACAATCCGGTATCAGTAGCTGAAGCAGCCAAAGTTGCCGAAGAAAACGGCGCCCACATTATTGATTTAAATTTCGGCTGTCCGGTTAGAAAAGTTGTATCGAAAGGCAATGGTGCTGCCCTACTCCAGAATCTTCCGCTTATGCAGGAAATTGCAGCAGCCACAGTGAAAGCTGTGAAAATTCCGGTTACAGCCAAAACCCGCCTTGGCTGGAACTTACAGAGCATTGTAGTGCATGAAGCAGCACAACGATTACAAGATGCGGGCATCAGAGTTCTGACAATTCACGGCCGCACCCGCGCACAACAATATGGTGGAATCGCAGACTGGCAGCCAATTGCAGAAGTGAAAGCTGCAGCGAAAATTCCAATCATCGTCAACGGCGATATCAGTAGTCCGGAAAAAGCCATGGCCGCGCTCGAAATGACCCATGCCGACGGCATCATGATAGGCCGCGCAGCCATTGGCAATCCATGGATTTTTGGACAGATCAGGGCTGCATTACAGAATAAAGACATTCCTGAAATCACAATTGGGTATAAAATAAGTACCTGCCGTCGGCATTTAGCCGAATCGATTTTGCTGAAAGGAGAACGCAGGGCTGTTGTGGAAATGCGAAAACAATATTCGCAGTATTTCAAAGGTATGGTTGGGTTCAAGCCATTCAAAGCCGAACTCATGGCTGCTTTAAGTGTAGATGAAGTCGCCGGCATTTTTTTAAAAATATCGGAGCATTATTCCAACTAAATCGCTACAATGCTGACGGAGATACATCGCAGGCAACTTGCTGTAAAAGCGCTGTGGGAGCGAAACTGCTAATGGCTCAAGTGCTCAAATAATTGAAAATCAACAAAAAAGTCTAATGAAGCTCCCCCGACGGTACCATCGGGGGAACTCACCCTATACTACAGACTTTTTTTGTTGGTTTTCCCTGTACATCATAGGCTGGGCGTAGTCTAAAATAGATAATCTGTTGGGTTGAGTCTGGAGACTCAACCCGGCAAATATATTTATAAAGACTACGCCTAACCTATGAAGAATCGCTACATGAGCGACACTCAGGATGACAGCGATTTTAACGTCATTTTTCTAATTATAGCTACAAAATAATGTTTTCTAAAAATGTCTTTCTGCAATTTGAAAACTCAAAATTGAATTTATTATATTTGCATAAAACCTATGCTTATGAAAAAGATTTTTACGCTTATTGTTTTATCATTTATCAGCTTTGCCACAATGGCACAATGGACCATGCAAAGCACCGCATTTGCAACAGCGGCACGCGGCATCAAATACATCAGTGTTGTTGACAGCAATACGGTTTGGGCAACGGCCTACGACGGTGCAAACACCGCCAACAATATCCAGGAATTCACAAAAACCACCAATGGTGGCACAACGTGGACTCCGTACGTGATTGCTGGTTATTCTGCATACGGCATAAGTATGATTAGCGCCGTTGATAACAACAATGCATGGATTCCCGCTTACAATGCGACTTCCGGCGGTGGAGTGATTCTTCGCACATCGGATGGCGGCACCACATGGAATCCTCAGACAACAGCAACTTTTACTGCCCCCAACGGATTCCCGAATGTTGCTCATTTCTGGAATGTCGATACCGGCTTTTGCATGGGCGATCCCAACGATGGATATTTCGAACTCTACACCACCGTTAATGGCGGTACAAACTGGACTCGTGTTCCGTCCGTCAATATCCCAGCTCCCGTGGCAGGCGAATACGGTGTTACCGGCTACTATTCCGTGGTTGGGAGCACAATCTGGTTCAGCACGAATAAATCTCACATTTACAAATCAGATGATTATGGACATACCTGGACATTGCTCACAGTGCCAATAGCCACCGGTAAGCAATTCGCCATTAAATTTCGCTCGCTCAACGACGGTATCATTCGCATGAATGAATCACCTTATTCCGCTTACATCACACATGACGGCGGAACAACGTGGAACCTTATTAGTTTTTTTGGCAACTGGTATTACAACGACTATTGCTATGTGCCGGGTACGACTTCAACCTGGGTTAGTGTTGGCGCCGATGCAACGACTCCTTTTATGGGAATTTCCTATTCTACCGACGACGGCTTGAACTGGACAAACTTCGCAAGTATGGATACCACACAGCACCTGGCTGTTGCCTTTGCTGATCACAAATCCGGCTGGTCCGGCGCATTCAATAACTATGGCAGTGATGGAATTTTTAAACATTACGGAAGTACATTTGTGCTTGATACCTGCGCTTCTTTCTACTCGGATTTCAGTCAGTCATCCGATACAGTTTACCTCACTGTTTCTCCTCTTGTAAATTTCACTGATGAATCGATTCCGGCTGCAACCAGCTGGGCATGGGATTTCGGCGATGGCGGTACTGCAACTACTGCAAATCCTTCCCACACTTTTTCATCAACCGGGACCTACATTGTTCAGCTGATTGCACATCACGGATCCTGTGTTGATACTACCACTTCAACAGTTGAGGTGTTGTATGCATCGGCGATCGAAGACAATCAACTGAACGTGAACGTCTATCCGAATCCGGCATCTGATGTGCTTTACGTCGAAGGTCTTCCGATCGGTGAATACAGTGTTGAATGGATTGCAACCGATGGCCGCGTAATAGCATCGACCCGCTGCAATGAATCCACATTATTAAACACTGAAAACATCGGAAACGGGCTCTACATCTTACGTATCAGTAACGACAAGATTAACTTCCGCAAAGCGGTTGTGATCAGGCATAATTAAGGTACTCAAGCTGAAAAAGTATTTGATGCAGAAGCATGAGTCTGTCTCAAATAGTCTTCAGCAACAAAAACAACATTCCACCGTCCGGAAGCGACGCAGGAGCTGAAGGACATGGAACCGTTGTTTTTGCTGTTGTTTCGACGGTTCCATGTTCCGGCTAAGTTGCATCCCTCGAAGGGTTTTGAACCCTTCGAGGGATTTTTTAACAGCCGGAACGGTGGAATGTCGTAACAACCAGCTATTTTGAGACATCCTCATTCTTCAAATTTATATGGTTTTGAAGTAAAAATTATTCTTGTAAATTTCGCAAAATCATGCTTACTTTGTAATATAAACTTTTCACCTTTCCACTATGCGCATTTTTGGGTTCACTTTCATCATATTTTTCTTCAGTCTTTTTTCTTCGGCTCAGAATAAAAACGCTGAACAATGGGCGGATTCTCTGATCCGAACCATGACGCTGAGAGAAAAAATCGGGCAGCTGATGATGATTGCCGTTTATTCCAATCAGGATGAAAAATATGCAGCTTCGATTGATGATACAATTTCTGCTTACCAGCCGGGAGCCATTGTATTCTTTCAGGGCGCTCCACAAAAGGAAGTGAAGCTAATGAACCGCTGGCAAAAGAAGGCAAAGATTCCAATGCTTGTGGCTATGGATGCAGAATGGGGCCCTGCCATGCGCCTCGACAGTATTATGCCACTACCCCGGCTTATGGCTCTGGCAGCCACAAACGACACAACACTCATTTACCGCTATGGTCAGGCCGTAGGAATGCAATGCAAGCGACTCGGCATCCACATTAATTTTGCGCCTGTAGTTGATGTAAATAATAATCCATTGAATCCGGTAATCAACTACCGCTCATTCGGCGAAAATCAGCATAAAGTTGCGTTTTACGCTGCGGTTTTTTGTCGTGGAATGCAGTCGCAGGGCGTGATGGCCGTAGCCAAACATTTTCCCGGACACGGCAATACATCGCAGGATTCGCATAAAACACTGCCCGATGTCACTGATAATATTGACGTGATAGATTCGGTACATCTGTTACCATTTGCGGCCATGATCGATGCCGGAATCTGGGGAATTATGGTGGCTCATGTGTTTGTTCCTGCGCTCGATACTACCAGCAATATTCCTACAACGCTGAATTCATCGGTGGTGACAGGACTTCTGAAAAATGAAATGAATTATAATGGAGTGGTAATCACCGATGCGCTTGGCATGCAGGGTGTGATGAAACACAACAAACCCGGTCAGATTGAAGTGAAAGCTTTGCTTGCCGGCAACGATGTTTTGCTTATGCCCGAACAAATTAAAACCGCCATTGATTCCATTGTTGTCGCGGTTGACAGCGGACGGATCGACTCCTTCAGAATTGACGAAAGCGTGCGAAAAATTCTTGTCACAAAATTCAATGAAAATCTTAAAACCTATAATCCAGTTTCGGAAGGAAATGTGACCAGTGATATCAACCAACCGGAATGGTATGAATTGAAAAGAGAGATATTCAACAGCAATGCTACGCTCGTTTTCAGCCGGGGCATTGATTTTCCGCTCCAAGATATCAAAAAAAGAATTGCCGTTGTTTCATTTCGTGCCGAAGCCGAAAGTATTTTTCATGAAGAGTTGATGCGCCATATAAGTGCCGATGTGTTTTTTATTCCGGAATATGCGACTAACCGCGACGTTAAAGCGGTTACCGATAAAATAAAAAACTACGATCTGGTAATAGCCGCTGTGCAGAACATGGCATACTGGAACAAAAACAATTATGGTTTCAACGGACTCGTGATGCCGGCTGTCGAAAACATTTGCAAACAAACTAAAACAATTCTTTGTCTGTTTGGAAATCCATATGCATACCACAGCTGGACCTATGAATTCGAGCCTGCAGCGCTGATTGTGACCTATGAGCGGGATACGCTGGCTGAAATTGCATGTGCCCGAAGTCTGTTCGGAATTCAGAATTTCAGAGGACAATTGCCAGTTTCAATTTCCGAAAAATATCCGGAAGGAAGCGGCATAATTACAGAAACCAGCGACGGCCGCTTAGTCGAAATGCAGCCATCAGAGCTGGGTTTAGAGGATTCATTGTTTGATTCTGTCGATGTAATAATCCAAAAAGCCATCGCAGATCAGGTTTTTCCGGGATGTCAGGTACTCGCTGCAGTAAACGGAAAAGTATTTTACAACAAAGCTTTCGGATATCATGATTATTCCAAAAAGACTCCGGTAAAAAGAACTGATCTCTTCGATCTGGCCTCGGTCACAAAGGTTTTAGCCACGACCATTTCTGTGATGAAACTCTACGAAGAAAATCGTTTCAGACTGGATGATGAATTGCAGGAACACTTGCCTGCCGCGAAAAATACACCAGCCGGCCATCTGCGGATCGACCGACTGCTCACACACTCATCGGGGCTCCCAGCATGGCTTCCACTGTATGCAGCCACCATTAAGAACGGGAAACCCGACACCAATTATTACCGGACAAAGCCAGATTCACTTTTCGGAATTCGTGTCAGTGACTCGCTTTTCATGCGCTGCGATTACAAAGACTCCATGCTGAATACTATTCTGAATTCAAAAATAAATTCTACACATACCTATAAATACAGCGATCTCGGCTTTATGCTGCTCAAAGAAATGGTGGAATACTTAAGCGCTGACTCTCTGAATAAATATGTGGATGAGAATTTTTATCAGCCACTCGGACTTTCATGGATGACCTATAATCCATTGTCAAGGTTTCCTAAAAGTCGCATCCCGCCTACAGAAGAAGACACTTCATTCAGAGATGTAAAAGTTCACGGCTACGTGCATGATCAGGCAGCAGCCATGCTGGGCGGTGTTTCGGGACATGCAGGACTTTTCGGCAACTCCTGGGATGCAGCAGTGATACTTCAAATGCTGATCGACAATGGACAATACGCAGGCACGAAATATTTTGAAGCATCGACCGTTCAAAAATTCACTTCGACCTATTTCGACAAAAACAGGCGTGGACTTGGCTTCGACAAACCGTCGGGAACGCCGAACGGAAATGTCTGCGATGAAGCATCACCCGAAAGCTTCGGCCACAGCGGGTTCACAGGCACCTTTATCTGGGCCGATCCCCGCAACGGTCTTGTGTATGTTTTTCTTTCAAACAGAACTTATCCGGATGCGGAGAACAAAAAAATTGTTGAGCAAAATATCCGCACACGAATTCATTCACTTTTTTATCAGGCCATTGACAAACCTTAACAGCAGCCATGAGCGGTAAAAAACAAACTCAGTTGAAGCATCAGAAAAAAGCCGTTCAAAATCCGGCTGCGAAAAAAACAGTCATTCAATCAACCAACAGAAAATGGCTCCCCTACCTCGTTCTGGCATTGATGACGTTGTTTGTCTATTCGATGTCATTCAACACAGAGTTCATTTACAATTGGGATGATGCAGGCTATGTGTCCGGAAACGTACATATTAAATCACTGAGCTTCGAAAGCATTCAGAATATTTTCAGCGAAATTTATTACATGAGCAACTATCATCCGATTACCACATTGTCGTATGCAGTTGACTGGGCCATAGCCGGCGAAAATCCTGCCTGGTATCATGCAATAAATTTGTTGTTCCATTTGCTGAATACCATGCTGGTATTTCTGGTTGTAAAACGAATATTTCGCTCTCAATCAGACTGGGTGCCGTTTTTCGTCGCCATGATTTTTGCAGTTCATCCGATGCATGTGGAAAGTGTTGCCTGGATTTCGGAACGCAAAGATGTGCTCTACACTTTCTTTTTTCTGTTGGCGTTGCTGAAATACAATGACTACAAAGAAGCAACCACAAATAAATGGAAACCTTATCTGCTTCTTATTCTGTTTTTCATGCTGTCGCTTATGTCTAAATCGGCAGCGGTAGTATTTCCGGTTGCATTGTTTGCCATTGATTGGTATGAGCGCCGAAAGCTGAATCTGATGCTTATTGCCGAAAAAATTCCGATGCTGGCCTTGTCGCTTTTGTTTGGAATTATCGCACTGAAAAGTCAGACCGAGGCCATGCAGGATCTGGCTCCATTGCTCACGCTTACGGAGCGACTGCAAATTGTCAATCACTCATTGCTGACCTATCTTTATAAATTCTTTGTACCCATAAATCTGTCCGGTTATTATCCTTATCCAATCAAGGACAATGGCGTGCTGCCATCGATTTACAGCATAGCACCCTTTATAACACTTGGAATTATCGGACTGATTGTTTGGCTTGGGCGAAAGAATCGCGAACTGATTTTCGGGCTTGCTTTTTTTATCATCAACCTGGCCCTGGTGCTACAGCTAAAACCCGTTGGTGGCGCTGTTCTTGCCGAACGCTACACCTATGTTCCCTATATCGGACTTGCAATTCCATTGGCATTCTGGCTTGGCCGCAGTGCCCATAAAAAAAAGCTTTTCCAGGTATTTATTATTTTGATTGGAATTAAATTTTCAGTCGCATCATTCAGTCGCGTACCCGTGTGGAAAAGCGGCGATGCCTTGTTTTCGAATGTGCTGGAACAGTTTCCGCGCAATCCGTATGCATGGGACAACCGTGGCGGATTGTATTGGGATATTTATGCTTCGAAAAAATACAAGGACAATCCAGCTAAAAAGAAAATCTACACCGACAAGGCTTATCACGATTACACCATGGCGCTGCAGCTCGATGCCAGCTATGTTCTGCCATGGTCACACCGCGGAATTCTTTTGTTCAATATCAACCGCTACGAAGAAGCTTTGAGTGATTTCAATAAGGCATTGGAACTCAAACCAGATTACAACGACGCTTTGCTTGGCCGTGCCAATACATTGAGTACGCTTCAGAAATACAAAGAGGCCATTCCCGATTACGATGCATATCTGAAAATGTATCCCGACTCTGCACAGGCCTATGTTTGGCGGGGAACCGCATATCATCATCTGCAGCAGTACGATAAAGCCATGACCGATCTCGATATTGCTTTGAAGCTAAATTCAAAAAATGCAGAAGCGTGGTACTGGAAAGGATTGTGTTTTTACAATACCGGAAAAAACGAAGAGGCCATCACACACTTCGGAAAAGCCATTGAACTCAAGTCCGACTATCAGGAAGTGATGGTTTGGCAGGGCATGGCCTACGCCAATCTGAGACAATACTCCAAGGCTGTGGAAACGTACAGCAAAGCGCTGCAGCTCAAACCCGGCGATGCGGTTGCGTTGGTGAACCGATCGGTGGCCTATTACAATCAGAACGATTTCGCTCACGCCATTGCCGACCTCGATGCAGCCGGAAAGCTCGGTTATCCGCTCAATAAAGATTATTACATGGCGGTGAAAAGTGGTGACAGGAGGTTTCAGGATAAATAATTTCACCCATGATCAAACACATTGTCCTTTGGAAATTTCATGAAACGGCAGCTGGAAAAAGCAAGGCTGAAAATATGGTGGAAGCAAAAAATCGTTTGCTTGCTATGGAGGGAAAAATCCCGGGACTTTTGTCGATAGAGTGCGGGGAGAACATCACGCAAAACGAGATTTACTGGGATCTTGCGCTGTATTGCACATTCGACTCCGAGCATTCACTGCGCATTTACGAAACCCATGCCGCCCACGAAGAAGTGAAAAGGTATCTTGCCACTGTTCGCGACCAGCGCGTTGCTTGTGATTACGTTATGTAGATTTTATTATTCTCTAAAAGCAAGTGTTGGCCTGCATTTCGAAAGGCCTATCGACAAAATTATTTTTCCCGGAAATATTAACATAAGTAGAATCCAGCCGAGGTTTTGACAGTTTTGGATTGTGAAATTTCTCTGCAAAAGCTCAAAATTCCTTAAATTGAATTCTTAAATTGTTCATCACTATTACAATATAGAAAACCTATTAATCGACTAATTAAACATATTAACATATCTGAACTATTCCCACCAGGCAGCTATAATGCACAAATAGCAACTTTTCAATCAGAATATTTTCCTGAAAATGTTTTCGGGTTTTTAGTTTTACAAAACCCGCCTGATATTTCACTTTTTTTTCGGGTCAGTTTGAATTAAATTAGTCATTCTTCAGTGCAACAGGAAATCATCAAAATATATTCAAGGAAATGTAGAGGGGAGTTCTTAATCGTTCATAGTTTACAAAATTTACGGAGCGGCAAAGTAGGGCAACAATCCCGAACAGCCGCTCCGATTTTCGGGGGGAGTTTTTATACTTCAGAATTAATTTCTTATTAACTTAATTTGACCGCCATGAAAAACTTTTTATTCAATAATGGTTTTAGTACTGCATCTATTTCTTTTGCAGGAAAATGTGACAATGTGTATTTACTGTCGATCAAGGACAAAAAAGGGAAACTGGTTTTCAACCGGGCTGTATTAACGGAAGAGAAAAATACGGCCAGTGTTTCAGTTCCAACCAGAAACTTTAAACCAGGCATCTACTGCCTGATCATCCGCTCTGCAGAATGCATCTACGATGCGAAAGTTTTTATAGGGAATGTTTGTAGCAGAAAGAAACACTAAGTTTATGAAGTGGAAAGTAGAAAGTTATAAAGTCCATAAAGGTGCAAGTTGCAGCTGTCAGCTCGCTTTTACTCAGTTCGGTTTAGTCTTTTGAAATCATTGGCTGAGGCGGTCTCAAAGCGCAAGCTTAGTCAAAAACAATATTCCATCGTCCGATAGCGACGCAGGAGCGGAAGGATATGGAATCGTTGTTTTTGACGCTGTTACGACGATTCCATATCCGCCAGTCGGCGGACGATGGAATATCGTAACAATTTTTAATTTTGAGACAGCCCCATTTTCACTTTTACTACTAATCCGAACTGAGTTTGCTAGCGACCTTCCATAGTCCGAAATGAAATGGAGGTCATGGAAGAGTCGGATCCAGAGGAATCTTTGTATCCATTCGAGCGACACACAGAATCAGTCTTCACCACAGGTGAAGGCGGATTCGAATTAGCGTCCATATGCAATGTTGCCGGCAACAAATCCTTCGCGAACCGAAGTGCCTGGAAGGCACGAGCTCATGAGCACCAAAAAAACAATATCAGAAGGCGAATATAAAAAGCGTAATTCGCGGATGAAAAAATTTCTCAGCGGCTTTGTGAACTCTGCGTGACACAACTGAATCAATGTTCATCGCAGATGAAAATTGATTCTAATTAGCGTTAATAAGACCTGCTGAGGGAAGCAAAAATATTCGCGGTCATTTGCGTTCATTCGCGGACGAAAGAATTTCACTGCGTCTCTGCGCACTCTGCGAGCAATTTCTCAGCGTCTCAGCGTTCTCTACGCGATATCTCTCTGCGTATCTGCGTTCTCAGCGTGAAATCACTCTGCGTCTTTACGTTCTTAGCGTGAAATCTCTCTGCGTCTCAGCGTTCTCTGCGTGACATCTCTTAGCGTCTCTGCGTTCTCCGCGAGAAACTATTGCATAATATCTTTGCGCCTTTGCGACCTCTGCGAGCAATCGCCGTGCAACTATGTGTGAAACTATTCTCTGCGTCTTTGCGCCCTCTGCAAGCAATTTCTCAGCGTCTCTGCGACCTCTGCGCGAAATCACTTTGCGTTCTCCGCGTGAAAACTCATCGCGGGCTCACCCACCGAAGTCATCAAATGCAATATTCTCCTGCGGCACACCCAAACTATCAAGCATCGCCTGCACAGCATCGTTCATCTGCGGCGGTCCGCACAAATAATATTCTATTTCCTCCGGTTCCGGATGTTTACTCAAATAATTATCGAGAATTACCTTGTGAATAAAGCCGGTATAGCCGGTCCAATTGTCTTCGGGTTTTGGCTCTGAAAGCGCTATGTTGAATTTAAAATTCGGGTGCTGACTTTCAATTCGTTTAAAATCCTCCACATAAAACAACTCGCGCAACGAACGGCCACCGTACCAGAATGTAGCTTTACGATCAGTTGTATGTGTTTCGAACTGATCAAAAATATGCGACCGCATAGGTGCCATTCCGGCTCCGCCACCAATGAACATCATTTCCTTTTTGGTGTCCTTGATATGGAATTCGCCGTAAGGACCGCTCACAATAACCTTATCGCCAGGTTTTAAAGAAAAGACATAACTGGAACAAATACCCGGATTCACCTTTTTGAAACTGTTTGTTTTCTTGTCCCAGGGCGGGGTTGCTATACGCACATTGAGCATGATAATATTGTCTAATGCCGGGTGATTGGCCACAGAATAAGCTTTATACATCTGTTCCGGATTCTTCATTATTAAATCCCACATCTTAAACTTATCCCATTCGTCACGGTATTCTTCTTCGATGTTAAAATCTTTAAACGGAACTTCGATGCCACCTGGCACATATACCTGAACATAGCCGCCACTGCGGAAAATAAAACGTTCGTCGTGCGGAATTTTTAAAACAAATTCTTTTATAAAAGTGGCAACATTTCTATTGGAAACAACCTCGCATTCCCATTTTTTTACACCAAATATCTCAGGTGCAATCTGAATATCCATATCATTGCGCACTTTCACCTGACAACCCAGACGCCAATTTTCCTTGATTTGTTTTCGTGTAAAAAAACCGGTTTCTGTTGGCAAAATCGAACCACCACCTTCTGGAATCTGACATTTGCACATACCACAGGTGCCGCCACCACCACATGCTGATGGAAGAAATATACCATTGGAACTCATTGTTGATAAAACACTTGATCCGGGCATTACTTCAATCTTCTGGTCATCGTTGATTGTCAATGTTACTTTCCCTTGTGGCATCAGTTTTTTTCGCGCATACAGCAGCATGCCCACCAGTAATAATATAATAAGTAAAAAAACAACAACACCTGCTGCAATGATTGTTCCCGTCGAAATTTCTATCAGAACCATAACGCCTGTTTTGAATTAAATGGATATTCCGAAAAAGCTCATAAACGCAATGCCCATAAGCCCGGTAATAATAAAAGTGATTCCAAGTCCACGAAGTGGAGCCGGGACATTTGAGTAGGTCAGTTTTTCGCGGATAGCAGCAATGGCAACAATGGCCAGTAACCAGCCAATGCCTGAACCAAGGCCGAAGGCCACAGATTCGCCCACCGATTCGAGTTCGCGTTCCTGCATAAAAAGTGATGCTCCAAGAATGGCACAATTCACTGCGATAAGCGGAAGAAATATTCCCAACGCATTGTATAATGAAGGGCTGAATTTCTCAACAATCATTTCAACCAGTTGCACCATCCCGGCTATCACAGCGATGAACATAATGAAACTTAAAAAGCTTAAATCGAGATCAGCAAACGATGCACTGATCCACTCCATAGCACCCTTCTTTAGAAAATAGGTCTCCAGAAGAAAATTGAGGGGGACTGTTATCAAAAGAACAAAAATCACTGCAACACCAAGTCCCAGCGATGTTTTGACTGTTTTTGAAACGGCCAGGTAAGAGCACATGCCTAAGAAATAGGCAAACACCATGTTGTCGATGAAAATGCTCTTGACGAATATATTAATTAAATCCTGCATAGCTTTTCAGTTTTAACTTTTATCAATCAAGTCTTTATTGCTGCTGCGATGAACCCAGATGATAGCGCCAACAAGTATAAGCGCCATTGGTGGCAGAATCATCAGGCCATTATCTTCATATCCAATCGCATAGAAACCATCAGGAATTATCTGATAGCCATAGATTGTTCCGGAGCCAAGCAACTCGCGGAAAAACGAAACAACGATCAGAATTATCCCATAACCAAGACCGTTGCCAATCCCATCAATAAACGACTGCCACGGGCGATTGGCCATGGCAAAGGCTTCCAGACGTCCCATCACAATGCAATTGGTAATGATGAGCCCGACAAAAACTGAAAGCTGCTTACTTACATCATACACAAAAGCTTTCAGTACCTGATCGACCAAAATTACAAGCAATGAAATAATGACCAATTGTACAATAATTCGAATGCGAGGCGGAATGGTTTTACGCAGCAACGACGTGATCAGATTTGCCAGAGCAATTACAATTGTTACTGCCAAAGCCATCACTATAGCAGGTTTTAGTTTCACTGTAACCGCCAGCGCGGAACAAATTCCAAGCACCTGCACAGTGATCGGATTGTCTTTGCTTAGCGGCGCTGTAAGCAAACGTAGATTTTTTGCAGAGAATGCAGATTCTCGCGTTGTATTTTCGTTACTCATGACTTATATTCTTTTTAATGAAAGGAATATACAAATGAAGGCTGCTTTCAATCATGTTCGAAGTTCCGTCGCTGGTAATGGTGCCGCCGGAAATAGCATCGACTCCGTGTACTTCCGGTGTCTTGCTGTTTTTTACGCCTCCTTTCAGAACTTTCACGCTCACAAAATTTCCGGTTTCGTCAAAGATTTTCTTTCCAAAAAACTGTTGCTGAAACTCAGGTAAGGCAATCTCAGCGCCAAGTCCGGGCGTCTCTCCCTTGTGGTCGAAAACAGAACCGGCTATGGTATTCAAATCGCTCTTCAAACTGATATATCCCCAAATCGGCCCCCAGAGCCCTTTCCCCTGAAGGGGCAAAATAGTCAGTGTGTCATTTCCTGCAACTGCAATAAACAGCGGCAATTCAATTGTTCCACCATCTTTCAGCTTTTTCATTTCCGTTCGAAGATCAATATCAAACGCTCTGCGGCTGCCCTGCTCCAGCTTTCCGTCTTTGTAGCGGCCTGTAATTTCCCCATCTGCACTAATGACAAGCTCTTCAGAAATGTATTTTGAATACAGCTCCTCAGCATTGGCCGTAGTGTTCTCAATATTGATTGCAGTGAGAATATAGCGCATTCTTTCAATCCGGATGTTTTTCTCCTGATAGGGCTGAAGCAGTGTTGCGGCCAGTGCCAGCAAAACAGCAACCACCACAACCATGATGGTGGAATAAATAAATATGTATCTGTTGCTAAACATATGGCCTCCTATATTTTTTCCTGTTTTACCCTTCGCAAACGACGACGGATATTGAATTCCACAACGTAATAATCGATAAGCGGCGCGAATACATTCATCATCAGAATAGCCAGCATCATGCCTTCAGGATACGCCGGATTGAGCACCCGAAGCAGTATAGTGAACATTCCGATAAGCAAGCCGTAAATGATTTTTCCCCATTGAGTCTGCGCTGCGGTGACGGGATCGGTTGCCATAAAAACGGTTCCGAACGCAAATCCGCCAACCATCAAATGCCAAAGCGGCGTCATCTCCATGTAAGGATTGGCGCCCCATGCATTCATGAGCAGTGACATCAGAACGCCACCAATAACAACACTCAGCATTATGCGCAGACTACCGATTCCTGTGAAAATCAAAATCAATGCCCCCAGCAATATCATTGCAACCGATGTCTCACCTATGGAACCCGGAATAAAACCAATGAACATATCTGTCAGTGAAGGCATCTGCTCTACATTGGCAGCGGCAGCATGTGCCAAAGGAGTCGGGCCGCTCATCGCATCTGCGGCAACACTCCACGGAGCATCGCCCGACATATGCGACGGGTAGGCAAAAAACAAAAATGCGCGGGCGAGTAATGCCGGATTCATGATGTTCATGCCAGTACCACCGAAAACTTCTTTGCCGAAAACCACTGCAAAAGCAACAGCTACAGCCAGCATCCAGAGCGGTGTTGTAGGTGGCACAATCAACGGGATCAACATTCCGGTGACCAGAAATCCTTCATTGACTTCGTGCCCTTTCACCTGCGCAAAAACAAATTCAATCCCAAGTCCTACCACATACGAAACAATAATGATGGGTAAAACTTTCAGGAAGCCATACCAGAACATAGGCCAGATGCCGGCTGCAGAAATTACTTCCTGCCACGACAGGCCTTTGTACTCGTTCATCAGCAGAAAATGCTGCACGCCGACATTGAACATTCCGAACAGCAGCGCAGGCACAAGTGCAATGATTACGACAGTCATCGTTCGCTTAAGATCAATGGCGTCGCGGATATGCGAGCCTTTGTTCGTTACCTTGTCAGGCACAAACATGAAAGATTCAAACGCATCGAATGTGGAGTGAAGAAAATGAAGTTTCTTCCCCTTTTGAAACGATGGTTTGATTCTGTCTAAAATTTTTCTGAGTCCTTTCTTCATAGAACTATATATTAACTCATTTCCTTAATCATCAGGTCAATTCCGTCGCGAACGATTTGTTGCGATTCAATTTTCGAAGTGCAGACATATTCGCATAGCGCAAAATCTTCTTCGGCCACTTCGTAAATTCCGAGTTTTTCCATTTTTTCAATATCACCAGCCAGAATAGCTTTGAGCAAATAAACCGGCAAAATATCAAAGGGAAAAACTTTGTCATACTGATCACTCAGTACAAAAGCACGTTCAGACCCATGGAAATTGGTGTCGAGACGAAACTTACGCTTCGGAGTAAGAAAAGCAGGAAAAGTTCGCGAGGCACTGTGCTTGTTGAAACCCGGCGCGGCCCAACCAAAGAAATCGAAATAATTGCCTTCGGGAATTACAGTAATCATTGATTCATAAAAACCAAGAAAACCCTGCTTGCCGACATTGGTTCCAGAAAGCACATTGCCGCTGATAACACGCACATCGCCTTCTTTTATGTTTCCTGCAAGCAACCACTCCAGCGAAGACTCAGCGGGCATTTCTGCCATGTAGGTGTTTTTTACTTCACTGCCCGCCACTGTCACAAATCGTGTGATTTCGCGATAACCGGAAATAAATAGTTTGCCAATGGCAACAACATCCTGCGGATAGAGATACCAAACCGTTTCGCCTTTGTTGATGGGCGCAATCTGATGAATCTGAACTCCCACATTGCCCGCCGGATGCGGTCCGCTGAAAACATGCAGCTCGGTATTTTTAAATGCAGCATACACCAGCTCGTCCGTCTTTTCTGCATGCAGTCCTATATGTACCCTTCCTGCAGTAAGTTTTTTCAGGACATCGATACCGGTTTGAAATGCAGCTGCGTTTTTCTTAATGAATGCATGATCAGAAACAGCCAGCGGCGCAGAATCGAATGCTGATATAAAAATGTCGCGCGGAGTATCGTCCGGGTTTGCTATGATTGCATAGGGCCGCTGCCGAAGCAAAGGCCATAAGCCAGATTTCAATAGTTTCGAAACAATGGTCTCCCGCTCACACATTGCCGGATTTGCTTCGCCAAAATGAACTTTCCTTTCGCTTTTGTCTGGTTCGATTTCAACAGCCAACAGCTTTCGCTTATCGCCCCGTACAACTCTTTTTACTATGCCTGACACCGGCGAAGTGAGAATAATTCTTTCGTCAAGTTTGTTTTGAATTACCGGAGTGCCACATTCAACGATGTCACCTTCCTGCACCAGCAGGCGGGGATTCATCAGCCTGAACCGGCTGGGCTCAACGGCATAAAGCTCGGCAGCATGAGTCCGAATGTCGTCCGGATTCACATCTCCCTTCAGTTTTATGTCAAGCCCTTTGCGGATTTTGTAAACCTTTCGCATATAGGTCTGGAATTTCCGCAAATTTAGAAATTAATCAGTTGCAACGATACACTTTAAAAGCGCCTGACTGCATCTTTATATGTGCTTTACACTTTCTTTGCCTGATATTTCCTATATTTGCGAAGCAATCGGAATGAAATGAGAAAAACACTGATATATATCATAGCCGGTCTGGGGCTCGCTTCCTGCCACACTTCGAAGCCTGCGGTGTCAGAAATAAATATCGCCGACAGCACAAATGCTGTAGTGACATATCCGGATGCGGTGGAATATTACGAGCCTTCGCGGATGAAATATTCTGACGAAGTGTATTCCGAAACCATTCATTCTGTACAGCTCCACTCCTCGGAATGGGTTTTTGGACCTCCGGTAATCTGGCTGAATAAACAGAACCAGCTTACCCTATCCTTTGATGAACTGGCGAATGACAAAAAAGATTATTTCTTTTCATTTATCCTCTGCGATGCTTTGTGGAGTCCGGTCGATCTTCCGCAAATGGATTATATCGACGGGTTTTCTGAGGACCCAATCACTTCTTTTCAGTTTTCTGTAAACACTCTCGTCAATTATGTTCATTATTCGGTGAATTTTCCAACCGAAAATATGAAGCCAAAGAAAAGCGGAAACTATCTGCTGCAGGTCTATTACAATGACAATGGAGAAAAGAAAACGGTGATGACAAAGCGTTTTTTAGTTGCCGAAAATATTGTTGGTATTACTTCAGATATAAAAATGGCAACAAACATCGAGCTTCGAAATTATCAGCACGAAGTAGATTTTGTAATCAATAAAAGCGGTGTTGAAATTATTGATCCATACCGCAATCTGACTGTGATTCTGCAGCAAAACGGAAGGACTGATAATCTGATTACCGATTTGAAGCCAAAACTTGTGAAAGGCGATGAACTTGAATATAATTTCGAGAGCGAAAATGTTTTCGATGCCAACAACGAATTCAGACATTTCGATATTAAAAGCATTGCCTACAACACCGACAGAGTTGCCAGTATTCAGCGGAAAGAAAATCTTTTTCATGTGAATCTGAAAACCGATTACCGCAGGCCTTTTGAACGCTACATGTCCGATGAAGACATCAACGGCCGCTTACTCATAAAAAATGATGATGGCAAGGACAGCGACCTGGAATCGGAATATGTGTGGGTCCATTTTCTGCTTAGCTACGATGCCCCGCTCACCGAAGGATCGGTGTTTCTGCAGGGCGCTTTCACCCAGTGGGGATTCAACGAAAAATACAAGCTTAATTACGATTACAATCTGAAAGGATATGCCGATTCATTGCTGCTGAAACAAGGGTATTACAACTATCAGTATGTTTATCTGAAAGACGGCGAAGCCGCAGCTGATGCGTCATACATCGAGGGGCGACATTCGGAAGCCGACAATGATTACACCATTTATGTCTATTACCGCGAGCCCGGCGAAGTATTCGATCGTTTGATCGGCTTGCAGACGGTGAATTCGGGGAAATGATGTGATGATGTGCTGATGTGATAATGTGTGGATATGCTGATTTAAAAATTTATTCACTCATTAATATTTATTTCAAAGGTGTTCATGAGCTCACGATTTCATCGTTCGGTTGAAAGTGTGGTAATTTGAAAATTCGGCAATTTGAAATACTGTTTTATTCACTTTTGTCCCTTCGACAGGCTCAGGACTGCGCTTTGTACTTTTGTCTTTGTAGTTTTGTCTTTTATCTTGAGCTGATTTGCTAATGTGTTGGTTTTAAAATGATTCTGCGACCCTGTCACATTGAGCTCTGCGACCGTCATCCTGAGCCCTGCTGCTGTTATGCTGAGCCCTGCTACTGTCACTCTGAGCGGAGTCGAAGAGTCGACAGCAGGATAAACTCCGTCGAAGAGTCGACAGCGAAAATCAACAAAAAAAGTCTGTAGTATAGGATGAGATCCCGGCTCGGAGACCGGGAACTTCATTAGCCTTTTTTGTTGATTTTCAGAATTTTAAGCAAGTGTGTCATTAGCAGTGCCGCTCTTGTAGCTCTTTGCAAGGTAACTGCTTGCGGTGTATCGAAGGAGACAGCGGAAATCACCTCGCGCGAATTTGGAATCCGAGTGAGGTGTTCACTGTCACGGATTACAAATCCACGCCAGTGAAGCCGGTGAATGCGTTTATTCAAAAAACTCATATTCGTATTCCAGCATATAATGTACGTCGGTGCCTTGTCCCTGGCGGTTGATGTAGGTCTCCACACGCACCAACTTTTTTGTTTCAGGATGGAACTGCCTGAAAACTTCATACAAAACTTCGTCTTTGTCGTCGGTTTCTTTTTCGTGAATGGCATTGTTGTCTGCGTCGTATTCCATAACGGTTTCCGAATTGAAAGCCTTTGATTTGAATTGAATATGCGCAGCGTCGCCTTGTGCGTTGTATTTATAAAAACTCTCAGTTTTGTTTCCGTAAATATCTGTTTTTATTACATGAGAAACTTCCTCGCCTTCCCACTCCATTTCATCGTGCGATGATTTCCCGTCGGCCGCATGAAAAGTGGTCTGCGCTACCATCCGGTTCTTGTCATCGTATTTCATTTCCCTGTAAAATGAGAGCTCTCCGTACTCATTTTCTTCTTCTCTGAGCAGATTCCCGGCGCCATCATACGTCCATGTGTGCTCGCCGCTCAGCTCACGCTCGTATTCGTCAATGTCCATGGTTGTTTTTTTCAGCGGACGCTCACCGTCATATTCAAACTCGCTGACCGATTCGGTGCTGTCGGCATAATACATGGTTTCTCTTACAATGCGGCCATTTTCGTTGATCTCAGCAACCGATTTTTCGCTCAGCTCATTTTCGTCAATATAATATTCAGTGATGACAGTATTCCCGTCATACGATTTCACGATTTTCTCTTCCAGTTCATCGGGCCGGGAGTACTTCGAAATACTAAGCAGGCGCCCTTGTTCGTCAAAATGCTGTTCCTCCGTTACAAATACCATTTCCTTGAGTTCCGCTGAATCGAAACGATCAAGATATTGCTGCCGGCGTGTCGCTTTAACCGATTTTATTTTCTTTTCCATAATCCGGAATTTAATTATCTTTGAATACAAATGTAATCAAACGCAAGATATGAAAAATTCCGTTTTAATTATGACGCTCATTCTTTTTTCAACAATGCTTTCCGCGCAGGATATCCGCTACCCGGAGACTTTCAGGAGCGATGATACAGATGACTATCACGGCACTAAAGTCGCAGATCCTTATCGCTGGCTCGAGGATGAAAATTCGGATGAAACAAAAAAATGGGTGGAGCAGCAAAATGCAGTAACCAACGAATATCTGGACCAGATTTCGATGCGTGAAAAAATTCGTGTACGCTTGCAGAAATTGTGGAATTATGAAAAATCAGGTATTCCTTTTAAAAAAGGGCCATGGGTGTTTTGTTTCCGCAACACTGGTTTGCAAAATCAAAGCATTTTGTTTGTCCGCGAAGGATACGATGGAGAAGAACGCGTTTTGCTTGATCCCAACAATCTTTCGGAAGATGGCACCACCGCGCTGAGCGACTATTCGATCTCGAAAGATTATAAATACATGGCGTTTTCGACTTCGAAAGGTGGCAGCGACTGGAACGATATTCAGATACTGGAAATCAAGACCGGCAAAATGCTGCCCGATGCAGTGAAATGGACTAAATTCTCAGGCATTGCCTGGTATAAAGACGGCTTTTTCTATTCGGCCTACGATGTAAAAGATGAAAGCAAATCGCTGTCAACCATAAATGAATTTCATAAAGTGTTCTATCACAAACTTGGGACATCACAAGCCAAAGACGTACTGATTTACGAAAACAAGGATTATCCGCTGCGCAACTACGGCGTTTTTCTCGATGAAGATGAGAAGTATATGTTTCTGAGCGAAAGCGAAGGCACCAGTGGAAATGCGCTCTGGTTCAGGGCTGCAGGCCTCGGCGACACTGAATGGATAAAAATTGCCGACGGTTTTGAGTACGATTATAATTTTGTTGGAGTGATTGAGAATAAATTTTATATTCTGACAAACGAAGGCGCACCCAACAACCGCCTCATTTCCGTTGATCCGGCAAACCCAAGCGTCAGTAGCTGGCGCGATGTTATTCCGGAATCAGAGCATGTGTTGCAATCAGTGTCACACATCAACAAAAAACTCGTTGTGAATTATCTTGAGCATGCTTCTGATCGCATCTACATTTATTCCGCCACAGGCAAACAGGAAAAGAAAATCGAACTCCCCGGAATCGGTACTCTGGGCGGCCCTTCGGGAAACCGCGATGAATCAGTGTTCTTCTATTCCTATACCAGCTATACCATGCCGAACAGCATTTTCCGGTACGATATGAAAACTGGAAGCAATGAAAAATACTGGAGTCCTACCGTTGATTTCAAACCAGAAGACTTCACCACTACACAGGTGTTTTTCAAAAGCAAGGATGGCACTCAAATTCCAATGTTTCTGACTTACCGCAATGACATGATAATGGATGGGAAAAGACCAGTACTTCTATATGGCTACGGTGGATTCAACATCAGTCTGACACCGGGTTTCCGGTTAACTGCCATTCCGTTTCTCGAAGCAGGTGGAATATATGCCGTTGTTAATCTGCGGGGCGGCGGCGAATACGGAAAGAAATGGCACGATGCAGGCACAAAACATCAGAAGCAAAATGTCTTTGATGATTTTATTGGCGCAGCCGAATATCTTATTGAAAACAAATACACAAATCCTTCGAAAATCGCCATCCAGGGCGGATCGAACGGTGGTCTGCTGGTTGGAGCCTGCATGACCCAGCGTCCCGATTTGTTCAAAGTGGCATTGCCCGCAGTTGGTGTAATGGATATGCTTCGTTTTCAGAAATTCACGATCGGATGGGCATGGACCGGCGATTACGGCTCCAGCGACAATCAGGAAGATTTCGATTTTATCTACAAATACAGTCCGCTGCACAATATAAAAGAAGGGGTACAATATCCGGCAACGCTTGTTACTACTGCCGATCATGATGACCGCGTGGTTCCTGCTCATTCCTACAAATTCATTTCCGAACTTCAGTACAAACACCGGGGCGAAAATCCGGTACTGATCCGCATTGAAACCATGGCTGGACACGGCGCCGGCAAGCCCACTTCCAAACAAATTGATGAAGCTGCCGACATCCTGTCATTCATATTGTTCAACCTCGACGTAGATATGTAATACAATTTCCTGAAGAAAGACAATGCCCTGTCCAATGATTTATATCATCACCGGGCCGTAAAAACTAAATAATATCGTTGGTACCTTTGCAAAAACAAATTCGCATGAAAATTTTACACTTCGCATCAGTCTTCGTTTTAGCCGCAATTATGGCTTCCTGTTCAGGAAACAAAGAAAACAAAAACAATGGTTCCGATTCAACTGTAAACGAAAACACAGAAACAACGGAAACTACCTCTGCATTTTCGACAGAAGGAAATGGGAAAGTTGTTTATCTCAACACAGAGAATTTTGTCAAACACATTTTTGATTTCCGCAACGAAAAGGAATGGCAGTACAAAAGCAGCACTCCATGTGTTGTTGACTTCTATGCCGACTGGTGCAAACCATGTAAATTGGTCGCACCCATCATGGATGACCTGGCTGCAGAATACAAAGGGAAAATTCAGTTCTATAAAGTCAACACCGACATGGAACAGGAAGTAGCCAATGCGTTCGGCATTCAGAGCATTCCCAGCATCATGATGTGCCCGGTTGAAGGCAAACCCGTAATGACAGCAGGTGCTCTTCCCAAAAGCGAGTATGAGCGCATGATCAAAGAAGTGATTTTCGGCAATAATTAAAAGCAACACAAAATGGAACACTTAACCAACGAAACATTTAAAGAAAAAGTTTTCAATTACGAAGTCAACAAGGAATGGAAGTTTGAAGGCCAGCTTCCCTGCATCATCGATTTCTACGCAGACTGGTGCGGTCCATGCAAAATGGTTGCTCCAATTCTTGAAGAACTTTCCACGGAGTATGAAGGAAAGGTCAACATTTACAAAGTGAATACAGAAGAGCAACAGGAACTGGCCGCTGCATTCGGAATTCAAAGTATCCCCAGTATTCTGTTCTGCCCAATGAGCGAACAGCCACAAATGGCCATGGGAGCACTCCCCAAGACTTCTTTTGTACAGGCGATCAACGACATTCTATTAAAACAATAAGTATATGAAAACAGCTTTCGTAACCGGTATTGCCATATTGGCGTTTGCAACAGTCTCTGCTCAGACAACAATTCCCAATGCCGGTTTCGAAAACTGGACGGCATCGGGAACCTATGAAAATCCAGATTCATGGGACAGCCCCAACGATGTAACATCATCGCTCGGAAAAATCGTGGTTGAAAAAGAAGAAGTGTATGTTCACGGAGGCAGTTATGCAGCCATGATCACTGTGCAGTCTTCGTTTGCCGGAAATCTGCCGGGGATGCTCACTTTAGGAGACTTCAGCTTTGATTTGATGAGTATGACTGCAACAATAGATGGTGGCACGCCGTTCACAGGCCGACCTGAGAAAATGACCGGCTGGTATCAGTACGAGCCCAGCAACAACGACATTTGTCTCATTGGTGCATTTTTGTTGCAGGACAACAGCGGGACATGGGACACCATTGCCATTGCAGGTTTCGAAACATCAGCCACCGTGCTCACCTGGACACAATTCGAAGCTGTCTTTGACTACCGCAACAGCAATACGCCAACACACTTGAATATTATTCTGATGCCGACCGACCGCAACAACCCTCAGGCAGGCAGCACCATTTATATTGATGATCTGACATTTGAATATCCGCAGTCAATCGGAGAATCTTCTGACATTCCGGTGAAGGTTTATTCCGATCAGAAAAATGAAATTATCAATTTGATTTTTAAGGAACCTACATCGTCAGTAATCACGATCATCGACATCAACGGAAAGAAATTAAAATCGGTGCGGGCATCTGGTAATGAGAGCAGCATTGATATGACTGGCATTTCAAGCGGTGTTTATGTAATTCAGGTTTCCGGTGACAAAGAATTTTATTCAATAAAAACTATATGGTAAATAAATTTACAAAAAGTATTTTTATTTGCGCATTGCTGATGATTTCGTTAGTGGGAAATGTACATGCGCAGGAAGAAAAACAGCCGGTAATAAACATCAAGACAAATCCATTTGCATCTATGCTCAACATGATTCCTTTGAGTGTAGAAGCTTTTATAACAAACGATTTCAGTGCCAGTGCAAATGTTTTCATCATAAGCTCGAGCAATGGGATGAGCGAAACATATTTTGAGCAAGGCGGTTTTGGGATTTCGCCGGAAATGCGCTATTATTTCACAGACAATGTGATCAACGGACATAAAAACAGAGTGTATGCGGCTGCTTTATATAGTTACGAACAAGGCACCAACGCCACACTTGACCGCTATGACAATCCGATACCCGGATGGAGTCATGCTGTCGGCGGCGCATTGCTTATTGGAAATCAATGGTTCTTTAAAAATCGTTTTACTGTAGATTTGTTTCTGGGACCAGCTTACATGAGTTATGTGAAAAATGAAGATTTCGATACCAATCTATCCAAAGGAGGATTTTTTCTGGGCATGCTCGGCTCAAAAGCAACCGGAACCAGAGTGAAATTCGGATTTAATATTGGGATTGCATTCTGATTATTTCAATCTGGAAAATTATTTTACTTTCATAACATACCTTAACTACGATGAATCAATCGTATTAAGCCATCATTTTATCCATATGAATTTTTTTCCGGCACAGAGAAATCTTTTATATCTTTGTCCACCAAATTGATAGAAAATGATGGGTGAAATAACGATGCAACTCGCATGGAGCGAATTCATCTGGAGCGATAAAATATGGATCATCATCGGTGCGGTGTTTATGATTCTTGGTCTGGTTGGTTGTTTTGTGAAAATAATTCCCGGAACTCCATTCGGACTTGCAGGCTTGATGATGCTGCAACTCATGAAAGAGCCGCCGTTTTATACTTTTCAGATTCTGATTTTATCAGCAATTACAATAGTTGTCATCAGCGTTGATTATGTGGCACCAGCCATTGCTGAAAAACAATTTGGCAAAACAAGACCAGGCATTATCATCAGCAATATTGTAAAATTTGCTGTAGTCGGTTACATGGCCTATCTGTTTGTAAGGGCTATCATACAGGTGCACGCCTGATGTCAGTTGTGAACCGCTCCTCGATAGTAAAAAGTTTTTAAAGTAGAAAGTTTATAAAGGTAACGTAACCGCTTGCGACATGCGGAACGCAATGCCCATGAGAGGAAAGCCTCTCAGCTCCTTCTCATCCGCCGCGGCGGACTGTAGGCTGACGACTGACAGCTGGCGGCTTTCGTAATTTTGTATCTTTGCAATCATGTGCAGTCAATCAAACAAATTATTGCTTCCATCATTGCTGGCGCCGCCTGCGAAGCTAATGGCGCTGATGTGTCATGCCGAAGAAATAATTATTGACACACATGAAACATATCCGAAGCAAACACTTCGTAACCGATATTTCATTGGGGGTCCGAACGACATTAGATCGCTCGTGGTACCGGTTCACAAACCAAACGGACATCGCACCAAAACAAGTGAAATCGAAATTGATTACAACGAAAACTGGCCACTTTATCACAGAAAAACGCTAACCACTGCTTATTCCAAAAGTCCCTTTTTTCTGTATTACGCTGATTATATTTTTGCTGAATTCGAGCGGGACCACAAACGGTTGATTGACCTGAATGCAGCGCTGCAAAATATTTTCATGAAGTGGATGAACATCAAAACATCGGTTTCGTTTGCCGATGATTTTGTGCGAGAATTCAACGGTGTTGATTGTAGAACATCGTGCAAAAACAGCGCTGAATGGGTATTACAGCAAAGTTATTATCAGCCGTTCGATACAATTTATGGATTTAGGAATTCGCTTTCGGTGTTGGATATTTTGTTTAATTTAGGCCCCGAAGCAGGAGATCATTTAATAAAGGAAACAGATTATGCAGGTTTACAGAGTAGCTGAAACAGTAGTTCCGATGCGCAAAGAGCCATCGCACCGTGCAGAAATGGTGAATGAAATTCTCTATGGCGAAGACATTGCAATCATGGATGTCCAAAATGGCTGGCTCGCTGTTACATGCCTCGATTACAACTACAGTGGGTTCATTCCGGAAATCACAAAGCTCGATGAAATCTCAGGAAAATGCAATACGCCCTATAGATTTGTCTTCACTGCTTCTTCGATGATACTTTCGAAAGAAGGTATTAAGCTGGATCTGCCGCGTGGGAGCCGCGTCCGCGAAGAACAAACTGAAAAGGGCTGTTTCGAAACACCAGATAAAATCAGCTCTGCAAGCGAAGTTATTAAGACGGCAAAATTCTATCTGGGCAACCCCTATCGCTGGGGCGGCCGCACTCCGTTTGGTATTGACTGCTCCGGATACACGCAGATGGTTTTTATGCTCAATGGTTTTATACTGCCACGCGATGCGCATCAGCAGGTGCTTCTGGGTGATGAAATCGCTTTTGTTTTGGAAGCGCAGCCTGGCGATCTTGCTTTTTTTCAAAACGAAAACGGCGATGTCACACACACCGGAATCCTGCTTAGCAACTCAGAAATCATTCATGCCTCCGGCCGTGTTCGCATCGACAGCATCGATCATCACGGCATTTTCAATAAGGACTTGAATCGCTACACGCATACGCTTAAAGTAATCAAGCGCATGTCGCTTGATGCGTTGCCATCTTGTTTGTAGTTTGTAAAGTTTTTAAAGTTGAAAGTACAAAGGTGACGTAACCGCTTGCGGCATGCGAAGTTTAAGAGACTACGCTCAATGCACAATGCGGAAAGAGAAATTCTCTGCGTCTTTGCGTGCATGATGCTACCCACTGAATCAGTTTTCACCGCAGGTGAAGGATGATTCCATTAGCGTTCATCGAAGGGGCGTGTAGAGTAATTAAAAATGATTTTCGCGATAATTTGCGTTCATTCGCGGAAGAGAGAAATTCTCTGCGGCTCTGCGCCCTCTGCAAGATTCTATTGAGAATTCTCTCTGCGCCTTTGCGATCTCCGCGCGAGATCTTCGTGACCTCACTCTGCGGCTTTGCGCCCTCTGCGAGACACAGCTGAATCAAGATTCCTCGCCGCGGCGAGGCAGATGAAGATTGATTCGAATTAGCTTTCATCATACCTGCTGATGATAATAAAAATTTTAGCGAGAATTCGCGGAAGATTGAATTCTCTCTGCGTCTTTACATGCCCGTGATCAGAAACTCCGTGCGGCGATTCATAGCGCGACCGACTTCAGTATCATTGGTGTCTACCGGCTTGGTCTCGCCAAAACCTTTGTAGCTCAAACGTGATGCGCTTAGGCCCATCGACACAAGATAATTATACACGCTGTGGGCGCGGTTTTCGGAAAGGGTGAGATTGAATGCATCGCTTCCGATATTGTCGGTATGCCCCTGAATCTTTACTTTTATATTCGGATTTTCAATCAGGAATTCCGTAAACTCGTCCAGCACTTTTTTCGATTCCGGAGTAAGATCAGCAGAGTTGCTTTCATAATAAATATCTTTCATCCGATAAGCCTTGCCTAGCTCAACGGGCTCCAGATCAACATTCACATTGGTAGGTTCTGAAAAAACAGAATCCTCTTGCGAAATATAAGTGCTCTCATAAACAAAATCCGGCTTCTTCACTGTGAGCATAAAATCAGATTCAAACTTAATGGCAGCCACGTATTCGCCGGTTTCCTGATCGATCGGAATTTCTTTGATTTCTTTTGTGGTGAGATTCTTTATTTCAATTTTCGCTTCCACTGGTCTGTCATCCTGTTCGTTTTTCACTGTGCCTTTCACAAACAAAACTTTCTCCGGGCGCGCTTCTTCGTATAGTTCAAAAGAATAGAAATCCCAACCTCCAAGGCCATCGCTCATATTGTTCGAACCGAAATATCCGTATTTGCCATCGGTACTTACAAAAAATCCAACGTCATCGTATTTGGAATTGATTGGATAACCAATGTTCATCGGCTTTTGCCACACACCGTAGTCGTCCATGCGCACATAATAGATGTCGTATCCACCCATGCCCGGACGGCCTTCGGAGCTAAAATACAAAGTCTGACTATCGGTGTGAATGAAAGGGCTTTTTTCATTTCCTTTGGAATTAATGATTTTGCCCATATTCTTCGGAGCGCTCCAGGTGCCGTTTTCATCGCGGGTGCTGGTGTAAATATCATAGCCACCAATTCCTCCCGGACGATCACTGATAAAATATAAAGTCTTTCCATCGCTCGAAATCGAAGGCTGACTTTCCCAGTTGTCCGACGTATTAACTGCATCAATAGGAATGATGTCACTCCAGCCACCAAACTCAAATTTTGTATAGTACAGATCACAGTTGATATACTTATCCTGACTGGTTTGCTCCGGCATGTTGCAAATAGTATAAATCAGTTCCTTGTTGTCAATAGTAACCGTAGCTCCACCTTCATTCAGTTTCATATTGAACGGATCCTGCATGGCTTGCCCGGCATCAAAAGGGATTTCAGAAAGTTGTTTTCCGGGCTGGGGTTTGCGATTACTGACAAAAAACTTTTCCTTGAATTCCATTTCACTCGCCCATGAACTCATGTTTTTCTCTTCAATTCTCCGGGTATAAAACGCATTTTCATTGTCTGGGCTAATGATTACGAGATATTCATCAAACCGGCTGCTGATGCCGGGAACAACTTTCGGATTGAATGATACCGGTTTTGAAAGCAGCTCCATTGCCGTTTTCGCCCAGTCGTACATGCCTTTTGCTTCCAGTTGAATGGAGTCATCGCTGATCTCTTCCGGCTTATCGAGAAATTTTTTCAGATTGAATTCGGCCTGATCATATTTATCAAGCCCGAAATAAATTTTCCCCAATTGAAAATAAGCATCGTGCATACCATCTGGACAAAACTCAATTGCTTTATTAAAATATTTTTCTGCAGCCGTCAGATTGTTTTCCTTTTTAAAAACATTGATGCAGCCCAGATAATAATAGGCCGGAGCAAATTCTGCATCTTCTTCAATAACTTCCTTCAACAAACGGTTTGCTTCGAGATAATAGCGGTCGGCACTTGCAGGCAGCTTGGTGGCCATTTTCTGTGCCTGTCCATAGTTTGACATCGCTTCTTCGAATTGCTTTGCTACCTTTTTGCTCACTTTGCCGCAAGGTTCTTCATCCTGCGCAGAGACTGCAGAAACAAAAAGAATCAGAAAAGTATAAATAGTAAATTTCAGATATTTCATATTCAAAACTTCCGTTCAAACGATTTAAACTGCAGCAACAAATCCATTAATGCCAGCGCAGTCATTGATGTCACAACAATTGCAGCGCGCGGCACAAAGCAAGCATCGTGCCGGCCGCCAACGGTCACTGTGGTTTTATTGTTTTCAACATCGACCGTATCCTGCTTTATTCCGATCGAAGATGCAGGTCGAAATGCTGTATTCATCACCAACAGGTTTCCGTTTGAAATACCGGCCTGAATGCCCCCACTGTGATTTGAAGCAAATGAAATTTTTCCCTTTTCCGGTTGCATGGCGTCGTTGTACTGACTTCCCCGTAATGAAATTCCGGAAAACCCTTCGCCAAAGTCCACACCTTTTGCACCCGGAATGCTCATCACCGCCTGACTCAAAACAGCATTGATCTTTCCAAAAACAGGCTCGCCCACTCCAGCCGGCAATCCTTTTACGACCGTAGTAATCTTTCCTCCAATGGAATCTTTCAAAAGAACAACATCATCAATAAGCTGTTGCATTGCGGCTTCTGCAGTATTGTCGGGACAATGCAACAAAGAATTGAATACCACTTTTTCATCAAACCACTGTCCGCTGTTTTTCAAGACAGCTGCGCCAATGGCTGATACATAGCTGATGATGTCAATATTTTCTGAGCGCAGGAAATCAAGCGCCATGGCGCCGGCAACTACTCGAGCTGCGGTCTCACGACCTGAAGCGCGCCCTCCGCCTGCCTGTGGGAGATTTCCATACTTTTTAAAACTTACATAATCGGCATGCCCTGGCCTGAAAACACTTTTCAAATCATTGTAATCGCCAGAACGGGCGCCTGTGTTGCGAATGATAAAAGCCACCGGACCTCCGCTGGTTGTATTGTTCATGACACCGCTCAGAAACTCAACTACGTCGTCTTCACGGCGCGCGGTCTCATGTACCGAAACTGGTGCACGCTGCTTAAGCATATCACCGATGAGTGCCTGGTTGATTTCCAAACCAGCAGGGAAGCCATCGAGAACGCCTCCTACGGCCGGTCCGTGCGACTCGCCGAAAAGTGTCAGTTTAAGCAATGATCCAAAAGTATTTCCTGCAGACATAATACAAAACTACTAAAAAAAACCTACTTTATAAGGCTGTCTCAAAATTCAAAATTCAGCGCAAAGACAACATTCCACCGTCCGATGCGACGAAGGAGCTGAAGGACATGGAACCGTTGTTTTTGCTGTTGTTACGACGGTTCCATGTTCCGGCTCAAAAGCATGGAAGAATTCCATATCACCGGCCGCAACGGTGGAATGTCGTAACAAACCGCTATTTTGAGACATTCTCATATGATTACTCAATCGAAAACACCTTCTCAACCGGCGTAAAATTGTCCATTTTTAGGTCGATTTTCACTTTGTAACTGCCGAGCGGCCAACCATTATTTGGCTCTGAAAGGTAGGAATAGACCGGCATATCGATCATTTCCTCGTCTGTCTTGAGTGTTACATCGTCAATCGCTGTTTCGCCATCTTCGAGATAAAACCATGTAATCACCATTTCTGTATTCTGCGGAACATGGCTCATGGTTGCTGTTACATAGATGGTGTCGGTTTCACTTGCTTCGAGCACACTGTTGTCCGAAGGACAGGTGATGTCGTAATCCGGATTATTGCAAACCCGCAAATGATCAATACTTGGCTCCATGTTGCACGAAGCGGCAATAAAAGCCAGCACAATGACTAAAAAAATATTTGTTTTCATATTTATTCAATTTTGAATTTTTTCTCTACTGCTTCGGAATCGCTGTCAGCGACTTTAATATTCACGGTATATTCACCTGACGGCCAGCCGGGCGTGTTGAGATAAAGCATGGCGTGGATGGTTGAATTCTCATCGCCGTCGAAGCTGCCCCGCATAATTTCTTCCTTCTCTTTGTCTATTGCCTGAAAAAACCAACTCACTTCCACTTTTACATTTTCAGGTGCATCGGCCAATGTAGCAAACAAATGAACGGTATCGGTTTCAACGCCAAAAAATCTGTTCATGTCTTCGGCGCATTGGTCACCGGAAGGGTGATTGCAAAGCCGAACTTCCTTGATGGATGCATCCTTTCCGCAGGATGACAATATTAAAGAAATAGCGCAGATGGCGGAAAAAACAATGTTGAATTTCTTCATGATTTCATTTTTTACAAACCTAATTAAATATTTATTATAAACACATAACTGAATGAAAATATTGTTTCCTAAGCCCTCGAAGGGTTTGAAACCCTTCGAGGGCTTAGTTCAATAGTCCCATTTCTTGCGGAATGCATTGTAAAAGCTGACACCGAATTTCAATGTGAAATCGGCCTTTGTGATTGAGTTGTCCGAAGTCACAGCATAGACGCCCAGTCTGAAAAGTTCGCGGCGGATGCGAATCGGTTTCTCGAGTCCGGCAAAAAATTCACCGTGACGAAAATTGTTTTCATCCATCAGCAGGAATCCGCCACCGGCTGCAACTGACAACTTCAGTCGCCCAAGCAATGGAACCTTATCAAAAATTCCCTCGAAATGATGAATGTAATTTCCACGCACAAAGGTGGAATTGGTGCTGAGTGTAGGTCCCAGCAACTGAAACGATTCAAGCGGATTGCTGAAGAAAAAATCATCGCTGCCACGGAAGAATTTATTTTCAAGAATGCGTAGATTATTCTTGTTGACGTACGAACCCATTAGAAAACTCCAGTTGGAAGTACCGTATCTATTAAGTTTCACATAGTCGCTGGCGCCAAATTCAAGATAATCATAGTTTACCTCGCTGTTGAGCAGCCCGGGAACACCTTTTCGCCATGTAAATGTCAGATCGGGGTACTTACTTCCCAGCAGTATTTTACGATTGCCTTTAAACATATATCGCTGACGGATTCGGTAAACCAGGTTTAGCTTGAATTCACTCTTTACATATCTGTCAAAGTCGATTGGCTCATTGATTTCTCCAAAAATAAGGTTTGACCAGGAGTCCATATTCATATCGCTTATGGCCTGCTGATCGGAATGCTCCAGCGTGAGCTCTCCGAAAAGTCCGTTAATGATTTCCATCCGCTGAGATACAGCAAACATCTTGGTGCGCGCATAATTGCTGCGGCTGAAAGCACTTGTGATGGATGGATTATTGTTGATCATGTCGTAATAATCGCCGAAACGAAAATAGGTGCGGACAAATTTTTTCGGCACGTAGGTGAGCCCTACTCCAACGCGTCCGCGCAAATCTTGATTGGAAAATCCATAATTGATATCGCCATCAACATCGAGCAGGAAATCGTTTTTAAATCTTTTATTGAAGCTCCCATTCAGGTTATGACGATATCCGCCAATTCCGAAAAAGTTAACCTGCGTTGGTAATGCACCTATATAATATTCGGTCTGCCTTTCACGATTTCGGTGTCTGATGCCTTTTATCAGGAAACTCCACACGTCGATATGATTGTAGGCGGAATCAAGTTTTCGTGTGAATTCTTCGCCGGAAAAAACATTGCGCAAACTATCAACATATTCCGAATAAATAAGTTCCTGATTGGTTAGCGGTATTTTCCGGTTCATGGTCCACCATGTTGAATCGCGCTCCAGTGCCACATCTTCGTAACGCACCATTTCAAGCGAATGTCTGGGAAAAACAGTAGAATCAGAATTAAAATTGTATGCTGAAAATAACGACGTGCCTGTAATAACCTGGTTCACCCGTCCTTCTATAATCCCATACTCTATCGTAGTTTCGGAAGGCACCGAATGTGTTGAGCCCATTAAAACATATTTCTGATGAATTCTGAATGAATTCACCATCGTCAACGCTCTTGGATCAATGGTCAGATCGACCTCGTCCAAGCAAAAAACGCTGTCGCGGATGTAAATGTAACCAGTGAAAAGCGCGTCATTCGGGAATAGCGGAGTAACTTTAATTCTGAATATTTTTGTTGAATCGTCGTAATGCAAGCCGGCATAATCATATTTATATAATGTAGGGCCCATGGGCGAAAGTGGCGATACAAGCGGTTGCTGACACAGCATCTCTTTTCGCAGCTGCGCTTCGTAAAAATTAAAGTTCCAGTCTTCGGCTGAACTGAAAATCATATAGGGACTTGAATACACAAACTGGATGTGATCAATTTCCATCCCTTCTTCTTCGTAACCAATGCTTACATAAATAAAATCTTCGATGTCTGCCAGTTCATACGTGTTTTCGGCAGAAATAATTTCGCGCGTGGAACCATTGCCGGAAATTTCCGAAAGAATTGTTTCGCTCAGATCACCAATATGCTGAACCCTCACTGTATCATTCAGCGTTTTTACTGAATCGGACAATTCTTTACGTTTTTTGCGCTCCACTTTGCGCTGCTTTCTTTCAGCCTTACGCTCTGCACGACGCTCTTTGGGCGTTTTCAGCAAATCAATATTTGTGGCTGCGCCCAAACTATCAGCGGTTGCTTTCCGAATACTGTCGTACATATCGCGCGGCTCATCCCGCATGAGCGACAACTTGCGGTCGATGCGACATTGGTATTTGTCGAGGCTGCCGAGATATAGGCGGCGCTTATCGCGAACTTTCTGCATGATTTCCTTGCCTAGATCGCGCGTATCAGCAACAATAAGAGCTTCGTTTAATTGGGTAACTGCATTTTGTAAAACCGCTTCAAAGCTGGTCCCGGTGCGAGGAACAACCAGCTCCTTTTCGATGGTGACATAGCCAAGCATCGAAATAGTAAGTACGTTTTTGCCCGGTTGTACTTTCAGTTGCCACCGGCCATTTTCATCGGCCACAACTCCCGTGTATGAATTCTTGATCATGACCGTTGCACCGGGAACGGGTAAGCCCGAGCCATCCTTCACTATACCGCTCACAATCTGCGATCTGGCCGTTGTGGCAACCAGAAAAAGCACTATTAAAGAAATTAGCCGAAAAAACATCATGATGCAAAAACGAAACAATTGTTGTTTTATGTTTTCTTGGACGAATTTACATTCTTTTAGTTACAAAACTTCAGTAAATTATGTATATTAGCATTTCAATAAAATGATGATTATCAGAAATGAAGAAAATGACAGGCGTTAATGATGTGTTAATGTGAAAATATCATTAAAAACATTTATACATTTGCGTATTGATTTACCTAATTGCTAATTTAAAAACCCAACGAACTATGAGCATGTTTTGTTTTCAGTGTCAGGAAACCGCAAAAGGAACCGGCTGTACCATTGCCGGTGTATGTGGAAAGAAAGAACCCGTTTCTGCCATGCAGGACCTTTTAATATATAATGTAAAAGGTTTAAGCTGGTGGATGGACAAGGCCAACCAACTTGGAATCACGTTGGATGCCAAAACTGACAGAATGGTACTCAATGCCATTTTTGCTACTATCACCAATGCCAACTTCGATCGCAAAGCGATTATTGCTCTTGTGAATGAAACACTGGCTGCCAAGAAAAAAATCCGCGCACTTGTTGAACCAAAACTCAATGATGTTCAAATTCCCGGTGCGGCACAATGGGAAGCTACTACCGAAGAAGACTTTGACAAAAAAGCCCTACTGATTGGCGTTCTGGCTGAAACACACGAAGATATCCGTTCGCTGAAAGAGCTTGTCATGTATGGTGTCAAAGGTATGGCTGCCTATGCAGAACACGCATGGAATCTGAATCACACCGACAAAGACATTATCAACTTCACAACACACGCACTTGCACAGCTTCTGCGCACCGACATGAGTGTTGACGAACTTGTAGCGCTGACCATGAAAACCGGCGAAAACTGTGTAAAAACAATGGCGCTTCTCGACAAAGCCAACACAAGCACCTACGGCAATCCTGAAATCACTTCAGTAAACATTGGCGTACGCAACAATCCCGCTATTCTCATCAGCGGGCATGACCTGCGCGACCTAGAAGATCTGCTCGAGCAGACAAAAGGTACCGGCGTCGACGTGTACACTCACAGCGAAATGCTGCCTGCTCATTATTATCCAAAATTCAAACAATACGAAAACTTCGTAGGAAACTACGGCTCTTCATGGTGGAAACAGGTCGATGATTTCGAAACTTTCAATGGCCCGTTCCTCTTCACCACCAACTGCATTGTTCCTCCGCGTGCAAACGCAAACTATGCCGACCGCATCTACACAACGGGTGCTTCAGGACTTGAAGGTGCAATTCACATTGCCGATCGTCCCGAAGGTGGCCGCAAAGATTTTTCAGCAATTATTGAACACGCCAAGAAATGTCAGGCACCGACTCAAATCGAGACCGGCAGCATCGTAGGTGGTTTTGCACATGCACAGGTTCTGGCATTGGCCGATAAAGTTGTCGACGCAGTTAAATCAGGTGCCATCCGCAAATTTGTCGTTATGGCCGGTTGCGACGGACGCATGAAATCGCGCGAATACTACACGGAATTTGCTGAAAAACTTCCAAAAGACACTGTTATTCTCACAGCCGGTTGTGCCAAATATCGCTACAACAAACTCCAACTTGGCGACATCGGCGGAATTCCACGCGTACTCGATGCTGGTCAGTGCAACGACAGCTACTCACTCGCCGTTATCGCTCTCAAACTAAAAGAAGTTTTCGGACTCGACGATGTGAACAAGCTTCCGATTGTTTACAACATTGCCTGGTACGAACAGAAAGCAGTTGCCGTATTGTTGGCCCTGCTCTCACTGGGTGTTAAAAACATTCACCTCGGACCAACGCTCCCGGCATTCCTATCGCCCAACGTGGCCAAAGTGCTGGTTGAAAACTTCGGAATAGCCGGAATTTCTACCGTTGACGAAGATCTGGCCTTAATGATCGGATAATTAAAATTCAGAAAAGGGACATGCTGAATGTCCCTTTTCTTTAATCTCATTCTATGAAAAGCACCCATTTTTCAACTGCTGGAGCAAAAGAAAACCCGCATGGCGTCGATGTGAAAATGTTGTATAACGATCCGACCGCTCAGGCGCTCATGATTAGTCTGCAGCCCGGTCAGGCACTGAAGCCACACACCACCCCTGTCGATGTTTTCTTTTTTGTTTTCGAAGGAACCGCAACTGTTCATATCGGAGAGGAAACTGAATCATTTTCGTCAGGCACGCTTATCGAAAGTCCAAAAGACATTATACACCATCTTTCAAATCAATCGGATGTTGCAGCCCGGATTCTGGTTGTTAAAGCGCCAAAACCTTAAAGTAATTTACGGTAAATAAAGAATCTGGCTAATACAGAACCTGAAAACAAATTTCACAAATTAACGTTGAAGGTCGGATTGTGATTCACCTTCATAAAATCTGAAACTCTATGGAAAACGCATTTGAACATTCAAAAGCCACCGCTGTTGCTTCGGCCATTGATTATACACCGGGTGGCATTGTTAGTAAAATTGTTTCGAAAAACACCGGCGGCAACCTCACCTTGTTTGCTTTCGATGCCGGACAGGCACTGAGCGAGCATGCAGCCCCATTTGATGCTGTTGTTCAGGTGATTGAAGGGACCGGAGAATACATAATCGGTGGCGAACCTTATACGGTAAAAGCCGGCGAACTGATCATTATGCCAGCCAATATTCCACATGCAGTAAGAGCACCGGAAGCATTTAAAATGCTCCTTTTTATGATCAAAGGATAAGGAAATACTAGTGTTGACTTGCCTTTTCAAATAAAATCTGTTTCCGTTAATATAAATTCCGGAGACAGATTTTTTTCTTTTTTCAATATCTCGTTCATTTTCAGCTACAAATGTTGAAAAAATGTTGAAGCAGCAAACATATCTGTTTCTTTCGATAAGAAGAAACAATTATATTTGCATTGTTCAAGTAATTACTTTTTTGGTAAGAAATTTGAAATGCGTGAACCCCAAAATCATTAACATGAAATCATTTTTCGGAATACTCGCCTTTTTAGCAGTCATTGCTGTAACTGCACAAACCAACACATTGCCATCGGTCGATTTGAAAAAACCAGACGGAAGCGTGATTTCCACTGATTCAATTTCAAACCCCGGCAAGCCGATTATCATCAGCTTCTGGGCAACATGGTGCAAGCCTTGTGTGAAAGAGCTCACAACCTTTGCAGAAGTGTATGAAGAGTGGCAGGAAGAGACAGGTGTGAAGCTTTACGCCATCAGCATTGACGATTCAAGAACGTTTCCAAATGTCGCATCGTTTGTAAACGGCCGTGACTGGCCTTTTGAAGTGCTTTGTGATCCCAATGCCGATTTCAAGCGCGCCATGAATGTGAATCTTGTTCCTCATACATTCATTATTGATGCAGACAAAAACATTGTCTGGCAGCACACTTCGTTCACCGAAGGCGGCGAACTGGAACTGATTGAACTGATCAGAAAACTCAACAGAGGCGAAAAAATCAGCGAATAAAACCTATGATCCAAAATATGAAGAAGTTTTTTGCTGCGGCATTCATCCTGAGTTCAGTGATGGGTGCCGCTCAGAATGTTATGCAGAATAGCCAGATACATGGCGACTTTCAGACTGACTTTCAGTATTATCTGCCCGATGCAAAAATTGGAGCAGATACCGTCCCTGAAAAACTGCTTTGCAACGGGTATTTGAATCTACTGTTCACTTCAGGAAATTTTGCAGCAGGAGTCAGATACGAAAACTACAACAATGTGATGCAGGGCTTCGATCCGCGCTACAAAGGCAGTGGAATCCCCTATCGGTTTGCCTCATATAACCACAAGGATTTTGAAATTACGGTGGGAAATTATTACGAACAGTTTGGAACCGGCCTGTTGCTGCGCAGCTACGAAGAACGCAGTCTTGGAATCGATAATTCGCTCGACGGGATTCGCCTCAGATATAAGCCCTACAACGGCATTTATCTGAAAGGTTTAATCGGGCAGCAGCGTTTCTTCTTCGACAAAGGCGACGGCATTGTGCGCGGCCTCGATGGCGAAATAAACCTCAACGAATTCAATAAAAAATGGACGGCGGCGAAAATGAAAGCCACCTTTGGCGGAAGCTTTGTGAGTAAATTTCAGGCAGACCGTGATCCAATCTATAAGCTTCCGGAAAACGTTGGAGGCTGGGCAGCACGGACCACACTGAATTATGGAAACTGGATGCTGACTGGTGAATATGCCTATAAAATCAACGATCCTTCGACTGTAAATAAAATGATTTACAAGCCCGGTGAAGCTTTATTTGCATCACTGAGTTATTCAAAAAAAGGATTTGGAATTACTTTAAGCGCCAAGCGCATCGACAATATGAATTACCGGTCCGACCGCTCCGCAACCGGAAACGTGCTTACCATGAATTACCTGCCAGCGTTGACAAAACCGCATTCATACACGTTGCTGGCCTTTTATCCCTATGCATCGCAGCCCAATGGCGAAATGGCATGGCAGGGACAAATCAATTACAAAATCAAAAAAGACACGAAGCTTGGCGGACATTACGGAACCGACGTTGCGGTGAATTATTCAAGGGCCAACGCCATTGACATGCAGCAGGTGAACGATACCACGCCGCTCATGAAGCCCGGAACACTTGGCTACACCAGCGATTTCTTTGCTATTGGCGATGAACTTTATTACGAGGACTTCAATGTCGAAATCAGCCATAAATTCAGCAAGAAAGTAAAAGGGATTTTCACCTGGGCTTATCTCACCTACAACAGCGATGTGATTGAAGGACATACCGATGGGATATTTTACAACCACATTGGAATTGCTGATGTGACCTATAAAATTACGCCAACCAATTCAATCCGCATGGAAGTGCAGCACCTGCTGTCGAAACAAGACGAAAAGAACTGGGCCAATGCGATGCTTGAATTCACCGTTGCACCCAAGTGGTTTTTTATGGCTGGTGACAGTTACAATTATGGAAATCCGGACAACAACAAAAAACTCCATTATTACACCACAGGATTTGGCTACACAAATAACAGCAGCCGGATAGCGCTCACGTACGGAAAACAGCGCGAAGGCATTGTTTGCGTGGGTGGCGTTTGCCGAAATGTACCAGCTTCGTATGGATTTCTAGTGACCATTACAAGTAACTTTTAAAGCGACCAGACATGAAAAATCTGTTTAAAATATTTGTCATTCTTGCCATTTCAATATTCGCAGCATGCGATGTTATTGAGCCACCTTACACCGATAACTACGTCCCGCCGGATCCAACCGATACGGTTGTCAGAAAAGTACTTCTTGAAGAATATACCGGACATTTATGTCCAAATTGCCCGACAGCGGCAGTTCTTGCGCACCAGCTTATGGAGCTTTATCCCGGGAAGATCACGCTGGTGACTGTTCACGCCGGTTACTTTGCCGGCTTTGCCTCGCCCAATTTCATGACCGATTTCAAATGCACCACCGGAAATGACCTGAATACTTTTTTTGGAGTCGATTTGATTGGAAATCCGAACGGGACTATCAACCGAAAGGAATACAGCGGTTCGAGGGTTGTTGGTCCCGACGACTGGGCTTCGAAAATTGCCGAGCTACTGACACTGGCGCCAGATGCAGATATAAATATCAGTAAAACATTCAACACTGGCACCTCCACCATTGATTTGACTGCTAAGGTTGATTTCTTTTCAGAGTTTTCAAACCCAGTAATGATTTCGGCTTATCTGACCGAGGACAGCATTGTTGACTATCAGAAAAACAATGATCCTGCAGTCGGCACAACACCGGACATTGCAGATTATGTGCACATGCATGTACTTCGTGGGTCCATGAACGGAACCTGGGGTGATACGCTCACAGCTGCGGGAGTAACAGCCGGTTCTCAGGTAAGCAAACCACTGAGTTACACCATCACAAACGGGACCTGGAACAAGGATCACATGCATATAGTGGTTTTCATTTATGATGCAGTCACACTGGAAGTAATTCAAAGCGAGGAAATAAAACTGAAATAAATCAGTTTTGCTGCGAAAAGCGCATCAGCAAAATGTTTGATGCGCTTTTTGCTTTTCGAAAAACACTAAATGTTGCATAAAACGTAAAGTATTGAACATATTGTTAAAAAGTTTATTTGAATTCGATGTATTGGAGCAAAATGCATATAAATTTGCATACAGGCTATGTTAAAAAGAGTGTAGTTTACTATTTTTAACACGAAATACAAACTATTTGTAAAAAATGGATATTAATTAGAGTCGAAATTCATTATCTTTGCGTTTCGCTCAAAAACCCTAGGGGGGGATAACCGGCGAATACTTAACTAAATTTTAAAATATGAAAAAACTACTATTGTTTTGCATGGCGTTGTGGACATTCGGGATGTCCTACGGTCAGCTATCCGGAATAAAGGCTATTCCGGGTGACTATGCCACCATTACGGCAGCCGTTACAGACCTGAACACAGTTGGTGTAGGCCCTGGCGGTGTAACTTTTAATGTTGCTGCCGGATACACGGAAAGTACTACTGCGGAAATTGTTGTTACTGCAACAGGAACAGCAACAGATCCGATCATTTTTCAAAAAGATCCGGCCGGAGTTGGTGCAAATCCTTTGATTACAAGAACCGACGCCGGCGTTAACACCACAAGCACGGCTGGTGGTCTTGGCGATGCTGTGATAACCATCAGTGCAGGCGATTACATTACCTTTGATGGTATTGATGTTACTGCACCGGTTTCGACAATTGAGTACGGCTACTTCACTACAAAAACAGCCACCGATGCCTGTAAGTTTCTGACCATTAAAAACAGCAACATTACAATGTTCAAAGGCACGAGTGGATATGTTTTTGGGATATATATTTCCAATGGCACCACATCGGTTAGTTCTTCAACAGGCGTTACAGTAACAGCCCTTTCGGGTGCGACAGAAAACACCACAATAATTGGTAACACCATTAGTAATGTTCATGCAGGTATTTATGCCAGAGGCGCTGCAGCTGCAGGTTTTGGCGACAACAACCTGGCAATCGGACAAACAGGTGCCGGAAACACAATCGTCAATTATGGCGGTGGCAGTGCCACCTCTACCTGGGGTATTTACATGATTTATCAGACCAATATCAGCATTCAGTACAATACTATTAACAATGCGGGCGGCGGCGGTACTGATCATGCCTCAACGCTTTATGGAGTTTTTCACTCTGTTAAGAGCGGAAGTGGAATTGTTAGTTACATAGGAAATAACTTCACACTTGGAGAGTCGGGAACATCTGCCGCTCATGGTATTTATGACGGCCAGACCGTTGCATCAAAAACCTTTTTGAACAATACGTTCACCTATGGTACTTTTGCGTCAACTACCGCCTCTTATGCAATATATAACAGTTCAGCCACCAATGATATTTTAGTGGAAGGAAACTCTATTTCAGCACCGATCAACAAAACCGGAGTTGGAGCATTCTACTTCTACTCTAATACTGGCACGCCCACTGGCGGAACCGAAACCTGTGTAAATAATAATTTCAGCAACGTAACTGTAACAGGTTCATCCGCTTTGTACGGGCTATATTCAAACACAGCTACCGCGCAGGACAGAATTGCTTATGGTAACATGGTTTCAAACCTGAATGTTGGCACTGGCGCTTGTTATCCGTTGTATTTCCTGAGCTCAAATAATAATTTGATTCACCACAACTCGGTTACCACAATTACCAGTGGCGGAACCATCTATGGATTGTATTTTACAGGTACAGCTCCAGTTGTTTATAATAATACTATTTCAGCTTGTGCTACATCAGGTGCAACCTTTTATGGCATTTACAACGCTGGTACAGGAACAACATCCTGTTATTCCAATAAAGTAACGGGACTTGCCTCAACAAATGCAGCGCCTTCCGTGTACGGTTTTTATATCACAGCAGGTACATCCAACAATAACTACAACAACTTCGTTTCAGAATTATACGCACCCTCTGCAAGTGCAGCCAATGCTGTAGTTGGAATGTATGTTAGTGGTGGAACAGCCATTAATTTGTACTATAACACCATTTATTTAAATGCTGCCAGCTCTGGAGTTGATTTCGGCACCTCTGGTATCTATGCAAGCTCAACTCCCACTGTTGAACTTAAAAACAATATCATTGTTAATAATTCAACAGCCAGTGGTACCGGCCTGGTTGCAGCATACAGAAGGTCATCAGCTACCCTGACAACCTATGCAGCAACTTCAAATAACAACGACTGGTATGCAGGAACACCCAGCGCCACCAATGTTATTTACTACGATGGAACCAATACGGATCAGGATTTGGCTGCATTCCAGACCAGAGTAACTCCTGCTGACGGAGGTTCATTTACCGAAATGCCTCCATTTGTAAACATAGCAGCTACCCCTTATGATCTGCATTTGCAGACAACCATCAATACCGGTTGCGAAAGCGGTGGAATGCAAATTACAACCCCGGCCATCACAACCGACTTTGACAATGATGTTCGTTTTGGCGAAACTGGCTATACCGGAACTGGTGCTGCCACCGATGTTGGCGCCGATGAATTCAACGGTCAGGCTGCTTTCACCTGTGCTCTTCCGGTTCCCGGAAACACCACAACCACAGCAAATGGAATTTGCTTTGGTGAACAGGTTGTTTTGTCGACAGCAAACGCAACTCCTGGCACAGGAGTCAGCTATCAGTGGCAAAGCTCAACCGATGGTATTACTTTTACTGATGTAACGGGTGAGACCAATTCAACTTATACAATTATTCCTACAGCTTCGCTGTATTACCAATGTGTGGTTACCTGTCAGAATGGTCCAAGCACAGGAACATCGACTCCATTGCAGATTACTTTTGCAAATTCCATCACTGGCACTACACCTGCTACCCGTTGCGGAACAGGTACGGTAGATCTTGCAGCAACCGGAACAGGAACAAGTATTGTCTGGTTTGATGCCGCTATTGCCGGCTCAATCATTGGAACAGGTTCTCCGTTTACTACACCTGTATTATCAGCAACGACTCCTTTCTACGTAGCTGCAATGACAAGCTCGCCGGGAACAATTAAATTTGGAACCGGAACATCTGCATCTTCAACCTATTCTCCATTCAACGGTGGTTATGGTGGAACAAAATATCAAATGATATTTACCGCCAATGAATTGGTTGCTGCGGGTATTGCTCCCGGAAACATTACCAGTCTCACACTGCACATGTCGACAGCCGCTTCAACGTATCCTGATTTCTATATTGATCTTGGGAATACGGCTTTGACTGAATTTGCTACTCCGGTTTCATTGGCTGCAGGACTGACTCAGGTTTATTACACTGCAAACATGGCTCCGGTTGTAGGCGATAACCTTATCACACTTGACACTCCTTACAATTGGGATGGTACGTCAAATATCATTGTTTCTATTTGCTGGAGTAATGGTACAACAACCAGCACCGGATCTAGCTCATACTATAACTCAAAATCAACGTATGCCAGCCAATACATGGAAATCGACAGCCAGACTGGTACATATGTTCATGATTTTGTAGGTGGAACCTTGGGCTCAGGATCATTTGTCAGACATCAGTACAGACCTCATGTTTCATTTGCGGCCAATACAGCCTGCTATAGCCCTGCTACAGAAGTTATAGCTACAGTTGCAGCTGCTCCTGCGTTCAGCATATCATCTGACACTGTAGTTTGTAACAATTCAGCTGCAACACTCAGTGTTACTTCAACTCTTGCCAACTATGACAGTTACACATGGACTCCTGCTACCGGATTATTTACCGATGCAGCAGGTACAGTTCCTTATGTAGGTGGAAGCAGCTCAAATATTGTTTATGCAAAAACAACGACTGCCGGAAATTCAGAATATATTTGTTCAGCATTTAACTCAGGAACTGGTTGTGCGGACATTGATACTGTTAATGTTCTCGTTTTACCTTCAGCTCCTGTTGCAACTGCAAGCCCCGAAGCAATCTGCGTAAGCGGAAGCTCCGTGATTTCAGTTAGTCCTAACACTGGCTATGGAACTGCCACTTTCCAGTGGATGAGTTCAACCGACAATGTTACCTTTGGAGATATCGTTGCTGCCAATGCAATCAGCTACACTACCGCGGTAATTACCGACACCATGTACTACAAAATGGTGGTTGAACTTGGTGCTACCGTTTGCACTGAGACAAATGTAGTGACTATCAATGTTAACAATCCGTCTCTTTTGACATTTGCTCACGACACCATTTGCGGCGAAGGCTCAGCAATGCTGACAGCTACTGCTACAGCAGGTGCCGATGCTCTCTGGTTCGAAGATGCAACTGGTGCTGTATATCTCGCCACAGGCAATACTTTTGCCACACCGGTAATCAGTGCTACTACCACCTATTATACCGGTGCAGGAATTGACTACATCGGCGGATCTTTGGGAGCCCCCAATACTGGTGTTTCAGCATCTGTAAGTTCACAAACAACTACAACCGCTGGCATCAATTTCGATGTAACGGCAGCAACCGCAACTATTCATTCGGTTGATATTTATCCTACATCAGTTGTTGGATCTGCGTTTACTATCACCGTTTCGCAGGGAGGTTCACCTGTTGCTACCTACTCTGGCACCACTACCGTCAGCGGCACAACAGGCGCTCCGGTTGTTATGACCGTTCCCGTAAACTTCAATCTACCAATCGGTACTGGTTATAAAATGGTTATGTCCACTAATCCCGGAACCATCCGGAATTCAGGTGGAGACGCATTCCCATATACAATCGCTAACCTGATTACGATGACATCTTCGACTTTGGGTGGTTATTATTATTACTTGTATAACTGGAAAGTTTCTACTGGCTGTATGTCGGCATTAACACCTGTTACTGCAATGGTTAATACACCTCCGGCTATTACTTTGACTGCTTCAGCAACCACAATTTGTCAGAATGATGATGTGACTCTGGGCGTTACCAGTTCCAATGATCCTAATTATTCTTACAGCTGGACTCCTGGTGCAGCAACAGGATCAACACTTGTTGGATCGCCTATGATCTCAACAACCTATGTTGTTACTGCAGAAGACAATACTGGTGGACTTTACGATGGTTGTGTAATCAGCGACTCTGTGTCGATTACAGTTAATCCATCCCCGATTCTTGTTACAGCTTCGGCTTCCGATAGCTCAATCTGCGCCGGATTGCCTGTTGATCTTTATAGTTCGGCAGATGCAAACGTTCCTTCAACCGCTACCATTTTTTCCGAAAGCTTTGAAAATGGTGGAGCCATCCCAATTGGCTGGACATCTGAACTTGATGTTGACGGAAATGCGACCAGTGCTACATTTTACTATGTCACTACAAGCTCATATCCAAATTCATTTACTGCTTACGACGGAACGTATTTCGTACGTTTCAATTCCTTCTCAGTATCAAACGGTAATTCAGCTCGTTTAATCAGCGCACCGGTTTCGACAGTTGGAAAAACTGGTCTTGACCTAAGCTTTGCATGGACAGTTGATGATGGATATTCAGCCGCCACAGACTCACTTGCAGTTCAGTATTCTACCGACGGAACCACATGGTCTACATTTATGGAAGTTCTTCGCTACGACACGCTTGATACATGGACTCTGCAAAATGCAGCATTGCCCGTAGGTGCCGAAAATCAGGCAACTCTTTACATCGGCTTCCTCTTTACATCAGATTATGGTAATGATTGCCATATCGACGATGTAAACCTCACCGAAACACTTGACGCTAGCGTAGCCTACAGCTGGACTTCATCGCCAGCAGGGTTCACCTCTAATTTGCAGAATGCGCCTGGAGTTGTTCCTGCCGCAACCACAACTTATACTGTGGCAGCAGAAAACTTCTTCAATTGTGTAACAACGGATGATGTAACCGTGACTGTCAATCCGATCCCGGTTGTTGACCTTGGTACAGATCAGACTTTCTGTGACACGACAACCATTACACTCAATGCAGGAAATCCTGGTTCAACCTATGTTTGGTCAACCGGTGGCAACAGCCAGACCGAAATTATCCTCGGCTCTGATCTTGGTGCCGGCACACACACCGTTACTGTTGATGTTACCTCTGCTGCCGGTTGTACCGGAAGCGATGCAGTTGGCATAACCGTAACTGTTTGCGATGGCATTGATGATCCTTCTATGCACATCTCTTTTTACCCGAATCCAGCTACTGGCATGTTGAATCTTGATCTGAGCGAACTGCCAACCGGCGACTATCGCTTCGAACTGCTCAACATGCAGGGACAAAAAGTCATGGACAAAATTCTTGTCAATGATGGCACAGTGATCTCCGTCAATCTGATGGATGTTGCTGCTGGTTCATATGTAATCAGTGTAACCGGAAACGACAACAGTTTCCGCAACTACCTCAACATTCAGGAATAATCCTGTCTGACATTCTTTTCAAAACCGCCTCAGCAATGGGGCGGTTTTTTTATGCCACAAGGACAACAAGTGATATATGATATCAGATTTTGGTTTTTTGATTTTAGATTTGATTTGCGAAGTCTGATTTGCTCCCGACCTTCCAGAGTTTGAAATGCAATGAAAAACCTGGAAGAGTCGGCTGCGCAATCAGCATTCTGTCGTCTTCCCGACGATTCCAGGTCAGCAGGTGGTATTGTCGAACCATTCTTGCTGACGCTAAAATGTCGCGAAGTACACCCAACATTTTGTCGTCCAAACGACCTGAATAGAGAAAGGGAGTGGACACGGAATCGTTGGGTGATGTCAGCCATCTTTCCGACGATTCCAGGTCAGCAAGCTATTTTGTCGACGCTTTCTTGCTGACGCTAAAATGTCGGTAAGCTTTGCAGCGCTTTATTTTACTTTTATCCCTTCGACAGGCTCAGGACAGAGCTTTCTCCTTTTATCTTTTATCTTCTTCTGATTTGTATAGAAAATCAACTGGTTTGCAGTCATTCAACCAACACAACTATTTTGTTGACAACTTTCAATTTGTCCTTTTCCGGATTTCTTTTACATTTGTACGTTGATATATTGTTGATATGGATTCTTTTGTTGTTTCTGCACGAAAATACCGCCCGGCATCATTTAAAATGGTGGTGGGTCAGGATACTATTGTCAAGACACTGAAAAATGCCATCACCAACAATCATCTGGCACAGGCCTTTCTGTTTACCGGACCGCGAGGGATTGGTAAAACAACCTGCGCCAGAATCATGGCCAAAACCATCAACTGTACAAATCTGTCTCCCGAAGGCGAAGCTTGTAATGAATGTCACTCTTGTCAATCGTTCAACAGCTCTGCATCTTTCAATATTCATGAACTCGATGCCGCCTCAAACAATTCGGTGGAAGATATCCGCAATCTGGTGGATCAGGTGCGCGTTCCGCCACAGGAAGGCAAATATAAGATCTACATCATCGATGAGGTTCATATGTTGTCGCAGGCCGCATTCAACGCGTTTCTAAAGACATTGGAAGAACCGCCGGCCTACGCCAAATTCATTCTGGCAACCACCGAGCGTCACAAAATAATACCGACCATTCTATCCCGCTGTCAGATTTATAATTTCAAGCGCATTACCGTTGAAGACATTGCCGGCTATCTGAAATATGTTGCTGAAAGTGAGGGTGTGGAAGCTGAATCAGACGCACTGCACATTATTGCACAAAAAGCAGATGGTGCCATGCGCGATGCTTTGTCGCTTTTTGATCAGATGGTCACATTCAGCGGAAAAGAAATCAGTTACCGTTCGGTAATTGAAAACCTGAATATTCTTGATTTCGATAATTATTTTCAGTTCACGGATTTCTTCATCACAGGCGATTACAGAGGAGCTTTGGTGCTGCTCAGTGATATTACGTCCAGTGGTTTCGACGGACAACATATTATTTCAGGAATGAGCAATCATATCCGAAACCTGCTGATGGCGCGTGATCCAGCAACGGCATCCTTGCTTGAAGCAGGCGTTCAGATGTCGAAGCGATATACCGATCAAGCTGGCAGAGCACCGGAATCATTTCTGACAACATCGCTTGATATGCTTACAGGCGCGGAGTTCGACTACCGGCAAAGCAATGTGAAAAGTCTCTTTCTGGAGAATTTGATATTACAGCTTAGCCTTATTCTTGCCAAACTTGCCGATCAGGGCGAAGCAAAAAAAAAAATAGCTGAGTCGGAGAAAGACAATCCAATAAAAGAGCCAGAGGCAGCTGCATACACATCAGCTCCGGTAAAAAAAACAGCTGAGGAAGAACGGAAAAATATTCCAGCTCCCAACAAAATTAATGTTCAACAAAAAATTGATGAACTTAGTAAGAACTCCAGATCAGTTCATAAAAGTGAGCCTTTTGACCGAAAAAAAATGTTGTCGGTATGGGCCGATTACTGTGAATCAATCAAAGCTTCGAAAATTAATCTGTACTCCATCCTTGTGAACTCCACCATTGATAAAAATGAAAAAGGGAATGTAGAGATTACCGTTGATGGACCAATGAAGAAGGCAGAGATTGAAGCAGAACGCGATCATATCATACAGTCGATGCGACGCATGCTTTGCAACGATGAAATCATGCTCCAAATAACGCTGACCGAGAAAGTGAAAACCGGAGAAGTGACAGGACTTGCGCAGGAAAAACTGAATGAAGCCATTGAAAAATACCCCGGCATTTCTTTCTTCGTTGAAACATTGAATCTGAATCCAGAATTGTAAACAAAATAAACAGCAAATATGAAAACAATTGCCTTATTATTGACCTTTTTGTGCACGATGAGCCTGATGCAGGTGAGCTTTGCGCAGAAAGAAACAAACCCCGGCGCTGGAACTCAAAGCAGTACCGGCCATTACAAGTATGAAACGGTACCTGGTGATCCGCTCAACGCGAGAATATACACCCTCGAAAATGGGCTGAAAGTGTATATGACCGTTTACAAAAACGTTCCCCGCATTCAGACTTACATTGCCGTTGGTGCAGGTAGCAAAAATGACCCGCATGAAACTACGGGTCTTGCGCATTATTTCGAGCACATGATGTTCAAGGGTACACCAAATTTCGGTACTTCTGATTATGCAAAAGAATCGGTACTGATCGCAAGGGTGGATTCTCTTTTTGAAATCTATCGCACCCTTACCGATGAAAAGGAAAGAGCTGACATGTATAAAATCATTGACAGTGTTTCTTTTGCTGCATCAAAATACGCCATTCCCAACGAATACGACAAGCTGATGGTTTCTATCGGAGCCGAAGGCACCAATGCATATACTTCGTTCGAGCAAACCGTTTATGTTGAAAATGTTCCTTCAAACCAGCTTGAAAACTGGGCTCTTATTCAATCAGACCGCTTTGCAAATCCAGTTCTTCGTGGATTTCATACCGAACTTGAGACCATTTACGAAGAGAAAAACATGACCATGACTTCGGATTCGCGCAAAGTCTTCACCGCTCTGCTCGAAGGCGTGTTCCCGACTCATGAGTATGGCACCCAGACAACCATCGGAACTCAGGAACACATCAAGAATCCTTCGATGAAAAACATCCGCGAGTTTCATGCAAAATACTATGTACCTAACAATATGGCCATTGCGCTTTCCGGTGATTTCAATCCGGATGAAGCCATTAAAGTCATTGACAAATACTTCGGCTCCATGAAACCGGGCAATATGAATGCTTTCGTTCCTGCTGTTGAAAAGCCCATTACCAGCCCTGTTGAGAAAACTGTTTTAGGTCCTGATGCCGCTAATCTGATGATTGGTTTCCGCTTCCCCGGATCAGGTACCGATGACGCACTGAAACTCGAATTGCTTGATATGATTTTGTCGAACAGTGCTGCCGGTATGATTGACCTCAATCTTACTAAAAAGCAAAAAACACTGAAAGCCGGCTCCGGATGCTATGTTCTGAAAGATTATTCTATTCAGTTATTGTATGGAACACCCAAAGAAGGTCAGACATTACAGGAAGTACGTGACCTGCTTTTGGGACAGATCGACGCCATCAAAAAAGGTGAATTCGAAGACTGGTTGCTGCCTGCGATCATCAACGACCTGAAACTGAAACAAGTGAAGGCTTTCGAAGACAATGGTTCACGCGCTGACGCGTTTGTCGATGCATTTATCCTCGGACAGTCATGGGATAAATATATTTCGAAACTCGATCGCATGGCCAAATTCACCAAACAAGACATTGTTGATTTTGCCAATGCCAATTTCAAAGACAACTACGTAATTGTTTACAAAGAAACCGGCAAAGACGAATCCATTAAAAAGATTTCAAAAAACAAGCTTACCAAGCTTGATATGAACCGCGACATGGAGTCGGAAATGCTGAAACAGGTCAAAGTTTCAAAAGTAAATGAAATTGAACCCGTTTATGTTGATTTCGAAAAAGACATCACTGTTTCCAATCTCAAATCAAACATTCCCCTTTACTATGTGCAGAATAAAGAAAACGAAACATTCAGCATGTATTATGTGTTTGACATGGGCAGCAATCATGACAAAAAACTTCCTTACGCTATCGATTATCTGAAATTCATTGGTACCGACAAACTTTCTTCGGAAGAACTGAGTAAAAAATTCTACAGCATTGGATGCGAATTCAATGTTTTCAATTCAGCGGATCAGGTATATGTGCAGCTGAGCGGTTTGAGCGATAATTTTATTGAAGGCCTCGATGTATTTGAAGACCTGCTTGCACACGCCACTCCCAACGAAGAAGCATGGACAAATTTTGTCAACGACGAAATGAAATCCCGCACCGATGCCAAGAAAAATTTACAATATGTATTCAGTTATCTGGTTGGTTATGGACTCTATGGTCCGACAAATCCAATGAACGACCAGCTGTCCGAAAAAGAGCTGAAAGCCATGACTGCTGCCGAAGCTGTGAATATTATCAAGTCGTTGCTTAGCTACAAACATCGTGTACTTTTCTATGGCGACATAACGATGCAGGAACTTTCAAAAACGCTGAACGAAAAACATCTTGCTCCTGCAACATTGAAAGATGTACCTGCTGAGCGCGTTTACACACAACAAGCAACTGAAAAGAATGTCATTTACTGGGCACATTTCGACACACCGCAATCTCAGATTATCATGCTTAACCGTGGTGAAAAAGGCTTCAATGCGACGTTGAATCCAACACTCAGACTGTTTAATGAATATTTCGGCGGCAGCATGAATTCTGTCATCTTCCAGGAAATGCGCGAAGCAAGAGCGTTGGCATACACGGCTATGTCGTTATATCAAACGCCGGAAAAAAACACCGAATATTACTACAGTCTTTCATACATTGCCACGCAATACGACAAGATGCAGACTGCCATTGATGCTTTCCTTGAACTGATGAATGCCATGCCGGAATCGGAAAATGCTTTCAATCTTGCACAAGAAGGAATCATTAAACAAATCCGCACAGCGCGCACCACCCGCGACGATATTTTGTGGAAATACGAAGACTACAAAAAAATCGGCGTTACGGAAGATCTGAACAAAGCCATCTATGCAAAAGTTCCAACAATGACCATGGAAGATCTGAAAAAATTCCAGGCATCCTATATGAAAGATAAACCTCACACTTATCTCATTCTGGGAGACCGCAAATCGCTTCCTTTAAAAATGCTGAAAAAATACGGCAAAGTGAAAGAAGTGAAAATTGAGACATTGTTTGGTTACTAAACCGATAGTGACTTTTTTAAAAAGGCGAGCGTAACTGCCCGCCTTTTTTTTTATCTTTGGGTGATTAATTAATGACTGCATTTGTGAGTAAAAAGCAGTTCTATTAAATAGCCACGATCACAATGAACCGACATTGCTTCATATTTTTTATTGTGTGGCTGAGTGTACAGATGGCTTCAGCCCAGTATTTCAGCTGGGGAAATGAGCCCATCCTGAAATGGAAAGAGCGCTCAACACCGCACCTGAACGTGATTTCGCCATCTTCGTTCAAAGCCGATTCGCTATTTATTCCATATTTCGATTCGGCCATTGTATATCAGACGCACACACTACTTACCGAGCCACGCAAACTTAATATTGTCCTTCATCCAAATACGCTTATTTCGAATGGCTTTGTAGCATGGGCTCCCGCAAGAAGTGAGCTTTTCACAGTTCCGGCCCGTGATTTTTATCCCGGTTTCTGGCCTCAGCAATTGGCATGGCACGAAATGCGGCATTTCGCTCAGTACTCAGTTGCACACCAACAGCTGAAAAAGCGCATCGGATGGGTCTTTGGTGAATACATCACCGTTGGAATGATGGGAATCGTAATTCCCTCCTGGTATATTGAGGGCGATGCCACTGCATCGGAAACAGCTTTTCTGACAACTGGTCGCGGCCGCTCCCCTTCATTTTCAACGCCCTATTTCGCCTGGCTCAACAATCGAAAAAAACTGCCGGATTATGATCGTTGTATGCTTGGTTCAGATTTGAATTACAGCCCTGACAGATATTTGTATGGATACTGGATGGTTGCTGCCGGCCAGCAGCGATTCGGCGCTCATTTCTGGCCAAACATTTATGCCGAAGCATTTATGAAAAGCAATTTCGGAATGTTTCCGCGCACATTCAAGCAAAAAGTACCCGGTCGCACACCACTGAGAATGTTTCATGATTCAACGCTGCAATGGATTAATAAATCAGTAAAAGACGAATTGTCATCGGTGCCACTTTCCATCACGAATTTTGTCACCAATACAAAAGACTACCTCAACTACCGGCCGCTCGGGTGCGATTCTTCGGGAAATGTGATTGCCTTTAGAAAATCATTGCACGGCGAGCCCTGCTTTGTTTCGATCGGAAAAGATCAACACGAAAGTGTAATCCGATACACTGGTTATGTACACGATGACGCATTTGGCTTTGATGGCCGCTATATTTATTTTTCAGAATACAGACCTCATGAAAGATGGGAAATGGTGGACTTTTCGAGAACAATGCGCCTCGATGTTGAAACTGGAAAAATTGAAAACTTATCGGTTACGTACAAAGAATTGATTCCAGCTGTCAGCACCAACGGAAAAGCACTGGCAACCTGCGCTTACAGAAACGATGGAACATATTTGATTTCGATTATGGATCTGAACAATGGTCAAACACTGGGCTGGGCCGAATTTCCATACAACGAACAGCCAATGACAATTGCATTTGATGATGCGACAACTAATTTATTCATCATACAGCAAACCGTTTCAGAACGCCGGATTGTGAAATATAGCGGTACTTCGAAACAAGCTCAGGTGCTGCTATCGTCTAGTCATGAAAATTTCAGCAACCTTGTGATTATTGACGATTACCTGTATTTCAATTCAACGCTGAATGGGAACGAAGAAATATGGCGGATTTCAGTAACTGGCGGAAAACCAGAATGCATCACAAACACAGCTTTTGGTGCGGGTTATCCAGTGTCGGATGGCAGATCAGGTTTGTATTTCAGTGAGATGACTTCCAGTGGATATCAGCTACGGCATATTGACGAAATTAAGCCTGTAGAGCCAGCTTCGAGATGGGAATTCATGTATGAACTTGCTGATACACTCAGCTTGCAAACACAAAAAATGTGTGATTCCGTTTCTGTAACAAGTGTTGAAATTGCAAATTCAAAGCCCTATTCCAAAGGCAAACATCTTATCAACATTCATTCATGGGGACCGCTGTCCATCGACCCATCGGCTGGCACAATCAATCCGGGATTTCAGTTCGATTCGCAAAACATGCTTAGTACGCTGTCTGGCTCAGTTTTCAGCGGTTACAATCTTTCTACGGCTACCATTGAATCAGGTCTGCGACTCAACTATCATGGCTGGTATCCGGTCATATCGCTCGGCTACACCAATTATCTTCCTTTTGTTAACGGAACCGTGAACTATTCTTACAACGATCTGAATTTATCGGCATCACTGCCCTTGATTTATTCGAAAAACGCATGGACATTCCGGATAACACCGCAGCTGGAAACGCGCCCCTGGTGCGCTGTTGACACTGGTGACGGCATGCTGGATTATTCAAGACATGCCGGATATTTATCGCTTTCTGCCTATAAATATACAAACAGTGTAAACCTGTATCCCAAGCTGGGTGTGTTTTTCGGTGGTGGAACACTGTGGCAGGACTTCGATAATCATCAGGGCACATTGCTGGCGGGCATAGGCGGAATGTGGCTTCCTGGTGCTTTCCGTCACGATGGTTTTCGCATTCGCGCCGGATACGAAATGCGCGATACGCTTGCTCTGCCTTTTAGCACCATGATGTCGGCGCCCCGTTGTTACAACCTGATTGAAAACACTGTCCAATCCTTCGTTTCAGCAGAATATGCATGTCCCCTGCTCTACCCCGATATTCACCTTGGATCGCTTGTTTTTCTGAAAAGAATTTCAGCAATGGTGAGCTATGATTATGCACTATCGCCCGAAAATGAAGAATTTTCATCGGCCGGCATTCACCTTATGACCGATGTGCATTTCCTGCGGCTATACACTCCGGTCCGGCTTGTATTCTCAGAATACTATATGCAACCTGCCAATGAGTGGCAGTTTCAGTTCGGACTGAGTTATGATTTGTATGCGTATTGAAATTGAAAAACGAGGATGTCTCAAAATTAAAAATCGTTACGATATTCCATCGTCCGCCAGCAGGCGGATATGGAATCGTCGTAACAACTTCAAAAGCAACGATTCCATATCCTCACGCTTCTACGTCGCATTCGGACGATGGAATATTGTTTTTGAAGAAGATGATGTTTTGAGACATCCTCGATAGTATTCACATCAATATAAAACTTCCACCTCCAGCGTATCGCCCGGAATGGTGTGAAGCGTATCGGAATCGTATGTAACCGCATTGTTTTTCGTAAGCGATTTGAAAAACATCAGATCAAATCCACCCACCGACTTGCAATAAAAAGTGGTGTCAACGGTCATTCCATCGTAGGAGACTGGTGTTGAGCTACAGCAGTCGAAGCTGCTGATGGGATTATTTGTGAAATAGGCAATCAGCTTGTCGTTGCTGTCGAAAGGCGTTGCGTTTTTGATATGCATTTTTAGTGTTGCTTCAGATGGAAAATCAAACACTTCATCATATGGATCTTCAGGACTGATACTGCCTGCTGATACAGTTTTCTGCGCAGAGTAATAACCGTCTTTCAACAATAAGAAGCGGAACGAATCATACGCACTCTCTTCAATGATAAATTCAAATTCACCGGCAGCGTTTGTGGTAATAGTGGCAATGGTAACAAACGATGAATTATAGACGCCTTCAACGACTCCATTGGCCTGCAGTGTCACTTTCACGCCGGCAACCGGAATGTTTTGATATGGATCCAGCACACGCCCGCTGAGGGTGATGGTGTCAGGATCTTTTTTGCATGAAAACACAGAAATGGCAAGCAGAAAAATCAGGTAATATCTTTTCATAGCACTAAGGTATGAAGAATTTTCATACTTGGAAGTTGTATATTTGCACTAATAATTTTTTCGTGAACTAAAATAATTTAAGCATGAAAACAGTATTTGTGCTCATATTCAGTTTGCTTTTAGCGGGCTCCGTATTCTCACAGTTTTCCGAATACGACACCATTGCAAGTTTTCAGTACACCACGACCTACGAAAAAGCTGAATACATCAAAGATTCGGATTCAACCGCGCACTGGGAGTTTACATTCCGCCATGCTGATGGTGATTTGTTCACATTTAAGCATTATTCCTACCGATTCGCCAATAATCTTTTATTGAACAAAGGAATGAAAGAAGGAGACGATACCGCTATAAACATTGGAAAGCGGTTTCTGGTTAAGTACTGTGACCTGAATGAACATATATGGTATGATGAAGATGCCTATTGGTGGGACGAAGACTATGATTACGATGAAGAAATAAACTACTATTCGGGCATTTCGGCTGATTTTGCTCAATGAGCGTAGTGCTAATATGTTGATTATCTACATTTTATAAATAACGACGGCTGAAGTAAATTTCTTTTGGTCAGCCACTTGGCGGTTTCAAAATAAATTTCTACCTTTGCACCCCGTTTAAATAAACGAAGTAACCAATTAAAAAAACACACAAAATGGTAAGACGTTACGAAACCGTTTTCATTATGACTCCCGTTTTGTCTGATGAACAGGCAAAGGAAACGGTACAGAAATTCAGAAAGCTCCTCACCGACAAGGGTGCTCAGATTAGGCACGAAGAGGACTGGGGGTTAAAAAAGTTAGCCTACCCGATTCAGAAAAAAACCACCGGATTTTATCGTTTGATAGAATTTGAAGCTGAAGGCACCGTGGTTTCAGAACTTGAAGTGAATTACAAACGCGACGAGCGCGTGATTCGTTTCCTGACTGTTTCATTGGACAAGTACGGAGTTGAGTTTGTGGAAAAACGCCGCAGGCTGAAAGCCGACAAAGCCAAAGAAGAAGGTAAAAAAGAACCCGAAGTTTAACCCTGAAAAAAATCAACGAAAATGGCACAACAAGGAAATGATATCCGCTATTTAACGCCGATCAACATTGAAACGAAGAAGAAAAAATACTGTCGTTTCAAGAAGGCCCGCATCAAATATATCGATTATAAAGATGCTGAATTCCTGATCAAATTCGTGAACGACCAGGGTAAAATTCTGCCCCGTCGCATCACCGGCACTTCAACCAAATTCCAGAAAAAGATTTCACGCGCCATCAAACGCGCTCGTCATCTTGCTCTGCTGCCTTTTGTTACTGACCTTTTAAAATAACCAGGAGGGATAAATTATGGAAGTCATACTCACACAAGACGTGAAAAATCTAGGATACAAAGACGACTGCGTAAAAGTTCGTCCCGGATACGGCCGCAATTTTCTTATCCCCCGCGGAATGGCTATTATAGCTACCGAGTCCGCCAGGAAAGTTCTTGCTGAAAATCTGAAACAGCGCGCATTCAAAGAAGATAAAATCCGCAAAGAAGCCGAAGCTTTGGCTGAAAAACTGAAAGACGTGAAACTCGTCATTAAAACAAAAGCCGCTGCTACAGGCAAAATCTACGGAAGCGTCAATAATATTCAGGTTGCTGAAGCGCTCAAAGAACAACACAATTTCGATGTTGACCGCAAGAAAATTGAGGTTGCCAACGATACCATCAAGGAAACCGGAACCTATACGGCAAAAGTGAACTTGTATAAGGACATCAAAGCCGAAATCACCATCGAGGTGGTCGGCGAAGAATAATCCTTTATTCTATTTCGAAAAAGCTGTTCATTAATCGTGAGCAGCTTTTTTTATTGCCTTTCCTCGCGCGAATTTGCAATTACAACTCTACACCTCACGCGGATTTGTAATCCGTGCGCTTTCCTTTCCTAACGCAAATTTGCATTCCGTACTCATAATTATTATTTTTGCACTCAAACATCCACCCATGAATAAAATTGTACTGACTCTTCTGATCCTTTTCCTGTCAGCAACGGTTTCCTTTGCACAAACCGACGAAACCAAACGCCAGAAAGGCGTGCGCTCCAGCTCCAATAGCTTTTATATTAATGTGCTTGGACCAACCATACCCGGATCACTCAATTATGAACGCATCTGGACTAAAAATGGCGTTTTGAATATCGGCACCAAGATAGGCGGATTTTTTATTAATCTGCCAAAACTTGATAAACTAACCATAATAAACGGAACCGCCGAATGCACCTTCATTTTCGGGCGTTCTGCCCATCTGTTCGAAATGGGAATCGGCTGGGCCGGACATTATGGAAATTATTTTTCCGAAGAGGATGGTGTTACAAAACATTATGCAGTACCGACAAGCACTTTCAGCATGCATTACCGCTATCAAAAACCCAAAGGTGGCGTGTTCTTTCATGTCGGGTTCACTGGCTCTTCAATTCTAATGTTTGGATCAACAGACCTGGTTGAAATGGCCGCCGGAAATGCCGCTATTTATGGATTCAAAGGACTGACGGGCGAAAAACCGTCCTTTAGTTTGTTCTCGATTGGAGTCGGTGCTTCGTTCTGAGAATTCGGGTTACACAAAATACCAGATTTCACTACCTTTGTCACATGCCTTCTGCTTCAGAAATAAAATTATTTCGTTCACTCAAAGACAAGTCTTCGCGCGAAGAACACAATCTTTTTGTCGCTGAAACGCCCAAGGTGGTTTCTGATCTGATTGCAAGCGGTCTGTATGCAAAAAACATTTACACACTACACAATTGCACCACTGAATGGCAGAAAAAATATCCGCAATTAAATATCGAAGGCGTTTCAAACAAAGAGTTGGAGCGACTTTCGCTTCTTAAACAGCCCCATGATGTCTGCGCCGTTTTCGGAATTCCTGAAGAAAATAAATTCGAACAACAATACGTCACTTTAATTCTCGACAACATCAGCGATCCCGGAAACATGGGCACCATCCTGCGTTCGACGCACTGGTTCGGAATAAAAAACATACTTTGTACTCAAAACGGCGTCGACATTTATAATCCCAAAGTGGTGCAAAGCACGATGGGAAGCCTGGCTCGTGTAAATGTTTTTTACCGCTCATCCGAAGAAATCGCGTCCATGCTTGATGAAAGAACCTGCATTTTCGGAACTTTCATGGATGGAGAAAGTATTTTTACAGCAGAAATAAATGCTCCGCTTGCTGTGATTATCGGGAGCGAAGCACATGGGATTGTAAGTCTCGAATCGCTGGTACAGCGCCGCATTTCGATTCCGGCCTCCAACAACAATGATCGCCCGGAATCGCTCAATGCAGCGGTGGCTGCAGCCATCATTATGTCGGTGGTTTCAAAAATCATCTGACGATGCGTGCACTGTTTATTCTGCTGCTGACATTCATTGCATCGTCGTGCGCAATCAGATTGCATGATAAAAAATTTCTTAAATGCGCAGTTGAGACTTCAGGGCTGGCTGTTTCTGATGACAGTAATAAATTATATACTATCGAAGACAGTGGAAACGGTCCCTTCGTTTATGAAATAAACAAAAACGGAAATTACCTTGAATGCTGGGATTTCATTCACAGGACCAACATTGACTGGGAAGCAATGGCCAACGACAGTGATGCATATTTCATTGGCGATATCGGCAACAATCTGCGCAATCGCGATACGCTAACGATATACAAACAATTTTTCGATACCCTGTCTGAAGAAAGGATGGAAACGCAGTTTGTATGCGATCATCCGCTGGCTCCCTTCGATTTCGAAGCCATGTTTTTTGCAAACGATAGTATGTTTCTGATCACGAAAAATCACGGCGAAAAATACACATACCTGTTTCGGGTTGAAATCAATTATGAACTAAATAAAATTACACCCATCGACTCAGCCCGCATCCGGGGCCAGATTACAGGAGCCGATTACGATACAAAAAACAAACTGCTGGTCATGACCGGTTATCGCTGGTACATTCCTTTTGTGATCGTAAATAGAAATACCGAACCCTCGGAAGCGCTCCGCCGCCCATTTAAGCGACGCACGTTCTGGCTCAGGCCAGCCTTGCAAACCGAAGCTGTTGTGATTGTCAGCACCGAAGAAATCTATATTTCGTCTGAAGGAAATCCGCTCCACAGGCCGGCTTTGTTTAAACTGAAACTATCTAAGAGGGATAAATAAGCTTCAATAGATCCGATTAAGTTTGTAAAATAAAAAGTTTATAAAGTTCATAAAGGCAATTTATCAGATTGGAGATGGATGCTTTGAAATGTAGACTGAATAACGGTTTGACGTGGTCAAAAAAATATTTTCGGTTGGGCTTAGCTTCCAAACTAAGCCCAGCATATTTCAACCGAATTTTTTTTGACTACGTCAAACCGTACACTATTTCGTTGCAACCGTATCCGAAGATAGTCGGGTTGACTTGTATCCGAATGACTCAAGCATAGAAACAGCGGCAGCATAATCGGCTTCGCTCAGATGCGAATGCTCAAAAATCACCATGCCGGGCTTGCTTCGATTGAAATCAAATTGTTTCAGTATTTCGTAATCATACCCTTCTGTATCGACGTGCAGCAAATCAATACCTTCTTCAACCGGCCACCTGCCCAATATTTCAGAGAAGCTCATGCATTTGACCTTGATTTCTTCAATATAATCCTTCTTGTCAGCAGGTGGCGTAACCCCTTCCTTTTTGCAGCGTTTATCTACGTATCCCGACTCAATTACTTTTTCAATCTGGGACCTGTTGAATGAGCTCAATCCAGTCGCCCAGCGCTGTCGCGTAAAAGAAATCCGGTATAGAATTCTGCCTGAAACATGACTATCTACTGCTGCATTGAGCGGCATGATGTCCATTCCATAATAAAGTTTTTTGAGCAATTGATAGGCCTCTGGTTGTGGCTCTGTGAGTATTCCGCTCCAACGATCACGGATAATGAATTTATGCAAAGGATCATGCTGAATGCCATCATTGCTGCCGACCTGGATAAAGCGAACCGAATTCAGCGATTTTGAAAATGCATCTATATGTGCAGCAAGAGAGCCAGCGGCGGGCTTCCACAGATGCTTATAATAACATCTTAATATTGGTTTGCAGTGTTGAGCAAGAAAACGCCGGACAGCAAACGAGAAAGTTTTGAATATCTTTTTCATTCAAATATGTATGTGAATCGCAGGTTGGGACAACGGGCAAAAGTATAGAATTTCAGCCATATGCAAAGAAAACAATGTGCTATTTTGTTCACTGTTTCGGGCAAACACGTACATTTGCAATCAATTCGCAAAAAGCACAAGTTGAAATGGCAGAACTGCAAATTCTAAAAACCGGATTACCGCTGATTTACATCCAGCGTAATCAGAAGATCGGCCATATGGTTATTCACTTCAACCGTGGCTCATCCTCCGATCCCGAAAAGCTGCAGGGCGCAGTACATCTGCTCGAACACATGCTTTTCAAAGGAACAAAAACCCGCAACTATTTTGATCTTATCTGTGGCATCGAACATCTCGGAGCCGACCTCAACGCCTTTACTACCAAGGAAAACATGATCCTTCATGTCTCCTACCCTGATCAATACATGGATGAAATTTGCCTGATACTTTCCGACATTGTCAATAATTCTGTGTTCGATGAAAAGGAACTGAAAAAGGAAAAACAGGTCATCTGCGATGAAATAAAATCGTACCGTGATACGCCGGAAGAATTTATTTACGATGAGTGGGAGCGGTTGATGCTTACAGGCAACGGGCTAAGTCATCCGATTCTTGGAACAGCAGCGTCGGTAAATCGCATGACACTTGGGGACTTGAAAAAACTTTACAAAACGGTACGTAGCGATTTCCAGATCTCTGTTGTAAGCAGCCGCACAAAAGATCAGATAAAAAAAATCATAGCAAAGCATTTTACATCAAAAGTGAAGAGCACACGTGCGATTAATCTCACAAAACTCATACGGGAAGATAAACCAAAAATCAAAGTCCTGAACGACGATGTCAGTCAGGCACATATTATTCTTGGCCGCATTGGGCCTCATTTTACGCACGACGATCAGTTGCCTGTTTATCTGTTGTCATCGTTCCTTGGAGGCAGCGCCATGAGCTCAGTGTTGAATATGGAAATGCGTGAAAAAAGAGGTATTTCGTACACCGTTGAAGCATCATTGCAAAGCTATCGCGACAAAGGACTTTTCTTTACCTATTTCACCTGCGACAAACAGCGCACCTGGAAAGCAATGCAAGTTATCGCTGATATATTTGATCATTACCGGAACAACGGCCTGACAAAAGATGAATTCGACACGCTGATACGAATGACGAAAAGTCAATACACCATGTTCTTTGAACCAGCGCTGAATGAAGCCATGTATCATGCGAAATTTTATCAGTATTTCAATCAGATTGTCCAAATCCCCGACCTGATGAAAGAGCTTGGAAAAACCAAACGCGAATCAATAAATAGGGTCGCTGCAAAAATGCTGGACTTCGAAAAATTCAGCCGCATTTCCATCGAAAAAAAATGAGTACACTCAGCGATGCCATAGAAAAATTCTGTCTGAACAACAGCACGCCTTCGGGCGATGTACTGAAAGCCGTGTTTCGCGACACCTGGGTGAATGTGATGTATCCGCAGATGATTACCAATGAGCTGCAGGGACAATTGCTGAGCATGATCTCGGTGCTTTCAAAACCGCATCGCATTCTCGAAATAGGGACGTTTACGGGCTATGGGACCCTATGTCTGGCTTCGGGATTAACCGATGTCGGAAAGATCATTACCATTGAGAAAAACGCAGAACTGGAAAGCAGAATCCGAAACAATATTGCTTCCGCTTTGCTGACCGAAAAAACAGAACTTCATATTGGCGATGCCACCGAAATAATTCAAAAAGAATTTTCAAGTAATATAGCATCATTTGATATTATTTATATCGATGCCGACAAGGAAAATTATTCGGCATATTTGAATCTAACATACCCGCTTCTGAGGCCGGGCGGCGTGCTGTTGGCCGACAATGTTTTCTGGGGTGGAAAGATGTTTGATGAAAATACAAAACCCACCAAAGAAAGCACCGGCGTAAAGACTTTTCTCAGCGATGCCGCTGCCCTGCCCTGGCACAGCCGCACCATTATTCCAGTTGGCGACGGATTGTTTTTTGGAATTAAATAATTGTTCCCGCGCGATTGAATCGCGCGGGAACGTATTTTTTTTAGCTGGTGCGCGATTTATTCGCGCACCAGCTAAAAAAAAAGCCCGCTTCGCAGCGGGCTTTATGCAGAATAATCTACGATTTACTTTTTGCTAGCTACAACTGGAGCAGCTTTAGGAGCAGCAACTTTTTTCACTGCTTTTTTCACTACTTTTTTCACAGCAGCTTTCTTAGGAGCAACTTTCTTAGCAACAACTTTTTTAGCTACGGCTTTTTTTGGAGCAGCTTTTTTCACTACTTTCTTAGCTACAACTTTTTTAGCTACGGCTTTTTTTGGAGCAGCTTTTTTCACGACTTTCTTAGCTACAACTTTTTTTGCAGCAGCTTTTTTTGGAGCGGCTTTTTTAGCTACAACTTTCTTAGCTACGGCTTTCTTAGCTACAACTTTTTTAGCTACGGCTTTCTTAGCTACAACTTTTTTAGCTACGGCTTTTTTAGCTACAACTTTTTTAGCTACAGCTTTTTTAGCTACAACTTTCTTAGCTACAACTTTTTTAGCAGCAGCTTTTTTAGGAGCTACAGCTTTTTTAGCTACAGCTTTTTTCGGGGCAGCTTTTGCTTTCACAGCAGTTGCTTTTTTTGGAGCGGCTTTTTTAGCTACTACCTTTTTTTTCGGGGTTGCTTTTTCCATTTTATTTGCGTTTTTAATTGGGTTTCCTTTTTTCTCTTTTGCTGCTTTTTCTGTTTTGAGAGCAGCCTGTGCAGCAGCCAGGCGGGCGATCGGAACACGGAACGGGCTGCAGCTCACATAGGCCATTCCAAGACTGTAGCAGAATTCTACAGAATTGGGTTCGCCACCATGCTCACCACAAATACCCAGTTTAATTTCTTTTCTGGTTTGACGACCACGTTCACACGCAATTTTCATCAATTCACCCACACTGTTGCGGTCAATAACCTGGAAAGGATCTACCGGCAGAATTTTCTGGTCAAGATAATCGGGCAGGAATCCGCCGATATCGTCACGTGAAAAACCGAAGGTCATCTGTGTAAGGTCGTTGGTGCCGAAACTGAAGAACTGTGCATACTTTGCCAATTTATCTGCATTCAGCGCAGCACGTGGAATTTCGATCATCGTTCCTACAAGATGAGGAATATCTTTCAGATTATGTTTCTTAAGAACTTCGGAATATACCTTATTAATTATCGCATATTGATGAGCAAGCTCCGTTTCAATACATGTAACAGGAATCATGATTTCAGGATAAGGCTTCTTGCCTGCTTTGATCAGTTCGGCAGCTGCATCGAAAATAGCACGTACCTGCATCTCGGTAACTTCAGGATAGGTAATTCCCAAACGAACTCCACGGTGTCCCATCATTGGATTGTTCTCGTGAAGAAGATCAGCACGTCTGCAGAATTCGTCCATCGAAATGTTCAGACTTTTTGCAAGTTCGGCACGGGCAGCTTCCTGTTGAGGAACAAATTCGTGAAGCGGCGGATCAAGCGTACGAATGGTTACGGGATAACCGTTCATAGCTTCCAGTGTGCCTTTGATGTCTTTCTTTACAAATGAATACAATTCGTCAATGGCTTTCTGACGTTCTTCTTTTGTATTTGAAATAATCATTTTGCGAAGTGAGAACAATGCATTTTCGCTGCCACGTCCGTAGAACATATGCTCGGTGCGGAAAAGACCAATACCTTCGGCGCCAAATTCCAAAGCTTTCTTTGCATCATCAGGAGTATCAGCATTGGTGCGGACTTTCATGGTGCGGTATTTATCAACCAGCTTCATGAAACGAATGAAAAATAGATTTTCAGCGGCACTCACCATTCCGATTGCACCTTCATACACATGACCTTTGCTACCGTTAAGTGAAATCACATCGCCTTCATGATATGTGGTGTTACCAGCAATCATGGTTTTTTTGTGAGCATCAATTTTCACTTCACCAGCACCAACGATGCAGCATTTTCCCCAACCGCGGGCAACAAGAGCAGCATGACTGGTCATACCACCTCGGGCAGTAAGAATAGCAACTGCAGCGCGCATACCATCAATGTCTTCGGGATTTGTTTCTTCACGAACCAGAATGCAGTTGATGTTTTTCTTTGCAAATTCAATGGCATCTTTCGATGTGAAGGCAATTTTTCCAACTGCACCACCAGGACCTGCAGGAAGACCTTTGGTAATGATCTTTGCTTTTTTCTCAGCATTGGCATCAAGAATCGGGTGCAAAAGTTCGTCAAGCTGCGAAGGCTGGACACGAAGAATTGCTTCTTTTTCGGTGATGATTTTACTATCGGCCATATCCAGCGCCATGCGAACAGCCGCAGTACCATTGCGTTTTCCAACGCGGCACTGAAGCATCCACAAACGTCCGTCCTGAATAGTGAATTCGATGTCAAGCATATCTTTATAATGCTTTTCCAGTTTTTTCTGAATGGCATCGAGTTCTTTGTACACAACCGGCATACCTTTTTCAAGACTCACCTGATGTTTGTTGTGCTCGTTTTTACCAACTTCGTTGATGGGGTTTGGGGTACGAATACCAGCAACAACATCTTCGCCCTGTGCATTGGCTAACCATTCACCATAAAAATAATTGTCGCCGGTTGCAGGATTACGGGTGAAAGCAACACCTGTTGCAGATGAATCACCCATGTTTCCGAACACCATCGCCTGGACGTTTACAGCGGTTCCCCAAGCTTCGGGAATGTTTTCGATAGCGCGATAACTGATAGCACGCTTTCCGTTCCAGCTGCGGAATACAGCAAAGACAGCACCCCATAATTGTTCCATGGGATCTTCCGGGAAAGGCTTACCTAAAACTTCCTTTACCTTATATTTATAGACTTCAATGAGATTTTTAAGATCGTCAGCAGAAAGGTCAGTGTCCAATTTCACACCACGTTGGTCTTTTACTTTCTGAAGTTCTTTTTCCAGCTGATGACGGATTCCTTTTCCTTCGGCAGGTTCAATACCGGCAGCTTTTTCCATCACCACATCCGAATACATTTGAATAAGGCGACGCTGACTATCGTAAACAAAACGAGGATTGTTTGTTTTTGCAATCAACGCTTCGCGCGTTTCATTATTCAAACCAACATTCAAAATTGTTTCCATCATTCCAGGCATCGATGCACGAGCACCTGAACGAACGGATAACAGCAGCGGATTTTTTTTGTCGCCAAAACCGGCGTTCATTACTTTCGCAATGAAATTTAATCCGTCTTTCATTTCTTTTCCCAGGACATCCTTCATCTTCTTTTCACCAATGGCGTAATATTCATTACACACTTCGGTGGTGATTGTAAGGCCGGCAGGAACCGGAAGTCCGATGAGGTTCATTTCAGCAAGGTTTGCTCCTTTGCCGCCAAGCAGATTTTTCATATCTGCTTTTCCTTCTGCTTTTTTGTTTCCAAAAATGTAAACGCGTTTCTTCGATGCCATAAAATTCTTTTTCAAAACTTTTTTTATTCGCAGCAAAAATAATCATTTTTTATTCAATGCAACATTTTTCATTTATTAGCAATTGTTTTTTATCAACAAATCTGAAAATTAAAAAACATGCGAAACATTGCATGAACACTAGGTTTTTCGAAAACACGTGTCGGAGTTATTCACAATTCCCGTTTGAAAAGTATTTGACGCTTAAAAATATTTCACCTGTAATCAGAACTTTTTACGCAAAATCAATCAACATTGTTGCATTATGTAACCCGCATAAATACTACTATTTTCATTATGCTGATGAAAAATGGACGCATAAAACAGCATAAATTATTTCAAGTCGCAAAAAATAAATTCAAGTCGCAAAAAATAAATTTTCGATTAAACTGCATTTGCAATTAAAAGTCGTTTCTTCTTACACATCAATTCTTGTATACCCGCATGAACAGCGCTTTTCATCGATGCACAAAAAAACCGGACACTGATTTTGGAATCGTATCCGGTTAACCCAAGAAAAAAAGAAAAAAGAAAAAAAGGATGCTCCCGGAAAATTCCGGAACTCAAATTGAAAAATTCAGCTGCTTTTCCGGTAACTTAAAACTGCCCATCCATTGAAAAAAACCGCGAATGAAATCAGAGCTACAAGCTGAGTCGTCAACTCTGCAAAGCCGCTTCCCTTCAGGTAAACCAGACGCAACACCTGTATCATATATTTCAACGGACTGAAGTTGCTGATGACTTGTGCCCAGCCCGGCATATTTTCGACCGGGGTATATAGCCCACTCAGAAAAATAAATGTGATCACAAAAAAGAACATCATGAAAATTGCCTGCTGAATGGTCTGTGCATAATTGGAAATCACCAACCCAAAACCAGAAAATGCAAATACGAACAATGAGGCGTAAACGTAGATTACAAGCAGATTTCCGGCCGGTACTAACCCATAGGCAATATAGGCGACTAAAAATGAAATACTGATTACTACAAACCCAAGTGCCCAGTATGGTATAAGCTTCGACAAAATGAAATACAACTTTTTTACGGGAGTTACATTCATCTGTTCGATGCTTCCGTCTTCTTTTTCTCCGACAATATTCAATGCGGGCAAAAAGCCGGAAACCATAGCCAGAATCATAATCATAATGGCCGGTATCATCGTCACCCGATACAACAATTGCGGATTGAAACGATAGTCGGGAATGATTTCAAATCGGGGCGCATTCAATCTGCTGCTTCCCGAAAACCATTCAGCTCTCACTTCGGAACTGAAGCTCCGGATGATGCTTGCAAGATACGAACTGCCTATGCCTCCTTTCATTCCGTTCACGGTGTTGGCAGCAATCAAAACCTGTGTTTTCTGTTCCTTCACAAGGTCTTTTTCGAAGCCGGTTGGAATTTCCAGAATCATGTCCGACTTCCCTTTTTCGACCGATTGCAAAGCACCGGAAAACGTTTCCGAGACGTTGGTCACTTTGAAATATTCCGATGCCTGCACATGCTGAATGAGCAAACGCGAATACGATGATTTGTCGTGATCGACAATACTCAGATTGATATTTTTGATTTCGAAATCAGCCGCCAGGGGGAAAATCAAAACGGCTACCAGCGGCATAATAATCATCATTTTCGGAAGCGCCTTGTTCCGGAAAAACTGTTTGAACTCTTTTTCGAGCAGGTATTTCAGCATAATTAATCCAGTCTGATTTTGAAATTTCGCAAACTAAGAACAAGAAGTAAAATGGCCATAGTTGACAATACGACCACCTGTGTAGCTATAGCGGAAAATCCAACACCCATGATCATAATCGCGCGTGTTGCTTCGATATACCACTTCACCGGTAAAATCTGCGCAACCATTTGCAACGCAAACGGCATGCTTGAAACAGGAAATATCAGTCCCGACAATAAAACGGCAGGTAACAGCAACCCCATTGCCGAGGCGAGCAAAGCAACCATCTGCCTGCTGACGAGAGTGGAAATCAGAATGCCAATGGCCAGCGATACAAAAATGAAAAGCAGTGAAACGGCAATCAGTAATAACCAGCTTCCGTTTACCGGCACCCCCATAATAACAGTGGCTATAAAAATGATGGTGGCAAAATTCAACAACGATATCATGAAAAACGGAACCACTTTCGCCAGAATAATACTGATGGGTTTCATGGGCGAAACAAGCAGAATTTCCATATTGCCCTTTTCTTTTTCACGCACAATAGAAACGGATGTCATCATGGCGCAAACAAGCATGATGAGCATGCCCATCACCCCAGGCACCGTATTGTACAATCCTTTCATGGTGGGATTATACAGCAGTCTGATCTCCGGTTCAATCTGATACGGAACTGCTGCCGATTTGAAAATATCCTGCTGGTACGAGAGCATCAGATTCTGTGCATACAGCGTGAGCGTATTCGCAGTATTTGGATCAGACCCGTCGGTAACAATTCTCACCTGCGCATCTCCGGTATGCAGCATGCTGTTGTAAAAGTTCTCTCCGAAAATGATAAACATTCCAATATCGCCTTGTTGGAAAATTTGTTCTGCTTCCTGGGGACTGTTTACATATCCGTCGAATACAAAATACTCGCTGGTTTCGAGTTTGTTTACGATGCCCTGTGTTGCAACATCGCGCGAAGGGTCAAACACAACAAAATGGGAATTGCGGATTTCGGTGGTGATGGCATAGCCGAAAAGAATGAGCATAACAACGGGCAGCACCAACAAAATTATCATGGTCCATCGGTCACGAAGGATGTGATAAAATTCTTTCTGAGTAAATATCCAAAACTGTCTCATATCAATCTGCTTTACGGTTGGCACCTCTCGTGAGCTGATGAAAAACATTTTCCATAGAATCGACTCCTGCTGCTTTTTTCAATTCCGACGGCGTATCAAGTGCAGCCATTTTTCCATCCACCATTATTGAAACACGGTTGCAATATTCGGCTTCGTCGAGATAATGGGTGGTAACAAAAACCGTGATGCCCTCATCGGATGATTTATAAATTAATTCCCAGAATTGTCGTCGCACTACCGGATCAACACCACTGGTGGGCTCATCCAGAAATACAATTTGCGGCCGGTGAAAAATCGAAATCGAAAAAGCCAGCTTCTGTTTCCATCCAAGGGGCAACGATTTTACCAGCGTGTTTTTCTCTGAAAGAAAATCAATGGACGAAAGCATCTCGTCGGTGCGCGGAGCAATTTCCTTATCCGGCACTCCATAAATCCCGGCATACAAACGAATATTTTCCCACACTTTCAAATCTTCGTACAAAGCAAATTTCTGACTCATGTATCCAATGCTTTTTTTCACCTGCTCGCTTTGGTGAGCTATATCAAAACCCGCTACCAATCCCGTTCCTGACGTTGGTTTGCTCAATCCGCACAGCATTCGCATGGCGGTGGTTTTTCCTGCTCCGTTGGCACCCAGGAAACCAAAAATCTCCCCTTGCTTCACGGTGAAAGTAAGGTGATCGACCGCAGTGAAAGATCCGAATTTTTTGGTCAGCTGATCGGCAACAATTACGTCCTTCATTATTTTTTGGTGCTTAAGTGAATAAAACAATCTTCAATTCCTGCCTCAATCGGAAAGGCATCAACCATTTCGTGACCTTGTGCAGTTAGAGACATTTTCAGTTCTTCGGTTGTCAGCGCAGCATCTTCAATAAGGACATGGTGCGCATCTCCGAAAGCATAACAGATGCCGGTGGAAGGATGGTTTCTCAGATCAGTCAGCAGCTTTGACATGTTGCGGCTTCTGACTGCCCAGATGATTTCGCCAAAATCCTTTACTATGTTATCCGGTGTATCGGTTTTGAAAATCTTTCCCGACTGAATCAGGGCGATGCGGTCGCACATGGCAGCTTCATTCATATATGGGGTCGATACAAGAATGGTGATTCCTTCAACTTTCAATTTCTTCAGCATCTCCCAGAATTCTTTGCGCGAAACGGGATCCACACCGGTAGTGGGCTCATCGAGAAACAACACCGATGGTTTATGAATCAGTGCACAACTCAGGGCGAGTTTTTGTTTCATTCCGCCTGACAATGCTCCTGCCCGGCGTTTTTTAAATGGTTCAATCTGTTGGTATATGTCGCGGATCAAATTGTAGTTTTCAGCAATGTTGGTATTGAAAACACTGGCAAATACTTTTAGATTTTCTTCAACAGTCAGGTCCTGATACAACGAGAAACGTCCGGGCATGTACCCGGCCAGATGCCGGATTTTCTTGTAGTCTTTCACTACATCAAAACCATCTACCAGAGCGGTTCCGCTGTCTGCAAGAATCAACGTGGTGAGTATTCGGAACAAAGTGGTCTTCCCAGCTCCGTCGGGTCCGATGATGCCAAATATTTCTCCTTTTTCGGCGGAAAAACTGACGCCATTTAATGCCTGAACAGCACCGTATTTTTTGCAGATATTTTCGACAAGTACTGACATTTTATTATTCCCCTAAAATGATTCCGCCATACATGCCGATCTTCAAAAACCCATCATTCTTTACAGCGACTTTCACCGCATACACCAGATTGGCGCGCTCATCCTGCGTTTGAATGGTCTTTGGCGTGAATTCCGATTTATCCGAAATCCATGTCACTGTTCCTTCAAATTCACGATTATCGTCCTGACCGGATTCTGCAAGCACCTTTACTTTTTGCCCGACTTTGATTTTTGTAAGCTGATCGGCCGTCACATAAGCACGCAGAAACATGTGATCAGTATCTGCCATTTTAAGAATAGGTTTACCGGTTGAAGCAAATTCGCCTTGTTCGGCAAACTTCACCAGAACGGTTCCTGCAATCGGACTCAGCACTTTGCATTTGAGCAACTGATCCTCGATTTGTGCAATCTGAATTTCTAGTGCGTCGGATTCGCTGCCAACGCCCGAACTGGTGTTTTCGAGTGTTTCCTTCTGTGCCGCCATTTGTTTTTCGAGTACAAGAATTTGTGCATTTATATCGTCGAGTTGTTTGCTGTTGGCAGCATTTGCATTCACCAGATTTTGGATGCGCTTCTTTTCCGAACGAGCTGTTTCGAGCTGCTGCTGCGTGGCGGCAATCTGCACCCGCACATTCGGATTCCGGCTTCTGACGCCTTTTGCGCTGGCCTGCAACTGGAGTTTTTTCAAATACAATTGCGTGCTGTCGATAATGGCAATCCGCTGATCTTTTTTCAACTCATCGCCTTCGTTTACATTCAGCTCAATGATTTTCCCATTGGCTTCGGAAGACACAATGATTTCGGTGGCTTCGAAAACGCCAGTCGCGTCAGTTTCACCATTGCTGCTTCCACACGAGGTTACGGAGAAAATCAACAGAGATAAAAGGAAATATTTTACGGTTTTCATTGGACAGTTTTTTTATTGGTTTGTTGAATTCTTTAAATTGTACATGGCACTGAGCATTTGCATTTCATGCATGGCTTTGTCAAGCATGGAACGGTTCACTGCATTCAGATCGCGGATCAGATCCGACGCTGTCGCTGTGCCGTTTTCAACACGCACTTCGGTAGTGTGCTGTATTCCCTGCCGCAGCCGGATAATCTCATCGTCCGATTTCAGCAGCTCCTGAAATTTTGCAATTTCGTTGCGTTGCTGTGCAATCTTCATGTTGGTGTTGAACAAAAAAGTCTGTTTCTGAATATCGGCTCCACGCTGATTTATTTTCAATAATTGTATCTCGTTGCTTTGCGTATAAAATCCGCTGATATTCCAGCTGAGCCTCACCCCGCCAATAAAAAACGGATTTAATTCATTACTCAGCATATTCAATCCGGGCTTTCCATACCCGCCCTGCGCAAATAGTCCCAGCTTAGGCATCGTTCCGGCCCGAACCATTTTCTGCTGACTTGCAAACAAATTGCTTTGCGCATCGAACAGCTGCACCTCAGGACGAAGAATTGAATTTGTCTCCTGCGAAATGAGAGAAGCATCGGGCTTGACAAATACTGTTTCAATAGAAATATTTTCGCCGGTAAATGCCGACAGCATTTCAATAAATGATTTTTCCGAAGCCAGCAATTCTGCTTTCATTTGTCCGGCTTTGAGCTGTTCAACACGAACAGCATCGAGATCGGCCTGCGAAGCCATTCCGTTGTTCATCGAAGCTTCAACGCGATTGTAATTCGTTTCGAGATCCTTCAGTAAAACTGCGTTCAGATTCAATTGTTCATTCAATAAAAGAATTCCGAAATACAATTGATTTACTCTTTCTTTAATGGTGTACAAATCCACTTCGTACTTCTGTTTTTCCAGTTCCGAAGAGGCTTTGTACATTTCGCGGCGCGCACCTGTTGCACCACCGTCCCACACAGTCTGGCTCAGTTCAAGCGTGGCCTGATACTGATCATGATCCATTTCGCCGACGCCCGGCATGGTAAAAGGCAATTCAATAACCTCGGATTGCCAGGTGGCTTTGGCCGAAAATGAAAGCTGCGGCAACCAGGCTTTCGCAGCGTTTGAAAGATTGTATGCTTCGGATTTTTCAATGAGCCCGTACTGACTCACCAAAGGATAGTTGTTGCGTGCCTTTTCGTAGCACTGCTCCAAAGTCAGCTGTGCGTGCGACGTTGCCGGTATTGACGCAATCAACAACAAGAGTAATAAAAGTCGTGTTGACATGACTATTTTCGTTTTTTTGATTTTGCGATTTTTTCTGTTTCTGCATCAGGCTTCAGACTGCTTAGAATAATCCGGATGTTTTCCTCTTTCCGATATTGCAACATATAATTAAAATGCGATTCGTCAAGAAACAGGATTTTTTTCATGATGGGCGTGCCGATAAAAACCATCACATTGAGCGCTACCATTGAATAAATAATATCGGGGATGGATATTGGTCTGACGCGCCCAGCCTCAATTTCGACATCGAGTTCTTTTTGAAAAGGTTCATACGCATGGTTGATGGTTGGCCCGAGCATTTCTTTCAAAGAATCTATCCGTGATGGATTTGTGGTAAGTTCATTAACGACAAGAAATGGCAGTTTTGGATTGGCCATCAGCATATCGAAGTGAGCGCCGATATACTTTTTCAGCTTCTCTTCAAATGTCAGTGATTCATCATGTGTCTGAAAAATCACGGAGAAAAAAGTTTTCAGCTTGTCGGCAAAAATGGCTTCGAACAGGCGGTCTTTTGTCCGGTAATAATAATGTACAAGTGCCTGATTGCAGCCGGCTGCTTTGGCAATTTGGGTGGTAGAAACCATGGCAAAACCTTTCTCTAAAAACAGCTTCTCGGCCGCCTCCAGAATGGTTTTCTCCATGTTTTGTTCGTTGTTAACTGACATGTTTAATAGCTTTATTAAAGCTGCAAATTAAATACATTTATTAACGGTACGCAAATTTATTTTGTTAAATGATTTTGGAAAATGAAAAATGTCTAATTAAATAAGAATTACTACTGTCACTCTGAGCGTAGTATCCATACGGAGCAAAGCTTCTGTCACTCTGAGCGGAGTCGAAATGTCGATAGCGGGATAAACGCCGTGAAGTGTCATTATTTTTCAGTGCTTCGAGTGTCACTGCTATCATCTGTCCAATCCTTCGACTCCGCTCAGGATGACAGATGAAGAATATTCAGAATGGATTTTTGATTGAAATTGTTTGAATATCACACAACAATTTTCAAAAAAGAAATTCATATTTCAAACAATCCTTTACCTTTAATAAAATTTTCCACCCATGAGCTCTTCATTTGCAATGCATGTTTCGTCAAACGGAAAAGTCGAGCTGCTTCCGGCAGCTCCGGAACTTGATTCCGAAAGCTTATACATCTGGCATCATTTCTATCAGCCGACTGAAGAAGAACTGAAAAAGCTGCCCGAAGAATATGGGCTGCATCCGCTCGCCATCGAAGATTGCATGGACGATGATCAGATCCCGAAAATGGAATCATTTCCAAAAAACACGCATCTCATCTTCAATACATTCAACTATCACAACGAAGATATTCATGCTGAGGAAGTGAATCTTTTTATCGGAGATAAATTTATCATTACCGTTACGCGCTCTGAAAGGCTCAATGAATCGATTATGGCACTGACGAAAAAAATGTCTGAATCGAACAACGGGCTATGGCGCAACGGGCCTGGGTGGCTGCTGCATTACATCATCGATAAAATCGTGGATGAAAAAATGGATGCACTTGAAGCACTTGAAGATGAAACGGATTCAATCGAAGATCTCCTTTTGTCAAGGTCTGGAGACATTGATTTTGCGAAAATTCAGAAACTCCGATATGCCTTTCAATTGCTGCGCAAAAGTCTGTTTCATGAGCGGGAAATTCTGAACAGGATCATTCACGATGACCACGATTTTATCGATAATAAAGCGGCCTACCTCTATCGCGATGTATATGACCATGTGGTTCGGCTATATGAACTCACCGAGTCCTGCCGCGAAACTGTGAAGAACCTTATAGAGCTTCATCTTGCCATGGCTAATAATCAAATGGCTATTGCTTCGGAAAACACCAATAAAACTATTCGTCGCCTTACCTTCATCACAACCATCTTCATGCCTCTGACACTTATCGCCGGCATTGGAGGCATGTCGGAATATTCAATGATGACGGGTCCTGCAAACTGGCGGATTGCATATTTGATCCTTGTAATTGTACTTACCATTATTGGTATTCTGAGCTATCGATGGCTTCAGGGGCAGGATAAAGAATCATGAACAAGGAACAAGGAAGGAAGAAGTGAATAAAGAATCATGAACAAGGAACAAGGAAGGAAGAAGTGAATAAAGAATCATGAACAAGGAACAAGGAAGGAAGAAGTGAATAAAGAATCATGAACAAGGAACAAGGAAGGAAGAAGTGAATAAAGAATCATGAACAACGAACAAGGAAAGAAGAAAGAAATACAAACATCTGAACATTGAATCATGACCAAGGAATCCGTAGCGGCGGATCAGATCGATGTCGCGATAAGATTTTAGAAGTACGAATTTTTGACAACTTATCTAACGTTGTCTTTCAACGGATATCAATTATCGTTTCACAAGAACGCGCTGTCCACTGTGATTATCGCTTTGTTTGCGAAATCCCTCAGGGCGCTTCTGTCCTTGTTCTCTGGATGGTCTCGTTTCATGCGATGACTGCTTTTTCTTCTCCTGCTGTGGCCTTCTGTCCGACCGCTGATTGCGCTCAGGACGCTGCGGACGTTCAGTACGTTCAATTTTTGCATTCGGATCGAGCGGATAGGGCTGGTTGGTCACTACCGGTATTTTCTTCCCGATCAGTTTTTCAATATCCTTCAGAAATGGCTTTTCATCGACATCGCAAAATGAAATGGCAATACCTTCGGAACCGGCGCGGCCAGTACGTCCGATACGATGAACGTATGTTTCAGGAATATTCGGAATGTCGAGATTAACCACACACGACAATTCTTCAATATCGATTCCGCGTGCGGCAATATCAGATGCAACAAGCACCCGAATGGCTTTTGTTTTGAAATTATTCAAAGCACGCTGGCGATTATTTTGTGTTTTATTGCCATGAATCGCTTCCGCTTTTACGTTGCATTTATTCAGAATACGTACAACTTTGTCTGCACCGTGTTTGGTGCGTGTAAAAACGAGCACTGTTTCAAGTGCAGGTTCTTTCAGAAAGTGCATCAGCAACATCGGTTTGTCCGCTTTTGAAACAAAACAAACTGATTGTTCAATAACATCAACCGTCGAAGACTGCGGCGTAACCTCAATTTTGACAGGTTGGTGAAGAATGGATGATGAAAGTTTTACAATTTCAGGCGGCATGGTGGCCGAGAAAAACAACGTTTGTCTTTTCTGTGGAACGGCCGCGAGAATTTTTTTCACATCGTGAATAAATCCCATGTCAAGCATTCGGTCGGCTTCATCAAGTACAAGAATGTTAATGTTTTTCAGACTGATAAATTTTTGATTCATCAGGTCAAGTAAACGTCCGGGAGTGGCAATCAGAATTTCGACACCACGTTGCAAAGCGTTTACCTGAGCGTTTTGCGGAACACCGCCAAAAATCACCGTATGTTTAATATTAAGATTGGCTCCGTAGGCGGTAAAACTCTCGCCAATCTGTATCGCGAGTTCGCGCGTTGGAGTTACAATAAGTACTTTAATTGTTTTTCTATCAACACCGCTCTGGTGCTGCTGATTGAGCAGCTGTAAAATTGGAATCGCAAATGCAGCTGTTTTTCCTGTGCCGGTCTGAGCACAGCCGAGAATGTCTCTGCCCTGCAGTGCGATTGGGATAGCTTCGGTTTGTATGGGGGTTGGAGTGGTGTAACCTTCGGTTATCAGAGCCTTCTTGATCGGCTCTATGAGATTGAAATCGTCAAATGTCATGAAATGTTTTTAGTGAGGCACTGTGAGCTCTGTCTACATATTGTTTTAAGAAATCAGAATCCCTGTAATTATGTTGCTGCAAAGATACGCATAAAATAATAATAACAATGAATTTAAGATTTGGCGAGGAAAACAGGGGCTCCCAATCAGGTTGATACAATAATTGAAAATCAACAAAAGAAGTCGAATCAAGTTCCCGGCCACCGCGTGTCCACAAGCTCTGCCGGTGGAAGCCGGGATCTCATTCTATACATCAGTCTTTCTTTTTTTATTTTCGCTGCCGACGCTTCGACGGAGGTTATCCCGCTGTTCATACTTCGACTCCGCTCAGCATGACAGCGGCGGGGCTCAGCGTGACAGCAGCTTTTGTGTCATTTTTTATTTGGGTTGCGAGGCGCGCAGCGTTGGTGGTCTCAGGTCACAGCGAAACGATGTCGCAGACATATTGATTATCTCATTAAATTTGCCGGCACAATTTCCAGCATTATGAAAAATATTTTTTTGTTGCTTTTTATCGTTTCAGTACTTGCAGTCGCCTGCAACAATAAATCAAAAAACAATTCTGATCAGGAACAGAAGACTGACAGCACGACTGTTTCATTGAAAGATTCCGTTTCGGATGAGCAACTCGTGCAGGATGCCAAAATGATTCTGCAACATTTCAAAAACAAAGAATACAACCAGCTGGCAGAATACGTCGGGCCTCAAGGAGTGCGCTTTTCGCCGTATGCCTTCATCGATACGAGCAAAGACAATGTGCTGAGCGCACAGCAAATCCGCAACGCAGCGACATCAAAAGAAGTCCTTCAATGGGGAGAATTCGATGGCTCAGGAGAACCGATAAAAATGACCATTGAAAAATATTTCGCAGACTTTGTTTACGACACCGATTTTCTGAAAAAAGGGGAAGTGACCGTGAATGAATTTACTCAGCGTGGCAATACCACCAATAATATTAAAGAAGCATATCCTGGTTGCGCCTATGTCGATTTCTTAATCAATGGTGAGAAACCCGAATATGACGGAATAGACTGGAAAGCGATTCGCATCGTGTTCCGAATTGTTGAAGGAAAAGCTGTGATGGTGGCCGTGGTGCATGATGAGTGGACCATTTGATATAAGATGTCAGATTTGAGATTTTTGATTTTTGATCTGAAGGGAGAAGAGCTGATTTAATAACATTCCGTGTTTTTAAACGGAACAAGAGGGTTTTTGATTTTATATTTTCGTATGGTGTTATAAAAATTCATACATTTATTTTTAATAAAACGAGCGCAATGAAAGAATACCGCTTCACCACAAAAATCATAAAAAACCCAACCGTAGATTCGGGCTATATCGAATTCCCGTACGATGCTGAAAAAGAGTTTGGGCGCAAAGGACAAATAAAAGTGAAAGCGTATTTCGATGGATTTGAATATCGCGGATCGTTGGTCCGCATGGGCCATCCGTGTCATATCATCGGATTGAATAAAAAAGTGCGCGACGCCATTGGGAAAGGTCCCGGCGATACCGTGGATGTTGTCATTATGGAAGATACTGCAGAACGCGTAGTTGATGTCCCTGCCGATTTTTCAGCAGCACTGAATAAAAATAAAACAGCTAAAGAAATTTTCGAAAAAATGTCGTTCACCCATCGCCGCGAATATGTGGAATGGATTGCTTCTTCGAAAAAAACAGAAACGCGCAAAAACCGCATTGGGAAGTCGATTGAGATGCTCATTAAGAAACTGAAACAATAGTGCTGATTTTACTTCGCCGCAACATATTCTCTTAATATAATTCCATTGCGTTTTTCAGCAGACCTTAAATATTCGTTAATGTTTTATGATCAAAATATTTGCCAGACAACCAGACTAACATATGTGGGTTTATATTAAAAGAATGGGTGTATATACTGAAATAAAATGCAACCAGACTTGTTTCGACAATACGGACATAAAACCATTAAAAATCAACAATCATGAAAACTTATACAACAATCTTGGCGTTAGTTGCTTCTTTTATTTCGCTACTTTCATTTTCACAAGGGGAATACCTGATTCAAATTGACCCGGCAACCGGTTCTTATAATAAAATTGGTGCTGCCATAGCTGGAATAAGGTGGGTATATCCAAACGTCAAATGCTATGATGAAACGCACGGCTCATATATTTTTCAAGGCGGAGATCCCGATCCTGACCATCTCTATTCAATAGATGTTACAAACGGCTCAATTATCTCTAATCCATTTTTTTCGATTACTGGCTCAACGGTAAGAGAGCTGAAATACGACAATACGAACGACTTGCTTTATGGTTTATACTGGGACGGCGCTCAGTTTTTTCTTGCTTCTGTAAATCCTACTAATGGCTTGCATACTCAGATAGGCACCAATCCCATATCTGGACTGGGAAGCACTCTTCAGGGAGTAACAGCATTTGACGAGAATCATCATCGTTATTTTGCATTAGAAAGCAATCAGATATTTTCAATTGACGCAATAACAGGAGCTTTAATCTCAAGCCCAATAATGAGTTTGACCGCTGATGAACATCTCCTCCATTTTTACTATAATACTGCACTGGATACTTTAAACGGACTTATACACAACAGCCTCACACAGATTTATACATTAATCTCAATAAATACTACGACTGGCGTTATAACAAGAATTGGATCAGGAACTACTTTTGGTAATGGTGATGGCACTTCTACTATTGACCAACTCAATCAACAATATTTTTACAACTATACAACTGGCGGAACAGCAACCTATTTAGCTACAATGGATATTGCTACCGGGAATTTAGTTTCAAATAATTCAATTCCAATAAGCAATGGATCCAATATACACAGCATTTCTTACGACAATATCAAAAACAATTTGTATGGTATTCAATGGGAAAACGATAGCGTATCGTCCATTACAACAATCAACAATCCGGACGAGGTGATAATTTACCCGGTTCCAACATTTGATAACATTATTATTGAATCCTCTTCTGTCCTGGGCGATATCACCATTGTTGATTATATAGGGCAGGTCGCTTTACAAACAAAAAGTGACAAGAAAAGAGAACAAATTGACATCAGTAATCTTGCATCAGGCGTATACATTTTAGAAACCCAGCGAAAACGATATAAAATAATCAGGAACTAAATGGAGATTTATTAAAGTAATCGCATAGTCTGATTCATATCAAAGTCACGAGTCTGGATACGCGCGCGATAAAAAAAATTTAGTCGTCAGTAACCAGGTGCGAGTTAAATCATTCACTCACAACTCATAACCGACAAATGGCTACTACCGTAATGTCCGATAAACTTTCACATTGCCATCCGGATCGGTGATGCGGAAAAAGGCTATGGACGCAGTTTTCGGAATATCGGACAAATTTATTGTGTTATAGCCTGTGGCAGCATTTGTTTGAAAACGGTATACCAGACTTCCGGTAACATTCATTACTTCAATGCTAAATTCTCCGTTGCAATGCGACACCAGAATACCATTGTCATCAGCAGAATTAGAAGGAATATAAAAATCAAATGGAACTTTTACTTCATCGTTAATGCCGGTAGCCACGTCAATCTGTAATTTCAGAATCACCGGTAAATGGTCGCTGTTGCCCATGAGTGCGGCCAAAACATTTGCAGGAACCGATGTGTTCGTGCCTTGATTGATTGAGTCGTTGCAATGGTTGCCATCATTTCCAAGAGCTGTATAAGACCCACTGATATATTTCACGTTCTTTCCACCCGACATAACATCAAGCGATGCCATAATGTGGTCGAAACGATCATCAAGTCCGCCTGCAGCAAAGCAATCATTGTTGTAATCGTTGTGTGTCGATTGTGTATGATATGAGGCAAATGAGCAGTTGTTGTTCCAGTCGCCGGGTTTTGTAATTGGATCGTAAAAGCGAATATTCGGATTGGTGTGATTTAAAAGTAAATCGTAGCATTCTTCAGTCGATGTGTATGTATTGAAATCGCCCATTGCGAGATAATTTCCAGGTTTGTTCAATGCATTGAGCTGATTCATCAAAATAGTAACCTCTGCCAGTCGCTCTGCCGCATCTGCTTCGTAGCTGCCCGCTTTAAGATGCATAATGATGCAGGTAATCCAGGCGGTGTCATTGGTTACAGCTATAGCAGGATCTTTGTAATAAAATGTATATACGTTTATATCACGAATATCGGTTGGATATGCGGTGTAGCTGTGATAAACAAGTTTATTAGTGTTGTAATACACCATGTTTACCATATCTGAAGAAGAATAATTTGTTCTTGGACCTTTCGCATAATTGCTTCTGCCACTGGTGTTCATCACATTTGTCAGCACGCGGTCAACCGAAGTCTGCAACTGGTTCATTTCGCAAACCGTGAAAATATCGGGCAGCACGTAATCAACAATAGTCTTGAGATACGCATCTTTGTTTGAAACATTGTTGTTTGCGGCTGTGCAATAACTTGTGTAATTATTATAGTTAAGCAGGTTGTACTGCATCACTGTAAGCGTGTCAGTTTGCGCTTTTGCGAAAGACAAAAGACAAAAGGAAAAAGACAAAAGAAGAAGTAGTTTTTTCATAACAGGAAACCATTTAATAATACCGCCCGCCAAAATGGAGTCAAAGGTAAGGAATTTAAAAAAGAGAAAATTGAACAGAGTGGGCTAAAAAAAAGCCGCAAACGATTACTCGTCAGCGGCTTTTTGAGGATAATATGCAATTACACCCTGCTCATCTTAACTGTAAAATGACGCATGATAGGTGCTTCATAATCGATTTTCAATCCTTTGGTTATGCCGTTGCGGCGATCCCAAAGATTTTTGAGTGCTGCTGCCACCACATCCATATGATTGTTGGTATATGTTCTTCGTGGGAGGGCAAGACGAACGAGTTCCAGCGCGGGGAAACGATCCAGGCGGGTTTCCGGGTCGCGGTCGGCCAGCAGTGTTCCAATTTCAACACCACGTACACCAGCCTCGAGATACAGCTCAATTGCCAATGTTTGCGCTACGTATTGTTCTCGCGGAAGTGCAGGTAAAAACTTCAGGGCATCGATAAACACGGCATGTCCTCCAATAGGCTTCTGGATTGGGATTCCGTACTCAATCAACTGATTTCCCAGGTACTCAACCTGCGAAATGCGGCTTTTCAGATATTCGAAATCGGTACCTTCTGCCAGACCAACAGCCAGTGCTTCCATGTCACGGCCGGCCATTCCGCCATAAGTCACATAACCTTCGAACATGATGTTGAACACGCTGACTTTCTGCCAGAGTTCTTCGCTGTTCATGGCAATGAAGCCACCGATATTCACAATGGCATCTTTCTTCGAGCTCATGGTCATCATGTCAGCGCACTTGTACATTTCGCGTACAATTTCGCGAATGCTCATGCTGGCACAAGCGTTTTCGCGCACTTTGATGAAGTAAGCATTTTCGGCATACCGTGCACTGTCGAACAACACCGGCTTGTTTACACTCTTTGCAAATTCCTTGACGGCACGCAGGTTTTCAAGACTCACTGGCTGTCCGCCAGCGGTGTTGTTGGTAACAGTAACAATAATAAAGGGAATTTTGTCGTGCGGATGCATTTCAAAAACTTTTTTCAGTTTATTGATATCGACGTTTCCTTTGAATGGATGCAGGTTTTCGGTATCGAAAGCTTCATCGATGGTACAATCGATGGCATGTGCCTTACGGAATTCAATATGTCCCTTTGTTGTGTCGAAATGCGAGTTCCCGGGAACAATATCACCTTCTTTTACCAATGCTGAAAACAAAACATTTTCGGCAGCACGTCCCTGATGGGTTGGCATAAAATAAGGAAATCCAAGTATTTCGTGAATGGTATCCTTCAGACGATAATACGAGCGGCTTCCTGCATAACTTTCGTCGCCGGTCATAATGGCGCCCCACTGGCGGTCGCTCATGGCGCCGGTTCCGCTGTCGGTGAGCAAGTCGACAAAAACCTGTTCACTACGGAGATTAAACAAGTTGAAATGTGCTTCGGAAATCCATTTCTCGCGTTCTTCGCGGGTGCTGATATGGATGGATTCAACCATTTTGATTTTATACGGTTCTGCGTATGGTAAGTTCATAACTTCTGATTTGAATATTTGGTAATTTGAAAATTTGAAAATGGAATTTCCTTATACGGTAACTCCGGCTGAAGAAAATTTTCAGCAATAAATGAATAAACAATCTGGCTAAAAATCGTCACGCCGCTTGATGTTCAGAAACACAAAGCTTGCTTTTACATAAAGTGATATAAAACAAAATGACCTGTTCATAAATTCACAGCCAAATTATACTTTTTTTTTAACTCTACGTTACGATTTGTTCTTTTTCTATTTATATTTCGCTACACGGATGAAATTATTGGACAGAGACTCATTCCTGATGTATTCATGAGCAGATTTAATTTTTTACTATATTTGTAAATAATAAAATCCCCAACATCATGAAAGCTTTATTATTATTGTTCGTTTTGCTGACAACAGGGTTTACGTCGTTCTCGCAGATCAACACTACGCTCAGCCGCAACTATGGCGGCCCGGGATATGAACAAATGTACCGCTTTTATCAGTCATCCGATGGTGGATTTTACTGGTGTGGGTATACAAAAGCCGCCGGAGGAAATATTCCATCCGTTATTGGAGGCGATGATGCTTGGTTCATGAAAGTTGATGCCAGCGGAGACTCCGTGCACTCGGCAGTATTCGGGGGCACCAGCGATGATTATCTGAAGGACTTCTTGGAAGTGACCAGCACCAATTATGTTTTGCTGATGGAAAGCATGTCAACAGATAATGGCTTTGCCGGCGGGCACGGTAGTAATGATGTCTGGATCAAAGGATATGATTTCACTGCAGGCCTTAGTGCAGGAGCACCATTCGGAGGATCATTGTACGATCAGGCCAGTCGAATTACACCTAAAAATGCAGGTGGTTATATTTTTGCCGGCAGCACTGCTTCTTCTGATGGAAATCTGAGTGGAAATTACGGATCAAGTGACATCTGGATCATGAGTCTGCAATCTAATCTTGCAATTGCCTGGAGCCGGCATTACGGCGGTAGCGGCGAAGACCGCGGTATTGCAGCTTACCAGCTCATTGATGGGAATATTATGGTTTTTGGGACTACACTATCCAATAATTTTGATGTACATGGTAACAATGGCAACAATGATGTTTTTGTGATGAAGCTCAATTCAATGGGTGACACGTTATGGACAAAGACCTATGGCGGTTCTTCAACGGATATTATTAAAGAAGCGAAAATGCTGAATGATTCAACTTTTGTCTTTATCGGGAACTCAAACAGCAATGATGGCGATTTCATGTTTCGCGAAGATAAATTGATGTATTATTATGGGTTTTATTACGTGATTGACGATAATGGGAATTATCTGCATGCCGGATCAGTGGCCACATTGGACAATGCGGATATGACGTTTACTGATGCTGTTGTTGACAGTGCAAACCATGCGGTGGCATTTGGTATAACAGAATCTGATTCAATTGCTTTATGCAACGACCAGAATCATGGGCTTTCAGATATTTTTATTGCCGACTTCAATGGTATTACAGATTTTAATGCATATTTTATGGGTGGCTCGGATATAGATGGCGTTGACTTTTTCAATGAGAAAACTGCGAAAGCCGTCCGGACCGGAAGTAATCAGATTGCATTCTGCACCAATACCCGCTCTATTACGCTGGCTCCCGATTTTCACGGAATGATGGATGTGTGGCTCAGCATCATCGAAGTGCAGCATTTGTCGGTACCCGAAGCATCGCAACTGCAGCTCAGTGTTTATCCCAATCCTGCTGACAATATTATCAAGATTGGCGATATTAATTCCAGCGACATTGCTCAATTCGAAGTATTCGATATGCAGGGAAAATTGCTGCTTCATGGACAATATTCTGAAAGCGGGATTGATATTTCTTCGCTCGAAAACGGTATGTATCTGCTAAAGCTTAAGAGCGGAGATTCAACGGGTATTGCCCGGATTGTAAAGCAATAAAATCTCTACTGCATTTCAATTCCCGCAGCTTCGCAGAATTCAATCTGCTCATTGAAAAATGCATTCAGAAAAATGGATTCCTTTAGTTCAATGTGATCGAAAAGCCGCTCCATTTCTTCAATATCGGCATCTGTTATTGGAATGCGATACATGATGGCAACCGCAGCGTAATAATCATTTTCAAATGTTCGCAAATAAAACCGGAACAGTTCAAGCGCGGCTTTGTGATATTCTTCCCCACCCGCTGCAATGGATATTTTTTCCGTTTCGGCAATTGTTGCTTCTGTTTCCGATAGCAGATTTTTGTAAGTGGCGAGAATAGTATCGCCGTCATACATCACAATCCCTTGGTTGAAGCGGCTTACAGCAATATCAATCCTTGATAGTTGCGAAACAATTTTATTATGAAATTCCACTGTACCTGTCTGTGCAACGGAAATTCCAGCTGCGAACACAAGAACCAATATTGAAATTATTCTGGACATTTGTACAAAACTATTGATGCATTTTTCTCAAAAGGTCATTTATTTCCTTTACCGGATTGAATGTGCTTAACGGAACTTCCACAAACATCGTGATCCAATCGGCCATAGCTCCATTCCACAATCCGGGCAGCTCCATGGCTTTGATATCTTTTCCTTCAAAACTTTTTTTCGCAATAAAGCCAGTTTCCGGATCGCAAAAATCATTCAGATCAAATGCCTGGCCATTGAAATCGTTTTTCCAGCAGACAATGTCAACAGGATTGAAATGCGTTGACGAATGCAGGATTTTCTTTTGAGCTACATCTGATGTATCAATCTGCGATGATTCCACAATCTGCAGCGAAACATTTCCATTTTTGTCTTCAACGAAAAACGGTCCACCACCGGGCTCACCCTCATTCTTCACCATGCCGCAAACACGCACGGGCCGGTTGAATACACCAAAAAGAAAATCAATTTTTTCCAGAGAGTCGCTTTCTTCAAGCCACTCGGGGATTTCAATAAATAATTTTTCCTTGGCATACGAAATCATTCCATTCAGGTCTTCGTCCTCCACATTGCCGTCATCGAGCATGATCAGGTAGGCGTGAATGTCGTTCACCAACTGCATAAGGTAGCCGCCCAATACTTTTTTAAACCAGATGGTATCATCGCGGTGCCAGTCGGGAACAATATTGTCGATGTTTTTCAAAAACACCATTTCCGTTTTAATATCGTTGAGATTCTGCAAAAGTGCACCGTGTCCGCCCGGCCTGAAAACCAGTTTTCCGTTGCGATCGCGCACAGGATTATTATCCATGTCAACGGCAATGGTATCGGTGCTTTTCAACTGAAACGAATGCGTAACTTTTACAGTTATGTCGCATTTCTGTTTTAACTCTGCCAGAATTTCTTTTGTGAGCGCTTTAAATTCCTTTTCATGCTCCGGGCTTATTGTGAAATGAATATTTAAAGTGTTATTATTCCCCACAGCATGAGTTAGACCTTCGTAGATCTGCTCCTCAAGCGCTGTTCGTGTGAATTCTTTATAGCGATGAAACGGTATGAATGCTTTAGGTTTTGATGCAAAATTCAATCCTTTCTTATTAAGCACAGCCTCTAAAACCGGCAACCAGTCAGCCTTCGCAAGTAGTTTATCCAGATCATGACTATTCTTCTTAATCGCGGCCTTCAACTCATCATAAAAAGCAAACTGCTTTAGATTCTTCAGAAATTTTTCGGCAGGTGCAGGAATATCCCAGCCATTTTTAATGGCTTCAACAGCTGAAAACAAGTCGCGAAACATTCGGGTTGCCGCCCCTGAAGCAGGAATAAACCGGGCTATCAAATAATCCGATGCACTTTCATCAAACAAATTCACCAGCGATTGTTGTTGTCGCTGGATAAATGATACAATTCCATTGCTGGTTGTAGCTGCAGCATTAATGGCTGCTGGTTGAAAGCCGCGTCTGAAATCAGCCAGTTGATTTTCAATGGCTGCTATTGTCAGTCCATGTTCTTCAATCTGTTTTTTGTCGGAAGCTGAAAAAGTGGATTTTGATGTCATATATTGGAATTTCAGAAATGAAAAAGCCGGTTGAGTGTTGGATTCAACCGGCTGAAATTACTAATTATCGTTAAAGGCCAACCACGGTGATGTTAATTTCACGCGGATTGATGGCCATAACAGGAATAAAAGCATCGTTGAAAATAATCTGCTCATCCCATGGATTTAGAATGAAATTAGGAACAATACTCGAATCGGTATTTGTCATAACAAGAAGCATGTCTGCATCGATTTTGCGGGCATAGTCAATTACCTGTTTTGCAAAACTTCCGGTTTCAGGAACTATTTCAGCTTCATATTTCACCCCATTCTTTTCGAAAACTTCGACCACTTTGTTGAGGACGGCGCGGATCTTAGCTTTGTACAACTCATCGTTGAGAAACATAGCTTTAACATGGATGGTGGCGTCGAACTGCTTGGCGATATAAATGGCCCATTTAATTTTCTGACGCGATTCAAGTGTGTCGTCAATCGGAATAAGAATGCGGTTGTAGCCATCTCTGTATTCGCGCTTCTGAACAATAATGAAAGGAATTCGGGTTGAAGTGATCACTTTATGAGCGTAGGAACCAAAAATATGCTGAATACCTTGTTTTCCATGGGTACCCATAACAATAAAGCTGGCGCCAACATCTTCGGCTGTTTTGCCGATATCGGTGAAAATACTGCCTTCCTTAGCCTCGAATGAGAAAGGAACTCCGTATTTATTGGAATATTCTTCTATTTTTTCCTGAAGACGCTCTTTCACAAGTTCATCGGTAACTTTGTACACATTGAGAAGAGCTCTGGTGTCACGGTTGATTATGTGAAGCAGCTGAACTGCCCAGCCCTGATGTTTAGCAAGCCCTGCAGCATGATTTACGGCACATTCGGCAACATCGGTAAAATCAAAAGGAACAATAACAATTTTGTTTCTCGATTCCATAATATTTGTGAGTTAAAGGATTATACTGTTTTTTGCAAAGATATGAAAAGGAACGACAAATTCTACTTTTTATTGACCAGCCGGATTAAATATTCCAGGTGTCGTAATTTTTTTTCTTCCCGTTGCAATGTGGCTGTTTTAGTAAAATAATGATGTTGAGAGAGAAAGTCAATCTGTTGATAATACCACTCCTTTACGGTCAGTTCTCGGCCGTACTCTTTCCATTCCCTGCGTAGATTACAGCCGATAATGAAAAAGTCATCGCGACCCAGATAGTCCAGGTCGGCGTCACACATAATGCTGTCCAGTTTATCGACCGGTTTTTGCGGAATCGATGTGGACATTATGATATGAGCAATCATCATTATTTCAGACTGTGTGTAATTGAATCTTGGAAGAATATTCCAGCACATACCTGCAGAGATATCCTCATTTTCCTTGTAACGAATTAAGAATCCTACATCGTGAAACAGAGCAGCTGTCATCAGAATGAGTTTGTCCATTCCCTGAATTCTTTCAGAAGCGGCAATAGCTTCTGTTGCCCGCATTACGTCAATAGTGTGATGAATACCGTGATAATAGAGATTGGGTGCCAGTCCCCTCCCTAACCGCTGCATCATATATTCTTTCACCCTGTCAAAATCCATGGTCAGAAATTTAAAAACTTAAGTTCCAGCAATTCATTGTATTTCTCCCAGAAAGCTCGGTTGGGCCTCAGCATTTTACCGTCAACACTAAGTTCTGGTTTTATGCCATCAACAAAAAACATGTCCACTTCTCCCTTGTGCTTAATGGGTTTCTTTCCCCTATAAGTCAAATCGAAAAACGAGGAGACCAACTCGGCTGTCCGGCTCGAAACATTAATCTTTCCAGATTCACCGGCATCCTGTAATCGGCTTGCCGTGTTCACTGTGTCACCCCATATATCGAAAGCAAATTTTCGTTTGCCTACAACTCCTGCTGTAAGTTCGCCGGTATTGATGCCTATTCTGAGTTTCCAGATGCTGTCAGCTGGGTTTCGCTTGCGCATCTTATCCATAAACTGCTGCATTTCCATAGCCGACAACGTTGCATCCACCGCATGTGTCCGATTGCGGACTGGAATACCTCCGGCGCTCATGTGCGAATCGCCGATGGTCTTAATCTTCTCAAGTTTATTTCGCGAACAAATATCATCAAACTGAGTGAATATTTCATCCAGTTTCGAGACCAGTTCCTCCGGATCCATTAACTCGGAAATCGATGTGAAGCCGCTGATATCAGTAAATAAAACCGTGACAGACTGGTAAAACTCTGTCTGACAACGGCCGGTTGATTTCAATTCATCTGCAATTCTCACTGGCAGGATGTTGAGCAACAGTTTGTCTGCTTTCTCCTTTTCAATTTCAATGGCTTTTTTCTGATTCTGTATTTCAAGCGTGCGGCTGTGAACAATGTTTTCCAGTCTTAATTTTGCTTTGATAAGCCGTCGGTTGAAATAGGTAACAATGCCAAAGACAATTGCAGCAACACAAAGAATTGCGATTGCCCATGCCCACCACTTGTTGTACCACGGCGCCGGAATTACAAAGGAAAAATCGGCTGAAACGCCTTCTGCCCCAAATGGATTGATTGCTTTCACATGAAATGTGTATTCCCCGGGCGGAAGATTCGTGTACTCCTTGTAGTTTTCCGACGAGGGCTCAGACCACTTATCATCAAACCCCTCGAGCATATATGAAAATTGAACCTGCGTTTCATAAATGTAATACCCTGCTGAAAAGTCAAACCGGATGTTACCTTTTTTAAATGAAATCAGATCTGGTTCTGAAACCAGATAATTGCGGGAAACATTGCTGAAAATTGTTTCTCCATTCAACGAAACTTTCTGAAGTGCTGTAGTAAATGACTCATTGAAACTGAAGGAATTACTTATACTCCAGTCGAAACAAAACACTCCGTCATCACTTCCCAGCCAAACAACCGAATCTCCTTCAGGTGTTATGGAATAAAATTCCAGATCAGGAAATGCCTGAAATGGTGCGCTGATGAACTCTTTTTTATTGCCTTTCCATTTTACGTAATACAGGCTTTTTTGTCCCGACAATTTCGAATTGGTCTGAAACCACATATCCCCATTGTGATCTTCCTTAATAATATTGATGAACTGGGATTTATTGTAAAAGGCCAGAAACTCCCTGTCGAAGGGCTTTGCCACATATTGGTTGTTTGTTTTCACAAGCCTGAATAAACCACTTTGAGTACTGACAAGAATCTGATTGTGAAACAGAAATACACTGTATTGATCCGACTGAGGTAAGCCATTCTTTATACCGATCTGACTCATTTCAAAAACAATATCATCTGTTGATTCAGATAACGGAACCGCTGAAAAAACAAACACACCATCACGGGCAGTGCCAACAAAAAGTTCATTTTTACTCGAAAGAACTGCATTAATAATACGACTTTCGAGATTTGGCACCTGCGTCTCAGCCGGATTTAAAATGCTTTTGGTAAAATCGATGAATTTAATAATAAGCGGACCACCGGCATAAACCAGCGCATTGTTGTCGGCTCTGGCTTTCACATAATTGAAATTACCATCCGAAACCATGGTTGTTTTCAACGTGCTGTCAATAATGAACATTCCGTCCGAAGTTGCTGCAAGCAGATAATTTTTGCCAGAAATATTCACCGATTCAAGGTCCCACGATTGCGAGGCAATTTGAGAAATTGGCAGAAATATTTCGCGTTTTGTTTTTTCGGATGCCGTGTTCTGATAAAAAACCCCTTGCCAGGTGGCAACGAAAATCTGATCAAAGCAACGAACAACATCGAGCACACTGCCCTTCAGGCCCTGGTAATCATTGAAATTACATAATGGAGACTGCGCATTCACTTTGCAGATTCCATTATCCATGGCAATCCACATATTGTGCTGTTTGTCCTCGTACAAAAACGTATGCGTCTCGTTCATCACTCCAGCTTCGCGGGAGAGATGGTAAAGTATTCTGAAAGCCGAATCGGTAACAATTGTTCCGTTCCTCGAAGTAGCAAAACCATATTTTCCATTGGTCATCCGGATAGCATGAAAAACCTCGTTTGTTACAAGGAACTCATTGACTGATTCCGCCATTGGCTGAACCGACATTTTAATTGCGTAGCGGTTTGTGAAGTCAAAAAACGCCTTGTGCAAACCAGCCCTTGAATCGACAATCAAAGCTGAGTCACGGCCCAGCGGAATTACTTTACGTATCACCATTAGCGGCGGTAATTCGCAAAATACGCGTAACAACTTATTGCCACTTACAACCGAAAAACCTGTGGATGGTTCATACAAAAAAAGTGTGTGCCGGAATTCAAATAAATTGGAACCACGTTCAATCGGAATAGTAAACATTCCTTGAGGAATGAGCCTGAAAATATTTTCTGCCGTCCTGAAATAAATTCCGTCGGTGGTTTTATTTATTGAAAACACAAACCCAAATTCTCTGAATTTGCTCTTTACAAGATGCGTTAGAGAAACATAACGATATCCATCTAAATTGTCCGGAAGAAAGCATCCAAGCTCAGACTGAGCGCCGACCCAGACTACATCGTTTTCGTCGCAGTAAAAACTTGAAGGGGTGGCACTGTTTGCCAGTAGAAACTTTGACCAGCTTCTGCTGTTATACATCAGGATTCCATCGCCGTTTCCAACAAACAGAAAACCTTTGGAGTTGCTGGTAATTACCCAATTCTGAGAATAGCCGTGGTACTCACTGGGGTGATAATTGAAGAAAAATGGCAGTCCTCCCCTGAGTTCATCAGCCCTGACAACAGAAAGAACTGAAAAAACAAAAATGCATATGATGAAAACTTTACGCATGCAGAGAGGTTTCTGAAAATTTAAGCCAAAGTACTAAATATTTTAAAGGTCTGTATATGATTTCAATTTATCTTCCTTTCTTTTTTAATTTCTTCCCATGCTTTGTTGACCGCTTTGAATTTTTCTCCGGCTGTTTTAGCCACATCGTCACCAAGGTGAGCTACGCGGTCAGGGTGATATTTCATTGCCATTCGGCGATATGCCTTACGGACTTCATCATCGCTTGCATCAGAGCTAACTTCGAGAACTTTATAGGCCCAGCCGGCATCAGGGATGTGCACCGAATGCATGGAATTATAATCCTTTTCTGTGATTCCAAGCCACATCGCAATCCTTTTCATTAAATCATCCTCGGCTGGATGCAGCTCTTTATCTATCATAGAAAGAGAAAACAACACATTGACGAGTTCAAGCCTGGCAGCATGATCCATATGCGAGCGAATCTGAAGGCATATGTCACGGACAGGGATGTCCTTTTCAAGCAATTCCTTCAACAGAGGCATTGATTGCTTTGTAAATTGTCCGCCAAAAGTGTTCGTAAAAACCTGTTTAATAAAATCCAGTTCGACCTTGAGATTTTTCCGGTCAACTTTCATCACGGCCGCAAGCAAGGCCAGCAACGCAAGTCTGAAATCGCCGGGAGTAGTCTCTCCTTCAATATTTGTTCTGATTTTTGAGTGAGAGGCATAATCGAAATATGAGCCCAGAATAAATCCGAATAAACCGCCGATGGGACCTCCAAAAGCCCAACCCAGCGCACCAAAAACCCATTTATTATATTTTGCCATCCTTTGTATTTCGAAATCAGTTATAAAAGTAGACACATTTTTCTGAATGTGTTTGATTTTTTAATTTTTTTTGATCCCCAAACCGCTGAATATTGCTACTTTTGAATTGAAAAATCCATATATGAAACTCAACATTGCTCTTCTTGCCGGTGGATATTCAGGCGAATCGGTCATTTCAGTACAAAGCGCAGGCGTAATTGCTCAGAAAATAGACCGCGATAAATACAATGTCTTTTTAATTGAAATCGGCAAAGAAAATTGGACATGGAAAAGCGAAAATGGTACAGTTCATATAAATCGACATGATTTTTCGCTGCCATTGCCTGATGGCACAGTGCATTTCGATGTTGCTTTTATCATGATTCACGGAACACCGGGTGAGAACGGATTGATGCAAAGCTATTTCGAATTGCTGGGAATACCACATACCACTTGCAATGCGATGGTTTCGAACGTAACCTTCAATAAATTCTACACTATACAACTTGTAAAAGCTTTGGGCGTTATCGTAGGCCGTTCGGTATATTTCAACAATGCATCAACAGCTCAACCCGAAGAGGTTTGGACACATCTCAACTTTCCGGTTTTCGTCAAACCCAACAGTGGCGGATCCAGCATCGGAATGAGCAAGGTGAAAACAGCCGAAGAAGTAGCACAAGCATTGGAAAAAGCGTTTCAGGAAGACAAGGAAGTTCTTGTTGAAGAGTTTACACAGGGTGATGAGCTCACTTGCGGCGTTCTGCGCATCAATGGCGAAATAACTGCGTTGCCTGTTACGCTTGTTAAAAGCAAAAAAGATTTTTTCGACTTCGAAGCCAAATACACCCAGGGCATGAGCGATGAAATCACGCCTGCTCCCGTCGATCAAAAGAAAATTGATGAAGTTGTCAAGACTTCAAAGATGTTATACGAAAAACTAAATTGCCGGGGTGTTGTGCGATTCGATTATATCCACAATGGAACTCATCCGGTGTTTCTCGAAGTAAACACTATTCCCGGAATGTCATCGGCCAGCATAGTCCCGCAACAAGCCCGTGCTGCAGGAATACAGGAATCTGAGCTGTATGATATTATTATTGAAAATGCTTTGAAATACTAAGAGTCTTCCCGATTACTGGAAAAAGATTAAAAAAAGAGGCCTGAAAAATCAGACCTCCTTTAGGCTGGGTTTAATTAAATTGCTGAGAATTACCGAAACAGGGTCAGGGTTCCGGAAATATCGTAAGGTTTACCGTCGCCGCCTACAGCTTTTATTATATAAACATAAACACCCACTTCGCATGCGTTGCCATTGTACATGCCATCCCATGCCACATCGGGTGCCGATGAATTATAAACCAGCTGCCCCCAGCGGTTATAGATACGTGAGTCCCATTCAACAATATTGCGACTTGTTGTCCTGAAAATATCATTCTGTAAATCATTGTTTGGTGTAAAGACATTGGGTGTAATCAGAAAAGATGAATCCTGTGCAGTCTGTTCCCAGACAATTACATCAATACATGCGGAATCCTTACACCCAAGTTGGTTTTTGGTGACCAGACAGATGTCAAAAGTTCCGGCATTCTGGTAGATATGACTAAACGCCGACATGTCAGTAAAAGACATTCCTCCAACATACCACTTACACTGTCCTGCCGGGACATTTGTGCTGAGCTGAACATTCAAAGGAGCTATTCCCTGTGTAGGTGCCACATTGAAAACTGCAGGAGTGAAAGCACCAACGTTAATAGTTTGTGATTCTGTATCAACATCGCCGTTCTCAAAGGTAACCGTAAGAATAATTTTATAGATGCCCGGATTACTAAAAATGATATTTCCTGGATCTTTGTTTTCCGATGATGCCGGGTTCCCACCTTGGAAACTCCAGTTCCAGTAAGCGATATTACCTGTCGATTGATCTGAAACAGTGATGGAACTGTTTGCGCAAATTATATTGTCGGATAACGTAAACGAGGCAACAGGCTTTGAGTTCTGCGCCTGCAATAAAATAACCATCAATGAAAAGCAGAAAATATATAAAACTCTCATGGGTCAGGACTTGTGAATTTCTTTGACTTTACAAATTCACAAAAGTTGAATGTGATAGGACGATTTTATTAACAATCCAGAACCCGCATTAAATCATGGCTGTAGACACTTTTTTAACAAAATAAATCAAATCTGTTTTTCTTTTTCGCAGAAATTTCACATTATCACGAGTCTGTCTCAAAACACAATGCATCGTCAAAAACAATATTCCATCGTCCGCCGGCTGGCGGATATGGAATCGTTGCTTTTGAAGGTGTTACGACGATTCCATATTCCGGCCGAAATATTATATTCAAATTCAAATCGGCCGGAACGATGGAATATCGTAACGATTATTAGTTTTGAGACAGACTCTTATAAATAAGCTGTTGCCCTACAAACTCAGCTTCTTCCGGATCTTTTCCGGTATGGCATTCTTGTGAATCAGAATGGCAACAGTCTTCATATAAACAAAGCCTTTGCTCATGTGCAGATAACCATGCTCGCTATTGGAGTCGCCCCAGCTGTTTTTTATAATGTAATGCCGGTTTCCCAGCGAATCTTCCGAAAGGCCGGTCATATGCATCAGGTGATCATCGCTCGTGCTGAAATCGTCGAATCCATCCTGGCGAGCAGCTTGAGTCAATTTCATATTCTCGTCTTCAATACGCGCATAATTCTGGCGGTGTTTGAATTCCGGCTCGCTTACATCGCCATCCCAACAAATACTATAACCATTTTCAAGTGCATAGTTAATCACTTCCATCAATTCATCCACCGGCAAATTGTAATACTGTGCTCCAAGCCAGTTGTCAGGAATTTCTAGACGGAAGGGCTCATACCACGGGTGATGCGAAAAGCTTGTTAGCTCTACATAATCCGAAGATTTAGGCAGGTATGCCTGGCGAAATTCCATCGGCGTGTAAGTCTTTTTACGAAATGCCATTTCATTGGGCATCTCACCCATATATTCATCAAGAATAGCTCTGGAAGCGCCTTTCCAATGACGTCCTACCCCATCAATTCCGGTCCACACCTTTGCCATCGCACTCAGAATTTTTTCCATTTCAGTATGGTCGTAGATCGTATCTCCAGGAGCATAACCTGTGAAAAATTCTTCAGTCACTGCGCCATATTTATCCATGACTGCAAACACGTCGTGTGCCTGTCCGCCCTGACTAAAGTTGGCCACGCCTCTGAGCCGGATGAAATTATCAGTCTTCATCAGATATGCATAATACACAAAGAAAAGTTCGGACAAATCAAACTCGCCTGAACCGCTTCGGATCAACTCCGATTCTATAAATGATGTAGTCGCAAAGCTCCAGCAGGTTCCGGCATGTTGCTGATTTTTCACCGATGTGTGCGGAACGTCTTTAACAATTTTAAATTTTTCCTGTGCTTGCGTGGCAACAGCAAAAAATATGATGATGGCAACAATAACTAATTTCTTCATTGGATTGTCGTTGATTAATTCATGATAATGATTTCTGCTTTACGGCAGAATCTGCGTTTCGGGTCGCCTGCTTTGTAAAACTCACAGCTGTTTCCAACCGGGTGAAGCACTATGCGACTCTTCTCAATTTTGTTTCCGGTAAGGAAAATATGAACCGATTTCGCCCGCTTTTCGGACAATTTCAATTCCTGTCCATCCATTTCACCAGGCGATGCATATGTGTCCACTCTTATGGTTGCTTCCGTGTTTTCGAAAAGGAACTCCGTAATAATTCCAAGCTTTTTGTAACCGGCTTCATCGAGTCTGGAACTGTTTTCTTCAAAATAAATATTAGTGATATTGCTGTCGAGCCCAGCAAACGACGATGCAAGTAAATCAGTCGAATCATTGTCGAGCGAATCCTGCATGGCTAAAGCGTAAGCGAGCGAATCAACAATTGGAACTCCTTTGTCATCGAGCTCGTACACTGCAATATCATCAATATAATAATAGGCCTCGCGCTTTTTAAATGATATTTTTTTTCGTTTAAATTTATCGTTGGGTGTTGTTGAAAAATTTCCAATGGTCATGATTTTTTCACCGCCTTTGGCAATAAAAACCCCATTGACGCGGAACCATTCAGCCGTATCGCGGACTCCAAAAGGTTTGTACGTTTCCACTTGTGCGGGAAAATCTTCTCTCCCGGCGCGCGTTGTATATGGCGGGCGGTGACTGTAAAAACTGGCCCCAATTTTTTTCAGATAACAGTTGGAATATCTCGACGGCGTAATATACATTTCAAAAGAATAGGCCTTGCCTTCTGTAAGCGGGCGTCTGAGCTGAACCTGCAGATATTCATTGTACTTTGGCCAAATCCGCAAACCTACGTATGCATGTCCGGAACGGGGTTTACGTAAAATATAATTTCTGTCGTTTTTTGCGGCATTTACCTCTTTGTATCTTCGATCTTCAGCGTTTACAAAAAAATCGACCGTGTTTACTTTTTTCCATGGTTTCATCGACGGACGGGTTCCCCGTGTGTCGTCAAATGATCCGTTTGGAACAAGATTTTGAGCGCACAAATCCACTCCTGTTGCCATAAACAGCAAACATACTACAGCGGATATTGCGTTCAGTAATCTCATTAGCTGATGCAGTCGGATTTGCTTTTTTTCGAAAACAACCGGAAAAAATATTTCCAGTGCCACACAATGTGAATCAAGGCTATCACTGTCATTGCTATTCCAAACTGGACATGCCAGTACAGATAATCACGGATCAGCGTTGAGTCAAGTTGATAGTTGATTAGGACAACAAGAATGATCCCGAGTACCGCTGTTGTCAGAAATGTGAGCAATAACAAAACATTCCAGATGCGGCGATGCACAAATTTTCGATATATTTTTAGTTCATACAAAAACGAAGTGAAACCATACAATCCAAAACAAAGCAAACTGATGAGTAGTAAGCTGTATGAACGGGCTTTGGATGGTTTTGGTGTGTCATTTTTCAATTCAACCACAGCAGTATCAGCGTTCATGCTGTCGGAACCAGGTCCTTCGACATCTGCGTTTCCATTTTGTGTAGATGGATTAACCTGTTTATTTGAGTTCACTTGCTTAATGGCAGCCGTATCTTTTCTTACTACAGTGTCCTTTTTTACAACCTTTGAAAGCAGACCATAATCACAAAAGCCATCACCATCGGCATCGAAATAACGACCGCATTTTCCTGGACAGTCAACTTCGTCCCACGGACATTTGAAACCTTTATCCTGAGCCAAAACCGGATGAAAGAAAACACCGAGCAAAAAAACTATTTGTATTGCAAAAACTCTCATGAAACTTCTATTCCTGATAATTCAACATCCTGATACATTACTTTCCACTTTTTTCTGAAAAGAAAACGGCGATATCGCAAATTTATTCTCTTACAACCTTCCATATAAACAGAAAACCCTTCTTTTGACTGCAATTCCTCTGTTATGTCTTTTCCGCAGCCGGTGCTGAAAAGTTCTACCGGTGCCGCATGATCTTCGTGGCTGATTGAAACCCGCAACAAACTAAGATCTTCTGAATAATTCAAAATCACAAGCGGCTCGGGCGGTTCATTGAAAAAAACTTTTGTCGGCATTATTGCTTTTTTATTTTCAGGTCCAAATATTCCAGCGCATTTATGATCCCATCGAAAAACTGATTTTTCCGGAAAGAATCGAAAATCACTGTGTTTATTACATAATCAAAGTCTTTGTCGCTGATTCGGTTTTCAGTAGCCGGGCACGAAATCATTCTGATTTCACCCAGTTTGTTTGATATCACGAACAACAGTCCCTGATTATCTTTACAACCATTCCATTTTTCGGAAACAGCATCGGCATACTCAGTAAAATTATTGTAATCGCCTATATTTTCACTGGTAAAAACACCAATCGGAATGGCATTCTTTTTTTCAAAATCAGCACAACGGGCCGCTAAAGTTTTTGATTCTCCTTCGGTAAACAGCTTTTCATAATCGGTTATGGTGCCCAGAATTTTTGGCGTTACCTTCGAATCCATGGTGTCGGCAACAACTTCAAAGTTGTCCTCAGCATCCGTTTGTTTCTGATTACCGCATGAAATCAGCATCTGCATGAGTGCAACCATAATCAGCGGCAGGAAAACGACTTTTCTCATAGTATAATTTGAGATCAAAAATACGAATTAGAACGCATCAAACGCACTACTTTAGCGTTTTTTCCAACATTCCGATGTTATATTCTTCGGTTTTCTTCTTGCCCTCTGGTCCATACATCATTTCAAATAACGGGGAAAACGCTGTTTCTATTTTAGGTCTGACGATTTTCATGGTGCTGTTGAGCAAGTGATTTTTTTCGTTGAATCCTTCTTCCAGAATACAGAAAATGCTGGGAAGCCAGCGTGCCGGATACTGTTTACTCAAAACAGGGTCGGTGCGCAACAGGTAGAGTTCTTTTGTAACAATATCAAGTATTCCTGCACGATGCTCCGGATTGGCAACCGATAGCACTGATATAGCGAGCTTGTGTCTCAATTTTTCCGAATTTATAAACACCAGCGCAGTAGTAAACGGATTCTGATTGTTGTGTAAATAAATCTGGCTGATGATAGGTGAATGGGAAATCATGGCCTCTTCGAGCAATTCAGGGCTGTACTTTTCTCCGTCGTTGGCAATCAGCAAACTTTTGTATCGGCCTTTTACAAACAGAAATCCGTCAGTGTCGAGATAGCCAAGATCGCCGGTGTGCAACCAGCCATCAACAATCGTATCCTGAGTGGCCTGGTCGTTTTTCCAATACCCTTTCATCACGTTACCGCCTTTGATGACGATTTCGCCCGATTGCCCAACGGGAAGCGGCTTCCCGTTTTCGTCTGCAATAAATATTTCCATCATCGGCACCGGCTTGCCCGACGATCCGATTTTAAATACGTGAGGGCTGTTCGATGAAATAACCGGCGAAGCCTCACTGAGCCCATAGCCCTGATACATCGGGACGCCAATGGCATTGAAAAAGCGCTGAATATCGGCATCGAGCAATGCGCCCCCGCCAACAAAATAACGAAGACGCCCTCCAAAAGCCATACGTACTTTGCTGAACAGCAATTTATCGCCCAGCCATACCAGCGGCTTCAGCAATATTTTGAGTCCACGACCTTTATTGTAGCCGTCGGCGTGATAGCGAATGCTGATGTTCAAAAAGAAACTAAACAACACAGCTGCAACTTTTCCTTTGTCAGAAATTCCTTTTTCGATGTTGGCTTTAAAGTTTTTCGCCAATGCCGGAACGCTCAGTAGAAAATACGGTCTGATTTCCTTTATATTGATTGGTGCATTGCGAAGTGCTTCCATTGGAGACTTGCCACCATCGACAGCCGCCATGGATGCGCCTTTCAGAATGAGTGTGTATAAACCGACTGTGTGTCCGAACGAGTGATCCCACGGCAGCATGAGCAGCGTGATGAAATCCGGCGTCACGTCAAACATGGCTTCGGACTGATTCACATTGGTGAGGTAGTTTTTGTGTGTCAGCAAGATTCCCTTCGGATCGGCTGTGGTGCCCGAAGTGTAACAAATATTCACCACATCGTCGGGGGAAACACTGGAGGCAATCTTCTTCAATTCCGCTTTTGTGGCGGCTTCACGCTCAGTGCCTGCAGCAACAAGTTCACTAAGCAGATATTCGTCTTTCTGCAAATCGACACTGACCGGGTTCGGCAGATCGAGGATAATTACTTTTTGCTTCTGACCGAAATCGGCTTTTATGCGGCGAACAAATTCGATAAAGCGGGCCGAGATGATTATGTAATTGCTTTCGCTGTGCTTCATGCGAAAAAGCATTTCCTCCGCTTCTTCAATCCGCGTAGAAACCGGCACACTGATAGCACCGCAGGCAATTACGGCAAGCTCCGAGAGCAGCCACCAAGTGCGGCCTTCGCTGTAGAGAACTACTTTGTCATCAGGCTTGAGCCCAATACTCACAAGGCCTCCGGCCAGATGCTCCATCAGAACCGATGCTTCGGAATATGTGGTTGCTGTATATTCACCATCTACTTTTTCCCAAATCAGCGGATTATTGCCGAAATGCGCGACTGATGAATAAAAAAGCTCTGTAATTGTATTCATATGGTGCGTTGTATCTGGTCGCGAAGTTAGGAAACTTCGCACAGCTGTAAACTACTTCGCACAGCGACGTATGTATTTCGCACAGATTGACAGTTAAAATGTCATTTTGACAGCCACTAAATCGCAAAACACGCCATTTTGTCATTGATGCAAATTTGCTAACAAACTGTTTTTGTGCACTTTAAATATGCGGCTATAAAAATAAATTCGTTTGGCCTTCGATTTGACAAGGCCGGATCGAAATCAAAAAAAAACAAAATAATAGGAGGACAAAACTATGTTACCAATGATCAGAAACAACCGCTTTTTTCCGTCAGTACTTGACGAATTTTTCAACGATGTTCCGGCGTTACGCTCTGCTGCACCGCGCTGGATGCCGAAAGTAAATGTTGCTGAAAATGAGAAATCGTACCAGATTGAGTTGGCTGTTCCTGGAATGGAAAAGGACGATTTCAAAATCGAAGTGAAAGACGACGTGCTGGTGATCAGCAGAGAGAAAAAAGAAGAAAAGAATGAAGAAGGCAAAAACTACTCGCGCCGCGAATTCAGCCAGTGCAGCTTCTCGCGCAGCTTCATCCTGCCCGACGTTGCCGACAGCGGCAAAATTGAAGCGGCTTACAAAAACGGAATCCTCGATGTGACTATTCCGAAAAAAGAAGCCGAAGAAAAATTAGCACGGGTAATCAATATTCAGTAACAACTGAGTTTTCATAGGTGGTTTGAAGAGAAGGCGCAAGTCTTCTCTTTTTTTGTTTTGCAGCAAAGTGTAAGTTTGTACACGTTTGATTAGTAGGAATTATGGAAAACTTACACTGTGTGCGTGTTTTCATGCACTCCGGACACGTGCGAACTTATTTATTTTTGAAGGCGGCGCGATGAAAGCAAGGCAACCGTTACGGATGGTCATGATTTATTACAAAGTGGGGTCACTCCTTTTCCAGATCATAGATAAAAGAAAGATTGCAGCACCGGCAAGTCATAATCGCAAAATTGCGGCTACGGATATATTCATGCCACGATTCAGATGCTTTGGTGTAGTAATGAATACTGAATGAAGAAATCATTTTAATACACTCAACGGCCGTTGCCGAAATCACGAATTTCAGAGCAATTCCATTATAAACAAACATCAGCTTTACTTCGTTGGAATCATCATTGAATTTATAAAAGTCAGTAGGCGTTTTCCCTTCATAGGCATAAACCGTATCGCCCGACTCAATTATGTATACCGTAAAAGAATTTCCGATATCAACGAGGGTGTCGTTCATGAAAAATTCTATCTGCGGTAGTGCTGTCACCGAACAGAAAGATAAAACGAGGAACAGACCTGTCTGATGGAGAATTTTCATTGTGCCGGTTTTTTGAATATTATATGAACGAAAACGCAAGGTGGTAAAGTACGTGTATTTCGAAAACCACAACGCGATACTGGTCGCGACTCAAATTTCAAATTAAATATTCTACCGGCCGCTCCGCTCCAACCATCTCCAGCACAGGATCGGCGCCGCGAATCGTACGTCCCATCTGCTCGGCAGCTGCGCGGCAGCCGGCAAAGCAATCGGCATACAGGGCACATCCGGTGCAGAATTCGGGCTCTTTCTCATCCCAGCTTTTTACATAATCGTTGGAGAATATTTCCTCGAAACTGTTCTCCATGATGTTTCCCGCATATACCGGACTGTGATTGCACAAGCGAATATTCCCGTGATGATCGAGTGTGATGGGTTTCAGCTTCGGATCCGAGCTGCAATGTCCGAATCCGATATGTGGATAATCTTTGGGATTCAGCACACAGATTGGGGTACACACATTCGATGTCAAAGATATTTTATGTTCAACAATGGTTTTCTCCACCAACGCAAATGCATCGCGCAGTTCCTGCAGCGAAGGCATCAGATCTTCGGCCCACTGAATGCCGGCTCCGCCAATATTGAAACGGTTGAGCATAATCGATGCAACCTTCATTTCTTTCAGTCGCAGCAAGGTTTCCTTTAATGTCGGGATATTGTGTTTCGTCAGCACAATCACAGCCACCACACGGCCGCCAAGGCGCTGCACCATGTCGATGGTCGCTTTCGATTTTTCATGCGCACCTTCTACACCGGCCATCCGGTCGTGTATTTCAGGATCAATGCTGTGAAAAGGAAATTCAAAAAGTCCCACACCCAATTTTATCAGCATCTTGAAATCGGCTTCAGTACCGGCGTTGCCGTTGCTGATCAATGTCACAGTACTTCCTTTCAAGCGGACAAATAAAACCAGCTCGGCCAGACGATCGAACAGAAGCGGCTCTCCACCTGTGAAAGTGAAGTGATCGACTTTCGCCCGACGATACAATTTCTTTAAAACTTTTTTTGCTTTGCGATAAGTAACCTCGCCCGGAAATTCCCCACCCGGCATTTTCCATATATTGTAGCAGTAGCGACACTGCAGGTTGCAGCGTGTTTCGGTTTCGAACGAAATATGCGGAAGGGCTGTCTTATCTTTTTTCATCAATTGGATTATTCAGGATTCCGGACAGGCGCATAGCACGTTTTGGGCGGATTATCCGGCCTGTTTACATTAATATTTGAGTCAATCTCCACCTGGTCAATCGGAATGGCGATATCATAGCAGTCGGTAACGTTGTTGCTGTTCGCTTGATTGTTCACAGACGATTGAACAGTACTGTCCTTTTTCACAGCCGAGTCCATCTGAACGGTGCCTGTTGAATCCACAGCCGCCTCATAGCAGCTGACACGCGGCCCGCACGAGGTAGTGGTCGTCATCAGCATGGTTGCAATGCCAAACAGAAAAACGGAAAAAGCCGTGCGGGGCGGAATCACACTGATAAAGCCCAGCAACATACGAACGGCTATTCTGTTCAATCCTTTCTTCATTTTATTCTTTTGGTTTTACCGGAACATAACAGGGGTGCAGCGGTACCATTTTCTCTTTTTCAACACTATCCTTCCCTGGTTGAGAGTTGTTATCAACTGCACTGTCCGGATATACAGCGGTTTTTCGCGAGGTATCGGCAACCGGCTCATAGCATGTGACTCTTTCAGTATCATTTACAGTGTCGGTGCTCACCTTGTTTTTATCGGTCTTACCACTGCAGGCAGTAATCAGTGCCACGCCAGCCATCAGCGAAAGCCAGCGCCAGCCGGTGATTTTTCCGATGCCGTATAAAAAACGCTGAATGACTATATTCATACCTGTATTATTTTTTATCAATCTTATTTGAGTCAGGGAAAGCAATAACAGGCTCCTCAGAGAGCTCAATATCAATAACAGGTAAATAACACATTTGTATATCTGCATTTGTTGTGTCATTTGGTGTTATGTCGGGGCTGTTTTTCTGAACTTTTGTCCGGCATGATTGCATAAACATCAGCAATAAAGCGCCTGTCCAAAGCGTCAGCCATTTCCAGTGTATGAAGGATCCGAATCGGGTTAATATGACAAGCACCAGTTTTTTCAATGGAAAGTTTATTCTGTTTTATCGGGAATGTTTTGTTGTTCCTCAAACACCGATGAATCGGGCGGTGCAGCAATTTCGTAGCAGTCAATCTGCAAATAAAGCGAATCCTGTTTCTGTGTCTGTGTCTGACTTTGAATGGTATCGTCAGGCACCGCAATCTCGTAGCACATTTTCGGAGTTGATTTACATGCCTGCGAAGCCGCCAGCAGCGAGGCTCCTGCAAACAGTATCAGACGCCGCCAGGAAAAAATCCTTCCGGTGAGATAAAGTGAGCGATATAAAAAGACTTTACTCTTTTTCATTTCGCGGCATTGTGTCTGTCGGCTCTGCGGGCATATCATAACACGAATTGCGGATTGTTTTGTATTCGGATGAATCACGGTCATCGGGTGGTGCCGGTTTATAGCAAGTATTGATTACCGGCCGGCATGATTGAACTACGGCACCAATCAAAGTGAGCAGTGTTGCGCCCAGCAGAAGTTTTACGGTGCGAAGTCTTTTCATCAGAAACAATTTTACCAGCGATCCTTGTCATACTCGTCACTTTCTTCCCACGAATTGTATTCGTCATCACCGCCCCACAACTCGTCTTCTTCCATTTGCTCACGCAACGCTTTTCGCTCAGCCCTGACATGCTTCTTGTCAAAATCGCCACTGTTGCCAAACCATTGTTTTACGGCATTGCATGACTGCGCCGTCGTTATAATCACGGCAAGCATCAAAACAACCTGCAAAAGTTTAAGTATTCGAAGTTTTTTCATGAAACAGCAAACTCAGTGAACGATATTCAAACCATAAAAATAGAAAGAATTCTGATACAGATGAATCTTTTTGGAAAATTCATAAAGGATTTGCATTGCATACTTTATGCACCATGCTCAATCGTTTTGCTCTGTGCTTTGAGCGTTGAGCATTGATGACCTCTCTGCATCGGGGCGCGGAGCGACACGATCTGAGTGCGTCGTCAATCGCGCAATGTGCATTGAGCACCGCATGCCTCATGCCTCATGCGTCAAACCCCATGTCTCCATCGCACGCTCATAGACAAATTCCACCATGCCCATTCCATTCTCTGTCTGGCAGCCAATTTCAGCGCATTTTTTCAGAAACACGGTTTGCTCTGGATTATAAATCAAATCAAACGCAAGCGCGTTATTATTTATCAGAGAATAATTTAAAGGAGGAAAGTCATTTTTATACGCGGCCATCCCAAGTGGCGTTGTATTGATGATCAAATCTGCATCCTTGAAATCGCTCTCAGTGAGCTCGTTGTATAAAATGTCTCCGAACTCTTTGCGGCGCGACACTTTGATGAATTCAATGCCATTTCTTTTAAGCGCGTAAATCACTGCAGCTGCGGCGCCGCCAATGCCCATGATGATGGCTTTTTTGAATCCATCCGGTCTTACCCGTTTTATTTGCGATTCAAATGCAACATGATCAGTATTGTACCCTTTCAGTTTTCCATCCGTCACACTTATCATATTTACGGCATGAATTTCTTTCGCCTGCTCATCGATTTCATCGAGAAAGCGCATCACATCCATTTTCAAAGGAATGGTGACAAGCAGCCCGTCAAATTTATTGTCAAGGACCCACGTGCGAAAATCTTTCATTTCGGTCTCCGCAGGTATAATCATTCTGAAATCAGCGTCGATAGACAATTCGCGAAAGCGTTTCGAAAACCATTGTCCGGCTATTGAATGCGAAATTGGTCTTCCAATAATTGCGTAATGCTTCATGATGAAATTTATTTTTAGCCGGAATATGTTTTAGATGAAAATAATCAGTTATTAATTTTGTTTCATCGCGTCGGGCAAAAAATGAAAGAAGGTGTCGCCGCGCAAACCTAAACGAATGGTTTCAAGCGGAATTATGTCATTTGGAGCTATATTTCCAAGATTCACATTCGTTCCGAATTCCTTGATAAAATAAAGTTGTTGATTTTTCTGAGGCGCTTCCCAAAGTATTTTATTCACGTCGAAATTCTCAGTTATCAGCTGTATCAGACCTTTTTTTGCGGCACCGGTGCTGTCGTAAATTCCGATATTTCCGGCCTCACGCGCTTCGGCAATCACAAACGAAGATCCCGCCTGATGCTCGGTCTGCATTTCTTTCAACCAATCTTCATCCGATAAATTTACATCGACCCGTTTTGATCCTACTTCGCTCAGCACAGTAAAATTCTTTGCAAACTCGCTAATATAGCGACATTTCAGGTCGTGATCCATATCCATGGAGCCGTCACTGATTTCGACCGTATCCATTTTGTATTTATCGAGCACGCGTTTGTAACCATCCACATCGTTGCGGATCAGGAACGCCTCAAACAAGGTTCCGCCAAAATACAATCGAATTCCGGCATTGCGATAGAATTTTATTTTTTTTTCAAGTCCGCCGGTAATAATTGATGTTCCAAAGCCCAGCTTTACAAAATCTACCAAATGTCCGGCTGATTGAAGCATGTTTTCTGCTTCTTGCAAACACATCCCTTTATCCATTATCATATTCACACCATAAGCTCTCGGCTTATTTGTTCTTTCCGGTAAATGCGACATTTCAAAGTTCATCATAATATCATTGATTTAAAAACATTGTAACAATTTCCTGAATAATCTCGTTGTTTTCGAGCTCTTTGTTGTAACTGTAAATTGTGGTGTACAACTCAGCATTGATCGACAATCCCGTCAATAACTGCGAAACAGCCTCCTGGTTTTTGCCCGCTTCGAAAAGCAAGGCCGCCTTACGAAAAGTAATCATTGCATTTTCAGCTTCCAGTACCTCTTCCGCTTCATGCAATATTTTAATTGCATCCTCAAAGCCTGTCAAAAAATGATGCGCTTCACTTAAATCGAGCCACGCTTCTTCATTTTCCTTATCGGCACGGATTGCGTTCCGAAATTCCGTTACAGCATCAGGATAATTTTCCATATTCATCAGAATAGTTCCTTTCAACTGATAGGTATCGGTGCGTTCCGGCTCGTTCAGAATCGCTTCGTTTACATGTCGTAAAGCTTCTTCATCCAGATTCATCATGTACAGGCAATAGGCAAGCCCCATGCGTGATTCATTGTACGTTGCGTCTGCTTCGATGCTTTTCAGATAGTATTCGGATGCCAGCCCGTAATTGTTCATTTGAGAATATGCTTCGCCAAGTGAAAGATATGAGGCTGCCTTAAATCCATCCGATTCGGCCGTTTCCCTGAAACAGTCAATGGCTTTAAGGTGATCACCGGCAAACATGTATGAATGACCTTTGCCAAACATTGCCGGCATAAAAGCAGGATCAATGGCCAGCGCAAAATCGTAGGCCTCAATGGCTTTCATTGGTTCATTGTTGATATTATGCGTATTTGCAAGATGAAACCACGCCTGCTGATTGAAGGGGTAACGATCGGCAAAATCAGTTAAAAAGCGAATGGCTTCGTTTATTTCATTGGCAACTTCGAAAACAAAAATCAACTCATTGAGTGCAAATTCGTCCGTCGGATTATTTTCAAGAATTTCACGGTAAAGTTCGATGGCCTTCCGGTGCTGACCCAAAACCTGATACTCCATGCTGAGTGCAGTAATAGCGTGCTCCGATTCCGGATCCATTTCCCGGGCCTGTTCAAGCAAATCGAGCGCTTCGCGGTGATTTCCCCGGTCGCTCATTATAGAAGCCAGCACTAAGCGCACTTCAACATTATCGGTAAATGTTTCAATGAATCGTCTTGCCAAAATCTCAGCGGCATCCGACCTGTTGTCAAGAACATGATAATGAATATCCAGGATCTGAAAATCTTCATTATCCGGAAACATTTTCAACCCGTAGTCTATGGCTGATTTTGCAAGAATAAGTTCGTCGTTTTTCAGTAGCACATCAGCTATTGCTTCAAGCTCATCGGGTTCGAAATATTCTGATTCGTCCTGTTCAACAGCATTCCGGAAGCGCGATACAAGCGCGTCCAAGTCTTCTTCGCTAAAATAATTGTCAGAAGAATCCATTGCTAGTTGTCTCAAAAAAATAATTAAACCTCAGCGGAATCGTCGTTGTAGAACTGTTCTTCAGTCAAATTTTCATCATCTTCTTCCTTCTCTTCCGCACTTCCCACCAATTCATCTTCATCAAAAACAACTTCTTCTTCCTCCAGAATTTTATTGATTTTTGAAGGTGGTGCAATAATATCTGAAATTTCTTTGGAAATCAGTGGAAAATGCATGGTGAGGTCAGCAGTCCCGATTTTCATCAACTCGATGTAAAGCGTGTACATGCTCAGATAATCATACACATAAATCAACTTTTGATGAGGGTCGTTAATTACCTGATTCAGCTTACCATCTTTCATGATGATGTTTGATTCCGCAGATTTTTCTTCGTCATCATCCATCGACATATCCACCAGCGTAATTTCACGACGTTTTCTCCACTGATTATCACAGAGATAAAAAGAAGCCAATTCGTTCCCGGCCAATTTACAGGTTCTGACAAGGCATTTATGAAAATCCTCAAAAGTCTGATTGGCCAGAACATCTATTTCACGCAGAAATTCATCATTTTCGTCAGATGTGATTCTGAATTTATAGGCATGCATACTGTAAAAATTTTGTACGAAGATACAAAAAATATGAAGCGTAAAGGGCGATTAATAAAATTTTACACTGGCTTCAAACCAAGCTTTTTCCCCTGATCCAGCATCAGCTGCCATGCCTCTTCGCGGTTATTGTGAATTTCACCGTCGAGAATGGCATCCTTAATTGCATTTTTAATGAGGCCAACCTCTCGTGAAGGCTCAATACCAAAGACTTCCATGATCTCTTCGCCACTAACCGGCGGCTGAAAATTCCGAATGCGATCATTATCTTCAGTTTCAGCAAGCTTCATGCGTAAATCGGAAAAATTAGAAAGATATAATTTCACCTTTTGTTTATTGGCTGAAGTAATATCTGCTTCGGCATGCATGAGCAAATCATCCAGATCATCACCGGCTTCGAAAATCAAACGACGCAAAGCACTGTCGGTAACACCTTCTTCAACCAGACTGATGGGGCGCAGATGCAACCCTACAATTTTTGCAACATAATGCATTTTTTCATTCTGCGGCAGATGCAATCGCTTGAATAGTTTCAGTACCATGCGCTGCCCAACAGCATCGTGTCCGTGAAATGTCCAGCCGCGCACTTTGTCAAATTTTTTGGTCGGCGCTTTCCCGATGTCATGCAACAATGCGGCCCAGCGCAGCCAGAGCGAGTCAGAGACCTTCGCTACGTTGTCAACAACCATCAGCGTATGGGTAAAGTTTTCCTTATGCATTACACCATGCATGCTTTCAACACCTTTCAGCGCGAAAAGCTCAGGAAGTATAGGCTGCAAAAGGTCACATTTGTCAAGCAGGAAAAATCCGGCTGATGGCTTTTTATGCATCAGCATTTTATTGAGCTCCTCCGAAATGCGCTCAGGAGCTATGATTCCGATGCGACTGATGTTTTCTTTGATTGAGCTAAAAGCTTCTTTTGCAATTTCAAAACCGAAGCGCGATGCGAATCGTACAGCTCGCAGCATACGAAGCGGGTCATCCGAAAATGTGATTTGCGGATCACGCGGTGTTCGAATAAGGCCCTTTTGTAAATCGGTCTGACCGCCAAACATGTCCAACAATTCACCAAAATCCGCTCCGAGACTAACGGCCATGGCATTGATGGTGAAATCGCGCCTTAGCATATCTTCTTCGATGGTAGCGGGCATTACTTCGGGATTGCGGCTGCCGCGACTATAGCTTTCGCTGCGCGCACCCACAAATTCCCATTCCGTATCATCATATACAAAATGTGCTGTTCCAAAATTTTTGAAAACCGAAACTTTCGGGCGTGGCTTTAGTTGGGAGGCAACATATTCGGCAAGCTCAATACCGTCGCCTTCAACCACAATGTCCACATCCCACGAAGGCCGTTCAAGAATGATGTCGCGCACATAACCTCCTACAACATAGCATCGAAGCGCCTTTTCAACCGCCCGCTGATGAATGATGCCGAAAACTTTATGCAGTAAAAACTCCTTAAACATTGCGGTGCAAAGATACATAATAGTGGTCAGTTGTGAGTAGTGGGTTGTAAGGAATTTTTTGCACAACGCATATGCAGTTGAAAGTTCATCAGGTTCATAAAGTTGAAAAGTGACATATACATCCATGGCGCGGATATGTCATCCGTGACATGGTCATTCTCAACCTGGGAGCGCGTCTCCAGCCTGCAATCACCTAAAATGCGGCAAGCTGTTTTACGTTGACGCGTGACATTGACACTTGGGCGCGCGTCTCCTGCTTGCAACGTTTTACGTTGACGCGTGACCTATAATATTCTGCATGTATATCTTGCAACAATAAAAATGTTTATTCAATCACTATTTCAATTGAATTCAACACAGCATCATATCCCTCTGAAATCTGGGCTTGAATGGATGTGAAAATTACTCTGTCGCCTCTCCCCAATAAGTCGAATTTTTCAAGCAATGATTCGGTAAAATCACCGCCTGACACTTCTTCGGTAAAAATCATCGTGGAATCGCGTAATGCAATGACAGTAAAGGAAACTATGGGATATGAAATTTCAGGTCCCACATTAACAAGGTAAGCCTGAATCCCGAACGCAGATTTGAGTGCCCGAACATCAAGCCTGCATGGGTTGCATAATTGAGTCGACAACCTAGCCCAAGGCAGCGGCAAAGGTCTCACCCGGTATTTTTCTTTTGCCAATAAAGTTGAATCTCTTCCATTGACTTCATAAACTGAAATTGTTGCATTTATACTGCCCTTAGGACGGGCATAATATCTAAAAACAGAATCGTCTTCAATCGATGAAAGTTCAATTGTGCCATTATCAATAGTGGTCGTAATTTTTCCGTCATGGCTGCTTTTTACAAAAATGACAAAAACGTTATCGCAATTCGCATATAAGAAAGCCGACGCGAAATCTATTCTGCAGTTCTGGCAATTGACAGAAAAAATGAAAACAAATAAAATGCTGGTAGTAATTAATTTGCGAATCATAAATCTGGTTAATTAATCATGGCAATTTCCTTCCGGATTCAAAGATAACTGTTTTTTAATTTCTATTTTCCTGCTTAATTCAACCTCAAAACCTTAACCTCGTTATTAACCTTAATCTAACTGACTACTGACCATTCACAACTCGCCACTAAAATATATTTTGTACTTTTACCTTGCAAATATTAGCATCATGAATTTTTTCAACGACATTTCTGAAACCATCAACAACAATGTTGCTGCGGTTTTATGCATTATCATCGGAGCTGAAGGCTCCACTCCGCGCAAGCCCGGATCGAAAATGATGGTCTTTGCCGATGGCTCTATCAAAGGCACCATCGGCGGTGGCAGCATCGAAAAAGAAGCCATTGCCGAGGCCGTTAAAAAGATGAATACCGACACGCCGGTTGTAAAATCATATAATCTTGCCAACGACCTCGAAATGCACTGCGGTGGCCGGATGACTGTGTATTTTGAACCACTGCTGCAACAACCCGAATTGGTTATTTTCGGTGCCGGACATGTCGGAAAAGCCCTTGCAAAGCTGGCTTCAGTAGCCGGCTATAAAATTATTGTGGCCGATAACCGCGAAGGAATATGCGCCACCTGGCCCCAGGGGCTCGCTGCAACCTATGAAATGCCTTTTGAAGAATCCTCTGAAAAAATAAAATTTCACAGCAATTCATATATTGTGGTGACTACCTACAAACACTCATTCGACAGCGAAGTAGTGGCCCTGCTAAAAAATAAACCGAAAAAATATATTGGCATGATCGGTTCAAAACGCAAAGTTGAACTTGCCAGAAAACAATTTGCCGAAGAATTTGGAATGACAAAGGAACAAATAGAATGTATCGACATGCCCATCGGTGTTGACATTGCCTGCGAAACACCGGAAGATATTGCTGTGTCGATTCTGGCAAAACTAATTGATGTAAAAAACAGAAATATCGGATGAAAACCAAACAGAATATTTCATTTCTGCTCAACGGAGAGCCCGTTACCATTGACTTTGGTGCCGAAAAAATCAAACCGTCAACTACGGTCCTGAACTGGCTTCGTAAAGATAAACATCACACCGAAGTTAAGGAAGGCTGCGCCGAAGGCGATTGTGGAGCATGTACGGTCGTAATGGCCAGCCCCGATGCATCGGGAAAAGCGCTTGAATATAAAGCTGTGAATGCCTGCCTGTTGTTCCTTCCGGCCATCGATGGAAAACTGCTCATCACATCGCGCGGACTGTCGCCCGAAACAACGTTCAGCGAAGAATTGCATCCGGTGCAAAAAGCGGTTGTTGATGAACACGCCACCCAGTGCGGATTTTGCACACCAGGGTTTATCATGAGTCTTTTTGCTCAGTACCACAACCCTGCTCCAGCCGACGATGCCGAAATCAACAACGCGCTTGCCGGTAATCTTTGTCGCTGCACAGGCTACGACAGCATTCGCAAAGCGGCTAAAGCTGTTATGCAAAACCGAATACCTGACTTGTTTGATAAAGAAGAGAAAGTGTTAATCGAAAAGCTCAATATCATCAAGCCGGATGCAAAACTCGAGGTGCTGGCTATGGAACAATATTACGTCCGTCCTTTAACATTGGATCAGGCACTGGCTGCTCGGCACAATCATCCCGAAGCAATAGTGATTAACGGATCTTCGGATATCGCATTACAACAAAGCAAGCATTTCAGGCACATTCCGGCCATTCTCGATATTTCGGGAGTTGCTGAATTAAAAACATTCGAACGCGATGGAAATGAGCTGAAAATAGGCGCCGGACTATCTCTTGAAAGCATCCGCACAGCTTTACAAAATCTTTTTCCAGCATTTCATGACATTTTATCGGTCTTTGCTTCACGCCAGATCCGACAGGTTGCTACGTTGGGCGGAAACATCGGTTCAGCATCGCCAATCGGAGATACAGCACCACTGCTGATGGCATGCAATGCTGATTTAAAGCTGGTTTCCGAAAAAGGTTCCCGCATTGTTCCAATCAGGGACTTTGTTGTTTCCTATCGCAAAACAGTTTTAGAGGCCAATGAATTAATTGCTGAAATATATCTTGCCATTCCGCAGAAAAATGAAATCGTAAAAATGTACAAAGTGAGCAAGCGGCATGATATGGATATTTCAACCGTAAGTGCCGCCTTCAGACTTACTCTTGACAATAATGTCGTTTCAGATATTTGCATGTATTACGGTGGAATGGCCGCCATGACCTTGCCAGTTCCCGCTGTTGAAGCCTTTCTCAACGGAAAGGAATGGAGTGAACAAAATATTTCAGCTGCCATGGAAATGGTGAAAACAACCTTTACTCCTTTATCCGATGCACGCAGTGGTGCGGAATTCCGCAATATTGCCGCTGCAAATTTACTGCTGCAGTTTTTCAATGATACGAAAATTTCCTGACCATGAAAAAGCAACTGAAACACACGATCAGCCAACAGGATCCCGTTCACGACAGTGCCATCAAACATGTGCAGGGAACAACAGTTTACATCGACGACATACCACTTCGCAGCGGTGAATTACATGGATATATTGTTACGTCACCGGTTGCAAAAGGTAAACTGAAAAGTGTAGACATTTCAGCAGCGAAAAATCTGCCTGGTGTCCGCTGCATAATGACAGCTAATGATATTCCTGGCGACAATCAAATGGGACCCGTTTTTCACGACGAGCCCTGTCTGGCTGAAAGCCAGGTTCAATGCATCGGACAGGCTATTGCGCTGATTGCAGCTGACTCGTTTGAAATTGCATATAAAGCAGCTTCACTTGTAAAGCTTGATATAGAGCCGGAAACACCAATACTCACTATTGAAGATGCCATTCAGCACAACTCCCGAATGCAACCTGAACGCCGCATTGAGCGCGGAGATCCGGATGGTGTAATACATAAAAGTGCGCATGTGTTGCATGGTCAGTTTCATTCAGGCGGGCAGGAACACTGGTATCTCGAGACACAAATCTGTCTGGCCGTTCCGGGCGAAAACGATGAAATGACCTGCTACAGCAGTACACAGCATCCGACCGAAACACAAGCCGTTGTCGCAGAAGTGCTGGGGATCGGACGAAATCAGGTAGTGGTTGAAACACGGCGTTTAGGCGGTGCTTTCGGTGGTAAAGAAACATCGGGCAATCACCTGGCTGCATGGACTTCGCTTTTGGCAGCCAGAACCAGAAAGCCGGTGCGCCTGCGTCTCACGCGCGATATGGACCAAAGTATTACCGGAAAACGTCACCGCTTTCAATCGGACTGGAAAATCGGTTTTGACAGCGAAGGACGCATTGAAGCTTATACCGTCATTTTTAATTCAGATGCCGGTTATGCCACCGACCTCACCATGGCTATTCTTGAAAGGGCCATGCTGCACGCCGAAAACGCTTACTACATTCCCAATATCCGGATTATTGGAAACACCTGGAAAACAAATCTTCCGAGCAACGTGGCTTTCCGCGGTTTCGGCCAGCCACAAGGCATGGCAGTTATCGAAAACGCCATCGATGTTATGGCTCGTTTTCTGAAAAAAGATCCCAATGTAATCCGGCAACTGAATTTTTATGGAATTCATGATCGAAACACAGCCCCTTATGGCGCGACTATTTCGGAAAACCGGCTCGGGCTGGTGTATGAAAAAATAATTCAGACTTCAGACTATTTTAATCGTAAAAAACAGGCCGATGAGTTCAATTCAAACAATCGCGATGTCAAGCGAGGAATTGCGCTTGTTCCGGTCAAATTTGGTATTTCGTTCACTACCGCATTTCTGAATCAGGCTGGAGCGCTGGTTCATATTTATGCAGATGGTACTGTTCAGGTCAATCATGGTGGAATCGAAATGGGTCAGGGACTTAATCTGAAAATGCTGCAGGTGTCTGCTGCTGAGCTTGGCGTAAGTTTCGAGAGAATAATCGTCACTCCAACCAATACTTCGAAAGTTCCGAATACCTCTGCCACAGCGGCTTCGTCGGGTTCCGACCTGAATGGCATGGCCATTAAAAATGCAATGGATCAGCTGAAAGCGCGCATAAAAACAGTGGCCCCGGAAATTCTTGAAGAAAAATATCCGGGTAAAAAAGTGGAATCTGAAAATGTGACTATTGAAAACGATACTGTTTTTGATAATACGCAAAGTGAAATTTCATGCGGCTTTGAAGAGTTTTGCAGTATGGCCTATCTTAAACAAACGCATCTGAGTTCAGCAGGGTATTATCGCACGCCCGACATCTGGTTCGATCGTGCGAAAGGCGTTGGAAAACCATTTCATTATTATACTTATGGCATGGCGGTAAGCGAAGTTGAAGTGAATCTGCTCACCGGCCGGGTAAAACTGCTGCGCGCCGATCTGGTCGAAGATGCCGGGAAAAGCATTAATCCAATGATCGACAAAGGTCAGGTGATTGGCGGATTCGTGCAGGGTCTTGGCTGGGTTACCACCGAAGATCTTAAATGGAATAAAGACGGTAAGTTGCTCAATGCATCACCGGATACTTATAAAATTCCAACCATAACCGATGTGCCGGTTGAAATAAATGTGGAGCTTCTTGAAAATGCATTCAACGAAAACACCATACTCGGGAGCAAAGCTGTTGGTGAACCACCACTTCCGCTGGCTGTTTCGGCCTGGCTCGCCATAAAATACGCCATTGCTTCAGTAAAAAATAATGAAACTGAGCCACTGCTAAGCATTCCGGCTACCAATGAAGAAGTTGTTCTGGCTGTGCAAAGGTTGAGAGCGGGGGCTGAATAGGTTAAGGTCGAGGTTAAGGTTGAGGTTGAGGTTGAGAGCCGACCTTGTCACGTTTTACGTGAAGGCATTAAAAAAAAGCTACGTAGTTCCTTTGAGGGGACTGCAGCGCAGTCCAATATTGGCAGCCATGAACCTTGTCGCTGCCATACTGAGACCCGCGTGCAGTAATCCTGACATTACGCGACAGGCACCTGCAAAACGCGTTTTGCAACCTAAATAAAAAATGACACAAAAGCTGCTGTCACGCTGAGCCCCGCCGCTGTCACATTGAGCGGAGTCGAAATGTCAACAGCGGGATAAACTCCGTCCCGGGGACGATTTGAGCGAAGCACCAATTAAGAAGGAAGGTAACGCGTCACCGTTAAAACAGCTTGCCACGTTTTACGTGGTTGCAAGCAAGAGATGCGCGCCCAAATTGAGAATGGCCATGTCACGGATGGCATATCCGCGCCATGGAGGTTTAACCGCATGCCCTATGCGCTTCTTGTTGTGCAAAAAAAATCCGGATCTTTTCAGAATCCGGATTTTTTGGAATTATCAAATAATTACTTTTTCAAAGTATTGATTTTGTCTGTAACAATTTTCATTTTTTCAGGCATGTTCAAACGAGCATAGAGCGATTTAAGGGCCTGGAGGGTTGGCATGTCATCCGGCATCAGCTCGCTGGCTTTTTCAAGATAAGGAACTGATTTATTCCAGTATTCCATATATTTCGTCTTAGCTTTTTCGTAAGCATCGAACTGATCAGCAGGAATCTTGTTAGCTAATTCAAACAATTCAACCCCTTTATTGAAGAACAATGCTCCAAGATTATAGTATGCATCGAAATAATCCGGTTTCAGCTCTATGGCTTTCAGATAGGATTTTTCGGCTTCAGCCAACATTGATTCTTTTTCGGCTTCAGCAACTGTGGTGTCGAGCGATAATCTGTCGTAGTTGCTGCCAATGGTAAAATGAAGAATCGGATTGTTTGGGTCTTTTTCAACAGCCACTTTCAGTAAATCCTGGGCTTTTGCCAAATCGCCTTTGCCCAGATAATAGTTGGTTTCGGTGATAATGAGACCAAGATCTGAAGGAAATCTTTTACGACCCATTGCAATGGTGTTCAACATTTTTGTTGTGTCGCCGGATTCTTTGTAAAGATTGCCAAGCATGGAATAAATGTCAGGTTTATTATATTCCATATTAATAAGCTCTTTCAGATATTTCATGGCAGTTTCTTTATCTCCCATTTGCAAAGCGCAGTTGGTAGCATAGAAAGTAGCCAGTGAATCTCTATCCCCAAAAGTGTTTTTAATCTGTTTGGTGCGTTCAAAATACTTTCGCGATTCGGCCCATTCCTTTTTGTTGTAATAATTGGCACCTACATTAAAATACTGGTCTCCCAGATAGTAAAGGCCCAACTTTGCAGTATTTGGATTGGCCGAAGTAGCAACGTAATCTTTATCCAAAACAATGGATCTTTGATAGGAGTTGTAAGCAGAATCGAGCGGATTGCTGCATAATGCCTTGAAACTTTCGTTGTCAGTCAGAGCAATATTCAAATAGATGTTTCCTCTGTAAAGCCAGGTTTTGGCACTCGACATGGTCTGAGGGTGTTTTGTTGCTGGCTCAATGGCCGCCAGAGCTTTATCAAGCTTATTTTCTTTTAACCAGTTGAATGCACTTACAACCTGATTATTCTGAGAGAAAACAACTCCGGACAAAACAAGAGCAACAACAAACAATGCTAACTTTTTCATGATATTGGTTTGTTTTAAAAGTTCACAAATTTACGATTTCGGTCGGTTTATCAAAGACTTTGCCGGGAATTTACTCCTTGACTTCGTCGGTGGGTTCTGCAGATTCGTTTTCGGTGGGATTCTGTTCGTTTTCTTCCACGTTTTCTTCCACTATTTCTTCAATTTCCACAAAATCGGATGCAATCTTGGCAACTGAAGCAATGCTGTCTTTGCCCGACAGATTGATCAGTTTGACACCCTGAGTAGCACGGCCCACTACGCGGAGATCACTTACCGACATGCGAATGGCAATACCGCTTACATTAATGATCATAAGTTCATCGCCGTCTTTTACCGACATGGCTGCTACAAGTTTACCGGTTTTTTCGGTAACATTGATGGTCTTAACCCCTTTACCGCCACGGTTGGTGACGCGATAATCCTCAATATCGGAGCGCTTACCAAAGCCTTTTTCAGAAACCACGAGAATCTGATCCAACTTGTCTTCGATGCAAACCATGCCAACAACCCGGTCATCGGCACCGGCGAGTGTTACGCCACGCACACCACTGGCATTACGTCCCATCGGACGAACTTTTTCTTCCGGAAAACGAATGGCCCTGCCTGAACGTAATGCAATCAGAACTTCGTTCTTTCCGTTGGTGAGACTGGCCTGGATAAGTGTATCGCCTTCGCGGATGCCAATAGCGTTGATACCATTCTGACGCGGGCGGCTGTATGCCTCGAGGCTGGTTTTCTTTATAACTCCATGCTCAGTACAGAGAATAATGAAATTGTTTTCAACATATTCCGTATTGGTAAGATCAGCAACATTGATAACGGTTTGAATTTTATCATCGTTTTCAATGGACAGAAGATTCTGAATCGGACGGCCTTTGCTTGCTCGGGCTCCTTCAGGTATTTCATAAACCCTGATCCAGAAAACTTTTCCTTTTTTGGTAAACACCAGCAGATAATCATGATTCGATGCGATGTACAGATTCTCAAGAATATCTTCTTCACGGACATTGCTTGCTTTAAACCCTTTTCCACCGCGGTTCTGAGTGCGGTATTCCGAAAGCAGCGTGCGCTTGATATAGCCCATGCGGCTAATTGTGATTACAACGCTGTCGTTGGCAATTGTATCTTCGATCCGGAAGTTTTTGCCCTGATAAACAATGTCAGTGCGGGGTTCATCGCCGAATTTTTCCTTTATCTCAAGCAATTCATCTTTAATAATCTGCATGCGCAATGATAGATCATCAAGTATTTTTTTGAAATACTCAATGCGCTGCATCAGCTCATCATACTCAGCTCTGAGTTTATCCCGCTCAAGTCCAATAAGAGACCGGAGACGCATGTCGACAATAGCCCTTGATTGAATATCGGACAGGGAAAAACGCTCCATCAAGCGTTCGCGCGCCTGATCAACAGATTTACTTGACCGGAGAATATCAACAACTTCGTCAATATTATCCAGCGCAATCAGTAATCCCTCAAGAATGTGAGCGCGTTTTTCAGCTTCGCGCAATTCAAATTGAGTTCTGCGGACAACTACTACATGACGATGGTCGACAAAATGACGAATCAGATCCTTTAGATTCAGCATCATCGGGCGTCCATGAACAAGCGCAATGTTGTTTACATTAAACGCACTTTGAAAAGGCGAATGCTGATAAAGTTGATTTATAATGACATTTGGAACAGCGTCGCGGCGCAGATCAAGTACAATCCGCATTCCGTCACGGTCCGATTCGTCGCGCAAATCAGTAACGCCATCAATAATTTTTTCATTAACGAGATCTGCAAATTTCTTAAGAAGTTCAGACTTATTAACCTGATAAGGAATTGACTTTATAATGATTTGAGTGTGCTTCTCATTGACTTCAACGTTAGCTTCACCGCGCATTACAACACGACCGCGACCAGTTTCATAAGCTTCTTTTACACCGTCGTAACCGTAAATAATACCACCGGTTGGGAAATCAGGTGCTTTGATGTATTTCATCAGGCCTTCGATGGTAATTTCGTTATCATCAATATAAGCCACAATACCGTCAACAACTTCCTTAAGGTTATGCGGAGCCATGTTGGTGGCCATACCTACAGCAATACCGCTGGCGCCATTGAGTAAGAGATTTGGGACTTTGGCCGGCAAAACTGTCGGCTCTTCGAGTGAATCGTCGAAATTGAGCTGCATGTCAACAGTTTCCTTGTCGATATCAGCCAGAATTTCTTCAGCAATTTTACGCAAACGAGCTTCGGTATATCGCATGGCAGCAGCGCTGTCACCGTCGATAGAGCCAAAGTTTCCCTGACCTTCAACCAGCGGATAGCGGAGCGACCATTCCTGTGCCATTCGAACCATCGCATCATAGACAGATGTGTCACCATGTGGGTGATATTTACCAAGCACTTCCCCGACAATACGGGCGGATTTCTTGGTTGGGCGATTTGAAAACACGCCAAGTTCGTGCATTCCGAACAATACGCGGCGGTGAACAGGTTTCATTCCGTCTCTGACATCAGGCAGCGCTCTGGATACAATAACCGACATTGAGTAGTCAATGTAGGCCGACTTCATCTGGTCTTCTATATTGACCTTGACAATTCTTTCTCCTGTGTTCTCAAATTCGCTCATGTAAATTTCTCTTTATCAACTATTTTGACAATATTGTCGATGCATTTTAATAGCACGCGAAATTACGAAAAATTACTGAACGAACGAAAATAGTTTTCCACAATTATTGATAAATACCTACATCCCTACTCAATTGTTTGATTAATAAATTGTTCTCTTGAATTGCATTTAATAACAGTCTGTTGTTTAAAAAAACCGATATATATCATTTTTCACATGAAAGAATAACAATATCTTTGGGCCTGTATTCGTAATTTTGTGATTAATACCGGAACTCAGATATGGAAGCTAAATTTTCACAACGTGTCATGGATGTATTGGGATTCAGCAAAGAGGAAGCCCTGCGTCTCAACAGTCCTTATGTAGGAGTTGAACACTTATTCCTTGGAATGCTGCGCGAAGGAGATGGCATGGCTATTCTTTTGCTGCGCAACGCAGGGGTAAACCTTGGTGAAATTCGAAAATCAATTGAAAAGGCTGCCAATCAGACCGATGGCCCCGCTATCATGCCGGAGGCTGATATTCCTTTGGTTAGGCAGGTTGAACAAATTCTGAAACTCACTTATCTGGTGGCCCGCGATCTGAAAAGCGAACTGATTGAAACAGAACATCTGTTGCTTGCCATTCTGAAGGAAAATAAAAATTATGTTTCTACCCTGCTCGGCCGCACTGGCGCTACTTACGAAATAATGCTGAGCGAACTCAGAAGCATCACCGGAAACGACACTAATTATTCAGAAAGAATCAAAGATGAGCTTCCGTCGGATGATGACGATGCTGATGAACGCAGCAGTTTCGGTAGCTCTTCGAAAAAAGCTGGTGCTGGTTCCGAATCGAAATCAAAAACCCCGGTGCTGGATAATTTTGGCCGCGATCTGACCAAAGCTGCCGAAGAAGGACGTCTGGATCCGATTGTAGGCCGCGACAAAGAACTCGAACGAATAGCCCAGATCCTGAGTCGTCGGAAGAAAAATAATCCGGTGCTGATTGGAGAACCCGGCGTTGGTAAATCTGCCATTGCTGAAGGTCTGGCACTACGCATCGCGGCAAGGAAAGTACCCCGCACACTTCACAATAAACGGGTTGTAATGCTCGATATCGCATCGCTCGTAGCTGGTACAAAATACCGAGGACAATTCGAAGAGCGCATGAAAGCTTTACTTAATGAGCTTGAAAAAAACCGCGATGTAATTCTTTTTATTGACGAAATTCATACTATTGTGGGTGCCGGCGGCGCCAGTGGTTCGCTGGATGCTTCAAATATGTTCAAACCAGCGCTCGCTCGCGGTGAAATTCAATGCATCGGTGCCACAACCCTGGATGAATACCGCAACTACATTGAAAAAGATGGCGCGCTGGAACGTCGCTTCCAGAAAATTCTGGTGGATGCAACAACGATTGACGAGACCAGAATTATTCTTCAGAACATCAAGGAACGCTACGAAGATCATCATCTGGTGCGCTACACCGACGAGGCCATCGATGCCTGTGTGCATCTGACTGAACGCTATATCAGCGACCGCGCATTGCCTGATAAATCAATAGACGCATTGGATGAGGCCGGATCACGCGTCCATCTGAAGCATCTCAATGTTCCTGAGGAAATTCTTGAACTGGAAAAACAGATAGATGAAGCCCGGAACAATAAGACGTCGGCCATAAAAATGCAGAAATACGAAGAGGCCGCCAAACATCGGGACCTTGAAAAAAATCTGCTGGAAAAACTTGAAAAAGCGCGCCTGCGCTGGGATGAAGAAGCAGACAAACACCGCGAAATCGTGACTGACGAGGATGTAGCTGAAGTTGTAGCCATGATGACGGGTGTCCCTGTTACCAGAGTGGCCCAAAATGAAAGTGACCGCCTGCTGAAAATAGAGACAGAGCTTGCCGGGAGAGTCATTGGTCAGGATGAAGCGATCAAGAAAATTGCAAAAAGCATCAGGCGTAACCGTGTCGGACTCAAGGATCCAAGCCGCCCCATCGGTAGTTTTATTTTTCTTGGTCCTACCGGTGTTGGTAAAACATATCTGGCCAAAGTTCTTTCGAAATATCTTTTTGATACTGACGATGCATTGATTCGCATTGACATGAGCGAATATATGGAAAAATTCGCTGTATCGCGCCTGATTGGAGCTCCTCCGGGATATGTTGGGTACGAAGAAGGCGGTCAGCTTACCGAAAAAGTGCGCCGCAAGCCATTCAGCGTGGTGTTGCTCGATGAAATTGAGAAAGCTCACCCCGATGTATTCCATTTGCTGTTGCAGGTTTTGGATGATGGCCAGCTCACCGACAGTCTTGGTCGTAAAGTCGATTTTAAAAATACGATCATTATCATGACCTCGAATATCGGGACGCGCCAGCTGAAAGATTTTGGGTCGGGTGTTGGATTTGCGACCAGCTCAAAAGAGTCAACCAAAGCAGGCTATGCCAAAAGTGTTCTTGAAAATGCGCTGAAAAAAGCATTTGCCCCTGAATTTCTAAACCGAATCGACGATGTTGTCATCTTCAATAATCTTGAACGAGGTGAAATTCACAAGATCATTGATATTGAGCTCGCAGGTGTATTCAAGCGTCTAAACGAAAAAGGCATTACGCTTAAGCTGACCGATGAAGCCCGTGATTTCATTGTGGAAAAAGGCTGGGATCCCAACTACGGAGCCCGTCCATTGAAACGAGCTATTCAGAAATTCATTGAAGATTCGCTGGCCGAAGAGCTCATCAGGCATAATTTTTCTGGTCCTACAGAGATAGTTATGGATTATTTCAACGAAAATGAAGAGTTGACAATCACTTCTACCATTTCGTCGAAAAGCCCGGAAAATGAAACAGAAAACAAGAATCTGACAGAATAAGAACAAATCTGGCAGCGCAATAATTCAGCAACTGTTTCAAAATGACTGTTGTTTGAAAAAAACGATTAATTTTGCACCCCGAACATTGAAATAAAGATTATGGCCAAGCAAACAACACCTTCAGGTGACGAGAGACTCGAAAACATCGGATCATCCCTTTCAAAGGCAGAGCAATTCATCGAAAAGAACAAGAATATCATCACTTATGTGATTGCAGGTATTGCACTTGTTGTTCTTGGAATCTGGGGATACAACAATTTCATCCACGGCCCGAAAGTGACCAAAGCTGAAAATGAAATGTACATGGCTCAGATGTATTATGAAATGGACTCACTCACTCTCGCCCTGAACGGCGATGAAAATCATCCTGGATTTCTTGAGATTATAGATAATTTCGGTGGTACTCCATCCGGAAATCTTGCACACTATTATGTTGGTATGATTTATCTCAAACAGGGATTGTTTGAAGATGCCATTGAAGAACTTGAGAAATTCGATGGTGACGATGATATCATCGGGCCAATGGCAACCGGCTGTATTGGCGATGCCTATATGGAACTTGGCAATCAGGAAGAAGCACTCGAATACTATCTGGAAGCTTCTGAACAATCAGAAAATTCATTCACTTCGCCCATGTACCTGATGCGTGCAGCCTGGGTTTATGAAGGAATGGGCGATTGGGGCAAAGCCATTGAACTTTACGAGAAAATTAAAACCGAGTATAAAAAATCTTTCGAAGGCAGCGAGATAAATAAATACATTGCCCGCGCTACGGCAATGAAGAATTCTGCTCAATAACATGGCGGTTAAAAAGAAGAATCTGTCCGATGTCAGCACTACTTTGCCATCGGCAAAAAAAATGCGGTTTGCTATTGTCGTTTCAGACTGGAACAATGATGTAACCGATGCTCTGCTCGGCGGCGCCAATGGATTGCTGCTGCAATGCGGAGCAGAAGAAGCAAACATTCAGACAATACATGTACCGGGCAGTTTCGAATTGTGTGTGGCTGCCGAATGGATGGCCCGTAAAAACAGCTTCGACGCTATCATTTGCCTTGGATGTGTGATTCAGGGTGAGACAAGGCACTTTGACTTTATCAGTCAGGCAGTAGCTACCGGAATAGCACAGATTGGAATCAATCACGCCATGCCGGTCATATTCGGTGTTCTGACAACAAACAACATGGAGCAGGCACTGGCCCGGGCAGGAGGCAAGCATGGGAATAAAGGTATAGAAGCTGCTGCAACAGCCATATTGATGGTTTCGCAAAAAAAACTCCTTCGATAAAACATTTCCTTTTATGATGAAAATCGTTTACATGGGGACACCCGATTTCGCGGTCGGTCCGCTTGAAGCTATTTTTAAAGCAGGGCACGAAATAGCGGCTATAGTAACGGCACCGGATAAACCCGCAGGGCGTGGCCGGAAGCTTTCTTCATCGGAAGTGAAAAAGTTTGCAGAGATGCATGATTTACCGCTGCTTCAACCTGTCAATCTGAAAGAATCGGCGTTCCTTAGTATATTAAATGGTATAAAACCCGATGTGATTGTTGTTATTGCATTTCGCATGCTGCCGGAGTCGGTCTGGCGCATTCCGTCGAAAGGCACCATTAATCTGCATGCCTCATTGCTGCCTCAATACCGCGGAGCAGCTCCCATTAATTGGGCAATTATCAACGGAGAGACTCAGACTGGCCTATCGACCTTTTTTATCAACGAATCGATTGATACAGGCGATATAATCATGCAGGAAACTACAGAAATATCAGAAACTGACAATTTTGGAACACTGCATGACCGGCTGAAAGAGATGGGAAAAGCCGTTATTTTAAACACACTGGACATCATCGAATCTGGCTCAATAAAAGCGATTTCACAGGGCACTCTCCCCTATGAAAATAAACCGGCTCCGAAATTAAACAAAGAGAATACGCGAATCGACTGGAGTCAGAATTCAAAAGACATATTTAATAAAATACGAGGCCTGTCGCCTTTTCCCGGTGCCTGGACGATACTGGTTGACAAGGATGGAAATGAGCAACTTCTGAAGGTGTCGGACAGCTGTCCGGATACGACTGAAAGTGGCTCTCAGTCAACCGGAGCAATAATTACTGATGGCAAAACATATATCCATGTTGTTTGCGGACTGGGAAAGCTGCAAGTGAATAAACTCCAACTATCCGGACGTAGTAGTATGTCAACTGCCGAGTTTTTAAGAGGTTACGCTGGTCTTTTGGATGGTGCTTTTTTGAAATAATAGAATAAAGCGCCTGTTTGTCTATAAAAACACTTGAATTTATCGAGGAGTTATTAACCAAATTGCAATTTTATCAACAAAAATGCGGTTTTTGGAGAAAAAGTCTTGACAAATCGTTTTTACGACTTATATTTGCACAGTTCAAAACTACATTATTAACCAAAACCCAAGAAAAATGAACAAAGCAGAATTAATTGACGCAATTGCAGCTGCAAGCAAAATGACAAAAGCTGATTCAAAAAAAGCTCTCGATGCTTTCATGACAGTTACTGGAAAAGCTCTGAAAAAAGGCGACAGAATTTCACTCGTAGGATTCGGTTCATTCTCAGTTGCTAAGAGAAGCGCTCGTGAAGGCGTTAACCCACGCACTGGAAAGAAAATCAAAATCGCTGCTAAGAAAGTCGTTAAATTCAAAGCAGGTGCAGCTTTAGCTACCAGCGTTAAGTAATTAACTCGCTAGACTGATGAAAAGGCCGTTCCTTCTGGATCGGTCTTTTTTTTATTTCATAATCCATTCGATTTAATAGACTATGGTGTTTTAATCAAATGCAAGTGTAACCTGAGGGGAGAAAATACCCTGAATCAAATAAAAATGCGTTTTAAGCCATATTGAATAAATGTAACTCAAGCCGAAAAATATTTCTTGTGTCAAAATATTTTTTCAGGCAATAACAAAATATACATATCCGAAAATCATTCAGATTTCAGCGACACCAGCGGTCTGTAGTAAATTTAATACTCTCTTTTAAAATTTCAACAAATCTCTGGAAATCCGCATCTGAAGCGACATTTGCAATGTTTAGCCATTTTTTAAAACCCGAAAATATCTAATAAATATAGTACTCCCCTATACGATAAACGGAGTAACGAATTACAAACATTGGAAAACATCGAAGCTGCTAATAGAGGTATTATAGACATATACAGTTTTCTACATTTGTGTGTCCATCACATTTCTCAAACATTTAACATTGCCTATGTGAATAATAGTGCTATATTTGCACTGTTAATCATTTAAAACCCAATTAAAATGAACAAAGCAGAATTAGTTGATGCTATTGCAGCAGAAGCAAAATTGACGAAAGTTGATTCAAAGAAAGCCATCGAAGCTTTTTTGAAAGTTGTTAAAGGCTCTCTGAAAAAGAAAAACAACGTTGTACTCGTTGGTTTCGGAACATTCAAAGTGAAGAAAATGGCTGCCCGCAACGGTAAAAACCCACGCACCGGTAAAACCATTAAAATCGCTGCTAAGAATGTTGTTCGCTTCAAAGCTGGTACAGATCTCGCCAAGAAAGTGAAATAAGTCACTCATAGCATCAGAAAAAGGTCGTCTGCAAAACAGGCGACCTTTTTTTATTACTTTTGCACATGTCCAATCAACGCCTGCTTCTCGTTGCCATCATTACCAGCAGTGTGCTGAGTCCCTTTCTTTCTGCAGCTATGAATGTCGCTCTGCCACAGCTCAGCCGCGATCTCGGTATGAACGCTGCTGAACTTAGTTGGGTCAATATGTCTTTTTTGCTGGCTTCAGCCGCTTTCTGCATCCCGCTCGGAAAAATGGCAGACCGCATCGGACGACGCAAAGTGTTTTTAGCTGGCAATTATATTGTGTTGCTGACATCTGCAGCCTGCATCTTTGCTCATGAAACTTACTTTTTCCTCTCGATGCGGTTTATACAAGGCATTGGTTCATCCATGCTTTTCGTAACCGGTACAGCCATTATTACATCCGCTTTTCCGAAGGAAAGTCGTGGGAAATTTCTGGGGTATAATGTTACCGCTGTTTACATCGGTCTTTCTGCAGCCCCGGTCCTGGGCGGATTTCTTATTGAATTTCTGAACTGGCAATCCTTGTTTTATGTCAGCATTATCAACTCTGCACTTGTCGTTGGATTGCTGTTGTTTTATTCGGGCGAAGACTGGAAAACAGGTCGCAATACGCCCTTCGACTGGATCGGCTCCATAATTTATATCGTTTTCATGAGCTTACTGATGTATGGTTTTGCAAATATCATACATCCCGAAGCACAGATTATGACAGCTGTCGGCGCTATCGGTATCCTCGCATTTATTATCTATGAATATCGCCTGCTTCATCCGGTTTTCGATGTAAAGTTTTTCGCTTCGAGCAGGCGTTACGCCTTCAGCAATCTGGCAGCCCTGATAAATTATGCAGCCACTTTTGCTGTTGGATTTCTGTTGAGTTTGTATTTTCAATATACCCGCGGCCTTAGTCCTGCTGCTACAGGAGCCATTCTTATGATTCAACCGGTTGTGATGGCCATTTCCGCAACCATCAGCGGGCGCATGAGCGACACCTATGATTCCCGCATTCTTGCATCATTGGGCATGTTGCTGTCAGCCATCGGCGTTGGAATGCTTGTGTTTGCAACTGCTGAAACACCGCATGAATTCTTCTATGCAGCATTGGCGATACTCGGACTTGGTTTTGGATTTTTCTCAACGCCAAACACACATTCGGTCATGAACTCAGTCGAACCACCGCAATTCGGGACGGCTTCGGCAACGCTAAGCACCATGCGAATTTCGGGACAAATGATCAGTATGGGAATGGCTGCATTATTCATCAGCTGGATTATTGGTGCTCATAGAGTGAGCCCTGCAAACGCGCTCCTGCTGGTCGATGTGATGCAATACGTGTTTGGAATTTTCTTTTTTCTGTTGCTGCTTGGAACCTGGTTTTCCTGGGCACGCGGCAAGCATACGGCATAAGGCATGCCTAAACGTTGCCTTTATGAACTTTCTACTTTATGGACTTCCCACTTCAAAGGTGCTTCGCGTCTTCTTGTCCCTGGGGCATTCAGCCCAAGGCTATTTATATTTAGCGCCGTTGGCGCATCGGATGGTACTGCGTAGCTTTCTTTGACGCCTCTGGCTCTTGACCATACCTTGACCTTGGCAGCCCGTCAACATTGTAACGACTGTAACGTGTAACGATTGTAACGCGAATTACGAAAGTCGATTCTTATACTCCTCATACCCAACCGACCGCAGCAAAGTGAATTTTTCTTCACGATCAATCTTTCCGATATGCGGATGGCGAACGCCGTTGAATAAAGTTGTCTTGACCATTGTATAATGAATCATATCTTCAAACTCAATCCTGTCGCCGGGTTTCAGCTCATAGGGGAAACTGTAGTCACCATAGAAATCACCGGCAAGGCAGGTGGAGCCCCCCATTCGATATTTAAAAGGAAATTCATCTGACTCCCCTGCCCCTGAAATGATAGGTTTGTAGGGCATTTCGAGCGTATCGGGCATGTGGGCGCTGAAAGAAACATCTAGTATGGCTGTTTTTATTCCGCCGCTCTCAACTACGTCGAGCACGGTTGCAAGCAAAAATCCGGTGCGCCAGCCAACGGCTTCGCCGGGCTCGAGAATGATTTGCAGATTCGGATAGCGCGATTTAAAATCTTTCAGCAACGCTATCAGGTGCTCCGGCTGATAATCGGCGCGTGTGATGTGATGTCCACCGCCCATATTAAGCCACTGCGCCTGTTTCAGAAGATGTCCGAATTTTTCTTCAACAACTTTCAGAACCCGCTCCAGTACATAGGAATCCTGTTCACACATTACATGAAAATGCAATCCTGAAATTCCTTCGGGCAACTCTGCAGGCAGCTGCTCAAGCGGAATTCCAAGGCGTGAGCCCGGTACCGCCGGATTGTAAATATCGGTTTCAATTTCCGAATAACCAGGGTTGATGCGCAGTCCCGCATGAATTTCGGGATGTTGCAGCATTTTGCTTTTGTATTTTTTCCACTGGTTGAGTGAATTGAAAGTAATGGTCTGGCTCAGTTGCAGCAATTGTTCAAAATCATTTTCCTCGTATGCCGGAGCGTAGGTGTGCGATTTAACGCCCATCTCCTCGAAAATTAATCTAGCTTCATTCACCGAACTGGCGCATGCGCCGCTGAGATATTGCTTCATCAACGGGAAATAATGCCAGAACGACATTCCTTTAAGCGCAACCAGAATATCGATACCCGCTTCATTTCTGACTTTCTGCATCAATTGCAGGTTTGCGAGGAGTTTGGACTCTTCGAGGACGAAGCAAGGACTTGGAATGTTTGAATGCATCTGAATAATTATTAATTTGAAAAATAAAACGCTGTTGTCATCCTAAGCGGAGTCGAAGGACTCAACAGCGTTTTATCAATAATTGTCGCTCTTCGACTCCGCTCAGAGTGACAATTATTTCTCTACCGGCAACGGCTTATCAATCTCTTCCTGCCATGGAAGACCATATTTATTCAAGTCAGCCATGAACGGATCCGGATCAAATTCTTCAACATTAAACACTCCTGCACCAGTCCATTTTCCTTCTAAAAACATTTTTGCACCAATCATAGCCGGGACTCCGGTTGTGTAGCTAACACCCTGCGCTCCGGTTTCCTTGTATGCCTGTTCGTGGCTGCAATTGTTCCAAACGTAATAGGTTCGTTCTTTTCCGTCTTTAATTCCTCGAATCTGACATCCGATGCTGGTTTCGCCTTTATAGTTCACGCCAAGACTTCCCGGATCGGGCAGCAATGCTTTAAGAAATTGCAACGGAACAATATCAATTCCCTGATATTTGATGGGTTTGATTGAAGTCAGACCAACTTCCTGCAACACCTCAAGCGCAGTGATGTAGCGCTGACCAAAGGTCATCCAGAAACGGGCACGTTTGAAATGGGGATAATTTTTCACCAGCGATTCCAGTTCTTCGTGATGCATCACATACGATTCGCGCGGTCCGATATTCGGGTATTCGATCGGCTTGTGAATTTCGAGCGGTTTGGTTTCGATCCAATTTCCATTCTCCCAATACTGGCCATCCTGCGTGATTTCGCGAATGTTGATTTCAGGATTGAAATTCGTTGCAAAATATTTTCCATGATCACCGGCATTGCAATCGACGATGTCGAGATAATGCATTTCATCGAAGTAATGTTTCTTCGCATATGCAGTGTAAATGCTTGTTACACCCGGATCGAATCCGCAACCGAGAATGGCAGTTAAGCCGGCTGCTTTAAAGCGATCCTGATAAGCCCACTGCCAGCTGTATTCGAATTTCGCTTCGTCGATGGGTTCGTAATTGGCAGTGTCGAGATAGTTCACACCGGCATTCAGACAAGCGTCCATGATGTGCAAATCCTGATATGGGAGTGCAACATTAATCACGAGTTGCGGCTTATATTCTTTGAGCAATTTTGTAAGTTCTTCCACATTATCAGCATCAACAGCTGCAGTCTGGATGCGGTTTCCGCCAATTTTAGCAGCGATGGCATCGCATTTCGATTTCGTACGGCTGGCCAGCATGATTTCGCTGAATACTTCAGGCAACTGTGCGCATTTGTTTGCCACTACGGTTCCGACGCCACCTGCGCCGATAATAAGTACTTTTCCCATGATGATAAATTGTTTTGTACAAAAATAGAGGAATTTCCCGAATTTCGGGTACCAAATAGAAGTATTTCCAAACTGAATAAAAAAACCATCGTGGGATTCAAAAAGAATGCTTTTTAAATATTATGTTTAATATATTTGCACTTTGTTTATTGTAGAATGCATAAAATATCATATTCAATCTGGGTTTTGGCAATGCTGATTGCATTGGGTCCAAATGAGATCAGAGGCCAACAGCGAAACAGCTTCGGGAGCGATATAAGGCAGCTTTCGGTGATGCTGGAATTGCATCATGTTGCACCACGGAAAACTGACGATAGTCTTTCGGCAAATGTTTTTGATGAGTTGATTGAAATGTGCGACCCGATGGGACTTGTTTTTTTAAAAGAAGAGTATGATTCATTAAAACGTTATCGCAACAGGCTCGATGATGAAATGAAAAATGGATCCTCTGGCTTTTTTGATAGTTTCACTACAATATATCAAAACGGAGTAATCAGATCTGAGCGTTTTCTGGACCGGTCAGCCGGGATGTCGCTGAATTTGTGGATGAAAGATACTATTTTCTTTAATGACGGGAAAATTCCGGAATTTGCTTCAGATTCAACAAGATTGCAGAAAAAGTGGACCCGTTATCTCAAATATGCAGTGCTGAACCAGCTTTTCGCAAAGGATTCGGCTACTGATGCTGTATTCAGCATGAATGAATCGGAACTTGATGCCATCAGCGAAAAAGAACTCACACGAATTGTTCTGAGGGAACATCGCTCACTGAGGCACTTCATCGATCAACCCATGGGCTATGCGGAGTTTATGAAAGTCGTTCTTTTTAATATCATTACAACGTGCTTTGATCCGCATACAAGTTATTTCAACTTGGAACTAAACAAATGGTTTCAAGCCGAAGTTTCCGCTTCCGGATATACGTTCGGAATTGAACTTGAAACAAATCTGAGCGGAGACATCAAAGTTGGAAAGCTGTTACCTGGTGGACCAGCCTGGCGTTCAGGAATGATTAACAAAGGCGATGTATTGCTCAGCGGACGCTGGCAGGATGCTGAAAAAAATGATTTCACCATGATGTCGCTTGATGAAATTGAGTTTTATTTTGAAAAATGCATCGATAAATCATTTGTATTTGAAATTGAAAAAGCGGACGGGCAGGTAGTAGAAGTAACGCTTCATAAAGAAAAAATGCGTCAGACCGGAGATATTGTCCGCAGCTACGTAATCAGAGATGAGCACACATTCGGCTATATCATTCTTCCGGCATTCTACAACGACATCGAAGAAAACAAGCCTGGCTGTGCCAATGATGTCGCCCGGGAAATTCTGAAACTAAAAAAAGAGAATATTGAAGGGGTCATTCTTGATTTACGCTTTAATGGGGGTGGATCGATTCAGGAAGCACTTGATCTGGCAGGTATTTTTATCGATGCTGGTCCTATATGCATGTTTAATGACAGATCGGCAAAGCCGATAGTATTAAAAGACATGAATCGTGGAATTGCATGGGATGGCCCATTGATGTTGCTTGTGAATTCCGGCAGCGCCTCTGCTTCTGAAATAATTGCAGCGGCAATGCAGGATTACAACCGCGCGCTCATTGTTGGTCAGACAACATACGGAAAATCAACCGGACAAATAGTATTACCATGCGATACAACGTTACTTCCCGATTTGTCAAATCTGGATCTTATTAAGAAAGCAAGCGGATTTGTAAAAATAACCAGCTTGAAGCTTTATCGCATCGACGGCAGCAGTCACCAGAAAACGGGGGTCGTGCCAGATCTGGCCCTTCCTGATTTTTTTCATACTCAAATCGAGACAGAGAGCAGTTCTCCATATTCTCTTAACAATGGGCTCCTTCCTAAAAAAGCCTATTATACTCCTCTTCCAATTATCCCGGTCGATTCGCTGAATAAGCTTCTTTCCGCGAGGATGATTGAAAGTGAGTTTTACAAACGTCTTACAAATCTTTCAGACACAGTATTATCTTTCAGTGATCCGGAATTCATGCTTTTTGATATGAATTCATTCAAAACCCACTGGCAAAAAATTATTCGTAATAGTGATGAGCTAAAAAAAATGACTGAAAATTTCAGTTGTACTTTTGACGTGCTTAATCATGGCTATGATATAGAGCTATCCATATCCGACGAGTATTTCAGATTGCTCAATGATGCAGCAATAAAGAAGATACAACGGGATTATGAGATTCAGGAAGCTGTTAATATCATGAACGACTTTATTGGAATTATCAAACCTGCAAAATAAATCGCTATGAAGAAAATTTTACTTATTTCAGTTTTAATGGTCCTTGGCTGCATTCCAGCCATGTCACAGGGTTTTAATAATGCCGGAGAATACATGCAGTTTATCAACAACGAGCATACCCGGATAAAAAAAGATCTGTGGAACTACATGGCTGCATTGGCCCATGGAAAAGGAGCACGCAAAGTGGAGTCGAAACGACAGGAACTTATTTCGACGACGGAAGCGGCGGAGAAGAAAGTTAAGAATATGAGAGACTGGGACGATAATACCGAATACCGTGACTCGGTGAGTTCGTATCTCGATATCTGCACGACCGTACTAAAAGAAGATTTTGCAAAAATCGTCGACATGGAAGAAATCGCCGAAAAATCGTACGATGCAATGGAAGCTTACCTCATGGTAAAAGAAGCCGCAAACAACAAATTGGACGAAGCAGCCGAAATGGTCGCTGCTGCACAGCAAAAATTCGCCACTGAATTCGGAATCACACTGATTGATGAACAATCAAAACTTGATCAGAAACTTGAAAAATCAGGTCCTGTTTTCGATTACTACAATGTTGTTTATCTGATTTTCTTCAAGGCCTATATTCAGGAATTCAACATGATGCAAGCCATTAATACTGGGGATATCAATGCTGCTGAACAAAATAAAAGTGCTATGATTCAATTCTCCAAAGAAGGACTTACGGTGCTTGATAGCACTAAATCATTCAAAAGTGATCTTACACTTATAAGTGCTTCTAAAAAATATCTGACATTCTGTCAAAAAGAAGGAGAAGAAAAAATTCCAGTAATCCTCGATTTCTATCTGAAAAAAGATAATTTCGAAAAACAGAATGTTTCTTTCGAATCGATTCCTAAAAACAAACGAACACAAACGGATGTTGATAATTACAACAAAGCAGTTTCAGACTATAATGCATCCATTGCCGAATACAACAAAGTCAACGAAGAACTCAATGTCAACCGGGCAAAAAATCTGGAGGTTTGGAATTCTGCAGCAGAATCGTTTCTCGATCGGCACATTCCGCAGAAAAGATAAATTTTCGCTTTAAATATACTTAGGCTTTTGTATATAAATGCCGGGTCTTTTTATCATTTCTTCCCGTGCCGAAAAAGGAAATCTTTTTCTTCTTTCGTCAGTGATTCATATCCGCCTTTGGATATTTTGTCAAGTATCGCATCCAGTCTTTTGTTTTCTGCAGCTTTGCGATTGCGGTAATCATCATCTGTTTCAGGGCGGAAATTGCTGTTCACTTTCTTTTTCATTCGCGGCTTGCGTTTGAATAGAGATGAAATACTAAAGCTGATTTTTTTGCGCAGCATCAATCCGTAAAAAACGCCAAACAGCGCTCCGCCGAGATGAGCAATATGACCACCCGGATTCGCAGCGGTGATGCTCAATACATCGATAAGCACAAAAACCAGCGCCAGATATTTCAACTGAATCTGACCAAACAGGAAAAGCCGCAACGACATATTCGGTGAATAGGCAGCTATGGTGAACAAAACGGCCATGACTGCAGCGCTGGCACCAATGGCATAGCTTATCGGCAAAATGTTTTCGAAAGCAGGGAAAAAGTTATAGGCGGCCACAAACGCCAGCGATCCGGCAAAGCCGCCAGCGATGTACGAAATCCACAATTTACTTTGATTCAGCACCGATAAGAAAATGACTCCACTGAAATAAAGCATCATCATATTCAGCAGGAAATGCCAGAATGATGCATGCAGAAACATGGTTGTAAAAGCAGTCCAGGGGCGGGCTACAAGTTGAATTAGGTCGGCCGGAAGCGCCAGGTAATAAACCAATGCTGGAAGGCCGCCCGGAAAAACATCTTTGATGTTGAATAAAAAATCATTCAGCCCATTGAGTAATACAAGTAAATAAACACAGGTATTAATGAGAATCAAACGCGAAACAGCTTGTTTCGAAAACATAAAACTAAAAAAGCGGTTGAGAAAGCCACCCTGCTGCTGATACTGGTTAAACATAACTACCTTTTGAATTTGTGTTTATTGCGCCAGTACATGATCAGCAGAAAGCCAAACAACATTCCACCTAAGTGTGCAAAGTGAGCAACGCCGCTCTGTGCGCCGGAAATGCCAAAAAAGAATTCCAGAGCTCCGTAAATAATCACAAAGAACTTAGCTTTTATCGGAAATAGAAAATAAATATAAATCTTCTGGTTCGGAAACATCATACCGAAAGCAAGCAAAATTCCGAAAACAGCACCCGATGCGCCGACCATAGGTATTGACATTCTCCACTCCATCATAATCCGCAACTGCTCCAGACTCTGACCGATGAATAATGTGTTGTCAGGCGACATACTCCATTGTTTCAATAGTCCGTTGGCCATATCAACGTTTTCACGTGTGGCAAAATGATCCTGCACAATGCCTTTGAAATCCGAAATGTTCGGATTGGCAGCATATATTTCGAGTACTTCTTTCAGCTGATTGAATTCAAACCAGTTGATTCCAAGCTGCACCAGCGCCGCGCCAATTCCGGTAATGAAATAGAAAGTCAGAAAACGTTTGGGACCCCAGAAATTTTCGATCAGATAGCCAAACATCCACAGTGCAAACATGTTGAAGAAAAGATGCATGGGGTTGGCATGCATGAACATATACGTGATGAACTGCCATGGTCTGAACGATTCAGATTCAACCCAGCTCAGGCCCAAAATCTGGTTGAGATCTATGCCCTTGGACTGCAGGATCCAGGTGGCTGCAAAAAACAAAACATTTAATATCAGCAGATTTTTCACTGCAGGCGGCATCATCGAAAATCCGCCCGGGCGGTAGTAATCATTCATTTATTCAATTGCTTTAATGCAGCCATTTTGCAAGGTCAACGGCAGGGATAATGGTGAAAATCTTTTTTCCTTCCGGAGATATTTCAGGATTTGATGAAGCAAAGAGTTTTGAGATCATTAGCTTCATCATATCGCTGCTCAAAAACTGGCCGGGGCGCACTGACAACTTTCTTGCCATTGACAAAATGACAGCTTCTTTGCGATCTGCCCGCAGAGCACCCGCCGATTTATAATCTTCGAGTACGCCCTCCAGCAGCTGTGTTACTGAGATTCCTTTAAGTTCAATATCATCAGGCACAGCGCTGACACTAAACATGTCGCGCCCAAGCTGAGAAATGACAAATCCGCAGTCATTAAGCTCATCGCTGATTTCCGCCATCAGTTCGCTGTCGGCGGTGCTGAGCGAAATAGTTTCGGGAAACATGAGCAGGCGTGCATTTTTTGAATCATGTCTGTTTGTATTCAGCAACTGATCAAAAACGATTCGCAAACTGGCCTGATACTGATCGACCAGCAGCATCCCGGATTTTACATTGCTTAAAACATATCTGCGTCCGGCCTGTATATAGTTTTCACCATTGATAGCCTCATTTTCCGGCACATATTCTCCTGGTAAGGCTGTCGTTGTTTCCGGATCCGGCGAAGGAATTGTATCATTCTCCCAGTGCAGGCGCGAACGTTCGGCACTCGTGTAATCAATGGGCTGTACAGAGTTTCTGAATGGATTGAAATCGGGATTTACTCTTATCTGCGGAATTTTCACTGCATGATCAGGACCCATCGCGAAATTAATACCCTGCTCTACTTCGAAATCGATGGAAGGCATGGCATTGCCAGTCCCCAGCGAACGACGGATTGTGCTCGTGATAAGAGTCGCAACCATGCGTTCATCGCGGAATTTAATTTCCGTTTTGGTCGGATGAATATTGATGTCTATTTCAGCCGGATCGACTTCGATGAAAATAAAATAGCCTGGAAATGCATCGGCTTGAATCAAACCCTGGTAGGCGTTTTTAATGGCCGCATTGATATAATTGCTGCGGATGAAGCGGTTGTTGACAAATAAAAATTGCTCTCCCCGCGTCTTTTTGCTGAATTCCGGACGAATCACCACTCCACTCACGCGTACATATTGCGTATCCTGCGAAACCGGCATCAGCCGCTGCTGATATTGTTTTCCGAAAAGAGAAACTATCCGTTGCTGCAAATTGGCAGGCTCATGAGTCGATAACACACGGCTGCCTTCAAAAATCCTGAAACGGATATTGTGATTGGGAATTGCTACGCGATGGAACTCGTCCCAGATATGGTGCATTTCAGCGTTGTCGCTTTTCAAAAATTGTCTGCGGGCAGGGATATTGAAAAAGAGATCTTTTACCTGAATATTGGTGCCTTGTGGCGTTGCGCAGATTTCCTGCGAAATGAATTTGGATCCTTCGATAATAATGCTGAGTCCGGCATCAGAATCTGCATCACGCGTTTTCATTTCAACTCTGGCAACGGAAGCAATGGATGCCAATGCCTCGCCACGAAATCCGAATGAGCGGATGGCAAACAAATCTTCGGCGCGACTTATTTTGGAAGTTGCATGACGCTCAAAGGCCATTCGGGCATCTGCAACGCTCATCCCGCGGCCATTGTCAATTACCTGAATCAGTGATTTTCCGGAATCATTCACTACCAGATCGATCGAAGTAGCACCAGAATCCACTGCGTTTTCCAGTAATTCCTTCACAACAGAAGCAGGTCGCTGAACTACTTCGCCAGCCGCAATCTGATTGGCAACCGATTCGGGTAAGAGCTTGATGAAATCCGACATAGAAAATTAAAAGAAAATGAAATACAAAAGTAGCAGAATAATTGCTGCAGAGATCAGAATACTTTGATTGCGCTTACGTTTCTGACGCTCAGTATCTTTGCGATAGCGTCTATAAGCTTCATGGGTGAGTTTCCCGGTTCCGTCTGAAATGAAAAGCTTTTTGTTTTCTTCTTCCGGATTGAAGTATTGCGGTTTATAGGAAAACTGCCTTGGTTTGGGCGTATATACAAAACGTAGTTTCATGATTAATATGAATTGTCCCCACAAAGATACGAAAAATTGAAGTGTTTTTTTCTGTCAATCAGTCAATGGTTGATTCTGATCAGATAAGTTTTCTCAAATTACTTAACACTTCTTTGTTAACAATAAGTGCCAAATGACTTTGACCTGATAATAATTTTCTGTAATTTTGTTAGAATCAAAATACCATGCCCATCATGAAATACATCATCTTTGTATTAATTTTTGCCGGATTAATCCAAGTGTCGCAAGCTCAATTCAATAGTAGTTTCAAAAAACTATATGAACAGGCCGATGGCTACATTTATCAGGAAAATTATCTGGATGCGCTCCCTTGTTTTCAAAAGCTTGACAGCATGGCTCCCAACAACGCGAATATTCAGTTTTACCTCGGCTTATGTTATCTCAAGTCATTTAAACAAAAAGATAAAGCATCAAAATTTCTTGAATTGGCCTCTCAGAATATTTCCACTGATTACTACGGAAATTTCAATGAAAAATCGGCTCCGGTATTCACTTATTATTATCTCGGCAAAGCATATTTCTACGAAGAAAAATTTGAACTCGCTCTTGAAAATTTTGACAAGTTCCGGTATTATCTGACTCCTGAAGATGCAGAGCTTATCAAGGATGTAAATCGTCAGATCGCAATCACATACAATGCACGCAATCTGATTGCAAATCCGATTCAGGTGCGGACCGAAAACCTGGGACCAGTCATTAATTCAGCATATCCCGACTACGCACCCGTGATGTCACCCGATCAGACCTTTTTTATTTTCACATCAAGACGTGAAGGATCGACTGGTGGGAAGAAGGACCAGAAAGGTAAATATTTCGAAGATCTCTACATGTCAAGCTGTGATAAGGAAAAATGCTCTTTCAGTGATATGAAGTCTTTGCCTGGTAGTGTAAACACCAGCGGCCACGAAGCCAGTATCAGTATGTCGTGGGATGGATCGACCCTGTTTATTTACCGCGATGATAAAGGCGACGGAAATATTTACATGAGTAAGATTGAAGACGGGATGTGGTCTGCTGCTGAAAAACTGGGCGGTGAAATTAACACCAAGTATTACGAAAACCATGCATGCTTAAGCCCAGACGGAGAGACGCTCTATTTCGTTTCAGATCGCCCGGGCGGCCACGGTGGAAAAGACATCTGGATGTCAAAAAGAATTGGTCATAATAAATGGGGCAACGCTGTAAATCTTGGCCCAAGAATAAATTCTGAATATAATGAAGATTCACCCATGATTCTTTCCGATGGGAAGACGCTTTATTTCAGCTCCGAAGGCCATGAATGCATGGGAGGATATGATATTTTCTACAGTATTTTTGAAAACGGTGACTGGAATTTTCCGCGAAATATCGGTTATCCGCTTAACACCGTTAATGATGATGTTTTCTTTATTCCTACACTCGATGGGAAACAGGCCTATTACGCTTCTGAATTTGGCGATTGTTACGGAGATCTTGACATTTACAGGGTTTTCGTTATCAGCGAAGCTGAACAGATTGCCATTTTAAGTGGATTCATAAAGGACACTGTAATGAACGAACCTATTGCTTCAAGAGTGATAATTTACGATGCAGTGACCGATGAAATATATTCACAGACGGAATCTGACAAAGAAACAGGCAGTTTCAGTGCGTCTCTGAAAAGTGGTCATAAATACAAAGTTGTTGTTACCACAGCAAGCGGTTTGCAAATGCAGGATTTTCTGGATGTACCATATTCTGGCAGCGACGAACTGGCATTCTACAAGCCCTATTATTTTGGGAATGCGGTTTTTGTTGAGCCTGATACAATTTTGGAACGAATCAATGTTGGACAGCGCATGGGAGACCGTTTTGTATTGCGAAATGTGTACTTCGATTTCGACAAATCGACATTGCGACCTGAATCGAAAAATGAACTCGACCGCCTTGTAAGTCTTTTATTTGCATTGCCCGATCTGAAAATTGAGTTATCAGGCCATACCGATAATTATGGTTCCCGCTCCTATAACAAAAATCTTTCGGAAAACCGCTCTATGGCCGTTGTTCAGTATCTGGTCGCCGCAGGTATTGATTCAAAGCGACTCACTTATATGGGCTATGGTTTCGATCAACCAATTGCTACAAACGAGACCGATGCCGGACGTCAATTGAATCGCCGTACGGAATTTCGTATTGCAGGCTCTGTAAGCGATGGAATCACCCTTGGGCATTATCTGACAGAAGCAAATTTGAATGTTACTAATAATGTTGAATCCTACAGATATTCCGATGTCCTGATTGACTACAATCCTCGTTGGTATGTAATCGGCGGAAGTTTCCTGTTCCTGAAAAATGCTGAGAAATTCCGCGATGAACTCCGAAACAGCGGCTATCCATCAGCGGAAATTGTTGGACAAAATTCAACCGGATCCTACCGCGTTTCTTACAAAAGCTTTGACAGCAAAGACGCAGCCCTCAAAGCGCTGGATGGCCTCAAAACAGAGAGTTGCAACGAAGGCCTGTGGATTCTGCAGAAATAACGACCGAACACTGAACAATCCGTGTATTCTAACGGATCAAGAGGAACAAGGAAGGATGAAGTGTGAAGGAACGATATAAGATCGATGACGTTAGATTTTTGATTTGAGAAGTGGCGGAGTAGTGAAAAAGCTACGAAGTTCCAGACTGTAACATCGCAACAAAATATTGGGTTCCCGCATCTATCTCCACTAACATGGGCGTGCGTCTCCCGCCTGCAGCGTTTTACGCTAACGCGTGACCTACCAATTCAATGGTGCTTCGCCCGATTGTTCCCGGGACTTCGTCCATGGCTAAGATATTTAGCACCTTCGGTGCATCGGATCGAGCTCCGCAGCTTTTTTTGACGGCTTCGCCTCTCAACCTTGTCCTTGACCTTGACCTAAACCTGGGCGCGCGTCTCCCGACGCGTGACCTTACCTCGAACTTAATCTCAAAAATGAATCACTTCTCCAAACAGGCGCATGGCGTATTGATCGGTTGTGAGCGAAAGATAGGTCAGCACTGAATCGATGTATGACTCTCTGGAATTCAAGTCAAATGTGGCGAAAATGTTAGTGCTGTCCGATTTGTCAGCAGACGCGTATTTCCTTATCCAGTCGCCGAATGAATCCCGTAATTCAGGATAATGCTCACATTTATTATCAATGTTTGTTGCAGTAAATTCTCCATCATACAATTCCAGCATGAAATCGAAAAGCGTTGTAAGAATCAGCTCTACGTAGCGATTGTATCGTTTAATGCGTGGGTGGCTGTAAATATACTGATAATTGAAATCCTTGATATTTCGCATTAAACTAAATGTGGCTGAATCCAGCATTAGTCCGTCCTGAACGGTACTGTTCTCGCATAGGTCAATGATAAAATTGTGCATCAGCGAGGTTGTGAAAACGCTTTCAGTAACCGACGTGTACTTGTTGCGAATAATCGTATTGAGCTCTTTCACCTGCTCTTTGCTCAATATGTCAAGTCGCAGCGCATCTTCGATGTCGCGTCCCAAATAAGCAATTTTGTCGGCTATTTTCACAACACATCCTTCCCAGGTATAAGGCGCATACTCATTCGGATAGCGGATAGAATTCAGGTCAATCGCTTCCATTCTAGGTTTCAAACCGTTCTGGTCAACTTCGCCGCAATGCGAAATTATGCCATCGCGAACAGCATAGGTCAGATTCAGCAGTTGCACATTGCCTTCAAGGTCCGGCAGACTTTCGATGCAATCGACCACCCGAAGACTATTTCTTTCGTGCCAGAAAGTGTGATTGAGATATTGTTTTGAAAGCTTCGAAATGATTTTCTCTCCTTCATGACCGAAAGGTGCATGACCGAGATCGTGACCCAGCGCTATGGCTGTGGCAAGTTCCGGATTCAGGCCCAACTCGTCGCAAATAGTTCTTGATACAGATTCTACATGATGAACATGTTCAATTCGGGTGCAAATATGATCGTTCATAGTTGCATAAAAAACCTGCGTCTTATGTTTGAGTCTGCGAAATGCATTGCAATGCAAAATCCGATTGTAGTCGCGCGAAAATTCGGACCGGATGTCTTCGCTCTTTTTATAAATGACCTGCTGCCGTGAAACGGATTGCTCGTATTTCGCGTGGCCTGGCTGTATAGCTTCTGATGAAAAACGTTTCATGGGTATGATACTTATAGCAAATGTACATTTTTTTGTCCACTGATTACACGGATTTCACTGTTTCACAACCCTCAGCAAATCTTTGGATTTTGAACGGATGAAATGGCTTCAGCCTGCGACTGAAGTCATTTCCACGGACGGTTACGCACACTAATCCGGTCAATGATTATTACGCAGTAATAATTGTTGACAACAGTGTAATCGGGAATGGGTCGCTGAGGAATTTGAATTTATTCCGTGCAATCCGTGTAATCCGTGGACCATGTATTAGAATTCATTTGTGGTGAAAGTCTATTCAGAATATGCAACAATTTCTCAATCTGCCATTATGAACTTGAAGAAATCCAGGGTAACACGGTTAATGATGAATTTCTGATGTTCAGGTTTTTTTATCCGCATGATTAATATCAATTTTGAGTCATGATTTCCTTGTCGGGCAGGCCGGATTCTGTTGTAATTTTGAATAATTCTAAATAACAAAAAAACAACAGTCATGAAAAAGCTTGAAATATTGCCCGAATTTCGTCTTGATTTCCCGTATACCCTCCCCGTTCTGGATTTTGAATACGCTTCACTGGAGCCACATATCGATGCCCGGACCATGGAAATACATCACACGAAGCACCACCAGGCCTATGTTGATAATCTGAACAAAGCGCTGGGCGATGATGCGCTGATCAGTAAACCACTGCTTAATTTATTTGACAAAACTGAAAAACTGGCACCGGCCGTACGCAACAACGGAGGCGGTCATTACAATCATTCATTATTCTGGAAATTGCTAAAAAACAATAAAGGCGAAAAGCCTTCGGGTGACCTACTGAATCACATAGTGCGCACATTTGGAAGCTATGATGAATTCCGCGACGAATTCGCCAAAGCAGCAATATCGCGTTTCGGTAGCGGCTGGGCGTGGCTTTCGCTCGATGAAGAAAACAAACTTTTCATCAGTTCAACCCCGAACCAGGATAATCCGCTCATGAGCATTGCCGAGAAGCGCGGCTATCCGGTGCTGGGACTCGATGTGTGGGAACACGCATACTACCTGCATTACCAGAACCGCAGGGCCGACTACATCAAAGCATTTTGGGATGTAGTGAACTGGGCAGAAGTAGAAAAGAGATATCAGACAATCATTAAATAATTGAGCTATGAGAATTTTAGTTAGCATTTTCGCATTGATGATTTTTGCAGGACTGAATGCTCAGACGCATGTATTCAAGCCCCTGCCCTACGCCTACGATGCGCTGGAGCCCTACATTGATGCAAAGACAATGGAGATACATTATTCGAAACATCATCAAGGTTACTACGATAAATTCATGGCAGCAATAAAAGGCAACAGCACGCTGGAATCGCTTTCGCTGCCTGAGATAATGGCACGCATGAATGAGTTTCCGGCAGCGGTGCGCAACAACGGTGGCGGCTACTGGAACCATGAATTCTTCTGGGAATCGATGACACCCGGAGGCAGTACAATCCCGGACGGCGCCCTCAAAAACCGCATCATCACACAATTCGGGAGTATGGAAAAATTTCTTGAGGAATTTAAAAATGCCGGGCTGTCGGTATTTGGCAGTGGATGGGTTTGGCTGATTCAGGAAAAAGGCACGTTGAAAATTGTCACAACCCCAATTCAGGACAACCCGCTGATGAATGTTCCTGTAGGCACCGTGAATCCGCTGCTGGCGATCGATGTGTGGGAACATGCCTATTATCTGAAACACCAGAATAAAAGAGCTGCGTATATTGACGACTTCATTAAAGTGATTGACTGGAATGCATTGAGCAAGCGGTTTGATGAGTAGTTGTGACGCAACATGTAGTTTTATTTTGAAAAGAAATCCGGTTCGCCGGATTTTTTTTATATTTACAAAAAAAGTTATGGACGAAATAATTAATTGGGTTTTTCTCCGGAGTTTTGTCTGGCCGCATGAATACTACACTTTGCAGGCATTTCTTGAATCAAACGGAATTAATATAAACATGCGCGACGAAGTCACCATTATGGTTGACCCGCTTCTTTCCAATGCCATTGGAGGAATAAAAATGTTTGTAGATGAACAGGATTTTGTGCGCGCATCGGAATTGCTGGCCGAGTTTGATAAAAACAGAGATGAAAGTGACCAGGATAACCCAAAGGAAGATTAGTATTTTTCAATCATTAAATTCTATTTTTGAATCATGGAAGAAGGCATTTCAAAAGCAGCACGGCTCATTCGTGAGTCGCAGAAACCTGCAGTATTTACAGGCGCCGGTATATCAGCTGAAAGCGGGATTCCAACTTTTCGAGGCGAAAACGGCGTGTGGAAAAAATATGACCCTGAAGTTCTTGAGCTTGATTATTTCTATCGCTATCCGGAAGAATCCTGGAAAGTGATCAAAGAAATTTTTTACAATTTCATGCATGAGGCAAAGCCCAATGCTGCACACCATGCGCTCGCAGCTATTGAAAAGTTGAAGAATAAAATAACAATCATAACTCAGAATATCGATCATTTTCATCAACAGGCAGGAAACACCGATGTCGTAGAATTTCATGGAACAACCGCATTTTTACTTTGTGAGAAATGTCAGAAAAAATATCAGGCCGACAAAAAAATGCTTGAACGGATTCCGCCACATTGCCCTGAGTGCAAATCTGTTCTTAAACCGGATTTTGTTTTCTTTGGCGAAGGCATACCCCCCGAAGCTTATGCACGATCTTTTCAGATTGCTGCATCGTGCGATTTGATGATTGTTGTAGGCACTTCGGGAGAAGTGATGCCGGCCAACATGATTCCACAGGAAGCCCGCAGGCACGGAGCATATATTGTTGAAATCAATCCCGAAAAAAAAGTGTTTGCCTTCGAACCCCGCGATGTTTACATCAAAGGGAAAGCTGGAGAAGTTCTTCCCAAAATCGTGAAAGCGCTAGAAGGCAATTCCTTCTAGTTTGTATAAGTCGTTTTCCTAAGGTGACTTACAAAACAAGCACAATTAACAATTTAAATCAAATAGGATGGTGTATATTTGCTGTATAAAAATTCAGCGACATCAAATCTCAATCGAAATATAGTCACTCAATGACAACCGGAAAACTGCGACCAGTGCTGCTTTCAATAATTTTGTTGCTTTGCGTTTATCCGAGCCAAGCGCAGTTTTTTCTTGAAAAAGTTGCAACATCATTTTATACCGATTATATCATTACCGATACAGCCGGCATGAAAATATCGCTGCCCCACGAAGTGCAAAAATGCTTGTTCACGCCTCGATTTGTTTCACTTTGCGACAACAATTATCTTTACTACAGCGATGCTGACACCGTTTTCGAATACGACATTGCTCACCGCTCAAAACGGGAAATTCTGACTGTAAAAAATGGACCAAACACATTATGCGGAATTGCATGGTCGCCCGATTCAAGCCAGGCGCTCGTCCTTAGCTTAAAACCTGTCGAAGGCGCTGATATTCCATTGGTGAATACGCTCCACCTGATAACAATTGATGGGTCACTGCCACCAAAAAAAATATCCTGTCCTGTGAATTATTTTCTGGCCAAGGAAGTGGAGTCATTTCCCGGAAGGGATTTTTATTTCAGTGACAATAATACGGTTGTTTATAAAACCCATCTGGAAAGCTACACCAGCCCCGGGAAAATGGTGACCGTGAACATCAGTGATTTTCGGTATTAAATTGGACACTATAAGATTGCCTAAAGAATAAGCTGAAAACCGGTTCACGGGATTTTTACCCGGCGCACACTCCGAAAAAAAACGGGAACACTCAATAATCAAAGAAAATCGTCTACTTTAGCATTGTCTGAAAATGGGCATAGATCCATTTCTGTTTTTCAGTGAAATTAATCTAAGCAATTACCCAATAAACCTGAGTAGCAATAATAAAAAAAGTATGAGAAATAGAAGCCGCGGTTTAAGAATTCTTTCTTTATTACTTATAATTGTTTGTGTTGCATTAAGGTTTTTAATGAATAGATTTGATCCAAATATATGGAATGTTATAGGAGCATTTTTAATATTGATTATTTTGTATTTGGATTTTTACGTTTTAAAAAACAAATAGCGTCTTTTAAGTTAGTCTGCTGCTTTAACTTCTGTAATTTCATAATATCCAGTCAACCCTCAATCCATCAGTAATTGAAATAATGCAGCTGAATAGATATTGTATATTTTGGATTGATTATTTCTGTCATAACTAAAAACCGGATATTTGAAATGTGTAATCAATGCGTTGAGTTTCTTTATTGAATTTATTCACTTGGCTAAATATTCCACTACAAAGCACCTCTTCAAAAACAATATTCCATCGTCCGCAAACGACGAAGGAGTTGAAGGATATGGAATCGTTGTTTTTGAAAAAGTTACGACGATTCCATATCCGACTGACGGCGGACGATGGAATATCGTAACAATTACGGATTTTTAGAAATTGGCAGCCCCAACAGCCGCCGTATCACAACACTTGCGAGAAAAGTTCCGAAAGCATTGGGCATATACGAAATGGTGCCAATGGTGGATTTGATGGCTTTTTCGCTGTCATCCGGAATAACAGTGTTTTCAATTTGTTTTTCAGGCGAGAAAACTACGTCAAAGCCGCTCCGAATGCCGAGTTTGTGAAGTCGTTTGCGCACATAGAATCCGAGCGTGCAATTGTACGACTCAGAAATATCACATATTTTTATCAGCTCCGGAGCAAGCTTACTTCCGCTCCCAAGGCTAGATACAAGTGGATAACCCTGCTGCATGGTGTGGTAGATAAAAAATACTTTCGGTGCTAAAGTATCGATGGCATCCACTACAAAATCAAATTTGTTTTCAAGTAATTTTGGAATGGCTTCGTCGCGGATGAATTCATCAATCACATGAATTTGCAGCTCCGGATTGATGTCAAGCATCCGGTTTTTCCATACCTCAGCTTTGCTTTGTCCTTCATTGCTGGTCAGCGCAATCAACTGCCTGTTACGGTTCGATTTGTGAATGGTGTCGGCATCAACCACTGTTATCTCGCCAATACCAGCACGAACCAGCATTTCGGTCACCATGCCGCCAACGCCACCCAGACCGGCAATAAGCACATGCGAGTTCTTCAGCTTTTCAATAGCCGCAGCACCAAGAAGCAGTTCAGTCCTTTCGTTCCAGCTCATATCCGAATATTCTGATTACGTTGTTTTCAATAATTTTTGCAAGCTGCTCCACCGATTCATTTCTGATGGCAGCCAGTTCTGCATATACTTGCTCAATCTGAGCTTCCGAATCATCCGTTTCACATAGCAATCTGCCTTCCGGCATTGAGAGCCAGATTTCAGGCTTTTTCAAACCTCGCGGTCCACATGAAAAGTAAATATTGAATTGACTAAATTGTTTAATCAATTCTTCGTTTCCTGTGAATCCATGCCAGATATACACCAGCTCCGGAAAGTCTTTTAGGACATGAAATAGCTCATTCGTGCTTTGCACAACATGCAATACAACAGGTTTGGAATATTTCCCGGCCAGCTCCAGATGCGCGCGGAAGAGTATTTTCTGCTCATCAAATGATATTGCAGATTTTACCGCATCCAGTCCGCATTCGCCAATGGCTACGCAAAACGGAGCGTTGACATACTCATTCAAATCCGCTATTGATGCGTCTTTTGCAAACCATGGATGAATGCCGACAGAAAAAAATGATTCCGGAACGGCTTGCCCCGGAATCAAATTCAGTATGCCTGTCACCGATGGAGACTTCGATTCATTGTGTGTATGGATGTCGTAGTAGTGCATCGGGATGCTATATTAACTCAGCTAAAATCATCAAGCTCGTTGTTGGTTCTTCGACGGAGTTTGCCCTGCTGTAGACTCTTCGACTCCGCTCAGAGTGACAGAAGCAGGGTTCAGTGTGAAAGCAGGCGGGGCTCAGAATGACAACGAGCTTGAAGGAGATAGGTTTAAAAATATCCTCAGTTTTTCTTGTAAAAATTCACCAGACCTTTATTGGCGAAGATGTTCATCAGCTTTTCGGGCAGTGGGTTAAAGGTAAAGACTTTTTCGCCAACCGTCAGTTTTCCGGCAGTGAAATCGAGTTCAACTTTATCACCGGCTTTGTACGCATCTACTGCTTCGGGCAACACGATAATCGGAAGACCCTGATTGATGGACGAGCGGTAGAAAATGCGGTTGACCGATTTGCAGATCACGGCTTTCACATCGGCAAAAGCGAGACCTACAGCCGGGTGTTCGCGCGAGCTACCACAACCGAAATTGGCGCCAGCCATAAGAAGCTGCCCTGCTCCGACTTTTTCTGCAAAAGCTTCATCGAATCCTTTAAAAAGATACGGCATTATCTTGTCGCCTTCGCTGCTCTTGATGTTGTAGGTCAGATTTCCGGCAAACATCTGGTCGGTGTTCAGGTTGTTCACATCGGTATAGTTCCAGACATTGCTCAATAAGCGGTTTTCGCCTTCAGGAATGGATACGGTTGGACTCTGCTCGATGCTGTACGGAAATTTGTCGCTGCCCTGAATTCCGCGCGGATCCGTAATTTTCCCGGCCAGTGCCGAAGCAGCTACTGTAGCGGGAGAAGCCAGATAAATATTGGCGTTTTTGTTTCCCATACGGCCAAGGAAATTGCGGTTGGCAGTTGAAATAACATTGTAGCCATCGGCAGGAATACCTTGTCCGGTTCCCAGGCAAGGACCGCAGGAAGGAGTAAGAATGTTGGCGCCGGCGGCCATGAAAATTTCAATCAGACCTTCTTTCAAAGCTTGTGAATAAATCTCAAGCGAAGCCGGAATAATCAGTAATTGGAAAAATTCGGGAACTTTATTGCCTTTGAGGATGGAAGCGGCTTCGCGCAAATCTTCGATGCGTCCGTTGGTGCAGGTTCCAATCACTGCCTGATGAAGCTCAGTGCCCTGAACTTCGCTCACAGCCTTCACGTTATCGACATTATGCGGAGCGGAAACTACCGGGAATATAGTTGCGAGATCGATGTTTATTTCGCGAATATATTTGGCATCAGCATCGGCCCAAAGGCCTTCGAATTTCTGTCCAAAATATTTTTCAAGCACTTCGTCAGATGGGAAAACGGCATTTTTTGCGCCCATTTCCGACGCCAGATTGGCCAACACCATGCGGTCGGCAACGCTGAGTGTTTTCACTCCTTCGCCATGGTATTCAATTGACATGTAATCGGCACCAGCACTGCCAATCATACCAATAATCCATAGTGCGAGATCTTTTGCATAGACGCCTTTGTTCAGTTTTCCGTTCAACGTGATTTTCACTGAATCTGGTACGCGGAACCAGGTTTCACCAGCTTTCCAGAGGCCTGCAGTTTCAGTACGGTCGATTCCGGCAGCAAAAGCATTGAAAGCTCCGGCAGTGCAACTGTGACTGTCGCTTCCAACCACGATCATCTTCGGGCGGGCATGCAGCGCCATAAGCTGATGGCAAATTCCTTTTCCGACATCATGAAATTTTTTGATTCCCTGTTCTTTCACAATATTGCGAATGGTCTGATAATCATTGGCCAGGCCCGCTGTAGTAGGTGGTGCATTGTGGTCAAGCACGATGAGAAGCTGGTCGGGATAAGCAACCTTTTCACCGTTCATTTTTTTAAAAGTGCCAGCAATACTGGCGGTGTTGTCGTGAGACAGCACAATATCAGGTTTCGCAAAAACGATGCTCCCCGCAGGGGCATTGAAAATCTTTTCGGCAAATGTCTTTCCGGACATGATTGTATATTTTGGTTAATAAATGTGATGCAAATATCTGACTTTTTAGGATATGGCAAGGGTTGAAATTAATTTCTTGAAGAGAAATTAAAAATAATCGATATCGCATAAAAATTCTGTCATTTTGAATCGTGACCCGATTTAAAATATTCGCAATACTAAAAGTCAATTTTATCGAATAGCATTTCTTAAATAACAAAATTCCAAAGCTTATTAACATCTAGTATTTGATTTTCTTACCCTCAGGGATTATCTTTGCTTTAAATCGTTTTATCTATATGAAAATACTTTTTATCGCATTTATCTACATATTTGTTACGACGCAGATTTGTCATTCTCAACAGACTCAGCTTCGTTGCGAAGTTGTTGTTTCCAATGAACAGGGGCGCATGCTGAAAGCCCAAAACAATGGGAATCAAAGCATTACTTTTCGCATCTCTTATGTGACAGAAGGGAAAAACCAAAATGGCGCTGTTGTTAGTAGCGTTAAAGAGCATTCGGAATACATTGAGCTCAGGGCCAACGAAATCAGGCAAATTCTGACGGCGCCTAAAGATCCGCAAAACAAAATCACCTATACGTTCAGAAATGTAGTCATTACTGAATGTACGACAACAAAACCTCCGATAAATTCAAGAGGAATCAATACAAGGATGAACGGCGGCAGCTGAATTGTTTTAATAATCGCTAAAAAATCTGTTGTATACCAGCGATAGCAGGACAACCTCTCTGCGTCGCAGAACGCGACCTGAGTGCGTTGGCCTCAGAAAAATCCACAACGCAGAGAGCTCGCTCCGCGAGGCACTCAGGTTGTGGAACCCGATTCTTGCAAACTATTGACTGATAAACATTGATGTGCGAAAAATAAAAAATTAAAACAACGTTCATTTTCAATTTCTACCTTTGCGCAAAATTTCTAAGCCCCCTTTGTCATGGTTTGTTTCAGAAAGTCGCACCAATTAAAATATTTCAGGACAATTCCTCTTTTATTTTCAATCTGTTTTTTCTTTTTCTCAAATGCCACTTGCTACGGTCAGGTTGATTCAATCCTGGTAAAACAAGACACCATTCAAAAAATAGATCTTGATTCGGTCATAGTCAGCGCGCAGTTTGCACCAACGGTCCAGTCTGAATTGCTGCGGGTGGTACATGTCATCCGTGCCGAAGAAATACAATTGGCTCCGGTAAGTGATCTGGGAGCTCTGCTGGAATATGTGCGGGGTGTTGATATCCGCCAGCGCGGCATTACAGGCGCACAATCCGACATCAGCATGCGCGGCGGCACCTTCGATCAGGTGCTTGTATTGCTTAACGGAATAAACATCAGCGATCCGCAGACCGGTCATCACAATATGGATATCCCAGTCGATATTACGGCCATTGAACGCATCGAAGTTTTGCAGGGCTCCGGAGCCCGCATTTTTGGCCCGAATGCTTTTGCCGGCGCCATAAATATTATTACATCGTCGCCCGAAAAAGCAGTTCCATCGCTGTCATTGCGCGGTGGATTGTATGGCACGGCAGAACTGGCTACCAATCTGCCTTTCAGGACAAAAAAAGTTTATCATGTTCTCTCATTAAGCGGTAACACCACCGATGGCTATACCGACAATACCGATTTTATGAAAGCCAATGCGTTTTACCGCATGAATGCCAAGATAGGTAAAATCAAAACCGATGTGCAGGCTGGCTATATTTTGAAAGAATTTGGTGCCAACAGTTTTTACACGCCAAAATTCCCCAATCAGTTTGAAGCGACCTCGACCATTTTTGCTTCAGCCGGCCTTTCCGATCTCAACAATCAATCATGGAAAACCTCTGTTTACTGGCGCCGGCACTACGACCGCTTTGAATTATTCCGCAACGATCCGCCCGCATGGTATAAAAATCATAATTATCATTTATCGGATGTTGCAGGAGCCAGCGTGGAAAAAACATTCTCGTGGAAAAAACACAAAACATCGCTGGGTGCCGATTTCCGCATGGAGCATATTTTCAGCAATGTACTTGGGACAACCATGAATTCTCCCATTGCTGTTGCCGGAACAGATAGCGCATTCTACACAAAATCAGCACAGAGAAACGGTTTCAGCATCATGGCTGAACACAGCTATACAGCAAAAAAATTCAGTGTTTCAGGTGGAGCACTTCTTTACCTAAGCCATCAGCTTGAAAATGATATCAGCGTGTATCCCGGAATTGATCTGGGATATCAGATAATAAAACCGCTTCGGATTTTTGCGACAGCTAACCGCAGTTTGCGACTTCCGAATTTTACCAATCTGTATTATTCATCGCCGACCAACATCGGAAATCCGCTCCTGAAGCCAGAAGAAGCAATCAGTATTGAAGGCGGTTTAAAATGGGATCATAAAAACATATTGGCCGAAGTAGCTGGATTTCAGCGCTACGGCATCAATATGATCGATTGGGTCCGCCACGATACAGCCACTGTCTGGGAATGTAAAAATCTGACCGCAGTGAATGTAAGCGGCATAGAAGCTGGTATTTCGGTGTTGCCTGATTTTTTCAGAAAGAAATTTTTTATTCAGCGCTTCAGCGTGAACTACACTTTTTTGGTGAGCGATAAATCAAGCGAAGGATTTGTTTCTCAATATGTGCTCGATTATATGAAGCACAAGCTGGATATCAGAGCTGTTCACAGAATCACTGACAATGCCGGCCTTACGTGGCAGCTGGGCTGGCAGGACCGCGCAGGCGGCTACACGCCTTTTTCCGAAGGAGTCTATCTGGCCGAAGCACCTTATAAGCCAGTCTGGCTGGCCGATGCAGGTGTGTTTTATCAGTGGAAGCAACTGCGCTTCACGGTGAATGCAACAAATCTCTTCAACACCAAAATTATCGATCACGCCAATGTTTCACAGCCCGGATTTATGCTGATGGGAGGGATTAGCTGGAAATATGAGAGAAGAAAGACAAAATGATGTGAAGATGTGCGCCTGCGGCGATATGACGCTTCGCGTGCGTGTGAATAAGAAAGACGTTTGAGATACGAAATATGATGTGAAAATTTGAAAACGCATTAATAAAAACGGGTCAGCCTTCAACCTCTCTGCGTCGCGAAGCGACCTGTCACGATAGCTATCGTGAGCGTTGAAGAAGCTCAATCTTTTTGTCACTTCCGAGAGCTAAATGCTGATTCCTTACAACTGATAGTTATAAAAAACAATTCTGAAAACTTTTTATATTTGCAAAAAAAGCCAGCCTATGAAAAAAATTCTTCTCTTAATCGCCTTAACCCTGACTTTTTCATTTGTATTCACCGCCTGCGAAGAAGATTCTGATGATCAGACTACCGATTATGCTATCGGCTCTTCATCGTGGGGGAAACTCACGCTGACTTTGGCTGAAACCGGAGGTCCGACCAACGAATGGTATTTTTCAACCACCAGCAGCAGCGGAATGGCCGCGCTCACGGGCGTTGACGATTTTTCGTATAGCTATTCGAAAAAGGGAACCAATGAGTCCGAAATCACCTTTCAGATGGGTGGATCGGACAAATACGTATTGACCTGGACCAGCGCCTCCACCGGAACTTTCCAGGAATCGTTCAACGGAACTGCAGGAAATCCAGGATCATTCACAGTTGCACTAGACTGATCGAAGCGGCCGGGATAGCGTTTTACATGAAGCAAGAATTCAAAAAAGCCGCACGAATGCGGCTTTTATAATTTGTAAAATACAAATCCTACGAATACATCTTTTCCTGCAGCGCCATTACATTTTTATCCTCGAGGTATTCATCGTACGACATAAGTTTGTCAATGATGCCTCTGGGGGTGAGCTCAATAATTCGGTTAGCCACCGTTTGCGTGAATTCATGGTCGCGCGAGCTGAACAAAGCCACATGCTTCCAATCCTTCAATGCATTGTTGAATGCGGTGATGGTTTCCATATCGAGGTGGTTGGTGGGCTCATCAAGAATGAGACAATTGGCATTGGTGAGCATCATGCGCGAAACCATGCAGCGCACTTTTTCGCCTCCCGACAACACCGAAGTTTTCTTCAGATATTCTTCGCCTGAGAACAACATTTTTCCAAGAAATCCGCGGATATATGAATCATCGTCTTCCACCGTCGAATACTGTTGCAGCCATTCCATCAGCGTCATTGGCTTTTTGAAATACGAAGCATTTTCGTTCGGTAAATACGATTTGGTAATGGTGCTTCCCCACTGAACCACGCCTTTATCCGGCGTTTCCAGTTCCATCAAAATATTAAAAAAGGCAGAGACCGCGTTATGATTGCGCGATAAAACAGCTACCTTGTCATCGCGGTTCAATGTAAACGTTACATTTGAAAACATCATCAAACCTTCGTTTGAATATTTTGCAAGATTCTCGACATGCAAAATCTGATCGCCACAATCGCGGTCGGGTTTGAAAATGATTCCCGGATAACGACGGGTACTGGGTTTGATTTCGTCGATGGTAAGCTTTTCCAACAGTTTCTTGCGACTGGTTGCCTGACGCGATTTTGAAGCGTTGGCGCTGAAGCGACTCACGAAATCCTGCAACTCTTTCCGTCGGTCTTCGGTCTTCTTGTTCTGATCGGCCCGCTGGCGTAAAGCAAGCTGACTCGACTCGTACCAAAAAGTATAGTTGCCGGTATATAAAGTGATTTTCCCAAAATCGATATCAGCCACATGCGTACACACTGCATCGAGAAAATGCCTGTCGTGCGACACGACAATGACTGTATTCTGAAAATTAATTAAAAACTCCTCAAGCCAGCTGATGCTGGTGACATCAAGGTCGTTGGTGGGCTCATCCAGCAACAGAATATCAGGATTTCCAAACAGTGCATTGGCAAGCAGCACCCTTACTTTTTCCTTACCCGAAATATCCGACATCAGTTTCTCGTGCGCTTCTTCTTTCACGCCCAAGCCGCTCAATAAAATAGCTGCATCGCTTTCGGCATTCCAGCCCTCCATTTCGGCAAATTTGTTTTCGAGTTCTGCAGCTTTAATGCCATCGGCATCGCTGAAATCGGGCTTGGCATAAATTGCATTTTTTTGCTGCAATACTTCCCAAAGTTTTTTATTACCCATAATAACGGTATCGAGAACCGTAAAGCTGTCGAATTCATGATGATCCTGTTTCAGGACGCTTATTCGCTCACCCGGTGTGATTGAAATCTGTCCGGTCGGCGCATCAATATCACCTGAAAGGATTTTTAAAAAAGTGGATTTACCTGCGCCATTAGCGCCAATAATGCCATAGCAGTTACCGGGCGAAAACTTTACACATACCTCGTCGAACAAAACACGTTTTCCATAGCGAATGGAAATATTTGAAGCTGAAATCATTGCGGAATTTTATAAAAAGATGCAAAGCTACGGTTTTTTAGAGCAGCAACGCGCCTTCGCTGATAAAATAACATTTCCACTACCTGAGTGCCTCGCGAAGCGAGCTCTCTGCGTTGTGGAAATATTCTGGACCAATGCTCCTTTTGGCAACAATAGCGCAGTACCGACAATCATTGGATGCAATCCGTGCTAAGTTTGCTTTTTGTTTATGGCTTTGTACGCTGTGCTCTGTGCTTCGCCCGACATTTTAGCGTCAGCATGATAGGGTTAACACCAAAGCATTGCTGACCTGGAATCGTCGGGCAGTTAGTGTCTTGGGCACCCAACAGCTTGTCCGCCCGCTGGCGGAATTCCGTGTCCGCTCCCTTGCACAATTCACTGTCGCGCGGACGCCAAAATGTTGGGTGCGGGTTTGCTCTGGGCATTGCGCCCTATGCCGCATTCATCAACGCCACCTTTATGAACCTGATGACTTAATAAACTTTCAACTCAAGTAGAGTTGTGCCTTATGCCCTGAGCTCTGAGCATTGCACGTTGAACCATTGACCGCATGCTCTATGCTTTTGCAATCACTTTCTCCACCTGCGCCATGATCTCGGCTTCCAGCTTCAATGCATCATCGTGCACTTTCTGTGCTTTGGCTATTATGTCTGCAGCCCAGGCTTTATCTTCGATTCCGCCGGCGTTGATTTTTACATTCAGGAATGCACCACGTACGCCTGCTGTAGCTGCGAGTGCGCCTACCCCTGCATCGGAAACTGAATTCGGATTACCGATTTCAGCCATGGCTTTACATACGGGCAGTACCTCCGCTGCTTTCTGCATAGTCTTGAACGGAACTTCTGTTGCATATTGTGTTGCGGCCTGCATAGCGGCTTTGCGTGCTGTCTTTTCTTCGGGAGTGCCTTTGGGTAATCCAAGCGCATCCATAATTCTATTGAAAGAGCGGGTGTCTTCGTCAACCAGATGCAACAGTTCGTCTTTGAGTTTCTGTCCGGCTTCGGCGTATTTGCTGAATTCTTCCCAGCGCTCATCCCATCCGGCTTTATGCGAACTCAGGTTGGCTACCATCGTGCCAAGTGCTGCGCCAAGAACGGCCATGTAAGCCGCAATGGAGCCTCCGCCAGGTGCAGGTGATTCACTTGCAGTTTCATCGGCAAAACCGACACAAGTCATATCCACCAGCTTCTTTTCATTCGATTCGGCCTCGAGCATATACTCGATGATTTTTTCCTGCGGATTGAAAGGTTTCAGGTCGTCGAGGCCCATGCTTTTGACAGCAATTTTAACGAGTTCGCTTTCTGAAATACCCAGCGAACGCTGTTGTTTAGCCAGATAATGTTTGCCGGCATCAACAAGAACTTTCTTCGGGACGAGTCCAACAATTTCGCTTCCACATACGCGCACGCCGCGATCGGCAGCCTTGCGGCAAACTTCATCAAAAGCTACATGAACCGGTGTTGTTGAAATATTGGTAATGTTCATACTTACCTGCGCAATGCCGTATTCATCGATGAACCAGCCGATGGCTTTGGTGGCTTTGAGTGTGCCTGGAACCATAACATCTTTACCGTTTTCGTCTTTCACAACTTTGCCGGTAACCGAATTTCCTTCGCGCATCGGACGCCCTTTTTCGCGCACATCGAATGCGATGGCGTTGGCACGACGCGTGCTGGTGGTATTCAGATTATAATTGATGGCAACCAGGAAATCACGTGCACCAACAGCTGTTGCTCCGCTTCTGGAATTAAATTCGGCAGGACCAAAATCCGGTTTCCATTCAGGTTTTACAATTTTCTCCTTCAGACCTTCATATTCGCCGGAGCGGCAATAAGCCAGATTGCGACGTTCTTTGGTGAAGGCTGCATCTTCGTAGCAATACACAGGAATATTCAGTTCTTCTCCAATGCGTTTTCCAAGTTTGCGCGCATATTCAGCGACTTCTTCCATGGTAATGTTTGCAACCGGTACCAGGGGACAGACATCGGTCGCACCAAAGCGAGGATGCGCGCCAGAATGCTTCGACATGTCGATAAGCGATGCCGCTTTTTTGATTGCCTGAAAAGCCGCTTCAATCACTTCGTCGGGCGTACCGACCAACGTGACCACAGTGCGGTTTGTGGCTGCACCTGGGTCTACATCAAGCAGACGGACACCTTCGCATGATTCAATAACATCGGTGATTTGTTTTATGACCGAAAGATCGCGGCCTTCGCTGAAATTGGGAACACACTCAATAATCTGTTTCATTTCGGGAAATTTATTGTTTAGTATTTGGACGGGTCGAAAACTTCACCATTGAGGATGACCCGGTCGATTTTATTGAAACCGTAGTAATATGGCATAAATGCCAGCGACGGAATTTCTTTTGTAATGATGATATTGGCAATTTTGCCCGGGCAGATTGATCCGAAGTCGTTCTGAATTTCCATGGCAAAGGCCCCATTGATGGTAACCGCATGCAACGCCTCCTCCGGCAACATTCGGCCGTAAATGCAGGCAAGCGACATAATAAACTGCATGTTGCCACTTGGGCTTGAGCCGGGATTAAAATCGGATGCAAGCGTCACAGGCAAGCCTGAATCAATCATCTGACGCATCGGAGCATAAGGAATCCGCAGAAAAAATGAGGCGCCCGGAAGTGCAACCGGCATAGTATTGCTGGCCAGCAATGCATCGATTTCTGGATTTTCAATACGTTCCAGATGGTCTACGGAAACTGCATTGTGAGCAATTCCCAGCTGTACGCCGCCGGAATTGGCCATTTCGTTGGCATGCATTTTTGGTTTAAGACCAAATACAGCAGCCGCTTTCAGAATGGTTTCTGTTTCTTCGATGGTGAAAAATCCTTCATCACAGAAAACATCGACATAATCGGCCAGATTTTCTGAAGCAACCTGAGGTAGCATCACATCAATAATCTGACGAATATAGGCTTGGCGATCATCGCGAAAATGCTTTGGTATGGCATGAGCGCCCAGAAAGGTGCTCTTTATTGGAATGTGGAAATGCGCTTTAAGTCGTTTAATAACGCGCAGGATTTTTATTTCGCTGTCCGGTGTAAGTCCGTAGCCGCTTTTCATTTCAAGCGCCGTGGTGCCATGCGAAATCACTTCAATCACCCGTTTTCTGGCTGCTTCGAACAATTCGTCCTCACTTGTTCTGCCAAGTCTTTCAGCACTATTCAGTATTCCTCCGCCGCGCTGCGCTATTTCCTCATACGTGAGTCCGTTTATTTTATCGACAAACTCCGATTCGCGTGATCCTGCAAAAACTATATGGGTATGCGAATCGCAAAAGCCTGGCAAAATGAAACCACCTGCTGCATCTATTTCTTCATCAATTGAGAATTTTTTTCGAAGATCAGGAACATCCTTCATGTTGCCAAAAGAATGAATTCTGTTGCTGTCCATAAGTAAATATGCGTCCTCAACAATATTCAGTTGCTTCATGTTACTGCCACCAACAGGTTTCTGCGAAGGGGCACTTTCGACAACTGTAACTGCAGCGGCATTGATAATCAGTTTCATTGTTTACGGCTCTGGGTGTTATTTTTTTGCGAAAGTAATTATTTTTTACCCTTGGCTGCAACAATTTTCAATTATTTTTGTCCTTATATGACATTTCACTCATTAACCCCCTCAAGTCGATGAAAAATTTACGTTTCTTTTCCATTTCGGTTCTTATTTTCAGTTTAAATATTCAGTCGTTTAGTCAGTCTGTAACTGAGAAAACAGCCAGAAGTGCAGCTTACAGCATTCTAACTACCAAAAATGCAATAGTTTCTGCAACGCCGGCAGATCTCATACCGGTAGCTGTTCCCGGCATTACAAGCGCATCTCCGGAGGTTTATATTTTTAATAATCCATTGGGCGGTTTTGCCATAATCTCAGGTGATAAATCAGCAACTCCTGTTATTGGTTATAGTACAAGTGGCTCTGTGCCTGCGGGTTCATGGAATTCAAATTTCGCATGGTGGATGCAGAATGCAATTGATCAGATTCAGTTCTATCGTCAGAATGCAACAAAATCGACCAGCGATATTGACCTTGAATGGGATTATCTTCTAAACGGCAATACAACACAAAATCCATTTCATTCAACCAAGGCAGTTCTTCCGTTTTTGCGCTCAATTTGGGGACAAGCTGGTGTTTACAACGACCAGTGTCCGGTAGATGCCAATGGTGAAGCGCTTGTGGGCTGCGTTGCCACTGCCATGTCACAGATTATTTTTTACTATCAGTATCCGCAAACTGGTTTTGGAACACATTCTTACAATGCCTATGGATATGGAACACAAAGTGTAAATTACGGCGCCTCAACCTACAATTATGCTGAAATGTCCGGTGATCCGGGTTTCCCAATGCCTGAGGTAGCTGAATTATCCTATCATTGCGGAGTAGCTGTTGAAATGGGTTATGGCTTCGATGGATCGGGTGCTTATTCATGGGATGTTCCTGAAGCTCTGACGACCCATTTTCGCTACGCCAGCGCTGAATACAGAAATAGATCAAGCTATACTTCAACCTCCTGGGCCACAATGATGCGAAGCAATCTCGATTTGTACCGCCCTGTTTATTACTCCGGATCCGGCGCTGATGGCGGTCATGCTTTTGTGATGGACGGGTATGAAGGGACAAATTTCTTTCATTTCGACTGGGGTTGGGATGGCGCTGCCAACGGAAATTACTATTTAACCGCACTCAATCCGTCAGGCATGGACTTCAACGACGACCATCAAGTTGTAGAAAGCATTTATCCGCCGACAGCTTCGTATCCTTATGGATGCACCGGCACAAAAACGCTGACCTCTACTTTCGGATTAATTGAAGATGGGAGTGGTCCAACTGCAGACTATGAGGCCAACGGCAACTGCTCCTGGCTCATCAGTCCCGGCCCGCAATGCGATTATTTTCGAATCACTTTCGAAGAATTGGATCTGGCCACCGGTGATTCAGTTAAGATTTATGCCGGTTCTGATGCAGCAGCACCACTTGCAGGCGCATTTTCCGGCAATACGGTTCCAGCCTATTTCAATGCAAACAGCAGCGAGGTGTTTGTTCAGTTTACTACGGATGCGTCGAACGAAAGCAAGGGATTTCTGTTCAATTATGTTGGACATATCCCCATGAGTTGTCTTGGAATTGTTACCCTCACCAATCCGACTGATACGTTTGATGATGGCTCAGGTAGCAATACCTATGGCAATGGCAGCTTTTGCCGCTGGAATATTCAGCCTGTTGGGGCAAGTTCAATCACAGTTCACTTTCTGAATTTCGACATGGGTGATGATTACGACTATGTAAAGGTTGTTGATGCTGTTACATCAACGGTTCTTGGCGAATTCAACAAAGGCGATAACCCAACCACCGTGACTTCTTCCAGTTCAAAAATTCAGGTAATATTTCAGTCCAATTCCTCTATGGTAGCTGAAGGATTTGAGATTTTCTATACAATCACAACTGATATTGAAGAACAACCAGATGGATATTCAATGCTGATCTTCCCGAATCCTGCCAGTGATATGCTCAATATCGTACCAGGCAGCAATGCCGAAGGAGCCTCCATTGTAATCTATGACTTTAGTGGCCGTTGCATCTTCAGTCAACCATCAGATGGCAGCACTCTTATGATTCCGATCGATAATCTGGCTGCCGGCTTGTACTCCGTAGGCCTGATTTCCGACAAAGGCAATGTCTGGCAAAAGGTGGTAATTGAGTAAATCTGATTATCTTTACATACCAATTTCATTCGAATGAACAAAGTATTGACATTTGCTCTGTTTTTGCTGTGGACTCTTTCATTGGCCGCAGCGCCAATTTCACCCGAACAGGCACGTGCCGCAGCATTTAATTTCCTGAAACATTACAAATTGGTTGCAGAAAAAACAAAGTTGGAATCCTGCAGCTTTGGACAAAAAAACCAGACCCCGGAATTTTACATCTTTAATTTCAACAACAGCGGCTTTATTATCATTGCCGGTGATGATGCAGTTACTCCCGTGCTCGGATATTCTGACGAATCAGTTTTCACCGGCGAAAACATGCCGGCGTCATTTGCTGCAATGCTAAACAGCTTTTCGCATCAAATTGGCTATGTCCGCGAGCACTCAATTCCTGCAAGTAATTCTATTTCTACGCAATGGGGAAATATTCTTTCAGATAATATTTCAAGTGAAAAAGGTTATTCAGTAAACCAATTACTAACCTGTCTTTGGGATCAGGGTGCTCCTTACAACGCGCTTTGTCCTTACGATCCGGCAGGTCCGGGCAACCGGGTTTACGCTGGATGTGTGGCAACAGCGATGGCAATGACCATGTATTATTACCGCTATCCAGTTCAGCCAACCGGATATCATAGCTATTATTCTGATTATGGTCAGCTCAGTGTTGATTTTACTCAGAGCAATTACAACTACGAACAGATGCCTTACAGCCTTACATCTGCCAATTACGACGCCGCCAAAATTCAGTACGACTGCGGTGTTGCGGTGGATATGATGTACAGCCCGAACGGATCTGGCGCATATATGGACGATGCGCTGAATGCCATGAAAGATCATTTTGGATATAATCCTGCTGCAACGCTGGATTATAAAGACAGTTATTCCGAAACAGACTGGAAAAATCTGCTGAAAGCTCAGCTCGATGCCGGACACCCCCTGCCCTATGCAGGATATGATGTGAGCTCCGGACATGCTTTTGTCTGTGACGGATACAGCGACGACATGTTTCATTTCAACTGGGGCTGGAGCGGTTCATACAACGGCTTTTTCTATATCGACAATCTAAATCCGGGTTATAATTTTTCAACCGGACAGCAGGCATTTATTAATTGCTTTCCGGCTGCAGTCACCTACCCTTCGGCCTGTGGAAATTATCAGATGTCCACACGCAGCGGAAGTCTTGAAGTGGGCCATGGAGTGTCGGGTTATGCCAATAATCAAAATTGTTCATGGCTTATTCAGCCTGCCGACAGCGTTGAATACATAACGGTCGAATTCCGGTATTTAAGAACTGAGCAAGTAAACGATGTTGTAACTATTTATCAGGGAACCGATGCCGCTGCGCCTGTTTTTGGAACTTACAGCGGAATATCCGGCACTTTCTCCGTTCAGGTTCCTGGCAATCGTGTGTTTATTACCTTTCAATCAAACGGTGCAATTACGGATGGCGGATTTCATGCCGACTATTACGCCTATACGCCTCCATTTTGCAGCATTCTCGATGTCCGCAGCGATTCATCAGGAACTGTAAACGACGGCAGTCACAGCTATCCTTATAATGACAATTCTGTATGCCGGTGGAGAATTGAACCTCAAAATGCTGGCGGGATAATGATTGACTTTACTGAATTCAGTCTTGAGCAAAGCAGCGACGTGCTGTATTTTTATCAATACCCTTCCTATATTCTGGTTGATTCATTGTCAGGAAACACTATACCCCAATCATTCTTTATCAATTCGCCTAAAGCAATGGTAGTCTTTAAAACCAATGAAGCCACTACTGAGACTGGTTTTACGTTTAATTATCACGGGGTGACCACTGGACTTGATGAATACCGTAATGCATCGATGTATTTGTCGGTTGAAAATAATTTTCCTGTACTGAACATCAGCCATTTTCCTGAAGGATTGTACGCTATTGAATTAACTGACATTACCGGGCGCACCTTGTATGCCAGTCAGAGTGAGCTTTCCGGAACAAGTGACCGTGTTGAAATTCCTTTTATTTCTGAAAATGCAGGTCTTTATCTGATAACAATAAAAGGAAATGATCTGAGCCGTACGCTGAAATATTTCGCGCGATAATTGAAAATCATCAGAAGAAGTTTTAATATCCCGGCCTCCGAGCCGTAATCTCGTCTTATTCAACAGACTTTCTTCTGGTTATTTTCGCCATCGGTACTTCGACTGAGTATGCCTCGCTTTTCGTGCATCGACAGAGTTTACGCTGCTGTCTATCCTTCGTTCCGATTGCTGGTGGAGACGCTGCCAATGACACACTCGCTTATACCATTAACATTCAAACAAATGAGCAAAGCCGATATTCCATCATTCGGAGAGAATCGTAGAATATGGAATCGTCGGTGTTGCTGCAAACATAGCGATTCCATATCCTCTGCCTTCTTCGTCGCCATCGGACGATGGAATATTATGTTTGCCAAAATGAACCCTATTTCAAAATAAAACTTGTATCTTTGCAGCGTTCACAACAGGGGTGCTCCTTCGCAGGGGCTGAGAACAAACCCTTATAACCTGATCCGGGTAATGCCGGCGAAGGGAGGTTTATTCAATATTTTAAATGGTTTTCCACCCCTTTGCCATTTGTAATTTTAAAAACGTTACAAAATGAAAAAGGTAGTTGTTTTTTTATTTTCTTTCGCAATGCTGTTCGCTGCGCACAGTCAAAAATTGACAATCAGCGGAACAGTCTTTGACAAAAGCTCTGGCAAGACTTTGCCGGGTGCCAATGTTGTAATTTCCGGAACACTAAACGGAACGTTCACTTCCAACGACGGGACCTTCGCAATTTCGACGCGTTCTGCTTTTCCACTCACTATTATTGTATCCTATGTTGGATATGATACCGACAGCATCTCACTGAACGCATCGCCTGAATCAACGCTGAAAATTTCGTTGTCGCCATCGGCTGTTATCAGCGACGAAATTGTAATTCGTGCAATCCGGATCTGTGATCAGGATGCCGTAACCTGCACCAATCTCAGTCCTATTGGGATTGAACAAATCAACACCGGCACCGATATGCCAGTCATGCTCGACGCGATGCCATCCGTCACCACATCAAGCGATGCTGGCGGTGGCATAGGTTATACCGCTTTTCGTCTGCGCGGAACCGATCAAAGCCGCATCAATGTTACCATTAACGGGGTTCCTTACAATGATCCTGAATCGCACAATGTTTATTGGGTTGATATTCCCGACATCGCCTCATCAAGCGAAAGTATTCAGGTGCAGCGCGGTGTTGGTACGTCGACAAATGGCTCTTCCTCATTCGGAGGATCCATAAATATTTCAACGCACAGCTACAAGCCGGATCCATTTGCTACGCTGAATTTCAAGGCCGGATCATTCGGAACTTATGGTTCAACTGCATTATTCGGAACCGGACTTTTAAATGGTCAGTGGACCATAGACGGCCGCGCATCAGTGATGCACAGTGATGGCTATATTGACAGAGCTTCGGCTGATATCCAGTCGCTGCAAACCAATGTGGCCTGGTACGGCGATAAAACGCTGGTGCGCCTGATGCTCATGCATGGAAAAGAAAAAACCTATCAGGCCTGGGAAGGTGTCCCGAAAGATTCGCTCGAAACCAACAGAACGTATAATCCATATTCGTATGAAAATGAAATTGATCTTTACAACCAAAATCATGTTCATTTGGTAGTTTCAAACCAGCATTCGCTGAATTGGAGCTCGAGTGCAACAGCATTTTTGATCACCGGCAATGGCTATTATGAGCAATACAAAAATGGAGAATCGTTTTCGGATTATCTCCTGCCCGACTTCATTCTTGGCTCTGATACCATTACTGAAACCAATCTGATTCGTCGTAAAATGATGGATAATTATTTTTATGGAGCTGTTATCTCAGCAAACTACGATAATCATAAAAAATTGCAGCTAAATTTCGGTGGAAACATCAGCCGCTACGACGGCGATCATATCGGAAACGTAATCTGGATGCAATATGCAGGCGATTCAGAAATAAATCATGAATACTACAGAAACACTGGAGTGAAGGACGATGTTTCGGGTTATGCGAAACTGAGATATGCGATGGGAAAGCATACAACAATTATTGCTGATATGCAGATCCGCAATGTTCGCTATCAGGTTGCAGGCGACGAAGATGACAAAAAAAATCTTGACATTGACGAGTCGTTCCTGTTTGCCAATCCCAAAGCAAGCATATTTCACAGCATTGGAAAACATGTGGTTTATGGCTATTTCGGTGTCGCCGGGCGTGAACCAAACCGCTACATGATGGTAGATGCTGATAGTGGAAAACTGCCGGCACATGAAATTCTTTTTGATTACGAAGCCGGTTACAAATACGCAGCCGACAAATGGAATTTCAATCTGAATCTCTATTACATGAACTATCGCGATCAGCTCGTTCAGACGGGTGAAATAAACAACATTGGTTCGCCGGTTTACGTGAACGTGCCAAAAAGTTTCCGCGCAGGCATCGAAGCCATCTGGGAATGGAAAATCAACAAGAAATTCGACTTCGCCGGAAATGCCACCTATTCAATGAATAAGATAAAAGATCTCACCGTGTTTGTTGATGACTGGGACACATGGTCGCAACAATCTGAGTTTTACAAAACAAGCGATATCAGCTTTTCACCAGCGATGATCGGCTCTGCACGCTTCGGTTATAATCCACTTAAAAATCTGCGTTTCACGCTGACCGGAAAATATGTGAGCAACCAGTATATCGACAATTCTTCGTCTAAGGAAAGAATGCTGGATGCTTATAAAGTATTTGACCTGGGAGCAGAATATGTCCTGAAGCCGAAGTTTGTCAAAGAAGTTGCATTCCGCCTGACTCTGCGCAATATTTTATCAGAAGAATACGAATCGAATGCATGGATATACCGCTACTACTACGGCGGCGAGCATTATGTGATGGACGGCTATTTCCCGCAGGCCTATATGAACTGGCTTGGAAGTGTGAGCGTGAAGTTTTAATTTGAGAAAATGATATTTAGCATAATCCGGATGAATGCTGGTTCCGGATTATGCTTTACCTTTGGTATTATTTTTCCTGACTTGTCCGCCCCTGTTGCCATGTTGAAAAATCGCTATTGAAAATCAGTTAGTTGTGACAAAAAATGATGAAATTTGTCGCACTAAGGAGATATTATGTATCATATCAGGGTGGTGAAAACA
>Ga0209417_1000144_pt1 | contig 192555 bp, 176 predicted proteins | sample RifGroF2_FD_184002 | JGI IMG/M metagenome (GOLD analysis project Ga0209417, IMG submission 184002) | Groundwater microbial communities from Rifle, Colorado, USA - Groundwater F2 (SPAdes) (version 2) | ecosystem: Environmental > Aquatic > Deep subsurface > Groundwater | place: Rifle, Colorado... | reverse complement strand
GAAGGTGGGAATGGGAGAAGAGGGAGGAAACCTCCCTGGCCAACGCCAAGTTGTTTGAAGAAATAAATCATTGTTCTAATCAAAGTAATTTTAATTTAAAGTGTCAAATCGAAATCAGGACTTGACATTTTATCTTATTCATATCTGATATCATCCAGATAAAAGGTTATCGGTTTGCCCTGACCGCCAAAGAACATCGTGAATCCGGTCTTTATCCTGCGAAGATCGCAGCCCTCGAGGGAAATCGTGTATTCCTTCCATTCCTTTTCGAGAACAAGATCTCCGGTTTCCTTTTTCGCTGTATCGAAATATTTCTTCTCCCTGCCAATCATTCCGAATCCGAACTTGACCTTTTCTCCGCCTTCCTTGCCACGGGCCCAGAACTTGAAGGATTTTGCTCCGGTTAAATCATATCCCCCTGCTTTTTCACCGCCCCAGTCGTTTGCGGGTGACTGCCAGGCAAGTCCGATCCACTCTCCAGTCGCAGAATATGTGACCTCGATGCAGTTCGGAGCGGAATGCGGATTGTCAGTGCATTCCATATTATGCTTCATCGCCTTAAAATTTCCCATCAGTCCAGAAGGAATGTATGGCAGTTTTGTCTGCGGTGTCGTATTGTCGAATACAAAGAAGGGCAGCTGGGCTTTCTGCCCGGGCTCTCCCACGCCGCCTCCCTGCTTCGTCACGAAAAGAGAAGTGTAGGCGATTGAAAGGTTAGGATAACTGTCCTGACAGTAGGCGTATATCTTGAAAAGTCCTTCATCCTTCGGAGCCTGTATCGAATATGAGCCGTCATCGTTTTTCCGCGAATTAAGCGGCTTTATTGCGTCCTTCTCCTCCCTGGAACCTTTCTCCCTGTAATTGTAGTTGAAGCTTATCTTGATATCCTTGTCCTCCTTGTCGGACACCTTCAGGACCACCGGCACCCAGTCCTCCGGCTTCACAACACTGTTGGGTATTGTGAACTCATAAATCTCCGGACAGGTGTCCGGAGATTTATTACCGGTATATACTTCGCGGATCGCCCAGAAATACGGACGGTATGCATCACCAATCTTGAAATTAAGCCATACTGCGCCGTGGTTGGTGCTCTTTCCGAAATTGAATATGAATGCGCCGAGACATTCCTTGTTGGCCTTCACCATTTTTGGTACGCCCTGGATGATGGTGTCTACTTTCTCCTTTTCCGACGGCTCTATCTTGAGGCCGTTGCTGTCCTTCGGCGCATCCCATTCGCCGCGCGGACCGAACTCCGTCAGGACATACGGCTTGTCGATCTCATTTTTCTTCAACTCGTCAGGAAGTGCTGTCGCTCCCCATCCATAAGTATTGACGCCATAGACATCGAGCGATGGGACGTACTGCTTCCAATATTTCCATTCTATCGTCCAGGCTCCTGCGGAAAATATCGGATGGTTAGGATCGAGCTTCTTGATTTCGCTGCAGACTTTTTCCAAAAACTTGGCATAAGCCACTTTTTCCTCTTCAGATCCGATGTTGAGAATAACCTCATTGCCTACTCCCCATCCTAAAAGCGCCTTGTGGTCCTTGAACTTGTTGACCCACTTGATGGCGTCATTGAACTGGTTCTCTTTTCCTTTTTCATCATTCACGTAGTTGAAATTGTCATCGCCTTCGGCGCCGGATCTTCCGTGCCGCATCCATAAACCGAGTAGAACCTTTATATCATATTTCGCCGCCGTGTCGAGAAGAAGCTGTGTGTCGTTCCCGCAGCCCCAGTTCCTGATGGCGTTCACGCCCAAGTTCTGAAGCTCCTTGAAACTGGCGTCGATACTGTCCTCCTTGATCGGCATTCCGAATGTAACACCCTTCAGCTCGAAAGGTTTTCCGTCGACTGACATCCTGTAAGCGTCCACAGCCTTTTCAATCTTCACCTGAGCGTAGGAAGTGATGGAAATAATAAAAATCACCAAAATGCATGCAGGTAATATTTTCCTGCTCGTAGTTAAGCCATTATTGGCTGTGTTTTTAAAGAGAAAAAGCATCCGCCTAGGCGGATTAACTACAAACTTCTGTTCTTTCATACTTATCCTTTGTTTCTATGCTCCATGTATCATCATAACCATCCCGAAATGACCTGGTGAATCTAGCGTCTATTAGCACATGTTTCCGCATTAAGTAGGTACGTGCTTCAGCATGTACCATCTTAATATCATCTTAATATCTAAGAATGGGACAGGCTAAAGCCCGTCCCTACTATATATAAATATCTATCCTCTTGAATTTCCCATCTCTTATCATCCCAGCCGCCGGTGAAGGGACAATATTTCCACCGATCTTTACAGGTTTCTCGTATCCGGACAAAATAAAATTAGAGATCATGTCCGGGCCGAACACATATTTTCCGAAAGGATTGTGATAGACAAAGAGAGTTCCGTTGAAGCATCTGAAAGCAAATGCTCCAGCCTCAAATTCAATCTCCTGTTCCTTGCTGTCAACAAACATCTTGGTTTTTTCCTTCTTATCCGTAAAAATCCATTTTGGCAGCGCCGGTGAAATCGCAAACACGAGATTTCCTTTTCCATCAAGCCTGAACGGCTTTTCTCCCAGCGCCATTATTAGCAGCATATTGTAGAATTCTGAAGTCGACCCGCTGAGCCTGGCGACAAAACCGTTGCCATGTACAGTCTTGTCCGGATTTGCGGAACTCGCAATAAAGGAACTGTTCTCGAAAATACTTCTGCCATATGCTTCCGGATTCATGAACGGCACGAGCGCCTTCTGCGCGTCGCGGAAGAACTCCTTGTATAGGCCTTTGCGGAGAAGTTCGAGGAGATATTTGTATTCCATGTGCATGAAGACAGATTCGTTCTCAAGCCAGCCCGGGGTGAATGCGCGGATCCTCCCTATCTCCATCGGCTGTTCCTTAAGTGAAGCATTGACCTTGTACATCCCGAGCGCTTCATCATAAAGCTGCGAATTTCGCACGGACTTGGAAAGAAGCGCTGCCTTTTCCATCGAGTCCGCATCCCTCATGCCGTGCACCTGCCCTTCAAGGAATGGTGGGAGGGGGATTTGTTTGAATTCCCTGACGGTAATTCCGGGGAATTGCTTTTCTCCGCTCACGTCCTTCTGTCCGACGACATCATATTTTTCCGGTACGTTGATGAAATAGGTGTTGAACAATCCGGTCTTCATGTCAAACGCCTTCAATATCCCCTTCTCGGTCTTTACAATGCAGAGCTCTGTGAAAAGGAGGATTGCATTTTTCGTCACGTCCTTTTCCTGTCCTTTTATTCCAAGCTTAGTCTCCTCCCTGAACTTCTCCCTTGCGGAACTCGCAATATCCCAGTATTCAAAGTCTGAAAGCTCGCCTGACTCGAGATTCTTCTCCAGGTTCCTGTTGACAGAATTGAAGAACTTGCAGGCTTCAGCTGGAATCTTGATGGAATCATCATCGTCCTTCAGGAATCCAGCATATCTTTTCAAAAGTTCCGCAAGACGTTTTATTTCAAAAGTCTCGGAAATGCAGGATCCGAAAAGGGCGGGCAGGCCATTCAACGCGTCGTTCCAGCTCGGTTTGCCGGCTTCCATTTCCACACCGACACCGTTGGCGTCAAGAGATGAGATCTTATTTACAAGGATCAGCAGGAGTTTCCCAAGGAGGCTTGTCTGGTATATCTCCCCGGTTCCTGTCTGTGTCCTGACCTTGTTCTGTTCAGTCTTGCGCGATTGGATGAGCTTGTCCTTCGCGAGCACCCTTATTACTGAATTAAGCTGGACCGGACTCGTGTTGTTATAAAGCAGATATTTCTGTGATCTTGGCTGGACATGGTAGCAATCATCGTAGAATGACAGCTTAAGTTCCAATACCAGTTCCTTCATCCTGTCAGGGAAAATATTCTCGAAGCTTTCGATAAGATCGAGATTATAGAACCAATGGTCAGTCCAGTAGCCTTCCCCATGCGAAGCCTCTTCGGTCTTGTCCGAACGCAGCAGTATCTCCGAAACGAACTCATCAAGCCCGATCTTGAGCTTGATCCCTCTGGCGTTCATGAAATCGATAAGTCCGAAGGGTATGAACTTGTTTTTGAAGAACTCCCCTAGGATTTCCGGCCTCTCCGAAGACGCACGGAGGAAACGCCTGTTCTCATCAGAGGCCTTGAACTTGTATGATACTCCTCTAACAACCAGAGGATTGTATCCGTCCAGCTGGATCAGGTTCATGAAATATCCTATGTTTGCAGCGGAGACGTCGGGATTGCAGTACACGTCATTGCGCCTGTTCTGGTTGATGTCGCGATATCCTCCGTTGCCCTGCGAATAGAACGTCGGCATGAGAAGGAATGAATTATAGTCCCTTTCCGGATCTCCGTGCTTCCTGGAATAGACATGTATTACGTCTTTCCTTTTAGCCTTTGAAGATTCGACCGAGACAGGCAGTCCGCCCCGGAGGATGTTGTCCATGAAATTCTGCCCGCAATATGAATCGAAGGCAGGGGAAGAAGACTTTACGAATGATTTGTCAGCTATATCCAGGATCAGCTTCCTGTTGTCTTCACGGGCTCCGCAGACAAATTCCGGAGAGCGGATCTTGTTCAGTATACCATTGAAGACTGCGAGTTTCGCAGCGTTTCCATAGATTGAGAACATGCTTTGGGAGGAACCGGGCCCCAGATTGAATTTAGAATATCCCATCGCGCAAGGCGTCCTGTTCTCGAACGCGAGAGGATCTGATGAAAGCGTTCCTCCTCCGGCAAATATCTCCGGATAAATGAAATCGGTGTTCATTCCAAAGACCGACTGCGGATTTATTACGGTCTGGCAGGATTTCACCTTCCCTTTATCCTCCATGAAGGAGAGGAAGAAATTCCCCTTCTCAATCCTGATGACGTCAGGCTTGTCATCATTCATCGCCTCTATATGGAAGAAGGGGGCGTTCTTGTCGAGATTGTCAACATGGGACCATGCTTCAATTGTGCGGCTCATGTTCTTGAGGAAATTTTCCAGCATGCCGAAGCAGACGATATTTGGAAGCCCGTCGAGCAGCTCAATCTCAGCCGGATCTTTTCCGTTGTTCCTGAGCGTTGCAATCCTTGCGAACATCGCACAAGGCTGGCCGGGTACGGTGAAATAGACAATGTTCATGGAAAAACCCGAGACCGGATCGTTCTCTTCGATTTCGAGCTCATATGGACGGATCTTCATTACTGTTTCAGTTTGATCGTTGGAAAAGAACTCCTTGAATCCAGAATTCCCTTTCCTCTTCCAGTTGATGAAAGTCCTGAATCCGCGGCTACTAGCGAGGTTGTACGCCCTGTTGGCGGACTGGAACTCGAAGATTGCTCCATCCTTGCTCTCAGTGCCGAAGCTGCTGATGCACTGTCCGCGGTTCGTATAGAAGACCCACATCGGAATGCCGTTGAGCCCGGCAATGCCGGGCAAAAAGCTTGAAAACGGCTTTGCCCTGCTGAAATTCCTTATGCAGAAAGAGAATTTCTCGTCGGGCATGAAATATTCCGGTTTATTTTTCAAAATAATCTCCCAGTAATAATACTTCTCAAGATGCAGCCTGAAGGCTGGACTCCAAACACTTTTACACTGCAATTGACAGCTGACTATTGGACCAATGTGTTTGGAATACGGGCTTTAGCCTGAATCTTTCAACTATTTAATTTCTATATATATTTCCCTGTTAATGCGTGGCCGGGCAGAGCCCGGGTCCGCAGAAGCAGTTGACGGTATTGTAGGCCTTCATCTCTCCCATCCTCATGCTTCCGGCATGTCCGTCGACGAACGTGAAGTTGCACGCCCTTCCCTGCATATGCCTGAAATGAGGCGCCCATTCCTGATATGAGTATCCAAGGCTGTATCTTGGAAGAAGAATGTCTCCCTTGGTCGAGGAGTAATCCCATCTCCACGCGAACCATGACGCAGGATTGTTGGTGACAAAGCCGCAGTCGCCGTTATATCCCCAGCACCATGTCACTGCCTGGTCGGAATATATGAAGAGCTTGTCCGGACGGATTATGTTCTGGAATTTCATATGGTAATATGAGCTCCCGATGTTGTCCCAGTTCGCGCATATGAAGGAACCGTTCGGGGAATAATGCTTGGGAAATTTCTTCGTCCACATGCTGCTTTTATAGTTCTCAGTAGGACAGACATTGACAGCGCTGGTCGTGCTCCCTCCTAGATAATTCGCAAGTATTCCGAATGTGTCGTCTGGAATTCCTGAACTCTGGTACGGAGGTATCTCCATGTCCCAGTCCTGTCCGTAGAGGTTCGCGGCGAGTCCTATCTGTTTCAGGTTGCTGAGGCATACGATGACTTTCGCCGTTTCCTTGGCCGTGCTAAGGGCAGGAAGAAGCAGGCAGAGCAGGATTGCAATTATGGCAATGACCACGAGTAGCTCGATTAAGGTAAATCGAGCTACTCTCGCCGTCGCTCCCCGCAGACGCAGGGCAGCTTCCGCCTTCGCTAAGAAGCTACGGCGCGACAAGATGGCGGGTTTATCCCACATAGTTCTTCGGCAGAAGACGACGTGGGGCACAGCCACCAGCAGCTCTATCAGAGTGAATTTGTTCCTCATGATTATTTTCTATGATTCGAAGTTACGGAAGGTTGTGGATGTTCGTCCCCATCATGCTCGTATCAGTCTTGCTTTCGGCATGTCCGTCGGCCATTCCGAAGTTGCATATCCTGAACTTGTTATGGTGGAAGTAAGGGGCCCATTCCGTAAGGGGGAAGGTTTTCGGATATACACCTGCCGGCACATTGAAAGGTGAGCTCATGTCGTACCAGTTTGCCGGATCACCGCCCCAGGGGCGGTTGAAAATATATGCACCGTGACCGTTGCTGCATGCCTGGGCATCGGGTGCATTGTCCCCATAAAGGAATATGTCCGACGGACGCAATATCTTTCCTGTCAATGTCCTGTCGTGATCCCCGGAACCGCGCATCAGCCTGCCATTATTGTTGTTCTGGTAGCTCTTCCCTATGCCGTTGCATCCGTATTGGAGAGGATATTTGACCCAGTCAGGTTTCGGGCTGTTTGAAGGACATGAGTATGTTTCAGTCAGGCCATCAGTGTAATTGTCCGCTTTCAGGAATTCTTTTATTGAATTGGGCCACTGCTTGTAGTCGGCGCCGGTCTGCCAGTTGATTGAAGCCGGGATATAGCCGCCCCAGGTCTCGGCATATAGGAGAGTTCCAAGGGTAATCTGTTTCATGTTGTTGATACAGACAATTGTCCTCGCTGTCTCCTTTGCCGCCTGAAGCGCCGGAAGAAGCAGCGCCGCAAGTATTGCGATGATCGCAATTACGACTAGTAGTTCGATCAGTGTGAATGTTTTTTTCACATGTGAAAATAACATCATACTGTAATTACTCATTTTCCCGTCCATACATCACCTCCGCACCATGCTTAATTATACTTGTTTATAACACATCCTGTCAAGATAAAAAACTTTTCCCCTATTCATAGCGGACATCGTCGATGAAGAACGTCGTCGGCCCGCTGCCGGCAATCCATTTGAAACCTGTCTTTACCCTGGAAAGATCCTTGCCTGAAAGGTCAATCGAATATTCCTTCCATTCCTTGGTCAGGCTGACTTTGATCTCCTCGCCGGAGCTGTCGGGGAACTTCACTTCGTTGCTCGCCTTCAATCCTCCAAAACCGAATGTCACGGACTCACCGCCTTCATTTCCGCGCGCCCAGAACACAAGCTTCTTGGCTCCTGTCAAGTCAAACCCTCCTGCCTGCTTGCCCCAGTCGTTTGCCGGATGCTGCCACATGACACCGGCCCAGCCGCCGCCTTTGGTAAAAGATGCTTTCAGGCACTGGCTTCCAGTATGCGGCTGATCTGCGCTGTCCGACATCTGGATATTGGCGTGATCTCCCATGTAGCCGGATGCTATCCATAGGAGCCTTGCACCATCGCCTCCGATGAAAGTGACGGGAACTTTGATCTTCTGCGCCTTCGGAGGAAGGATAGGACCATCGACTTTCAACACTGTGTTCGCAGTTGCGGCTCCTCCTTTGCCGTCACGGGCGATGACATAAAGCCTGTAAAGGCCGCCGCCTGCGGGCATTTTCACTTCGACGGTTCCATCCTTGCCGGAACTCACTATCGCACCTTCATATGTCGGCGGAGCTTCCTGTGCGTCTCCTCCGGTCGCAAAATTCATCGTCTCATCGGCCAGCATCCATTCATACGAAATCGGATCGTTCTCAGGATCGGTGACTTTGACTGAAGCCTTTATTGCACCTTCAGGTTTTACAGTGTCGGCTCCATCCACAACGATCTTCTCAATCTGCGGACAACGGTTGGACACCGGCTTTCCCCAGAGCGCCGACAGACGGTCAACGGCCTCAAGTCGGCTGTTGTCCGGCAACAGCATGCCGAACCAGGTCATTGTCGCCTCCATCTTGTTTCCCCAGGTAAAGGCAACTGAACCAAGGCAGAGCTGGTCATCCTTTGCGAGAGCCTGATAGGCCTTGGCATACCAGTCTCCCTTGAAAGTGCTGGTCCATTCATCGGCCGCGCCAAATTTATTTTTCCCTACCTCCCATATTCCGCACGGACCATATTCAGTTATCATATAAGGCTTAGTTCCGCCCGCCTTGCGATACCGTTCCGGCATGGAACTGACCCCTCCGTATGTGTTGATGCCTACGATGTCAATGCTTGGACAAAGCTTGTGGAGCTGTTCCACTTTCTTTCCGCCGACTTCGGCAATGACAGTCATCGTCGGGTGGTTCGGATCCAGTTCCTTCACTGCCTTGGCTATAAGCTCGATGCCTTTCCATACATCTTCATTGTCGTCCGCCTCCATCTCGTTGCCAATTCCCCAGGCCAGAGTCGCAGGATGATCCTTCCATAGATTGACCTGTTCCTGTGCGCGTTTGACCTGTGTCTGTACTGCTGCCGCATCTTTCCAGTTGAATCCCTGGCGCACCTGCCCAACCCAGATTCCGGGAATTATTGTGATTCCAAGCTTCTGGGCCTCATCCATTGTGTTCTTGATGCCCGGTCCAGAATCCCAGGTGCGGTTTACGTTACCGCCGAAATCGGCAAGCATTTTCTGGGGACCTCCTCCTGCAGCACCCTTGGCGTAGAATGGCTTTCCTTCCCGTTCAAGCTGCCATTTGCCATCCTTCTGGACAAGCTTCACAGGCACCATCTGGGAGAAACAATCGAATGTAATTACAGCTGATATCGCAAATACTGACAATGCTGTGAAATATCTCCTCATCGGCTACCTCCTGGATTTACCTGTTGATTTTCTGATTATGAGCGTTGTCTCCATCTGCGTTGAACTCGGTGAATAATCCCCTCCGTTCCTGATTTTGGCGAATAGGCGATGCACCGCGAACTTGCCCATCTGCATGACCGGCGCGGAGATCGTAGTCAACTGCGGGCTTGTCATAAGGGACCATGCGCTGTTGTCAAATCCTACAATTGAGACGTCCTGCGGGATCGACAGCTTGGAGAGCTCTTTCAGGGCCCTGATTCCACCGGACGCCATTTCATCGTTCATGAAGAATATCGCAGTTGGAACATTTCCGGACCTTATCATTTCAGCGACCGACTCATATCCGCTTATCTCCATGAAATTCCCTCTGACAACCTTTATGGATTTTTCCGGTATCCCGCATTCGGCAGCCGCCTTCATTGCACCGCTCAGACGTTCACTCGACGCCGGCTGATCCGTGGCGCCCATGACTACGGCGATATCCCTGTGTCCCAGCTGGACCAGATGCTCCATCGCCTTGTAGCCGCCGGACGCATTGTCAATCACTATGCAGTCGGTCCCGGAATTCTTCATGCAGAAATCGAGAAGAACCGACGGAACCCCCTTGCTGATCATAGTTCTCAGAGCAGATGTCTCGAATGGTCCGATATAAATCGCGGCATCAAGATTGCTTTTCCTGACATGGTCGAAAAGCTTCGTCTCAGTCTCCTTCCCGGTAAATGGAAGTATCGTCATATTCGATTTGTTCTCGATAAGCCCCTTGTGGATTCCGGCAATCATGTCGGAATGGTAGAATCCTATGTTGTCGGTGACAAGCATTCTTGACACGATCCCGACGTTGAGGGTTCTGCCGTTGGCATGCTCAGCGTTCCTTCTCTCCAGAACACCATCCACCTCATCTACCACGTATGTCCCCTGGGCAGGCTTCGTGTAGATCAGACCTTCGGCGATCAGCCCGGAAACAGCCTTCCTGACAGTGAGCCTGTTGACGGAGTAAGTATCAGCAAGCTCATCCGCTGAAGGTATTCTGTTTCCGGGCTTGTGCTTCCCTGAAAGAATATCTTTCCTGATAATTTCATAAATTTCCTTATACAGGAACTCTCCGGAGTTCTTTCCTCTGCCTCTGGATTTTTTCAATTTCTTTTTCATATAGCTTCCTTTGTTTCGCTAAGGGCTCTGACCATGAAATGTTTTTCCCTATAGCATGTTATACAGAAAACACCTTCTTCATTGATGAACCGTCCTTTTCCCTTCTCCAATTCTTTTCCGCAGAAGTCGCATTCATCCTTTTCAATAATTTTCTCATCAGGAGCTGATTCTTTTGGTTTCATAGATTTATTATGTCCTCTTGCCCCCGTATTCATTCAATTTACAGTTTTATATTTTTACTTCTTCTCTCCGATACTCCGTTTCGCCGCCCTGATTTCTCGGGCAAGAATGCCCGAGTTACTCCATGTCCCCGTCCGTATATGCCATCCTGTCGAGATAGAATGTCTTCGCATTCCCGGCGACTACGAAGCCGAATCCGAAAATAAGGTTTGAAAGATCCTTGCCCGACAGATCTATTGAATATTTCGTCCAGGCGTTCGCAAGCGTGACCTTCCCGAGTTTCGCTTCAGCGGTATTTCCTTTTTTCCCGTCCTTGCCAGGTCCGCCGCCGACCATGAATTCAACTTCCTCGCCTCCCTGCGCGCCCTTGGCCCAGAATACGAATTTCTTTGCGCCTGTCAGGTTGTATCCGCCGTCCTTCTCGCCCCAGTTGTTCTCCGGTTCCTGCCAGAATACACCGGCCCAGCCCTGCCCCTGCGTCTTCTGGGCGCTGTACACGACCTTTATGCAGGTCTTCCCTTCCTTGGGGGCGTCCGCGGAATTCATTTCAACCTTGAAATCACCGAAATCGCCCATGTATCCGGAAGGGATGAAATGGGTATTGTCCTTTTCCCCGTCATTGTTATACACGAAGAACGGGAATTTCACTCCCTGCGCATAGACCATCCCCGCGGCAAGAACCGCAGCCATCATAATCTTCGTCTTTCTCATCTGCATCCTCCATAATTTTTATTTATAATCTTATATTTTAAAATCTTTTCTCTCCATAATCATCCGTCTTTGAGTATAATAGTACTATACTAGTATACTTATGTCAAGACCCAAAGGCAAATTAAATGAATTATTTTTCAGAATTATAACCTTGATATTTGATGATGGCATCATTATATTTCATGTATGTACAAGCAAAGATCCGTATCCGAAAGATTGAGGAAACTGACTGGAAGCTTTCCGGTGGTCGTATTGTCCGGCGCCAGGCAGGTCGGCAAAAGCACCCTGCTGAAAAACCTTTTCCCGGACATGCCGTCGGTCATCTTCGATCCGTCAACGGATGTCGGCAATGCCAGAAGGGAACCTGAATTGTTCCTTGACAACCATCCGCCTCCTGTGATCTTAGATGAAATCCAATACGCCCCTGAACTTGTCTCCGCTATCAAACGGAGAATTGACGGCAACAAGAAGCCTGGACAATATATTCTGACCGGATCCCAGCAGTGGAGCGTGATGAAAAATCTTTCCGAGAGCCTTGCCGGACGTGCCGTATTCCTCGATCTGAATGGTTTTTCCATGCGCGAGATTGCGATTGTGAAAAACGGACCGAACTGGCTCGAAAGATGGCTGTCATCTCCGAAAAATTTCATCGCGGCTCCTCCCAGCCGTATCAAACAGCCGCGCACTCTCTACGAACAGATCTGGAGGGGCTGGCTCCCGGAGGCCGACTCCCTTTCATTGGAACTCATCCCGGACTTCCATAATTCATATCTCCGCACCTATATCGAACGCGATGTCCGGCTTTTCTCCGATGTAAACGACTTGCAGCAGTTCGGAAGGTTCATAAGGCTGGCCGCAGCCCTCACCTCGCAGGAGGTCAACTGCTCCCATCTTGGACGCGATATTGGAGTCACTCCTCAGACCGCCCAGCGCTGGCTTGCAATCCTCTCCTCCACGTTCCAGTGGTTCCAGATACCTTCATTCAGTGGAAACACGACAAAACGGATCAGCGGCAAGGAAAAGGGATATTTAAGCGATACAGGACTGGCATGCATGCTCCAGATGCTTTCATCTCCACAGTCACTTTCAGGACACCCTCTCACAGGTGCCTTGTTCGAGACGGCTGTACTGTCGGAAATCAGGAAATTGTCAGTGACAATGCCAATCCCCCCGTATATTTACCATTGGAGAAGCCATGGTGGCGCCGAAGTTGATCTTATCCTTGAACGCGACGGTATATTTTTCCCCATTGAAGTCAAATTGACAGGAAATCCAAGACGAGATGACGCAAAAGGAATCTTGGCCTTCAGAAAAACTTATCCGAAACTGAAGATCTCCCCTGGTCTTGTCATTTCCCCAACTCATGAGTTCTCCAAAATCACTGAAAATGATTATTCATTGCCATGGGATACATTATAGAAACAAACATAAAGGAATTATAAAATGGACCAATCCGATCTCATGTTTTATCCGATGCCCGTCAAATGCACCATTGGAAAAGGGAAGATCAAAGTCCCATCTACCATCACCGTCAGCGGTGCAGCCCAGAAATCCGTCGAAATGGTTTTCAAAAGGAGGGCCCTCATGTCCTCAGACGGAGGATTCATCCGCTGCTCGCACGATTCATCCGTCAAAGGCGGTTTCGAGGGATACCGTCTGGAGATCAATCCAAAGGGATTCATCACCATCGAGTCGGCTTCAGATACCGGAATCACTCATGCCCTCAGGACAGTCTCCCAGCTGATAAAAAGTTCTCCGAAGGAAATTCCTGTCCTGAAAATTGAGGACTGGCCTGCGTTTCCGGAACGTGGAGTCATGCTCGACATCTCCCGCGACCGCGTCCCCACCATGAGCACCCTCTTCCAGCTTGTCGACAGGATCGCCGAACTCAAGGGGAACCATCTCGAACTCTATATCGAACACTCTTTCGCATACAAGGGACACGAAACCGTCTGGCGCGACGCTTCACCAATGACCGCCGAAGAGATGATCATCCTCGACCGTTATTGCAGCGAACGCGGAGTCTCTCTCTGCGCCAACCAGAACACGCTTGGACATTTCGAAAGATGGCTAAAACATCCCCAGTACGCCCCTCTCGGGGAAATGGACAGAGGTCATTTCGTCAACATGTACTGGTATGTCCAGCCGAACACACTCTGCGCGACTGACATTAAATCGCGCAAACTCGTAAAGGAATTGTTATCACAGCTCATGCCCCTCTGCTCCGGCAATTATGTCAACATCGGCTGCGACGAACCCTGGGATCTCGGAAAAGGCAGATCTAAAGCGGAAGTCGAAAAACGCGGCAAGAACGCAGTATACGGCGAACATGTTGCGGATGTCGCGGAATTTGTCGTCAAGAACGGCAAACGCCCGTCATTCTGGGTTGATCCGGATTTCGGCAACAAACGCAGCGAGATCCCCCCTCTCCCTCCGGAACTCATCGGTAATGTCTGGGGCTATGACGGCAACACCGATTTCAAGAACAGGCTGAAAAGTCTCGGCGAAGCCGGTCTTGACGCCTGGGTCTATCCCGGAGCAGGCGGATGGCAGTCGTTCACCGGCAGGACGGCAAACAGAAGGAAGAATCTCGAGCTGGCCGCTGATGAAGGATCTGCGAATTCCGCAAAGGGATTCGTCATCACGGAATGGGGCGACAACGGACACAACCAGCAATGGCCCATCAGCCTTTTCGGCATGATGGAGGGCGTCGCCGTCGCATGGAGCGGAAAATCATACACCGACTCCGAATCTGAATCCTTACACATCTTCAATGAGCCTTCACTTGGGAAATGGCTCGAGAAGCTTGGCGAGGCCGATGAATGCCTGAAATCAGGGAATTCCAATTCGACATTCGCAGTGTTCATGAAGCCCTTCCTCAATCCTTCCTTCCCTGGAAAACTTGAGGAATGGGAGAAGGTCAAATCCAACCTTGCAGCACTCCTGAAAAATATCCCCGCAGAGAATCCTCTGATCAAGAGGGAATGCAGGTTCGCCGCCGAGATCGCGCTCTGGAACACCGAACGCGCAATACTCAACAAGAAGACCGGGACAGCCACATCCCATGATCTCCTGCACAAGCTCGTGCTGAGACTTCTTGATCTCATGGCGGAACACAAGGCCCTCTGGCTCGAAAGATCACGCCCCGGCGGCCTCGTCGACAGCTGTGCCAGGACATATATACCAAGGATCCAGTTGCCGTACGATTGAGAAAAGAGGAGATTTTCACCACGAAGCTCACGAAGTTTAAGAAGGAATATTTCTGCCTCTTACGTCAGGCATAGCCTGACCGTCGGAGTGCGCAGACAAAGTCTGCGCTAGCGGTGACTTTGTCACCGCACTCCCGGGAATGCTATCGCATTCGTAAGAAGAACGTGCATAAAAAACAAGAAAATGCCGGATAGTATTACGAAGGTTGGAGAAGTTCGTCTTTGATTCGTTTGTAGTAGCGCATGTTTGCGCGTTCTTGACTTAAAGGAACGCCAGACTCCGTGCTGGCGTATTTAGAGCCGGTACAGGGCCCGGCGATCCATAAGAAGCAATAACGCGCAAACATGCGCTACTACAAACATAAATCTTGACTTTACGACTACGAAGGTTCTATTTTAGAAGTGCTTTGGGGGTGAGTCTCCTTCCCCTGTTTTCCCGGCAAAAGTGGAATTGTGTGTAATAATAAGTTGGACCCCAATGAAATCTCGGACACCATATGTAATCGCAGTGGCAGGCATGGCACTGGCACTTTGGGTTGCTATTGTGGTCGTGGAGGTTGTCAAAGGTGGCAGATGGGCATGGTCCCTCCAGTATATTCTGCTGAGCACTCCAATGGCGGTTCTCGTGACATTTCTTCTCTGCCTCTTCAGGGTTGCACGCAAGAAGCCATTGTCGTATGGCACATTGCTTGCCGGACCTTTTAGCTCCGCTCTCCTGGTTATGCTGTGCGATCTATTTTACTATGATGGGGGGGATATATTCACACTCGGCTACTGGCATAATCTCAAAGGTGGATTGCTTGGAGTGTTGTTCGAGCTGGCACTTGTAGGTGGTGTCTGCGTTCTACCTGCAATAGCAATTGTGGTCTATTACCGAAGCAAGACAGATGAGGCACCTATGGACGAACAACACCGAACGGTAATTCCAGAATCGCTCGTGCAGACGTGGCGATGGGCCATCGAACTGTTCTGCTCCAGTCTTGTCCTTTTGTACTGGATTTTGAGATATGGCGCACCTGCAATGGAGGATCAGGTGATGTTAATCAACTTTGGTTCATCCTTCATGATTCTTTTGCTCGTAACTTCGGTGCCTTCTTTGAGACATCACTGGAGACATGGTCTCTTTGGACTCGTCGTGTTTTTTGCATGGTTCGTTTCTCTGTTCTGTTTTCCTCCGCTGAGATGATGATGCAATTGCCCAACAGATCACTGGAACGCACACGGACTACGGCCGCATCACTCAGTTCTAGCAGGACTTAAATGAAAATATTTATCATAATAATAGTGATTCTCGCGGTCGGCATTGGGGCCTTTGTCGTCTTGAACCGGTTGCGTGCCAAAGTAAAACCTGCTACTGACCGCGACAAGGCGGTTGAGGCATGTCTTGGGTTGAGGAATCAGATTCTTACAATGGATCCGACGCAGGCGGGGATTCAGGATTTTGTCGGAACAAACCAGGTGTGGGGCGTTGTCATGGAAACCGGATTCCCGGAAGCCACTGTCACACTGGTTGCTCTTGCGGACGGCGCTGCGAGCCTCTATTTCAGCAGCGGCGGTGGCATAATCGGCGGTGGCGGGCATGAGACCGTCCGCAAGGCGTCAGTGCAAATGTCCCAGCTTGCAGACAAGTTCGTTTCATCATGTTCGCCTGCGACTGAGTTCCCATTTCCAAAGCAGGGAGAAACAGTCTTTTACATTCTAACAAAAAAAGGGAAAGTGACGGCCAAGGCCAAGGAAAATGAACTTGGGGAAAAGAAACATCAGTTGTCTCCTCTGTTCTATGCCGGACAAGATGTGATCACGCAGCTTCGGCTCGTCACTGAAAAGATCAAATGAAAACTGGAATGGATGTTTAGGGAGCGTTAATTTTTATAACAATGTGGTACAGGCGTCTCGCCTGTAATTAGAGCCTGCTCGAAAAGGGGGTAACGCAGACATTCCTGTCTGCGATTGAAAATGTAATTTGAATTCACAGACAAGAATGTCTATGCTACTTTTAAATCAAATTACATTTTGAGATTACCTTTTCTAGCAAGGTCTAATCTGGTGTATGGCGATCACGCCATATTGCTTTCCGACCTTCTCGTCCTTCCAGGCAGAAATCGGCAGATAATAGTTCGGAACCTTCGGCCCGTTCACTGTGACAGGAAGAATGCCTGTTCTGCATGCTCTCGGGGGATTCGACCATGGCGAAATGCCAGTAGTTGTTTTCGGATTGTTCTATGACTATGCCTGCGATCTTCCAGTCGGCCTTCAGGGAGGACTCGACAGTGACCGTTGCTTCGACGGCGACCTTTTTACCTATTGGAGCCGCGCTTGGAAAGGCAAAGCTTTTTGCCGAATCAGTGTTGATGAATGATCCGTTCTGCACTTCCCAGCTGACGCTTGCAGTATCCCAGGCTGGCGACGCGTCGTCGCCCGCCTTGTAGCTTGAGAAATCATCCTTGACTTCCCAGGCTGCGGAAAGGTTCAAGGATAAAAGAAGAAAAGATAAACCAGTTAGAATTGTTCTCATGCTTCTCCTATAAATTTTGTTTTATGTCAGGCTCTTTGCCTGACCTTGGAGTGCGGCACCCCTGTGCCGCTTTTCTTTACAGCGGAGCTGTTTTATATCCCGCTTCCAGCGGAATACAAAGCGGCACAGGGGTGCCGCAGTCCAAGGATTCGCTCTGCTCATCAAAAATCATTCAAATCAGGAACAATCAATCATCTCTTCGGTTCTTCGTAATATATCATCTTGCAAGCAGTTGCAATATCAAAGCGTCTTACAGAAATGCATTTGCCAATCAAAATCTTTCATCTTGCATTATACTGTAAACGCTGTATAATAGGTCATACAAAGTTTACAGTCAATCCAATAGGAGCCACTATGCTTGCCGTACGTTTGCCGGAATACGAGAACAGGCTGAAGATGCTTGCCATAAAGACGGGCAGGACAAGGGCCTTCTATGTCAAGGAGCTTTTCAAGAAGCATTTTTCTGAAATCGAGGACAACTACCTCAAGGTTGATTCCATTGATGACATCAAGAACCAGGAAACTATCAGGGCAATCAAAAAGATTGAAAGAAACAAGGGAATTAAAAAATATAAAGGGATTGTAAATGAAAAGTAAAGTCGCACGGATTTGCCTGACAGCTATTATCATGGTTTCTCTTGCGAATTTCGCAGGCGCCCAGGAACTCAAGGACATCACGCTTCCAGCTCCGAAGATGGAAGGGGGCAAGCCACTCATGCAAGCACTGAAGGAACGTCAGACGTCTCGTGCATACGACACGAAGAAGCTTCCGCTCCAGACACTTTCAGATCTCCTCTGGGCGGCTTTCGGAATCAACCGTGCGGATTCAGGCAAGAGGACTGCTCCTTCGACAAGGAACTGGCAGGAAATTGAAATCTTCGTTGTCATGGAGGAAGGAACATACCTCTATGACGCCAAGGCGAACAGCCTGAAGGCGGTCGCAAGCGGAGATCTCCGGAAAATGACCGGTACCCAGGAGTTTATAGTTCCGGCACCACTTAATCTGGTTTTCGTCGCGGACACATCTAAGATGAAGGGGGCATCCCAGGATGATCAGTCACTGTATGCCGGTGCCGATGTCGGCTTCATCAGCCAGAACGTCTACCTGTTCTGTGCTTCAGAAGGGCTTGCAACGGTTGTGAGGGGGATGATAGGCGACAAGAAGGCGCTTGGTGAAGCGTTGAAGATTACGGCGGAGAAGAAGATCATCCTGGCTCAGACAATAGGATATCCGGCGGTGGGAAAATAATATAGGAGCGCCGGCATCTTGCCGGCTTAATTTCAATTAATAATAATACCTGCCGGCAAGATGCCGGCGCTCCATTAAATCATGAAATACATTGCATTGATAATTTTCATCTTTGGTCTCCTTATTGGATCCGGCTGCACTTCGGTAAAAAAGGTGCCGATGCTGACAATGGAGGAGGACCAGCAGCTGCTGGAGCTGGCAAAAAGCAGGAATGACAAGAACAACAAGGACAGGATAGTCATCGGGGTCTCATATGTCAAAGACGAGGAGATGGAGAAACATGCCGAAGACGTGATGACGTACTTTCTAATGACCGACTATGTAAAGGAAATCAACTACTCGCATCTTCTGAAGGACGATCCGGATTTCCTGCTGTATAAAATCGAACCTTGTCATGAGACTTCCATAACAAAGATGGTTACAATCCCCTTCTATATTCTTTCCATAGGAGTGATCCCGATGTATACCCCTCTGGAATGGGGATACAATTTCAATTTGAAACCTGCGGGAAATTCCAGGGATTATCCGGTGGTTTTAAGTTACAATTCACATGGTCTTGCCGGCTGGCTCTGTCTTTTGATAAACTGGCTGCCCGGCTGGGGACACAATAGTATCACCGGAGACTACCAGCCTTTAGAAGTAGATATCAGGCTGATCCTTGAGCTGGAAGGCAAAAAACAAGATATATTTAAATTGCGTTCAAAGTAGGTAAAACCCCTAAGAAATTGTATATTACTCCGTATTAGGTAATAATGGATAGTTGGATGGTTGGATGAATGGATGGTTGCGATAAGGAGTGTCCCAGATTCCAGATAACAGGACATCCGAGTATAAAAATATGAATTTATTTTTTCTCAAATACTTGGTCACTCGGTCATTTTTCATAAAATTTTACATTCACCCATCCATCCAATCATCCAGCCTGCCTCGCCATAGCTTCTTAGCGAAGGCGGGTCATCCGTTCACCTAAAAATAAGGTGTTACACATATGCCAACATTAAATGTCCAGAAAGGCTACGACAAACGGTCGGAAATAAAGCTCAACAAGGGTGAATTCATCATCGGACGCGACCCGGTCTGCGATCTTGTGTTTGATTCCGGGGACGTCTCAAGGAAGCACACCAGGATAACAAACGACGGCAGCTGCGTCCTGATCGAGGATCTCGGCAGCTCCAACGGGACTTTCGTGAATTCCTCTCCTATCGAGGGCCAGTACGAACTGAAGCATCTCGACGTAGTCCAGATCGGCGGAAACGTCTTTGTCTTCAATAATACGGACGCGGCAGTCGACACCGAAACCATGTCCATCAAGCGCCAGAGCGGAATGCGGACCTCCGAATATTATACTCCGGATTTCATGACCCTGATGACAAAACGCATCGAGTCGAACATCAAAAGGGTATTCAAAGGCAAGGACGAGGTCATCAGGAACGTGATAATCTGCCTGTTCGCGGACGGACATCTCCTGATCGAGGACATCCCCGGCGTCGGCAAGAGCATCCTCGCCCAGGCGCTCGCAAAATCCATCCAGGGCACCTACAAGAGGATCCAGTTCACGCCCGACATGATGCCTTCCGACATAACAGGAATAAACATCTACGACGACCAGAAGAAGGACTTCAGCTTCATACCCGGCCCGGTCTTCGGCAACATCATCCTCGCCGACGAGATCAACAGGACGACGCCGAGGACGCAGTCGAGCCTGTTGGAATGCATGTCTGATTCCGTGGTGACGATCGACGGTAGGCCGCATGTCCTTCCAAAACCGTTTTTTGTGATCGCCACGCAGAATCCGTCGGACTACCACGGTACCTACCCCCTGCCCGAACCCCAGCTCGACCGTTTCCTGATGAGGATATCGATCGGTTATCCGGAAAAAGACGCTGAGAAGGAAATCCTGACATCCCAGATGAAACAGCATCCCCTGAATGAGATCTCATATGTCGTAAAAGCGACAGAAATCCTCCAATGCCATTCTCTTGTCAGGCAGGTGCACGTTTCAGAACCGGTGAAGGAATACATCCTGAACATCGCTGAAGCCACGAGGAAACATCCTTCCCTGTCGAACGGATGCAGTCCCAGGGCTTCCCTTGCACTCATGCGGGCCGGACAGAGCCTCGCGGCATACCACGGAAGACAGTATGTGATGCCGAGGGACGTATGGGAGCTTGTTCCGACAGTGCTTGGTCACAGGATCTCGATGAAACTGAGATCCCAGGGCGAATTCAAGAATACATTCGACGTACTCAAGGATATTCTGGAAAAGATACCCGTCAAGGAAGAAGAACAGAAACTGTAGAAGATACTGAACCGCAGAATAACGAACTCCGAATATTGAATTACGAAGTTAATTCCTTCGGAGTTGGATATTCGACATTCGATATTCATCAGTTCTATAGAAAGAGGTTTCCATGCTTCCATTTTGGCCGACAAAAAGAGGATGGGCGATGTTCTTCCTGTGCATGTCCTCTCTCGGGGTGTCCCTTGCCAACATCAATCTTGCGGCGGGCATTACAGCCGCATGTTTCTTCGCCTTTCTTGCCGCAAGTTTTGTGATGTCCCTTCTTTCAATCAGGAAAATCGACATCTGGCGCAGTCCGGGCTCGGACTGCTGCGCCGGCGACAGGATCATCCTCCCTATAACCGTCAGGAACAGGGGCAAATTCACCAGACAGGCGTTTGTTGTAAGGGAAAAGCTCCTTTTCGCCGACAATCCGCTTGGCAGCGTGGCCGTCGAACCGCTTAAGCCGGGAGAGACCCGGCTCATCAACCGGGAATTCAACGCCGTCAGAAGAGGAACTTACAAGCTTGAAAGCCTTTATCTCATCGGGGGTGATCCCGCCGGACTTTTCAGGAGGGTGAAATCCTTCAAGATCCATGAGGAGATAACTGTCTTCCCTGAAATATTCCCCGTGTCATATATGCCGATATTCAAGAAGAACAAGATACAGGCGTCGACTTCCGGAAAGCCGATAGGAGTCTCCGGACTCGGCGAGGATTTCTTCGGAGTCAGGGAATACAGGAGTTCCGACAGCATGAGGTTCATACACTGGAAAGCCACGGCAAAACAGAAAAAACTCATGGTCCGCGAGTTCGAGTCGCATTCCTCGGTGACCCTCTGCATACTTCTCGACAGCGAAAAGAAAAGGACAGGGCTCAATCCGTTGACCAACAACTTCGAATATCTCGTCAAGACCGCTGCGACCATCAGCAACTACACCTGTGGAATGTATTGCCGGATTATGTTCATCTCCCCGGACGGCAGAAGCGGGGAGACGGTCATCCTTTCCGGCACAGGAGCCGGATTGAAAAGGGAGATACTGGATCTGCTGTCAATGATCAGCACATCGTCCACCAGCCTGGACCAGCTCATGGAGACCGCTGAATCCGCAGTCCCCGCAAACTCCATCCTGTATTGCCTCACTCTTTCTGAAAATCCAAATCTGTCGGATCATTTCGACTTCCTCATGCAAAGAGGCGTCGACATCAGGTGGATATGCGCACCCATGGAAAATTTCATTGAATCCATGTCCATCTCCGAAGGCAGAAAGGAATCATTTTCCAGGTATAAGACGGTCCCTCCGGGACTTCTTGATCTCAATACGAACATTTCAAAGGTTCTGACCTATGGCTGAAATATCGGAAAAATACAGGACTTTCAAGCTGTCGAGGACGGCAGTCCACCTGCTCAGTTCCGTTTTCTTCGCCTTTGCCTCTGCTTCTTCAATCTGGCAGTACGGAGATCCTCTCCTCGCCCATCTGATTATTTTTTCATCTCTTGTCGTCGGATCCTCGGTTTTCATAGGCAAAAAGGCTTTCAGCCTGACGGCAAGGAAAATAATCCAGATCATCATCCTGGCGCTGGCGCTGGTCTGGCTGATCTACCGGGCTTCAAACCATGTGACTATCGAAAAATACCTCATTGAGTTCCTCTGCATAATCGGGCTCAGCTTTGGAATAACTCTGAACATGAAAGACTGCTGGATCCAGTGTTTCATAGGAGTCATACTTCTGATCTGCGGTTCCGTCTTCCCGAGAAACGTCTTCATATACATCCTGCCCGTTGCACTCATGACAGGGCTGGTTCTGTCCTATGCGTCAAGGCTCATTTCCCTGGCCGGGGACAATTCCATAAAGTTCTCCTTGCTTCCCCTGGCCCGCAACTGGAATTATTTCCTGATCCATGCCTTCCTCGTCATATTGTTCTGGATTTATTTCTGCACTTTCTTCCCCGCGCCCGCGAAGACCGGGGCAGGTTTCATTACAACCTCGTCAATGAACGAAAATGTGAATTATCTCCCTCCTGAATATTCCAAATGGTTCAATTCCGAAATCAGGACAATGTCCAGCAGCGGGGAATCCATGGAGGGTACAACTAAAAAAGCAACTGCAGCGGGAAATTCCAGAAACCAGACCGCCGACAACGCACAATCGGAAGAAAGTGTTGAAGGCGACGGCAATGGTGGCGGACCTCCCGGAAACGATCTTGTCTTCCGCGTTAAATCACCAGTCAAGCTTTATTGGCTTGGTTCCTTATACGACGTCTATGACGGACATAAATGGAACGCAAGCCCCGAAATGAAGTCCCAGAAGATCAGGCCGTCCTTCCTGGAATATGCCGGCTCATCCGTCCTGCAGAGCTTCAACGTCACGAAAATGTATTCCCCTGTCCTCTACGGAGCCTACATGCCAAGGTTTTTCGAGTTCCCCTTCAAATCGGAGTATTCGACCGAGACCACCTTCTATAACTGCAAGCTTCTCAATCCTGAAACTGTAAAGACGCCTTTTTCCTATTCCGTAATCTCCATCAATTTCAACTCTGAAACCGCGGACGAAGGATACAAGCCCGAGCATCTGTGGTATGAGAAGCTCAAGAAGCAGCATTATCTGGCGGTTCCCAAGGACATAATAAGCAAAAGGCTCCAGAATCTTGTCACCGGCATAATTGCAAAAGGCGAGACAAAATATGACAAGGCAATTCTTCTCAGGGATTATCTGAGAAACAGTTTCAAATACAAAATGGACGCTCTGAAGGTGCCTGAAGACAGGGAGATAGCTGACTATTTCATCTTTGAAATGAAGGAGGGGAACTGCCAGCATTTCGCCACTTCTCTTGCGGTTCTCGCACGTCTGGCAGGCATCCCTTCCCGTCTCGCGCTCGGTTTCTCGCCCGGAAACTATAACACCCTCAATGGAACCTTCGAAGTATATGAATACCATGCACACGCATGGACACAGCTCTTCATCGAGGACAAGGGATGGCTGACCTTCGACGGAACTCCTCCCGGCAAGATAATCTCGAGGACCACCCCGCTGCTGATAGGATCCTTCAAGGATCCGTTCGGGGACGAGTGGAAGCTGAAACCACCCGAACTGACAGAACATACGAAGTCTGTCCTATCAAACAAGGCAGACAAGTCCAATTTTCAATCGACCAGGAATTACAATGACATACCTAAGCCTAACATACTGCAGAGGATCGCCGCGAACATCCCCGTCACAGAAGACGAGTTGAAGAGCACCATGAGGAAGTTTTCCGGGGAAAATCCGTTTGAAAGGGAAAGCGCAGGGAAAGGGTGGTTCCAAAAGCTTAAAAACATAATCAACGACCTGAAACACAACGCTTCTGTAATGACAAATCTCTTCATGAAAGGTTTGAAGAACTTGTTCAACTGGATTTTCAGCTTCCAGGGTTTGGCTGCGATGCTGGCTGCCCTGAGCCTTTATGCATTCTACTTTTCCATGGTTAAAATAAGATATCTCCTCAGGCGCAGGAGAAGGATAAGGAAATGCCTGGGCATAATAGAACGGTTCCATACATTCTCGGACAAGCACCCTTCTGAGAATATTAACATCTGCTACAGGATCACCAGGGAACTTCTGGATGTCTCAGGACTGAAGAGGGAGCACAACATGGAGCTCTTCAACTACGGTGCATCGCTTGAAAAACTCGACTACAACCTTAGCAAGGACGTCTGCGTCATCTTCCTGATATATTCAAAGATAAGCTACGGGACGTCCGAACCGGACAGGGATGATGTCGACAGTTCGTTCCAGAGGCTGATCAGGATCCGCAACAATCTGAAGAACAATCTTGGTATGATCTAGGCAAAATTCCAAACAAATTCTTAAAAACCTGGATTTTCCCCTTTTTGAAATTTGTTTGTAGTCAAGCCATTATTGGCTGTGGCTTTAAAGCAAGGGAACACGCAAGAATGCGTTAACTACAAGCAAGACACGAAAATCAAATCCGTTTGCCTTATAGGTTCTCATCCAGGACTTCTCTTACAATCTTCACCCATTTCTTGAGCCGGGTAGGATCGCCTTCCACAGTCTCCACATCCTTGAGATGTATGCAGAAATGATGTCCTTTCAAGACTTTGACACCTTCTGTAAGTATTCTTCTGGTCTTCGCCTCGTCCCAGGCGCCGCAAACCATGTCGGTGGGGTTCGGCCTCCAGGACATCACATAGTCGTCTCCTATCTGCTCCACGCATTTTGTGACATTCGCAGTCGGGGTCACGGCTATTGTCCGAAGGTTTGGGATCTTCCTAAGCATGTCAATCTTTTCAGTGAGGTTCTCACAGCATCCATAGGAGCTCATGGCATAGTTCTTAAGAATTGGCAGCTGGTACTGGAGAAGGAACTCATCGTGCATCGCGGGAGATATAAGCGTGTATTCCTGTGCGGCCGTGAAATACATCAGCTCTTTCCTTTTGACACTTCCGGAGTTAGGCACCGGTTGCTTGAGTTCGTCGCAATATGTCGGTTCCTGGCTGCCATGGCTGGTCAGGCTAAAATGTCCGGCTTTTTCTGCAGCCGCCTGGTTCTCGAGGATACCATCCCTCATGAAAGAAAGAAGATTGTGCAGCTCTTCAGGAGATTCATACATGTAGATCATCATCTGTTCGAGACCGAGAAGCTTGGCAAGACAAGTCGAAATGTCACCGAGAAATCCCATCGCCGCCGGCGTCCTGCTCACGTCGATCGGCATAATGTCACCGAGTGCGCCCTGGAGTCTGCTGAGATTTTCAGCGGTCTTTTTTTCATCGACATTGTGTACCGGCTTCTTTAGCATTTTCACATCATCCCAGGTCTTGATCGGAGGATCGTATTTCCAGGCCCCTCCCTTGTCCTCAGTATGCGTCTGCCCCATATGAACGTTCCATAGATCGTCCCATCCTCCTGCAATATCGGCCCTCATCGAGATCCACGGCTGGTAGATCGTGTCATCACCGGACTCATTATGAAAAATGGACATCTTGAAGTTCCTCTCCCAGTTGCGGTAGAAGGGATCTTCACACTGCATCTTGTCATCGCCGAAGACATCCCTGCACCATACGTTCCACATCCCGAATGTGAAATGGACGGCAGGCTTTCTGCTCTTGAGGCTGTTGAGAGACGACCAGAGCTTTATTTTCTCCTTCTGCTCCGGAAGATTAGCTATTTCTGCATATCGTTTTGCGAGATCACGGACTATGGCAATATCTTTCTTGTTGTTCATCAATATCCCCTGTTTAGATTATTTGCTATAATTGTAAAATTGCTTCTTATGAACTGATTTATTATGTTGGAGTCCAAGCTTTAGCTTGCGTATTTTCCTGAATATTAAGACAAACTAAAGTTTGTACTCCAACAAGATGTCTTCTCGCAATAACAGGTTTATGTGTTTTTGAAAACCACTTTTTTCTCCGCGCTCTCCTTGTATCCTATGCGGATCGATTTTGCCCTGACAGTCACTCTCCCTTTTCCAGGAAGACGCAGTGGACCAGTGTAGAGATTCCAGCTGGGAAAATTTCCTTCATCAAATGTATACCCTATGGACGCTCCCTGCGTTGCACAATAGATCTGGAGGAGAACAGGCGCTTTGAACTTATTTTCTATTCCGGCCGGCTCTATCCCCGGAGACTCCTCGCATATCGGAATAAATCCCGGGGCGGCTGTTATAGGCTGGATTCCGTTGGGATACCAGGTCCTTACCATCACCGTCTCATCAATATCTCCCATGTCGCTGACTTCATCCATCCAGGAATCAAGGGCTTTCCTGAGCCGTTCGATTTCCTTTTTGTATTTTGGATTTCCGGCAAGGTTGTTAATCTCCCACGGATCTTTGTCGGTATCATAAATCTCTTCGACAGGGCGCTTATCCTGGAACAAGAGTTTCTGCGGACCTTCCAGCTTCCCTTCCGCATGTAGACGCCACATCTCCTGCATGATCGGATGCCTGTTGAGATACGGCACCCACAAATTGTATGGAAGTTCGGGATGATAGTTGCGTATGTATTTGAAACGTCTGTCCCGGACTGCACGGACCATGTCATATGATTCATCATAGCGGTCCCGGGATGCGTAAACAAATTTGCGCGGAGCTTTCTTCTGATTCCCGAGGAACGCCTGCCCCTGCATGTGCGCCGGGACATCAATGCCTGCAAGGGAAAGAACTGTCGGTCCAAGGTCGATCGTGCTGACAAGCTGTTCGCTGACCGTTCCCTTTTTGATCTTTCCAGTCCATCTGATGATCATGGGAACATGTATCCCTGAATCATACGGCCATCTCTTGCCACGCGGCATCGGACCATGATCGCTCCAGTGGAAGACTATCGTATTGTCCGCAAGCCCGTCTTCTTCAAGCTGCTTTAAAAGTCCACCAAAATATGCATCGCTGAGCTCTATGTTCGTATACATCCTCGCCATCGCCAGACGCACTTCCTGGGTATCGGGGAAATACGGTGGCAGCTTTATCTTTGCCGGATCAAATTTATGTTCCGGACAGTTCTTCTTCCACATTCCACTCTCATGGGTGCGGCAGGGATTGAACACGGCAAAAAATGGCTGGTTCCTGTTTTTACGGTTCCTCCAGTGCGCATTCGGACCAAGTTCGTCCCAGGCAGTGAACGGAGATTCGAACTGGTAGTCGGTCTTTTCGTTGTTTGTGCAGTAATAACCTTCGGCACGGAGATACTCGCTGAAGCATTTTACATAGTGCGGAGGCACAGCCGAATATGGGGTCGGAACTTCAGGAGCCACTGGATTCGTGTGCGCAGTCCGCATATGATGGGCGCCGATGGATGTCGGATACATTCCTGTGATCACTGCGGATCTCGCAGGAGCACAGACACCCGCCGTTGAAAACGCCTTTGTCCAAAGACAACCTTCAGATGCAAATTTGTCAAGGTTGGGCGTCCTGGCTACCTTGTCACCATAGCATCCGTAGAAAGGATTCGTATCCTCGAAAGATATCCAGAGGATGTTGGGTCTTTTCATGATTCCACCACTCCTTTGCACTGGGGATAACTGGAACACCCCCAGAACTGACTCCCTGCACTTTTGCCATTCCTAGCCGTGCGGATCACCATTAGTTTTCCGCATTGCGGACATGAGGGGATCCGATTAGACGGATCCGACAGATCAGCCGGATCCGACTGATATTTTCTTTTTCTTTCCCTCTCTTCCAGTCGCGCGGAGGCAAGCTGTTCACTGTAGCCGCCTTCTTCAATGAATTGTCCCTCTACGGAAGCAATCTGATGATCGAGCAGGAGTTCTTCAAGACTGGATCGGGCGACATTCAGCAACCGCAATTCCGTCTGCGACGAGGTGGCAGATGCACGGCTTCCTTCGGCAATGTTCTGCCGGCCTGACCTGGCCGCCTGGACCATCTGGTCGGCCATGCGCCCTCGGGGGTCGAGGAACTTCTCGCAGAACCAGTACGTACCGTCATATATGATAGTGGCCGTCTGGAAGCTGGCAGTCCTGCGGTATCCACCACTGGGACGGAGTTTCTTTCTCATAAGGCCTCCTCTGATCTGTCCGGTCTGGCTGATCAGGCCGATCTGTCCGATTTAATTATTGTATCCAGCACCGCCTTCACCGGCCGGCCGATGATCAGCTTCTTTCCGTCGGAGAAGCCTTCCTCGCGGTCCTTGAGCGTTTCAACCATCTCATTGCGCCATTTCCTCAGGCTGGCTGCGGATTTCGCAGAACTTGAAAGATCGTTCAGCTCCTTCGGATCCTTGTCGAGATCAAAAAGCTGCTCATGCCCATTGCCGCTGTACCAGACATATTTTTCACGGCCATCGGTCAGGTAATGGGCGGAACCCTGGTAAGGAACCAGATGTTCACCGTGGATGTAGGGGTGTACTTCCTTGTCCTTTCCACAGGCGTTCGCAAGGAAACTCCTCCCTTCGACAGACCTAGGCACTTCAAGTCCGGCGCACTGGAGCAGAGTAGGCATGATGTCCATAAGTTCGACAACTCTGCCGCTTACATTGTTCCTTTTTATAAAGCTTCCGTCCGGCCCCCTGAGGATCAGCGGAACTCTTGCAGAACCTTCATAGGGGAAGCTCTTCCTGTAAAGATCATGGTCACCCATCAGATCTCCATGGTCGGAGACGAAACAGACATAGCTGTTCTTCCACTGGTCGAACATCTGGAGAGTCTCGAAGAACCTGTTCAGCTGATGATCGATGTGCGTCATCTGCCCGTAATATCCGGCGCGCGCATCATGCAGGACGTCAGGATTGACCTTTCCATACCAAAGCGCGGGATGATGAGGCTGTGCGCATTTCGCAAACATCTCGCTCCATTTCCCGACCGGAGGAGGAGACATCTTCATATTCCTATACAACTCATAAGCCCAGATCGGCGGATCAATCGGCGGATGCGGACGGTGGTATGACATGAACAGGAAAAACGGTTTCGTAGGATCCCTTTTCTTCAAAATTTCTATCGACTGTGAGGTTACAAAATTAGTAGGATGGGTGTGTTCCGGCTTATCCCAAGGACGCACGGTATACGAGTTGCAGTTCAGACCATGCTCGAAATCATTCGCATCGCGCCCAAGCTGCTGCCTGAGCCAAGGATGATAGTCGTCAACCATGTCGTAGTCCGCAGGATGGTGGTCATGGGCGCAATGCAGAAATCCGTCGTGCAGGATCACATTTTCAAATCCAACACGGTTGCGCTCAGGATACACATGCATCTTCCCGATCGCCTGTGTCTGGTATCCCTGGCGGGTGAATTCAGAAGCGATCGTGACAGGATAATTCCATGGCACGCCGTCCCTGTAGCCGATGCGTCCATGTGTCTCCTGCCTGAGCCCGGTCAGAAGCGATGCTCTGGCAGCTATGCATGAAGGGCATGCCGTATACGCATGGGAAAATCTCGTCCCTTCCTGTGCAAGCTTGTCAAGATAAGGTGTTCTCACTACCGGATGACCGTCAATTCCAAGGCAATCCCCTCTCCACTGGTCAACGCATATCAGAATCACATTCGGTTTTTTTTCAGCCATATGAATCATTCCTTATTTTTGAATTCCACGTCTTTTGTAAATTTTCCGATCCTGTCGTTTTCGAAAGGGCTGTTGAAGTTTGCCAGAACATTTTCAGTTTTCATTATCCACATAACCTATATCGCAAATGATTGTTTTTGCAATATCCCGCCGATAAGAAAATCTCAGCTGCCGCCTTTTAAAGAAGGAGTTTCGGCACTAGATTGCTTGTTTAAATAAATGGAGGGGTAAAAATGATGAAGCGTATGATGGTCGGAGTCCTGGGCGCGATTGTATTATGCATGGGGATGGTCTGCACAGTGAAAGCTGCCGAAGAAGGAGGAAAGGCAACTCTTGACAATCTTCAGGCCGCATTCAACGGGGAATCTAATGCAAAGGCGCGCTACGAGGCGTTTGCCGCAAAGGCTGACGAGGAAGGCTATAAATCAGTGGCATCTCTTTTCCGCGCAGCTGCAAAATCTGAAGGCATTCACGCCATAAAACACGGTGTAATGATAAAGAAGCTGAAAGCTGAACCCAAAGCCACTATCGAAAAGCCGGATATCAAGTCCACCAAGGAGAATCTTGAAGCTTCAATAAAAGGGGAAACCGCCGAAAAGGATTCAATGTATCCTGCCTTCATCAAACAGGCTGAAGCGGATAAGAACTCAGGTGCCGCCCTTACTTTCAAAGGTGCAATGGCCGCAGAAGTCGAACATGCCAAGCTTTATTCACAGGCCCTCAAGGAACTGGATTCCTGGAAGGCTGCAGGCAAGGAATTCCTTGTATGCCAGATCTGCGGATTCACGACCATGGACATGGGAATGAAACAGTGCCCTGTATGCGCCGCTCCGCGCGCCAAGTTCGATGCCGTAAAATAAAATCCCGGCAGGGGGGTGCAATGAAAAAATTCGGCTGGCTGGTTCTGCTCGCTTCACAATTCGCCGTAGTAACCGGATTCTGGGCCTATGACCACGTGAACCACCCGATGGGCAATCTGCTCACTGGTGAACCGGTTGGACAATATCTTGCCTATGGACGTCTTGCCGGACTGCTTGCAGTCCTGCTGATTCTTTTCCAGCTGATGCTGATCGGACGTGTCAAATGGCTGGAACAGACCTTCGGGCTGGACCGCATGGCCAATCTCCATCATTTCATAGGATTTGGGATCGTAGTTTTTCTTGTCGCACATCCGCTGCTCGTGACCATGGGCCATTCCATGCAGGCCGGAACAGGTTTCCTGGATCAGTACATCGACTTCTGCAGGAACTGGGAGGATGTGCTTGCCGCAGTGATTGGAATTGCAATCATGGCGGTTGCCATTTTCTTCTCAATCCTGGTCCTGAAGAAATGGGTGAAATATGAAGTCTGGTATTATTCCCATCTGCCTTTCTATGTTGCTATCTTATTGGCGTTCGGACACCAGTTCGAAGTTGGCAGCGATTTCACAGGAAACAGATATTTCGCAGGATATTGGTATGCCATCTATGCCTTCACTTTCGCAAACCTGATCCACTACAGGTTCCTCAGACCGGTGATTTTCTATCTCAGGCACCGGTTCAAAATTGAAAAGATCGTCCAGGAATCCGGAGATGTGACATCAGTATATATTGAAGGCAGAAACATGGAATTCTTCCCTGTCGAGGCCGGACAGTTCATGATCGTCCGTTTCTGGACAAAAGGATTCCGCTGGGAGGCTCATCCCTTCTCAATGTCATTCTGCCCGGACGGCAAGAGAATAAGGCTTTCAATAAAGGCCCTGGGCGATTTCACCAGACGTATCCCCCGGCTCAAGCCTGGAACTCCGGTGTTCATCGACGGACCTCATGGCGTTTTCATATCCAGCAGATGCAAAACGTCGAAAGTCCTTCTTGTTGCAGGCGGAATCGGTATTACTCCGATCCGGGCGCTTTCAGAGGAGATGTCGGCTAAAAAACTGGATGTGATCCTCATTTACGCCAACCGCAACCGTGCAGCCATCGTCTTTGAAAAGGAGCTGGATGATCTCGTCAAAGCTTCAGAAGGTCGTCTCAAAGTCATCCACATATTGAGCGAAGATCCTGAATGGAATGGCGAAAAGGGCCGCCTAGACATGGGGAAGATCCAGCGTCTTGTCCCTGACTTCCTGGAAAGGGACATCTATCTCTGCGGTCCTCCGCTCATGATGAAGATCATGCTGAAGACTTTTGCCGGGATCAAGGTTCCAAAATCTAGCATCCATTTCGAGAAGTTTGCACTTTAGTACCGCTATAGGATAATTTGAAAATTACCGTATCCCAAAGTATCTTGGAAAAAATTGAAAAGAGGGAGAATATGAAAAAAGTATTAATAATGGCGATGCTTCTTGGTCTGTCAGTTGCTTTCATGGCCGGCTGTGGGAAGAAAGAGGAGCCAACTCCAGGTGCTGCTCTTGACAGTCTGATCAAAAAGGCTGGCGCAGTAGCAGATGATGCAAAAGCTAAAGCCGACAAGGCAGCCTCGGATGGCAAGGTTGCCGTTGACAAAGTTGTGGCAGAAGCAAAAGCAGCCGCCGACAAGGCCCTTGCGAAATAAATTTACACGCGTAGACAAAAAACGCCTTGGCTGGATAAATCCTCCAAGGCGTTTTCTTATTGTGGCGGAAATAGATTTCTCAACTGGCTCCGCCCAGAATCCTGATTTCCCTCTGTGGAAACGGGATTATGATGTTCTTGGTGCGGAAAGCTTCGACCAGGGCCTTGTTAATCTCTCCACTTGCCGCTCTTAAGTCATTTACGCTGGTCCAGGGTTTTACCGCGATGTTGATCGAGGAATCGGCCAGTACGCTCACAGCGATCACCGGTGGCAGATCTTTCATGACCCGGGAATTGTTCTGCAGCACTTCGTTCACCGTCGACAATGCTTTATTAAGGTCTGTATCGTAGGAAACGCCGACAACGATGTCCACCTGCCGGATATTGCCATAGTTGTGAAGTATTTCTCCCACTATTTTACGGTTAGGAACCACTACTCTTGACCTGTCAGCGTGGGAAAGTATCGAACTGAAAAGGTTGATGTTTTCCACGACTCCCTCTACACCGGCGATCGAGATATACTCACCGATCCGGAACGGCTTGGTAAAGATGATCGTCAGTCCGGCAACCAAATTGCCGAGGATTCCCTGCATTGCAAGGGCGATACCGGCTCCCGCAACACCGATTCCAGCAATCAACGGCAGCAATTGAACGCCAAGGTTCTGCAGGGCCATGATGACGAACAGCGCCAGCACCATGAGCTTTACGATTCTCAACAGCAACTGGCGCACTGGAAGTTCAAGTTCCAACTTCCTCAGAACCTTATCCAGCAGCTGTCCTATCCAGCGCCCTACGACCACTCCGATGATTATAATGCCTATCGCGACAAGCAGTCTAGGTCCGAATTGGACTGCCAGATCGATGCCCGTGCGCTTCAGGTATTCCAGAGTATCAGTATTAGCATTATTGTTCATTTGTCACCTTTTTTTATTTATACTCACTCAAACAATCCCTTGGCCTTTTTCCAGGCATCTTCCCCGACCCCTTTCACCGCGCCCACTCCTGAACCATCCATATTCCCGACCACAGTGAATATCGAGTTGAACATCTCCATGGCGGCATCTCCGATGGATGCGCCCTCCTTCTCTTTTCCAATCCCCTCAAGATGTATGCTCGGTATCGGAACCGAAGCCTTCACTCCCTGCAGGGCCACCGCGCTCATGGAAACTTTCGCATCATTGAAATAAAAATGGCTAATCTGGATTTTCTTACCTTCCTTGGGCTCATTGGTGGTTTCTTCCTTCTTCTCATCAGCCTTCTTGTCCGCCCTAGTAGCCTTGCCTATATTATTCTGTATTTCACCAAGGTTGCTCGTCCCCAGCCCGAGCTCGTAGATTACCTGTGCCCCCTCGATGCGGATTTCCTGTATCACAAGCTTCTTTGAAAATATCGAGGTCATATCGACATCCACGACGAGATTATCCAGGTTGATCGCATATTCCGTCTTGTATCCCTGGGGATTTCCTATGACGAATTTTTTCATCGTCGCCTTGCCAGTAAACATGTTGAACCTGAAACTTCCCATATTCACAGGTCCGCCAGTAAACTTCGGCACGATGTTTTCCGCTCCGGCCTTCACTATGAATCCAAGGAAGAAATGAATTATAAAGATCAAAACCACTATAAAGGCAAGAATCCCGAGTCCAATCATTTTAATCATTTTTTTCTTTTTTTCATTCATTCGCGCATCCCTCCTGTTGAATTAATTTTCTGCTGATCTTAATGATTATCAGAAGATTATATAATATTATTACCATGTACAATCAGTCGTTTAAGTAATTCCTGCAGTGTATTGATCTTATTGACGGAGCTACTGACAGCTAATATGGCAATCTTTTTTCATCACATGGGAAGATTAATCCAAAAATGGAGAAAAGTCAAGAAATCTGTGACATGGTCAATCTCATTTCGGCTTTCTGGAGGCCTGGTCGAAAAAAGCCTGTATGTTCGCTGCCGGAACTTCCGGACCAATTGACGAGGAAAAATTCAACAGCCATCCACCATCGCGTTTCCGGGCCAGTTCCTGACAGCGGACAACGTCTGCACGTACATCATCCGGTGTGCCGAAGGGCATTATGGTGATACTGGAGAGACTGCCCACAATAATGGGTTTCTTGCCGGCACGGGTGGTCACTCCTCCCAGCTTTTCAACGTCGACCTTTGTCTCGATGGTCTCCTGCATGCCTTGGAATCCGTCAATGCCTGCATCAAGCAGATATGGGACGATAGGCATGATATTGCCGTCCGAGTGCCAGATGATCTTTACACCTATATCCTTGAGAGGCTCGAGCGAGCGCTTGACATGCCGAATGTAGATATCGTTCATGATCTCTGGGGCGATATACGGTCCGCGGTTGTCACAGGAATCCTGTCCGAGCCACATCACCCTCGGCAAATCGTTCTCGACAATCGCCTTGGCGACTGCGGTGTTACGCAGGAATGCGGTCTCTCCTGAGTGTTCAAAAAACCTGTTCATTGCCTCGGGGAACAATGACAATGCCATGTAGTAATTTTCAGCGCCGAAATAGCCTTCGTTCTGGAACTGGGCGACACAGTCGAAGGTGTTTGGAATCCAGAGGATCTCTTCTCCAATTTCCGTCTGTCCATCCTTATACCGCTTAAGATAATCGTCATAATGCTTCTGGAAAACAAAATTCTTATGCAGGTCAGACAGGCTCGGTAATTTGGCGATGTCGTCAAGCATTGCTTCCGGAGAATCAAAACGCGTCTGCTTGTGTATGTCGTGTTGTGCCCCGCTGGAGGAATCCCGATTTGGCAGGATCAGGCCGATGATGACATCAACTCCCAGAGAATGGAAGGCCCGGATGGCCGTCTTCCTTGGATCAGTCCAGAATTCTTCAACGGAAACACCTGCCATCTCCGCCAGAAACTGCGGATGCCGCACAAATCCGCCTACGACCGGAATCCGGTCTGTCGGTTCAAAATTGATCGCCAGCAATGTTCTTTCTTTGCCTGTCATATATGAATCCTATTGTTTATTATTCTCTTTACGCATGAAATGCGTTAAATAATATAGCCTATGGTTTCAACCATAGGTATAGAATTCAGAAAATTTGATTCTCCCTGAAGGGGAGAAACAAGTCCCATCCTTGCAAGACGGATCATTTTTTCTCCTCGTTCGGATCCTTAAGCAAATCTTTTCCGATGGTGCTCTGGCCAGTCTTGATTTGATCGGGCTTCTGGTAGACGCGGACGTAGTCGACATCGAGCGCCTGTGGGAAAGCCTTGTCGTCGACGCCGTACCGGCCAGCCCATTGTCCTCCTATCGACAGGTTGAGCAGGACATGGGCGTTTGGTGCATCCTTGCCGTTCGCATAAACCCACTTGTAGGATACAGTGAAAAGCTTCTTCCCGTCCACGAACCAGGTCACGGTATCATCCGTATCCCAGAGCAGGCCGAAAACATGGAAGTCATCAGGGAACTTGAATGGCGCATAATAGTTGCGCTTCTTGAAGTCCGGATCCCGGAACAGTTCCTCTCCTCCCCAGGGATTCGGTTCACCTTTCTTATTCTTCACCTGCGCAGTCATGTGCACCATGTCGGGCCGGTCATCCTTGCCATTATTGACAAATTCAAGTATATCTATCTCCGGCGGCCAGGAGGTTTTTCCATTAGCGTCGGAATCGCTGTTTAGCCAGAACGCGGGCCAGACACCGAGACCGCCCGGCACCTTGAGCCGTGACTCGTAATAGCCATACTTGAATGTCATCTTCGACCGGATCATTCCCGATTCATATTGGAAGCGCGGATTAGAGTTCGACACCTTGCGGGCTGTCAGCTGCAGGGTCGTACCGGTCATGACATGGTTGTTGTTTTCACGGAAGAGCTGTTTCTCGTCGTTGAGTGTGTCGAGCATGCCGTTGTTGTAGATGTAACGGGTCCACCAGTTGGTAAGTGAAAGGCTTGCGCCGTCAAATTCGTCCCCGAACACCTTCTTGTAGCCAGCAGGGACGTAGGGACTGTCTTTAATGACTGACGTCGTGGCTGTAGCTGGTTCCTCACCGCTGCAGATCACAGAGAGTGACACAAGCAATATCGCCGCAAATACTACATGGATAACTTCTTTTTGCCTCATCATTTTCTTGAACCTTTCATAATTAAGTAAATCTTTATTAGAAATTCAACTGAACCGCGCTGTTTGAACTAATCGTATCTTTCAGGACAAGATAGGCGCCAGTAAGCCCCCAGGCTTTTCCTTCGCGTCCCTCGGCACGTCCATCAAAGAGCGCCGCATTGGCCTTGCGGAAATGGCGAAGCCCCACAAATCCAACAGCCCAGGAAGGAAAACCCCAGGCAAGATCGGGATACTGGGCCCCCTGCCCTGTGCTTGAATCAATGATATATACCTTGTTGGCAGGATTTGTTAATTTCGACAATGAAAGGATATACACCGTGGTCGTTCCAAAGCTCTCTGTACTGGCACCTGAAGCAAAGACACCATAGCCGCGAGATGTAGATATGTTGCCCGGTCCGTATTTTGTGCCATACGGCGGAGCCCAGGGACAGCCTCTGGCAGGTGTTGCTTCAAGGTACTTGCCATCAGTCAGGAACCTTGAATAATCATGGCTGCCACTGATTGTGAAAAGCGGAACCCGCAGATCATTGTCCGCGGAATACGCCAGGGCCGCTACGGCATTCTGCCTGAGATTGCTCAGGCACACCACGCTTTTTGCAGACAGCTTTGCATTCTTAAGGGCAGGCAGCAGAAGGGCGATGAGAATTGCGATGATCGCAATCACGATCAGCAGTTCGATAAGGGTAAATTTATTTTCAATTTTCAATTTTATCTTTCTCTTGCTGTACTAATCATTTCTTATTCAACCCTAGAGTTGATGGACAGTTCGTGTTTGATCGTTCTAAAAGTAGGGACGGGCTTTCTGTGTCCGGCGTAGCCCATTGGGCGAAGTCGGAAGCCTGTCCCTTTCTTAGAAATTAAGATGGTACATGCTGAAGCACGTACCTACTTATCGCACCAGTTTCAGGCGGCCCCAATATGAGCGATCACTACTGTTCTTTTCGCCGCCATTCCACATGATCTGGCGGGTACGGCTGCCACCTTGTGGAGCGTCATCTATCGCCATGTCAAAGATAAGATCCATCCCTTCGACTGGCTTCACATCGAGCGCGGCCCACGGAATAGCCGCCTCCATGGTATAACCGCTGCCGTCGACCGACGGCACGTTGATCAGGCGGATCTCAGGCTGTTTTGCGGCGTTCACAATATGAGTGCTTCCCGGTTTGATATCCGTCCGGCCTGCAAGCAGCACCTGACGATCGCTGAACAGCAATGTTCCGGGCTGGTCCAGCTTTTCGCTGCCGATGAACAGCTCAACTCCGTCGCCGTTCCACAGTTTATCACCCTGAGCAGTGTTATTGAGAGGCGTCGGATCGGTGACATTGATTAGCAGATAGAGATTGTCAGTGTCCCAGGCTACCTTGAAGGATCCTTCAAGCCCCTTGCCGTCCTTGCCCTCGACCAGACGATCGTTTGTGACACGCTCCGGGGGGCGGCCCGGCCATCCATCGGCCATTCCGTCGATCTTAATGCTACCGGCAGGCACACTGCCAGCCTGCACCTGCTTGCGGGTCTTGCCTGCACCACCTGCAAAGCGAGGGTCTTCAAGGGTAAAGGGTTTCTTCCCGTTCAACAGAACGTCGTATAAGACCTCATGCGACTTCGCCATCTCACGCAGACAGGTGTCGTATGGACGGTCGCAGGTGTTGAATAGTCCGCTGTTGGCGCGTTCGCCGTTAAGCTTTGAGAACCAGCGTCCGGTCACCGCCTGGTCAATCAATGTGAACCATTCGACACCAACCACGAACCCGAGGGCAGCAGCCTGCTCGACGTATTGGCGGTAAGCCTCACCACGAGCCTGCTGCGACTTCATGTCCAAGCCGCCAGCCGCAACGTTGCTCTCGATACCGCTGGTGTAGTAGAACTCACTCCACATCTGCGGTTTACCACCAGTCCATTTATAGAGTCGCTCGATGAAGTTCTTGTCTACACCCCAGGTATAATAGTTGATGCTGATGACGTCCATATACTTGCCGGCGATGCGGCAGAGGGCCTCGTTGTTTGCGGTGCCTGGCTGCCAGCGGTTGGACACCATCAGATGGTTCTTGTCATATTTGCGGAAAGTCTCGGTGAGGAATTTAAAGTATGTGTCGAGGAACAGTTCGGTATATTCCTGCATGTCGGCGTAGGCGGCCTTGGTTGACACTGGCAGTCCCTTGTCGGCAAGAGCTGCGAAATCCGCAACCTGCAGGTTCCAGGCGGTGTTGAATTCGGCGATGGTCGGATACTTCTTCTGCAGCATTTCGACAAGTTTTTTCTTTGCCGCATGTTTCCCTGGCAACTGCGGAACGGCCCGCGGAATATCCTCGAATCCCTGCTCGTTTGCAAAGAAGAATCCGATGATCAGAGGATCGTCCGCCTGTTTGGGCAATTTTTCCGCCCAGATTTCCTCTGTCTTCTTACGCGTTTCCTCATCAAATGGATCAGCTACTCCGCGGATGCCGGGCAGTTCTGGATTGAACCCGACACCGGACATGCGCGGGATATGCTTGTCAACGAATGCCCGGGATGAACCTGAGAACGCGCCTATGGCATTAAATCCCACTGCGCGCACGCGGTCAATCAGACGCGCTATCTGCTGGTCCTTGGTTGTCTCCTTGCCATATTTGCGGATGACGTTTGCAGAATAGAATGAGAAAACCTGATCATGCCACCACTTGTCTGGGTGCCAGGCGTCGGCGAATTCTCCATCTAGCGGAGGAAGCCACTCGTAGATGTCGCGGCGGTCCTTGATGTATGTCGCCTCATCACCCGGATTATAGCTGAAAACGCAGATTCCAAGGTGGAACGTGACGTTGCCGTCAGGATTGATGAGCAGCCAGCGATCATTCTTCTTTTCAACCCGGAAGAATCCAGTCGAATTCAATCCGAGCTTTTCCTTGCTGCCGGGAAGTCCTCCCCATTTGTCAACTGGTATCGGCTTATAGCTGGCCCAGTATGCCGCTTCGTTTGCTACATCAGCCTTCAGGTCAGCCTCGTCCTTCACTTTGCCCGGAAAGTCCTTGCGTGTGGTCTGTCCAAAGCGGTCGACCTGAACTTTCACGGTCGTTGGAGCAGCAGTGGCAGCGGCGCCATGTGGTTTCTCGCTGACTACTATGCTGTGAACTTCCCATCCTGGATTGTAGGGGACAGTCACTTTCCAAGCGTATGCCTTGTTGCCCCATTCGCGAAGATCGGTCAGTTCCTGATAGGCGTAGTCGGGAAAACCTGTGACAGACAATATGTGTCCGGCCGCATCGATCAATGTAAAGCCTCCCGAGTTGCCCTGATAGAGGTGAGGTTTCGCCGGTTTCTCGACCGGGAAGGTTTGCGGCTGGCCTTTGCCGATGGTCCAGGTGCCGCCATCCGCTAACTGCGCACCAAATCCGATATCGAGCCTGAAGTTCTTGACCGCAGAGGCATTGCTGAATTTCATGTTGACTTTTCCGCCATCAACCACTTCAAGGTGGACTTTTATGTCTTTGGCGTAGGTGACATCTGCCTGTTTGCCGGAAACCTTCTTCTGCAAAGGTTTCAAATCACCAGGCTGAAGTACCGGATAACCAAGGTTGAATCCGCCCATTCCCTTGACCGTAACAGCTATGCCATTGTCGTTCAGGGAAACGTCGGCGGCGGATACGGCGTCCATAACAAGGAATAGCGCCACAGCAAAGATTGCCATAAGAACTTTGATTTTCATAATCTCCTTATATTATTTTGTCCATCTAACAGTTTTTCCGGAACGGCACCTTTATTGAAAAGTGTCAATCATGTTTGCGGCCTGTTTTTCCAGAATTCCTCCGGATCATCTTGGTCGAGATTTTCCCTTAGCACCCGAGCTGGCACACCGCCGGCGATACAGTTGGGAGGTACGGATTTGGTCACCACGGAACGGGCGGCGATAATGGAGTTTTCGCTGATGTTAACACCTTTCATAATGGTAACGTCGTGCCCGATCCAGCAGTTGTCGCCTATTTCAACCGGTGCAGAAACAAAATATCTTTTATCGTTCCAGTAGGTGTCGAAATACTCTATTTCTTCCGGCGAAAGCCCTATGTTGGAAGGATCATGAAATGGATTGTATTGACGTATACAGTAGCTGACCTGCGCCTTCCGTTCGCGTGGAGGAATCGGATGATCTTCATAATCACGAATGCTCAGGTTTTGAGCAGTCAGCACATAATTGCCGATGGAAACTCGGTTGCGACACAAGGTGTTGTTGTTATCTCCGATCAAAGAGCGGCTTCCAATGCTGATTTGCCCGCCATAACTTGCGCAAATATTCGATTTCCCCCAGAAGACGGATTCGTCTCCAATGGACAGAGATGAATCGGGATGGACACTCCCTATTGTCTGAAGACTTCTCATATAGACCCGCTTGCCAATATGGATGTTGGGACTGTCTGCATACATGTAATAAATCACTTGCATAAGACGCTCGCGGGTGAGTCCCCATCTACAACCCCAATCAACATAGTATTTTTTCAGCAGACTGTCAGGGATTTTGATTTTCATAACAAGACCTTTCACTTATAAAACGATGTTCCCGAAAACAGAGCTGCGAGAACAATCAACCTTAAAAATTAACCGGAGCAGCACTGCTGGAGGCAATGGCCTCGCTGAGGACAATAAATCCTGAGGTGAATCCAGAGTTGTACCAGTTTTTCCCTGTGCGCCCTTCTGCGTGACCATCCCATAGAGCAGCGTTGGCCTTCCGAAAATGACGCAGCCCCAAAGAAGCCCAGGCGTTTGTTGGTGTAACGTCGAAGTATTGTTTGGCTTCCCAATTGCTTACATCACAAATATATGTATAATTATTTGGCTGAGATATTTGATTTAGTGCTCGAAATTTCATATAGTCTCCTCCCCCATATGATATGTTGAAAGCCGGATAAGGGGCTTCAAATCTGGGGCCAGAACTGGCTGTTCCACTTTGTGTTCCATAGCCATAACAGCTTTTGTAGGGTTGGCCGCGAGGACAAGCTCGGGCATTGCTATTATCCATATATTTTTCTTGCGTCAACAAATACGAATAATCTCTCCATCCCCCTGCGAGCTTTCCTATAATTGGCACATACATGTCATTTTCGGAACCATATGAGTAGGCAGCTAAAACATTTTGTTTGAGATTGCTCAGACACACTACGCTTTTTGCCGTCAACTTGGCATTGTTCAGCGCCGGAAGCAACAATGCCGCCAGAATCGCGATGATGGCGATGACCACGAGCAACTCAATGAGCGTAAAATAACCTCTTTTCCCTCTCCCGTCTTTCGAACTTCGGATTGCAAGTTTCGAGTTTTTCATAAGCCTCCAGCCATTATCACTGTAAGTTACATTGCCTGCATACCTTCAGTTTATGCTTTTTATCCTCTTATGTCAATGGGGGATGATAAAATATTTACATTTATCGCCATGTAACTTACAGCGGCCTGCACTTTTTCCGCCTATGACGTGAGAACAGGAAATATTTAACTTTTATTTTTTAGCAGGCTTTATCACAATTTCACCGCTGACAGGTTCCGCCGAGTAGCGAATTGCTCCAGCTTCAACCTTTGCGCTTGTCTTGGATTTCCCCTGCTCCACCGAACATTCCTTCCAGTCAGCTGGAACTTTCGTGTGAAGTGTCAGCGGAAGATCATAAAGAGCCGCGTCCGTCTTACATGTGAGCTGGAGCTTGATTTGGGCGGCATCCTTCTGGACAACTTTCAGTTCAGCTCCCTTGCGTTCAGTAAGATATTTGTGATATGAAACCGGATCAGTCACCCAGACAAGATCCTTGTTCGCCTCAAGCTTGTCGAGGAGCGCAGTGAAGATGTCCATCGGGGTGACGAGCCAGTCTCCTCCTACCCCATGGAAGTCATGATGCCCCATCTCTCCCTTGGCAATCGCATTGTCCACCAGCTTCAGCACATCCTCCTTCGTCTTCGCATGGAAGGGATATCCGAAGAAGGAAGGCCTGTTGACGAGATTGTATTTTGCCAGCAGCTTTTCAAATTCCTCCTTGGTGATCTTCCATGGAACTCCTCCGGGCTGACCGAAGGAGATAAGGCGTGGAGTCTTGCGGTCGGGGAAACACTTGTTGATTTCGTCGTTGGCAAGCGCGATGTCCTTGTCCACCTCCTCAAGCGTCGGCGCGCCCTTGTGCGTGAAGGTGTGATTGCCATATTCCATCCCCATCTTCGGAATTTCCTTCTCCCAGTCGTTCTGTTTGTTCTTGAACGGACCGTTACCGGCATTGATGTAGAACGTTCCGACCATTCCCCTCTTCTTAAGTTCAGGAATTGCATTGGTCACATGAGTCACGCAGCTGTCGTCGAATTCCAGCATGAACACGGCCTTCTTCCCATCCTTCCATTTGAGTATCTCGGCATCTGACATGTTCGCCTCCTTCTTTTCCTGGGCGCCTGACATCAGAGCCACTGCGGCCAGTGCGACAATAATAGCTTTTTTCATGAACTCTCCTTTGTTATTATTCCGTTGGTAGTAGCGCAATTTATTGCGCGTTCTATAAGGTAGGGACGGGCTTTAGCCTGTCCCCTTCTTACTGATTAAGATGGTACATGCTGAAGCACGTACCTACTTAACGGCGTATAAATACGCCTACTACAAACATTATTCGTTGCTCAGGAATTTCTCCCCTGAAATTCCCTTCTGGTAGATCTCGACCTGCTCCGGAAGCCTCTCGATATTGACATCCTTCCCCCAGTAGAAATAAGTCATCGCCTTGATGTTCGGATATTTCTTCGGGAACAGGTTCAATGTCATTTCCATGTGCTTTGCATCACCCGGATAAGGCTTTGGCACATACCACTGTCCGCGGTTGGGTTCCGTGCCCCACTCGGCGAGAACGATTGGCTTGCTCGGATAAGTCTTTACAAGATTGTCCATGTACATGTGGTTGACGTCATTGTAGAAGCTCGGTCCGATCCAGTCGACATATTCGTCACCCGGATAATACGCCTTGAAACTGTTCTGGGCGTTGAGTTCCTTGTAGGGACGGCCAGTCATCTGCGGACACCATACGAATGCGACATTCGTCACCCCTTCATCCTTGAATATTCCATGTATCTTGCGCCATATCTTTATATATTTCTCGGCAGTCCAGTCTGTCTTCTCCTTCTTGTATAGCTCCGAATAGAAGAACCAATCACCATTCATCTCATGGTTGAAGCTGACCATCATCGGTTTCGCATATTTTTTGCAGTATCCTGCCATGTTCTTGAAATACTGGTCGTGTTTTCCGGCGAGGATCTCATCGGCGCTTAGGAAAGGACACCCCGGCTTCCAGTCGCCCGTATAGACCTTCATGAATGGAATGACATTCGGAATCTCGTCGATGATCTTAAGTCTTTGTTCAAATGAATCGTCCGGCTGTTTCACGCTGTTCGACCAGATACAGTCGAATGTGCCGATCATCGACGGCTTCTTCCCGGCAACCTTCACATATTGGTCGTATATCTTCGTGAAGCCATCCTTCTTATCTGTCCATATCAGGACGCCGTGGTATATCTTGTCCTTCAGCTCGCATTTGGCCAGCGGCCTGTCAGGCATGGGATTGACGACATCGCTTTTCTCTGCCTGTTTCAATTTATTTACGTCAGCATCATCGCCGTGGTCGAATGGCTTGGGCGCATCAGCCGCCGCCGCAAACACCGAAGCCGCCAGGCATAATCCGAAAATCATCGCGCTTTTCATATCTTCTCCCCTTTTTGTATAAATGGAGCGCCGGCATCCTGCCGGCAATTATTATTATGCCACCAAGATGGTGGCGCTCCTCTATTTATCCCTTTTTCACTGGAATAGTAGTTCTCCTTCCAATGAACTTGATCCATTTCTCGACTTTCTCATTCTCCGTGAAACTGTCGCTGTCATGCGGTTGCTTCTTGCCGATTCTTCCGCTCTTCGATTTTCCCATCGGATGATACGGCATGACATTGATCTCGATTATATTCTTGAGTTTCCCTGCGAGTTTAGCAATTTCTTCAAGGTGAGATTTCCTGTCGTTCAATCCCGGTATGATCGGACAGCGCAGGATTATCTTCGAACCTTTCCTGTCCAGTTCGAAAAGATTCTCCAGGATCTGCTTGTTATCCACCCCGGTGTATTTCAGATGCCTCTCTGGATCGCTTTCCTTGAAGTCAAAGAGGAAAATATCAACGTTCTTCCTGATCTTCAGATATCTTTCCTTAGGTGCAAATCCGCTGGTCTCAATGCAGTTGTGGAATCCTTTCTTCTTCGACTGCTTAAGAAGTTCTGCGGCGAATTCATACTGCATCATAGGCTCACCGCCGGAAAGCGTCATGCCTCCTCCGGATTCAACATAGAAGTCATGGTCCTTTTCGACTTCCGCAAGAACATCCTCAACTCCCATGGGATTTCCTTTTATCTCAAGCGCAGAGTTTGAACACGCTGAAACACAGCATCCGCATCTGGCGCATAGGACACGGTTTATATCGTGGTTGCTCACGCTCAGGCTGTGGCATTTGTTCGGACACGCTTTGACGCATGATCCGCAGAGGGTGCACTTCTCGCGGAGAAAATAGAGCTCAGGATATGACGACTGTGATTCGGGATTGTGACACCAATGGCAGTGCAGCGGACAGCCCTTCAAAAAGACAGTCGTCCGCAGCCCCGGCCCATCGTGCAGGGAGCATCTTTCGATTGCGAATATTAATCCTTGCTTTCCCATAAATGTAACACAGGCATCTTGCCTGTGATCTAATTACAGCCGAGACGGCTGTACCACTTTCTTTTATTCTTTCAATGTGGAACAGGCGTCCCGCCTGTGGTCTTCTCTTGTTTAAAATATCTCCACTTGGACATTCGAAATTCCTTGTTGGATATTGGATATTCAATTCAATGAACAGGCAAGATGCCTGTTCTACATTCTCAATACAGCGTCCTTCTTAAGATCTCCTCCTGTATCATCGGCTCCAGATCGATGAATCGTGCCGACCATCCGCCGAGGCGGACCATCACATGCGAATACTTCTCCGGTTCCTTCAGCGCGGCCTGGAGATCATTCTTGTTGACAACGGTTACATTCGCCTGCATTCCACCCTTCTTGAAATAGACCTTGAAGAGCATTTCCATTTTGGCTCGTTCATTGGTGAAGAATTCCCGAGACAGCTTGATGTTCGTAGTAGCCCCGCCGTGTGCAGGATCCACTTTCGATATGGAATTGAACATCGCCGTCAGTCCTCTCTTGTCGAATCCGGCCGTCGGAGCCATTCCTATTGCAAACGGTTCACCTTTTTTGCGCCCGTCGGCAGTTGCTCCACAGTCCTTGCCCATCCCATATCCGCCTGGATTTACGCTGCTGACAACGAGGAAGTCAAGACCCTCTTTTTTTCCTGCGAGTTTCGCAGATTTGTGGATGTATTTCCACATGTCAGTCATCATTCCGTCGGCATCCTTGTCATCATTGCCGAACTTCGGAGCCTCAAGGAGCATCTTCCTGACATCTTCCCGCCCTTTAAAATTATTATCGAGGATCTTTACGAGTTCAGAAATGGAAATCTTCTTTTCCTGATATACGATTTTTTTAATGGCAGTAAGTGAATCTGACGAATTAGTGTATCCATGCCCCATCTCGCATCCTCCCAGATACCGGATGCCTCCGTCGAACATGGCCCTGCCGCGTTCAAGGCAGTCGTCGCTCAGGAGACTCGCGAAGAGGAAAGCGTTCTGTTTTGGATGTCCATCGCATATCCCCTTGTAGATACGCGCGGAGATGTCCATCGCATAATCTATCTGTTTCTTGTAGGCTTCATAAAGCTTGTTGAAAGAATCAAATTTCTCAACTGTTCCTGTGCGCGGACCAATATTCCGTCTTTCACAGTAGAATCCATCGTGAAGCGCAGCAAGGAACGATTTTGGAACGCTCCACGCGCTGTCAAGCAGGCTCGGACTGCACCAGGCAAGCATGTATTCCCCACATCCGAGCGGATGGTAGCGCACAGCCTCTTCCAGGGAAACCCCAAGGCTTTTCGATGCACCGGTAACGTTGGTGTCGTCGTTGTAGAACATCGGGAAGACACCGTTTTCCCCGACAACGTCCAAAGCCTTGGTAAACAGCTTCGGATCCTGTCCCTCATAGAATCTGAAGGTGAGCTGGGGCTTGACTTTTTTAAATCGCCTTGTCGCTTCAAGTCCGGCCATTGCGAACCTGTCGGCGTTCTTTTCGTTCCTCCTGCCTTTTCCGCCGAGGACCACGCGGCTCACCGCAGGTTCTCCGTTCTCATCGATCACATTCCAAAGCGCGAGTATGGTTTCCATCGCCTCTTCCTCGGTAATCACTCCCTTCTCTATGTCGTTTGCATAAAAATCACCAAGGAATATGTCTAATCTTCCGGGCTCGATATGCTTTCCGCTTCCCATTATGAGATAGAGCCAGAGCAGTTGGACAGCTTCGCGGAAAGATTGCGGAGCTCTTATGGTTATCGCTTCAAGAATCCTGGCGGTCTCCTCAAGCCTCTTCCTGTCCTTTGCGGATTTCGCATTTTCTGCTAATGCTTCGGCCTGTTTCCGGTAATGGTGGCAGGTGTCCTTGAAGACATCGAGCATTATGAGGAGCCCGTCGAGGAATTTTCCATCTCCTCCCATTTTCTTGATCTTCTTTTTTCTTGCCTTTATGTCATCGATTAATCCGGGAACTCCTCGCTTGAGAAGACGGTTGAAATCCATGGACATGCAGAATCCTGTACTTGCTCCTCCAAGGAAGCTATTCTTCACTTCGTCGTCCCAGATTTTCCTTATCTTAGATTGTGTGCATTCCTCCTCCCAAAAATCAAGAACTTTCTCGAGGACTTTCCTCTCAGCATCGTTCTTCGCGCAGGTCTTGGCTGCCGAAAAATTGACGCAGTATCCGCCCTGTTTTCCAGCAGACTCAATCCCTTTGCGCCATTCAGGGTACCAATGCCACCATATCGTCCCGAAATAGACGATGATGTCTTCCGGCCTACGACCGGCAAGAGTATCTTCAGGACGCAGATCCCTTAGGATCGCAGGATACTGCGTCTTCAAACACACCGCCTCGCGGATCGCGATGTGATCGTCAATGTGCTTCTTGTAAGTCTCCGTGAACTCCACCGCCTGCGCCACCATCGGGCTCAGAACCGGTTTCTTCGTTCCTCTCTTTTTCATTTTTTCTTTCTTTTTCCCTCTTTTTATTTCCATAATAATCCCTATTTGACGTCTCCACCACCCTTCATTTTTTCCTTCCTGTCCCTCATGTAGATGCGCAGGTACTGCCATTCATACGAATAAGGGAACCATGTCGCATCTATGTTCGATTCCATGCTCAATCCCGGCGGCATGCAGTTCTTCACCTTCTGGTTCCCATGCGTCCCTTCAAGATAATACTGCCAGTTGTCTTTGAACGTCTCCTTCCCGTAGGTTCCGAAGTTGGGGACGAACTGTACGCCGGGCTTTCCAGGACTGCTTGCATAAGTCGACCAATATCCGTCGCTGCAGAGGAGCCCCCCAAAGATCGTCCACTGTTTCAGATCCGAACCCGGAGGCGTCTGCGTGGTCCAAGTCTTGGAACTTATCTTACCGACGGCGCCTTTGCCTTTTGCCCAGTCGGAATGATATACTGCATTTCCTGCGGCCTTGAAGTTGTTGTTGCCCGGACCATTGTCATATCCGAAACCTTCAAACCAGTCCATTTCACCTGTATAGGGAACGTCGTTGCTCCAGAACGCCAGCCAGAAGAAGCGCATGTCGTCAGGATGGTTCGGATTGGGCACCATCCGGAACTTCACCTCGGCATATACGTCCTGCCCGGAGACGGTCGGATTCGGCCATTTGAACTTGGTACGCAGATATCCGTAGCTGAAATGCCCCTGCTTCATCTCTCCGTCAAGGCTACGTACCCAGCAACGTACAGCATTGTCGACGATCTCATGATTCGGCGCCTCGTGCGTATATACGTTCATCTTGTATGGATTGTCCCCTATCTCCACGGCTTCCGGCGGAATCCATGTCTTCGCCCAGTATTGTCCGCTGCAGTCCGGCGATCCAAATGGATTATAGCAGTGCATATTCTGAACAAGCTGTTTGCGGTCAGTGATGGTAGGATCGTCCAGCGTGCCTTTCTTATCTGCTCCGAAAGTATAGTTCGCGACCAGGATCCAGTCGCCTCCGCCGTCATTGCTGAGTCTCGGATCCGGCCCGATAGCAGGTGCTGCAAGGGTTCCACCACCGACTGTCACGCTTTCGCCGACAGTTACTTTCCGGCTGGCGACGGCCTCGGCACCATTGGCGTCCACAACTTTAAGGTTGATGGCATATGTTCCGGCCTTCCCAGGTCTAAACTCACAGGAGGTTCCTTTTCCTTCGGCATAGTCCTTCCCATCGCCACCAACATCCCACATATATTTTATAATTTCCCCTTCGGCAGCATAGCTTGACGATGCGTCCAGAGTGAATTTCGTCGCCACAAGTCCGCTTGCGGGAACAATACTGAATCTCGCAACAGGATTTTTTGGAACTGCTGCAGGCGGTTTTTCATTTTTGGCCACCGGATCTCCAGGAACAGGATCGGCCACAGCCGATTCCTCCGCAGAAATGCCGGCGGAAATGACAGAAATCAGCGCAGATGAAATTATAAATGCGACAATGTTCTTCATTTTTCCTTATCTTCCTGATGGCATCTTCAAGCCACAGCTTAGAAATTATTTTATCCCGAGCTTTTCAAAAACAGGTTTTATCATTTCAGTCCATTTTTCATACCCCGGTACTGCGAGATGAAGCTTGTCTTCACCGAAAAATTCAGGCTTAGGCGTCCCGTCCTCATTCGCCATCACTGCATAAAGATCGCATATCGCCACATTCTTCCTTCCTTCTGCATACTTTAGGATCTTTGCGTTCAGGGACTGCCGTTCGGAAAGCTTCACAGGCGCCTTTGGATTTGCGCTCGGGGGAGTCGTACACAGGACTACCGGCAATGCAGGATTTTTCTTTTCAATCATTGAAAGGATATCTGATAGGTTGGAAGCGTAGTCATCTGTCTTTTCCATTGCCGTAAGATCATTAGTTCCAACCGTGATGACTATCGCCTTGGGATTGAGATCAAGTACGTCCTCCTGGAAACGGAAGAGGACTCCGCGGCTGACATCCCCTCCTATGCCGCGGTTTGCCACTTTCAGCCCTGGAAACGCCTTGGCAAGATCTTTCCAGCCGCCGGTCAGCGAATCTCCGACAAAAACCACGGATCCCTGGTCCTTCTCGCGCTGCGTCCAGAACCATTTGCGGTTGTCGTCCATCCATCCGAACTTCCTTATGACGCCTTTGCCCGGCCAGTCGGAGTCCTTCGCCGGATATGGCGTCGGCCCGTTCTGCGCTTCCGCAGTGAAAAAGATTCCTGCATAGATAAAAGACGAAAAGAGCAGACCGTTGACTAAGTTTTTATTAAGCCAGTTTCTCATTCATTTCTCCTGTTTTTATGTATGTTGGGCTTTAGCCCGGCATTTGATAGGCGGGTTAAAACGCCGCCTTACTTATAGAATGCATTTTTTTCAGCAGCCGACATATTGTAATAGGATAAATATCTTACCGCCTCCGCATGTCCGTCTCCAAAGACAAAATTCGCACCTCCAGGATGTGTAACAAACGGGACAGGGCCTCCGGCCCCGGTCACTTTATAGTATTCGTTGTACCACATCCACGGCAGCTTCATGCCGTCCCAGAGGGGGTTGCTGTCCCAGTAGTCGAACATCATAGCCGACTGTATTGCGATCTCCTTCGGACTTGCACTTGGGCGGTAACGCAGGGCTCCATCGGCGAACCAGAATTTCTTCTCGGTCAGTTTTGATATGTGCGGATATGGCCAGTGTGTCACCGCGTTTGGTGAACCCACGGCTCCGAGCCTTGCATTCAGACTATAATGGCAGCCTTTGCCGCCGGTCAAAGTTTTCCCGATTGCCGTGCTGGTCTGGGGGCAGTGCATGACAGTGTCGTCGGTCTTGCCTGAAATCGTCAGGGAGCATTTGGATGTATCGCTCCAGCCGGAACTGCCATCATCGTATCCTTCAAAGGAGCATGGCCATTTCTGTCCGTTATATGGAAGATATCCATCATAGTCGGCACCATATGAGAGACCCCAGACTCCAAGCTGTTTGATGTTGCTCAAGCACGCAATGCTTCGTGCGACCAGTTTCGCGCGGCCGAGGGCGGGAAGAAGCAGCGCACAGAGAATTGCGATGATCGCAATGACGACCAGGAGCTCGATAAGGGTGAATGCATTGCCAATTGCCGACCTGTCCCTCGAAGCTCCTCGGGCGAAGTGGGATTGCCGATTTCCGATTTTAAATTTCAAATTTTCCATGTAGCCCTCTACTTCTTCACCGCTGCAGTGGATTCACGTTTCACAAGACTGGGTTTAAGATGAACACGGCATTGCGGGGCATTTGAAGGCCTTCTCCCGTTTTTCAATGAGACGATAAGTTCCCTTGCGGAAAAGCGTCCAATCTCCGACTTCGCCACATTCACAGTCGTAAGCGTAGGGGTAACCAGGCTTGAAGTCTCCATGTCGTCGAATCCGACAATGCTCAGATCTTCAGGAATCCTGACTCCATTCTTGAACGCCGCCCGGAGCAATCCCAGCGCACAATAGTCGTTCGTACAGAGAAAGGCGGTGGGCAGATCCCGGCGCTTGAAGAACTTCATGCCCCATTCGGCTGCATCAGTTATGTGGTTCGTTCCCCTGTATACCCATTCCTCCTTCACCTTCAGCCCCTTTTCCGCCATCTTATATACGAATGAAAGATGTCTCTCCCGGTAGGCCGGAACACTGTCGTCTCCAATCATGAACCCTATCTTCCTGTGTCCGAGGGAATAGACATGCTCAAAAGCCTGCGATATGCCTTCCAGATTGTCGGTGGTGACTTCCACGGCGCCGTTGCCGGCCATCATGTCCACGAGAATGACAGGCAGCTTGAAGTTCTTCAGGAATTCTGCAAGTCCGTCAGGCTGTTCTCCTGCAAGAAGAAGACCTGATATTTTGTCGTCGTAGAGCGACTGGATGAGTTCCGCGCTGTTCAGAGCGTCCTTCCGGATGCAGTGCATTATGGTCTTGAATCCGAATTTCCTCGCCTCGTCGATAGCACCGTCGCTGATCGGCCTGTAGAAGGAGCTTCCTGACACGAACTCCTCCGGGGGTATGTGTTTGAATTCCTGCACTTCGATTTTACTTTCGTCGACATGCAGGCGTTCTCCTCCGTGGCTGAAGCAGAAAAGCAGTTCAAAGGTGCCACCTGAATTTCCAAAGGAGTCAGGGGATTTCCTTCTTGTTCTTGCATTGCCGCTTCCGCGGGGCACATAGTTCGCGTCCCTGATGGCCTTCAGGACTGAGGTCCTGGTGGCTTCGCTGATCTGGTCGGTGTTGTTCATTACGCGGGACACTGTCGCGGTGGAAACGCCAGCCATCTTCGCGATGTCATATATGCTTTTCTTCATAGGCATCCCATTTTTATTACTGTAAGTTACAGCTATTATATTCTTTCATCCTCCTTTGTCAATTGGCCTATTGAAGTATTTCCTCATTTTCCTTATGTAACTTACATTTCTATGTAGAAGTCTTCTCGTTTAGGCTGGATTGTCTTTATGTCAGGCTCTTCGGCCTGACTTTCGGAGTGCGGCGTGTACGCGCCGCTTTTTTATAATCAATAATTTCGTGGATATTCTAACAATACTTGTTTCTCATTCCTTCTTCCATTCCTCGGTGGATTCAGATTCCTCATTCAATCCCATTGATAGAAAAGGCATCATGTCGGGACGCGGTTCAAAGTACCATTTCTTATCCTTGTCCTGCATCACATGATATCTGGCCCTGAATGGCTTTTCTCCACCTTGATCCACCAGGATATCAACAAACATGTTTCCAGTGAATTCAAACAAGGCATATGCCATCGATCCCGGGCCATTCTTTGTGAAATTCCTCGCTTTGAAAACTTTTACGATCTTCATCTTGGGGAATTTGGGATCTTTTGCGTTCTGCTTGTTCTTCTCGACCATAACTTCTTTAAAATCTTCATATTTCTTAAGAGCTTCAGCGCCCTTCTCGTTATTCTTATCTCCGTATAAGAAAGTAGGGGCCAGTGTCGACAGCCATAATTCATGATCTGAATTTATATAAGATCTTACGGCATCGCAGGCAACCCCTTCAGGCGTGCCTTGCCCTGCTGGAAATCCGTCAGCTGCGATTTTATTGGTTGACTCGGAATAGGCAAGAAAACAAGACACAAAAGCAATCAGGCAGATTATTCTTTTCATGGCTTATCCTTTCTCATAATAAAATCATTTGATATCGGAACAATCAATTATTTCTTGAGATTCGACAACAGCAGATCCACGCCTTTCTTGATCATGTCCGGATCATCCTTGGTGTAGACACCGACGCAGGCGGTGTCGTTCTTGCGCATGCATTTGGCGGCGAACTGGAATGCCTCCTTCGGATCGTTCCTTCCGGCACCCATGATCTTGTAATGGATGACCGGCTTTGAAAGGGTCTTTATCAGCTTGGTCATGATGTCGCGGTCCTTGTTGTCGAATACCTCCTCCGAACCGTGGACATGTCCTGCATTGTTGCTGCGGTTGGATGCATCATAGTAGCAGCACATGTAATAGTCGACATCCAAGTTCTTCTCCGCCCATTCGAAAACCTTGGGGTTGTGTCCGGCAATTCCGGCAAGCATACCTTTCTTGCGGATCAGGTCGATAGCCGGCTGGACCTCGTCAGTCTTTTTCTGGGCGAGTAGATAGTCCATCACACCACCATGGATCTGGCAGGCCTTCGCACCGCCGGAAGCGGCATTGTTGATGCTTGTCGCGTGAGTGGCAAATTCCGAGCAGGTCTGACCGAACCACTGGATCTTCCCTCCCTGGTCCCAGTATTCGAGAAGTACCCTCATGACGAAGTTGTCCGTACGCCCGATCATTGTGTTGATACCTAGTGCTTCAGCCTCATGGAGAGTCTGCTTGATCTTTTCCATGGTGTAATAGCGTTTCATCTCAAGATCCTTCTCCAGACTCCAATGCGAAAATCCGCTGAACTGGTTAGTTCCGAGAATGTACCTGCTCACTTTTAGCTTCCCCATCTGTGCATATTCCATAAAAAACCTCCATTTATATTTTTAAACTCGTTTAAAAATATGCTTCGTCAGGAACTTGTCAAATTCGTTCGCGAATGACTGGACGTTCCGCCTGCTGAATGCCGATGGTCCGCCGGTGATCTCTCCCTCCTGGCGGAGTTCCTTCATCAGATCCCGCATTGCCAGCCGGTGCTTCACATTTGATTTTGTATAGAGTTCCCCTCGCGGATCAATCGCAAACGCACCCTTGTCTATCACACGTGAGGCAAGCGGTATGTCGGCGGTAATCACCAGATCTCCATCTTGGACCAACTCGACGATTTTGTCGTCCGCCACATCTGGTCCCTCCCCCACCATGATCCTAGATATTAGTTCGGAATGGGGATGCTTCACACGCTTGTTGGAAACCAGGATCATTGGTATGCGGACACGTTCCACCGCCCGGAATACAATTTCCTGGATGTCTTTCGGAAAAGCGTCGGCATCTACGAGTATCTGCATTTATCTCCTTGTCTCCTTCTGCATTATGGATAGATCCTGCCTCAAATTCCAACCGTTATGCTTCCAGAAAGATCTTCCGCTGGCATTGCTTTTGAACAGGAAAATGTTGCATTTCGGGATATTCTGACGGGCCAGTCCTTTCAGGCAGCATTCGACCAATTCCTTTCCAATGCCAAGTTTACGATACGAGGCTACCATTGCAAGATGATGCAGGTAGCCACGCCTGCCGTCGTGTCCGGAAAGCACTGTCCCGACGATCTTCTTCCCATCGCAGGCGACAAAGCTCAGTCCTGGATTTCTCTTGAGATAGTCCTTTATCCCCTTTTTCGAATCACAGTCTTTATCTAGTCCGATTCCGGGCATGTTCTTCCAGAGTACGAATACTCCGGAATAGTCGCTGATGATCATTTTGCGGATCTTTATTTGTCCTGCCTTCTTCATATTCATATGATTCGTCATCGTCTTTAAATTTTGAGCGTTTTTTAAGAGAATCCACAAGGAATCAATTATCAAGACAATCTCAAGACTTACCGGGGTATTTAATGTTGAACAGCTCAGTTATTTGAGGCTAAAGTACCCCAAACAAGAAGATTTTGAATAAAATTAGCGAATGATACTTGAAATGGATATATGATATTGTATAATAGTATATGATAGTATTTGATAATTTATCTAAAAGAGGGGTGTCAAAATGGAAAAAGGTACCAATATTGAGGCGGAATCTGCCGGAAAAACAGACATAAAAAAGGTCGGATTTAAATGGAAACTGTCATTTGCTGTCATCCTTGTCCTTCTCTGTCTCTGGTGTGCCTACAGGACGTTCATATGCCAGGACATGCAGCAGACGATAGTCTACCTCGATACAGAAATGTCCCCCGATTCTGATTCGGCTGTCAGGATTGTTGTAAGGGACAGGAAAACTGGCAATGCGCTTGAAAACGCAGAAGTGCGGATTTCGCTGACAAGGAAAAATGATGAGACGGAACTGGGGAAATTCAAAACTGATGCCAGGGGATCCGTCGATGGAAGAATCCGGATCCCGGCCATCAAGCCCGGAGATTATGAACTTGTCGTCGAAACAAGCTCCTGGCTCGGATATGACAGAGTTGCAAACAAAGTACATATGGGTGCTCCAGCCAGGATATTCCTGAGCAGCGACAAGCCGATATACCAACCTGGACAGGTGATCCTGTTCAAGTCGTTGATCTGCAACAGCCAGAATCTGAAGCCTCTGCCCGGTGAAAAGATTACGTTTGAAATATCAGATCCGAAGGGGAACAAGGTCTACAGGAAGGAATTAAACAGTTCAAAGTTCGGTATCACCGCCGGGGAGTTCGAGCTTGCCTCCCTTGTCAACACTGGACGTTACAAGCTGAAGGCCGAGTGCAATGGTTCCACGTCGGAAAAAACAGTCGAGGTCAAACACTATGTCCTTCCAAAATTTAAAATTACCGCCAGTTCCGACAAGAATTATTACCGGCCGGGTGAAAAGGTCAATTGCGACATCGAAGCGGTGTATTTCTTCGGAAAGCCTGCAGGAGGTGCGCAGGTAGCAGCAATAGCACGGACTCTCCAGGAAAAACCAGTTGATATAGGAAAAGCCAAGGGCATGACCGATTCCTCCGGCCGCCTTTCCTTCCAGATTCAATTGCCCGGAAATTTCACCGGAATGCCTGTCAAACAGGGAAATGCATTCCTTGAACTTGAGATCTCCGTTACGGACACCGCCTCACATACTGAAAAAAGGACCCTGTCCCTGACAGTCAGTGAAAACGAGATCGAAGTCATCGCATTTCCGGAAGGCGGAACCCTTGTCAAGGGACTTGAAAACCAGGTCTATGTCGCAACAGCCTATCCTGACGGTTCGCCTGCCGACTGCGAACTTCGCATCAATGGGAATAGATTCAAGACCGGTGAAAACGGATTTGCTGTAATAAAGCTGACTCCAAAAAATGAAGATTCAGGCTTTGAGATCATCGCCTCCGACAAAAAAGGGCTCCGGGGAAAACTGTCTCTTGCAGCGCCTGGCTTCATGTCGCCATCGTTCATATTCCGTCCGGACAAGGCATCATACCGCGTAGGGGAGACTGCCAGGCTGTCCATACTCGCGGAACCGACGGTGAGGGAGGTATTCATCGACGTTGTAAAGAACGGGCAGACTCTGCTGACACGTTCGGTCGAGATCAGGAACGGCCGCGGGGAACAGTTAATCCCTGTATCCGCCGACTTCAGCGGACTGCTCCAGGTCGACGCATATGTCATTGGTTTAAAAGGCGAAGACCGCGGACTGAGCCGCATGCTCTATGTGAACGCTGCATCCGGACTTCGCATCAGCGCAGTACCGGACAGCAAGATCTATACGCCCGGAGGAACTGCGAAGATCCAGGTGGAGGTCACTGATCCGGACGGAAAGGCCGTCCAGGCTGCGCTGGGCGCTGCCGCAGTTGATGAAAGCGTATTCCATGTGGAGGACGGGGAGCCGGGTTTCCTGAAACAGATCTTCGAGCTCAACAAAAGCCTCCTTGAACCGAGATACCAGATAAAGATTTTCGCATCTCCTCTGAAACTGCTTTCAAATCCAAAAGCAGACCAGGACATGGCAAGCACCTGCCTGCTTATGGCTGCCTCCAGCCAGAACAACAATATAAATGGAACTCTCGAGAAGCTGGTCGAGCAGGGATATATCTCAGAAGATTTCATAAAAAGAAGCAAGGATTTGAAAAACAGCTTGACCGCAGATCCAAGAACTTTCATATCGGATCCGGACCAGCTCAGGATGCTGGAGATCCTCGAGGGGAAAAACAGCAAATACAAGATCAATACCGCTCCGATAAAGGAGGTTCTCGAGAAGAAACGCAAGGACGCTCTCATGAATATCCTCGGTGTATGCCTGGCCGTTTCTCCGTTCCTGGTATTTGTAGGTATTGCAATCTACAATTCTAAAAAGATGAAAAGAAAGGCAATAGGACCAAGTCATGGCAGGATAATTTCAGAGGAGGCAAGGCTTCTGATTGATCTCTATGAAAAGCTCAAATGGAATCTTACAATCCAATTTATCCTGTGCATGCTTTCCTACCCGTTCCTTGGGATTGCCCTGTCCCAGATAAATCTTGACGGCAAATTGATCATAGTCGTAATTTCAGCCTTCAATGCTTTTGTCCTGGCAGCTTTGTCGATTCCAATCATCAACATTGTCTCCGCCTTGAAAATCGAAGCAAGGTTCATGGACTGCCGCAATGAACTCATAACCTGCGCAATCGCATATATCATCCAGTTCGCCGTCTTCCAGATCCTCCTGGTACTGATAGTCCTTGAAATCCTTCCGGCAAACAACTTTTATTTCAGCTTTTTCCTGTTAATAGGCTCTTTTGTCGCACCGTTAATCGTCATGTCCTTCATAGACAAAGGCAAGTCTGAACTGTCCACAATGCTTGGATTTCCGGCAAAAGAGGAAACGAGCGGAGTCAGTTTATTGCTGCAAGTGCTCGTCGTCATAGCAGTATTGGCAATACTTGCCGGGATGATGCTTCCTGCGTTGAGCCAGGCCAGGGAAAAGTCGAGGAGGATAAGCCTGTCCAGCGATCTCAAGCAGATCGGACTCGCAATGAACATGGCCGAACAGGAAGGCATGAAGTTCCCGTCGGACAAGACAGGTTCCTCCGGAGCTCCGGCAAGGGTGAGGAGTTGGTTCCCCGAAACGCTTTTCTGGAATCCGGAGATCATCACGGATGCCAGGGGAAGGGCTGAAATAGAAATGCCTCTCGCAGATTCAATAACGACCTGGCGTGTGGATTTCGATGCGATAGGATCCGATGGAAAACTCGGAGGAGCCGGAATTCCCATAAAAGTCTTCCAGGACTTCTTCGCGGATCTTGATCTGCCGGTCAGCCTTGCTCTCGGCGATCGCATATCTACACCTGTCGTTTGCTACAACTATCTGGACTCCCCGCAGACAATCCGTCTTGAGCTGGAAGCCGCGGACTGGTTTGAAGCCGCAGATGATGCCGGACTCACTCGGACAGTCGTCCTCCAGCCCAACGAAGTCAAGGCGGTCGGATTTCCGATAAAGGTCATGAAGATCGGCAATAGGAAACTTCTTCTACGCGCCATCGGGCAGAAGGAGTCCGACGCAATAGAAAGGGAGATCAGGATACTTCCAACAGGGCGCAGGATCGAGGAGGCAAGCAACGACGTGCTGCGCGGCAATTCCTCATTCAGCCTGCAGATCCCCGAAAACATAATCCAGGGATCCGAGGGACTTGTCCTGAAGCTCTATCCGAGCCGTTTCAGCGAAGTTGTCGAGGGGATGAATTCAATATTTAGGATGCCATACGGCTGTTTTGAACAGACTTCATCGGTCACATACCCGAACGTACTCGCCCTCCGCTACATGAAGGAAAGCAAGCGGATCTCTCCTGAGACCGAGATGAAGGCCAGGAAATTCATAGACACCGGCTATCAGCGTCTGCTCACCTTCGAAGTCAGCGGCGGCGGATTCGACTGGTATGGGCACGCCCCCGCAAACATCAGCCTTTCGGCGTATGCGATCCTGGAGTTCAACGACATGGCGCAGGTCCGTTACGTTGATCCTTTGATCATCAAACGTACAAAGGACTGGTTGTACAGCAAACAGAAGAGCGACGGCTCATGGAATGAGGAAAGACCTGCATATACCTGGGGGAATATCCAATCCATCACCGCATATATCGCCTGGGCGCTGGCGGAATCCGGAGAAAGATCATCCCAGCTCGAAAAGGCGCTTGAATATCTCAGGGCTGAAAAAGGAAGGACCAACAATTATGGCAAGGCATTGATCGCGAATGCGCTTCTCGCCTGCAATGCGAACGATCCTGCAGGCAGGATTTATGCTGAAGAACTTGCGAATTCCGCAGTGCCGGCCGGAAAAGGCATCTGCTGGAACTCATCAGGCCGCAGCATGACATATTCCCGCGGAAGCGGGTATGATGTTGAAACCACGGCGCTGACCACCCTCGCGCTCATCAAGGACGGACGTTTCCCAACGAAGGTCGCGGACGCGCTCAGGTGGATCTCGGCGCAGAAATGTTCCGGAGGAGGATGGGATTCGACACAGGCGACGATCCTGGCATTGCGGGCACTGCTCGACGGCAGTGGAAGCGCAAGGAACAATTATGCAGCGGCAGTAACCGTAAAGGTAAATGGACTCGATGTGAAAAAGCTGGATATAACAAAGGAGAACAATGATGTTATGCGCCTCCTTGATCTGGGCAAATATCTTCGCCAGGGCGCAAACCAGGTGGAACTGCAGCAGGAACCGGAAGGAGATCTTGCCTATCAGATTGCAGGTTCCTACTGGATGCCGGATGATTTGAAACAGTCCCCTTCCGCCATGAAACAGGAGATGTCCATCAATGTGGATTTCGACAGGCGCGATCTGGCGGTCAACGACACGCTCGAGGCGAAGGTCTCCGTATGCAACAATACGGATAAACAGATCATGATGGTGATTGTCGATCTCGGTATTCCTGCCGGATTCAGCGTAGAGAAAGATTCCTTTGAAAAGCTCCTGGAACTGGGAATGATCGCAAAATATGAGATCACTGGCAGCCAGATCATCATCTATTTCCGCGAGCTTCAGCCGCAGTCTCCCTTGCGTTTCTCATATTTCCTGAAGGCTAAATATCCTTTGAAGGTCAAAGCTCCTTCCGCAAAGATCTATGAATATTACAACCAGGCCAATCACGCGAACTCGGAAAGCACGACCATCACGGTGAAATGATCAAAGTGACATGAATCCGGGACGCTTTTTAATCTTGGTTGGTGCTAATTCCCCTCCCCCTGGGACGGCTTTGATTTTCTTTTGTTATAAAGAATCTCCGGCCCGCCGTGAAGCGAGGGATGACATCCGTAATACCCAGTTGCTCTTGTCACGGCGTCGTCTTGCAAAGCCGGATGCGGATGGGACAGGATGGCCGTCAGGAGATTCTTCATTGCGTTTCCGGATTTATGCCAGCTTTCTTGAAATTCCTGCCGGGGCAACTAAGTTGATTTGATTTATTTTCTGACTTTCTAAGAATGGTTTATCGACATGAAATCCAAGAAACGACCAAACATAATAATTTTCAATCCCGACCAGTGGAGGGGCGATGTCCTCGGACACATGGGAAATCCCGCCGCAGTCACTCCAAACCTCGACAGCTTTGTAAAAACGGACGGAGTCTCATTCCGGAACGCCTTCTGCCAGAATACGGTCTGCACGCCGTCTCGCTGCAGCTTCATGACCGGCTGGTATCCGCATGTCCGCGGGCACCGTACCATGTATCACATGCTGCATCCCGAATGGAATGAGCCCAACCTCCTGAAGATTCTCAAGGACAACGGCTATCATGTCTGGTGGGGAGGCAAGAATGATCTTACTCCTGGACAACAGCCCGTAGAACAGTACTGCAATGAGCGTTTCAGGCCGACGGAGGCAGACTATAGGCGCTGGGGTTGTGAACCTCAAAAAAACAACCATGGCGGGGACATGTCGTGGCGCGGGAAGCATGGAGACGACAACTATTTCAGCTTCTTCAAGGGCAGGCTCGACAAGAAGAGCGATGAGATCTACTGCGACGGCGACTGGGCGATGGTGCTCGGATCAATAGATAAAATAAAGAATTATGACGGCGACAAGCCTTTGTGCATCTATCTTCCTATCGAATATCCGCACCCTCCATACGCCGTCGAGGAACCATGGTACAGCATTACAGACCGGAAGAAAATCCCGCAGCGCATCCGTCCGCCGAAAAATTACAAAGGGAAAGCATCAATCCTCAAGGGTATTGCCGAAGAACAGGGACTTCATGGATGGACCGAGGAGCGCTGGACCGAGCTCAGGGCTACATATTATGGGATGTGTTCGCGTCTGGACCACCAGTTCAAGATGCTGATGGACGCGCTGAAGACAAGCGGGATCTACGATGATTCCGCAGTGTTCCTCTTTTCAGACCATGGCGACTATACCGGCGACTACGGGATCGTTGAAAAAACACAGAACACCTTCGAGGACTGCCTTTCCCGCGTACCGTTCATAATCAAGCCTCCAAAGGGGATTCCGGTGAAACCACGTGTCAGCAACGCACTTGCCGAACTCGTCGACTTCTCGGCAACTGTCTATGAACTGACTGGCATTGAGCCCGGATACGACCATTTTGGCAAAAGCCTACTGCCTGTAATGTCAGGAAAAACTGACAATCACAGGGATGCAGTTTTCTGTGAAGGCGGACGTCTTATCGGTGAGGTGCAGGCAATGGAAAGGCAGAGCAAGTCCTACAACGGGAAAGAATTCGGCCTTTATTATCCGAGAATGAAGCTCCAGGGTGACGATTGGAAGATTCCCTACCATACCAAGGCGACAATGTGCCGGACGAAAAAATATAAGTACGTACGCCGTCTCTACGAGTCCGACGAACTTTACGATCTGAAGAAAGATCCGGGGGAGACTAGGAACCTCGTCAAAGATCCTAAATATGCCAAAATTCTTTCCGCTATGAAGGAACGCATGCTCAAATGGTACATGGAGACCTGCGACGTGGTCCCGAGGAACACGGACAACAGATAATTTTTTCATTCTGAAAAATTTATTATTGAATGAATCGGCTCAGGCGAACATGTTCGTCCTGTGATATGGAAATGGTGTAATCTTAACTTTGTGCCTCCGTGGCTTTGTGCGAAAATCTCTTATCTGTATTTCATATCTGAGTGATTCGTGGGCAAATAAATTAACCTCGTGGGCTTCGGGTATTCTTCGTGGTGTGATTTTCCATGCTTTAATCTTCTAAACTATTTGAATCCTATGCATTCAAAACTATCTTTACCCGCTTATTTTATGTTCCCTAAACCTTTAAGGAGGAATATTCAATGGCCAAGAAGATAAGTCCCGCCGAAAAAGAATCCGTAAAATCCACAGAGAAAAAACTCAGAGTCGCATGCATAGGAGCCGGCGGCATAGCCGGAGCGCACCTGACCGAATACGCCAAGATGAAAGATGTCGAACTGGTCGGACTTGCTGATCCGATAATGGATTCAATGGTCAAAAAGGCCGAACAGTTCAAGATTCCTCTTTCCAACTGTTTTACCGACTACAATGAAATGCTGAAGAAGATCAAGCCGGACGCTGTCAGCGTCTGTTCACCCAACGGCGCACATGAGGCCAACACCATCGCCGCACTTGAGTCTGGAGCACATGTGCTTGTTGAAAAGCCCATGGCGATGAACGCAAAAGAATCCCAGAAGATGATCGATATCGCCAGGCGTGTCAAACGCAAGCTTGTGATCGGGTTCCAGTTCCGCTATGATGGACGGAGTGCTTTCCTGCGCGAAGCCGTAAAGAACGGAACTTTCGGGGATATCCTTTATGCCCGAGTCCAGGCCCTGCGCCGCCGCGGAATTCCGAACTGGGGAGTCTTCGGACGCAAGGATCTCCAAGGTGGTGGCCCCATGATCGATATCGGCGTCCATTGCCTTGAAATGTGCCACTTCGTGATGGGATCCCCGAAACCGGTCTCCGCAGTCGGCAATTGTTTCACATACCTTGGAAATAAGCCAAGCATGACCAAGAGCTCCTGGCCGAACTGGGACTGGAAAAACTATACCGTCGAGGATCTCGCCGTCGGCATGATCCGCTTTGATACCGGCGCCATGTTGAATATCGAAGCCTCCTTTGCAGGCCACATCGAAAAGGATGTCTGGAACTTCGGCCTCATGGGAACCAAGGCCGGTGGACAATGGGATCCTGCCATGATCTTCACAGACCAGAACGACCACATGGTCAACATGTCTCCCACATATCTGCCCAACAACGGATGGACGGGGATATGGCCTCCGAAAATGCGCAATTTCGTCGAGCACTGCCTCTATGACAAGCCGACTCTTTCCCCTGCGGAAGACGGGCTGATGGTCCAGAAGATGCTCGACGCAGTCTATGAATCCGCCGCAAACGGTGGAAAAGAAGTCGCGATAAAGTAAAAATCCTTAACGGATTTTTCCTTTATAATCATAGGCCCTTTCCCAAGGCAGTGTCGAATGGGGACATCCCTGGAGGAGGCAAACACAAACTAAGCTTATATTCCTATGGAAAGGGCCTATATGCAATATTTCCAGCCAAAACCGGGATATTACGTCGGCGACTGCATGCCGTTTTACCACGACGGAATTTTCCATCTTTTCTATCTTCTCGACGAAGGGCATCATCAGGGAAAAGGAGGATTGGGCGGGCATCAGTGGGCCCACTGCTCAAGCAGGGATCTTGTCCATTGGAAACATCATCCCCTGGCAGTTCCACTGGAAGAGGACTGGGAAGGCTCGATCTGCACCGGCTCCACTTTCTATGACAAGGGACAGTACCATGCGTTTTATGCCACACGGAAGCCGGATCATACCCAGCACCTTAGCCATGCTGTCAGTGATGACTGCATAAAGTTCAGGAAATTGACTCCGAATCCATTTGCCTCATCCCTGCCCGGATTTTCCCCAAAGGACTGCCGGGATCCCTTTATATTCAAGGACGAAACCGGCAGGTACAATATGCTGGTCACGTCCAAAATTGAACAATATCCCCTGCATGATCGGGGAGGATGTCTTTTAAGATATACATCCAAAGACCTGAGCACATGGAAATTTGAAGGTATTTTTCTCATTCCCGTCGGTGGAACCGGATGGGGAGGCATACCGGAATGTCCGGACCATTTTTTCTGGAAGGGCTGGTACTATCTGCTTTTCGGAATCGGACTTCAGACATTCTACAGGATGTCGAAAAAGCCTTTCGGCCCCTGGCAGCGTCCGCAGGTGGATGTCCTTGACAGCCATCTGAATGCGGTCATGAAGACTGCCCCATTCGGCAAAAACAGGCGGATCGGCGTCGGCTGGATAGGTCCGCGCAAGGACAACAAGGATTCCGAATGGATGTTATGGGGAGGGCAGACTGTATTCCGCGAAATCATCCAGAACAGAGATGGCACGCTTGGAGTAAGATTCCTCAAGGAAATGATCCCTTCTGGAAAAGCCGTCAAGACCTCCTTGAGACGACTGACTTCAGGAGCAAAGTGTAAAGGAAAATCCGTTGAGCTGATTTCAAAATTACCTAAGGTAGGGCGGTTTCTCCGAAACCGCCGCTTCAATACGGACGGCTCGGAGAGCCATCCCTACCTTGAATTCGGCAATTTTGAAATCGCCTCCGTTGAATTAAATGCAGCGGAAAAACTGGAAGTTGCCGCTTTTGAAAATCTTCCGATGAATTATAATTTGAACTGCGTTGTCCGACCGAAGAAAAATTCATATTTCTTCGGGTTTGGCCTGCGAGGATCGGGCAATTATGAAAGTAAGTTTGATTTTAATTTCGACTGCCACAGGAACAGTATTTCACTCGGCAAGGAGACGATTTTGTCTACAGTCGACCTAGGTCGTCCCTTCAAGCTGGAGATCATACTTAAGGACGACATCATAGACATCTGCATTGACAACAGGCAGTGCATCATAAACCGCTGCCACGAACTGAAAGGAAACTCTCTTTTCCTTGCCTGTCAAAATGGTGTTGTCAGGTTTGAAAAGATTGAGATTCAATCCCTCTGTTCGTAGTAGTGCAATTTATTGCACGTTCTTGAAGTAGGGACGGGTTTTAACCTGTCCCATGTTTAAAATTAAAGATGGTACATGCTGAAGCACGTACCTACTTGAAGAACGGCGAATGAATTCGCCTACTACAAACATGTAAAATCCCTCTTTCCCTGCTTGAAGATTGCCCTCGGATGAATATATTTTTAAGTTTGTAACTAAAGGGAACTTATAAAACATGGCGATTCCCTAAAGAGGGGGCATTATGGATGCTATTTGGAATGGATTTTTCAGTGAACTTTCCGGTGATATGAAATTCTACTGGGCATTGGCCCTTTTTGGATCATTTATATTCCTTATCCAGCTTGTCATGGCGATGTTTGGATTCGGAGCCGGACATGATGTCGATACGTCCGCCGCAGGCGGACACGATGTCGATGCAACAGGCCATGCCGACGCCGGATTTTCAATATTCAAGCTTTTCTCAGTCCAGTCCGTCGTCGCATTCATCACCTTTTTCGGATGGGGCGGTGTAATATGGGGAAAGAACGGACTGACCGGATTCTTTGCGGCCCTCGCGTGCGGTCTGTTCATGATGTTCGCCACATCTTTCATCCTTTACTATCTCATGAAGCTCCAGCAGAGCGGCAACATCGAAGCCAACGATTTCATCGGATGTTCCGGCACCGTCTATATGAACATTCCCGCAGGCAGGACACAGAGCGGCAAGGTAACTGTCAATTTCAAGGGCTGTACAAGGGAGATAACGGCAGTAGCTGACGATGAACTTCCCACGGGAACGGCGGTGACTATCGCCCAGCAGATCGACGGACGGCGTTTTCTCGTCAAGAAAATATAAAACTTTAAAATAAACTAATCCAAGGAGTCGATTATGGGTAGCGGAATTGGTTCACTTATTGGCTTGATGCTTTTTGCGGCATTCTTTGCATTTGTCCTTCTCCTCATCTGGGCGAGCAGGTACAAGAAATGCCCTTCCGACAGGATCATGGTGATCTACGGTAAGACAAAAGGCAAGGAAGCCTCGATGTGCATTCATGGCGGCGCAAAGTTCATCTGGCCCGTAGTCCAGGATTACGGTTTCCTTTCCCTGCGCCCGCTGCAGATCGAAGTCAACCTCGGCAACGCCCTCTGCAAACAGAACATCCGAATCAACGTCCCCTCTGTGTTCACTGTCGGTATCAGCACGGATCTGGCGATAATGGGTAATGCCGCACAACGTCTTTTCGGATTGACTCCGGATGCCATCATCGAACTTTCAAGGGATATCATCTTCGGACAGCTCCGTCTTGTCATCGCCTCAATGACCATCGAGGAAATCAATGCGGACCGTGAAAAATTCCTGAACAAGGTAGAGGACAACGTCGCACAGGAACTTAACAAGGTCGGTCTTGAACTCCTGAACGTCAATATCACCGACATCACTGATGAAAGCGGATATATCGAAGCTATCGGTAAGAAGGCCGCGTCTGAAGCCATCAACAGAGCCAAGATCGATGTCGCAGAACAGGTGAAACTCGGTTCAATCGGTGAAGCCGATGCCAGCAAGATACAGAGGATATCTGTTTCAAAGGCTGATGCAGATGCACAGTCCGGTGAAGCAAACGCCGCCAGAGACCGCCGTATCGCCGTAAAACAGGCCGAATCTGAAGCCGTCAACGGTGAAAATATCTCGTCAATCGAAATCGCAAAATCCAATGCTGTCCGTTCCGAACAGGAAGCCGAAGCGTTCAGGAAAGCCGAATCCGCCAAGCGCGTAGCAGAGGCCCAGATCGAAAAAGCCCATTTCGAGGCTGAACAGCAGGCCCAGATGTCACGCGCCAACATGGAACGTGAGAAACAGAGGGCCGAGATCATCGTCCCAGCCGAAATAGCCAAGCAGCAGATCGAGATAGGTGCCGAAGCACAGGCCGAGAAACTGCGCCGTGAGGCCAAAGGTCAGGCCGATGCGACATTTGCAAAACTCCAGGCCGAAGGCCGTGGTAACTACGAGATCCTCAAGGCGAAGGCCGCCGGTTTCCAGGAAATCGTCAAGTCATGCAACAGTGATTCCGACGCCGCCGCCAAGATGCTCCTCATCGAAAAACTCGAGACGATCGTCAGCCTCCAGACAGAGGCCATCAAGAACATCAAGATCGACAAGGTCACCGTATGGGAAGGCGGACAAGGCGCCGGTGGAAAGACCTCGACCGCAAATTTTCTAAGCGGAATGATGCAGAGCCTCCCTCCACTGCATGACGTTGCGAACATGGCGGGGATAGATCTTCCGGGCTACCTCGGGAAAGTCAAATATGACAATGAATCCCAGGTACAGGAACCGAAGAAGAAGTAAGACATTTTATGAATATCAGACTGATTCCAATCCTGGACTGCTCCAGGATTGGAAAGTCTGACACGTCAGACCGGTCATTCGGACTTTAATAACAACCAAGGGTTTTCCCATGAAAAAACTCATTTGCCTTTTATTTACATTGTTTTCCCTGTCCTTGATTTCCCCTCTCTTCTCCCAGGATCCTGCCGGTCCCATTGCGGACAAGATTGATCCCAAGGCGGCTGAAGTAGTAAGGAAATACAGCGACCTCATATTGAAATCGAAGAACATCAGATTCGACATGATCATGACTATTAAAATGAAGTCCAAGGGAATGAACCAGGAATCATTGACTGATTCCGAGTATGTCATTGAAAGGCCGAATAAGATTTTCTACAACATAAAGAATGGGATGTCTCCTTTGAAAGTTGTTTCCGACGGTAAAAATGTCATAATGCATGCTCCTTCCATCAACAGATATAGCATTGAACCGGCACCTGAAGATTATGAGTCCATGGCATGCATGGAATTCGTAAGCAAATCCAGCGGATTTCCCGTCATAGATCCCATCGTATCTCCCAAGCCCTATGAAAAAATAATGGAGGGTATTACGGACGTAAAGTATCTTGGTGTGGAAAAACTGGGCGACAAGGAATGCCATCACCTGAACTTCCAGAAGCCAAATTTCATCTGGGACGCATGGTTTGAGACAGGGGACAGGCCATTCATAAGGAAAATTGTCCCGGACATGAAAAAACAGATCGAAAAGACGATGGAGATGTCTGGCACGAAGGACATGCAGTACAATATGACCGTGCTCCTTGACAACTGGTCCGTGGATTCAACTCTCCCTGCGGACACGTTCAAGATCGCGCCTCCTGCAGATGCAAAGAAAATTGATCCTCCCACAAAGGGGAAACAGGCTGAAAAACCAGTTCCAAAGGAAGAAGCCAGACATTCTTTATTGGGCAAAAATGCTCCAGCCTTAAAGCTCGATCTCCTAGACGGAGGCAAAGTCGACCTTGCTGTCCTGAAGGGCAAGAAGATAGTTGTTCTTGATTTCTGGGCCGTCTGGTGTCCCGCCTGCGAGATAACTCTTCCAATAATGGACGAGATCGGTACTTCATATGCCGGCAAGGATGTCGTTTTTTATGCAGTCAATGTCGGAGACGAGAAGGACAAGACCAGTGAATTTATGGCCAGCTTGAAGTTTAAATCGCCTGTAGCCCTCGACAAGGACACGGAAACGGCCAAATCTTATCTGATCGAGGCTTTTCCTACAAGCTTTATTATTGGAAAAGATGGCGTTATCCAGTCAGTTCATATAGGATTTGATAATGACACTAAAGATAAGATTAAAAAGGAAATCGATGAACTTCTGTCAGGAAAACCCCTGATAAAGAATGAGAAGTAATAAAATCAGCGAGCTGATTTTATATCATAGGAGATTTTTATGAGGAGAATATCAATTGTTTGTGGTCATCACGGATTCAGAAGGCAATCAGCTCACCTCAAGAACCGGGCCGGGAGAGGAAAAGGATTTTGAAAACCTCTTGAAGGACGCCGAGAAGAAAAGCAAGGTAGGAGCACCCAAGAAGGCGGAAGAAAAGAAGCCGAAGTAGTTATGTAATATCAAATAAAGTCAAGATGCCTGTGCTACTTGAAGATCAGATATCCGGCTGCGAGAATCGCAAATATCTTCACGAGTATTGAGAACGTATTGTTTTTAATGTATTTCACAGTCTTCACCCCCACAAGGGAACCGATTATAAGAGCTGGGATCATTCCGGCGTTGAATACCAGGGTTTCCTCGGTTATGAATCCCAGTTCCCAGCTGAAAAGAACCTTGCTTGTGTTGAGTATGAAAAATATCCAGGCCGTAGTGCCTATGAAATTTTCCTTTGGAAGACCGAGTGACAGCAGATAGATCGCAAAAACCGGCCCGGCAGCGTTGGCTGTCATCGTCGTTATCCCTCCGGTCACACCGATAATGGCTGCAAAATACCAGCTATGGGGGATATGCCGGGTCTTTTCGTCGCTGGTCCTGTTGAACCACTCACCAACGATGAGCATTACAATGACAACCACCCCGATATATTTCTTGAAATCAGCCTGGCTTATATCAGAATATTTCATGAAAAGCCAGCCCGCGATAATTCCAACAAAAGCCCATGGCAATGCCCTCAGGATGTGCTTCCACTGTGTATGCTGACGGTAGAAATAGACTCCAATGATGTCACCCATGATGAGCATGGGAAGAAGTATTCCTGTCGATTCCTTGGGCGGAAAAATGCACGCCATGAGAGGAATCGCCAGTATCCCCGCCCCGCTTATCCCGCTCTTGGAGAAACCAATGAAGAAAGCTGATATGAATGCAAGTATCCAGAACAACTGCGGACTGTCAATATTGGAAAATGCAGGCATCAGATCCTTTCTTGAAAAATAAGTTCATATCCTGCTGACATTTTCGAGTTTTGCGAAATCCGCATCAAATGTCACTACTTTCCCAGTATGTTTCAGATAATCGGCCCTTATCATCCTGTCGGCAAGTCCGGCACCGGTACCCCTGTATTCCGAAAGAACCTCTTTCGCATGGCCAGAAGCCTTTATCATTGGCGAAGATATGAATTCACAAAGGACCTTAACAGCTTCAGCCTTAGGTGCTTCATAATGATAGACCAGCGCATGGTAAGTCTCAACGACTACCAAGTCGCTTACATGGAGGTCAATTCCATCGGAATGGCATTTATCAAGGAAATCGAATGCCCTTTTCGCCTGTTCCTCCGGCTCTCCGACAAGCAGCCTGAGGACAACCGTCGTATCAAGTCCAAATGATTTCAAGGCTCAATCCCTTTCCTTCGCAAGCTTCACAGCTATGCTTTTCCTAATGGAATCCATACCGTGTTTTTTCCCTTTTGAGTACTTGCGCAGGCTTCCAAACCACTTGGTCTTTGCTTTCTCCGGAATACTGACAATCCACATCCTTTTCCCTTCAATCTGGCGGCTGTCCAAAAGCAGCCTGTCTCCAGGCTTTATTCCAAGCTGGTTGCACAATGCGACAGGAAGAGTGGCCTGACGTTTGCTTGTAATCTTGATTGTACTTATCATGGGCTTGCTTCCTTACTTATTATTTTAAAGTAAGGTAACATGCTGCAGGCGATTTATCAAGTGCTCTTCCGCCAGCCCCTCTGGCGGGCGGCTTCATAGAGGAGGATGGTGGTCGCAGTGGAGACATTCAGTGAGTCGGCGAGACCGAGCATGGATATCTTCACGCTGATGTCCGAGTTCTTCAGCCAGAATTCGCTGAGCCCGTATTGTTCGGCTCCGACGACTATTGCAATCCCGGCGGTCATGTCGATATCGGTGTAGTTCTTGTCAGTGTGCGGAGTCGCGGCAAGAGTCCTGATCCCATTCTTCTTCAGCCACAAGGCAGCCTCCTGCGATGAAGTCTCCGCAAGAGGAACAGAGAAAAGCGTACCTGTGCTGGCTGTTATCACATTCGGATTGTAGATGTCGGTACATTTGTCGCAGACAATTATACCGCTTGCTCCGGCGGCATCCGCCGACCTCAAAATTGCACCCAGATTGCCGGGTTTTTCGATTCTTTCCGCAACGAGATAAAGACCGTTTTTCACGAACGGCAGATCGTCAAGCCGGTGTTCCCTGGCTTCCGCTATTGCAATGAGACCTTCGGGGCGGTCCCGGTATGCGAGTTTCGCAAACACACGGTCGGTGGTTTCGGTTGTGACGGTTCCGGATTCCGCGAGTTTCGCAAGAAGCTCATTTTCATTCTCGCCGAGGAACATCGATGGACAGTAGAAGCATTCCTCTATCTTCATCCTGCACTGGTTCGCCCGGGTTATTGCCCGGTATCCTTCAAGGAGAGTACGTTTCTCCTCTTCCCTGGAACGCCGGTTCCAGAGCTTTACCGCATATTTGATACGTTCATTCTGTAAACTGGTGATCAGCATGATAGTCGTCAGTCGTCCGTTGTTAGTCGTCAGTCGTCATGGTTTTAAGTGTTAAGTTTTAGGTTCTAAGCAGCAAAGAGAATTAAAAGAACCCATGAATAAAATCCCCTACTTAAAACTTACCACCTAAAACTTAAAACCATTATCAAATTACGTGTCATGGTTTTAAATCGCCGATACGCCGTTTCTCCGATTCGTCCCTATTCATCCCCGCCGTTATTGAACCGCCTTCCATTGCCGTTGCCGTTGTCTTTCCATCTCTTCTTCTGCGGAATGGGGGTTAGGTCGGCCTTGAAATGGAGGGCATGTTCGCCAAGCAGATTCCTTACATCATTTACGAATTCATTGTTCACCCTGATATTGAACTTCTTCGACGTCTCTATGAAGGCGATTTCCCCGGATGCGCATGTTATGCAGAAGATTGTCCTGCTCTCGCCCGGATATTTCCCGCATATTTTTTGTATCTCATCGAGCTTGTCCCTGCCGGTGCTCGCTTCGTATATCCGGATATGGACTTCCTTCGTGTATTTCTCCTGGACTGAAGACATAGGATAAACACTGGTTATTATTATCTTGGCCTTCCTGGCATCCCCTTCTCCGCTGATATCAACATGCCCCTCTATGAAGACAGGTACGTTTTCCTTCAGGATCTCCTTGTCCAGCTTTTCATAGATATCCGGCCAGGCTATGCATTCAATCGCACCTTCCAGATCCTCCACCTGGAGAAAGGCGAAGGGAGTTTTCTTCTTCGATATCTTGACCGAAATAGTATTAATAATTCCGCCTATCCTCACTCCCGAATCCATAGGAAGCTCGCTGACCTTGGAGATTGAGGAAGTCGAATATGTCTTTATTATGTTCTCATATTCACCGAGCGGATGTCCGGTCACATAGAATCCCAGAAGCTCCTTTTCATCCTTCAGGATCTCCTGTTCATGGAATTCCGGAATGTCCGGCACCTGGACGGTGGTCATTTCATTCTTCTCATCGCCTGCGAACATGTCGAATAGCGAGCCTTGTCCGCTCTTCTTGTCGGCGACCTTCTTCGCTGAGAGAGCCATCGCCGGCTCGAACATCTTCACAAGCTGCGAACGCTTGAGACCGAAACCTCCGAAGGCCCCGGCCCTTGCGAGATTTTCAAGCATCCTCATGTTAACGGAAGGTCCCACCCTCTCGCAGAACTCTATCAGGCTCTTGAATTCACCTTCCTTCCTCCTTGAATCGATGACCGCCTGCGCAGCGACAGTTCCAACTCCCTTGATGGCGGCCAGTCCGAACCTCACCCCTTTTCCGTCGACCGTAAAGCTCGCATCGCTCCTGTTCACATCCGGCGGCATCACCGGAATATTCATCTCCTTGCATTCCTGTATGAAGAACGCGACCTTTTCAGAGCTATCTATGACATTTGAAAGGACAGCCGCCATGAATTCCACTGGAAAATTCGCCTTGAGATAGGCAGTCCTGTAGGCTATGATCCCGTAAGCCGCGCTGTGCGACTTGTTGAAACCGTAGCCTGCGAACTTCGCAATCTTCTCCCATATCTGCTCCGCCCTCTCCTTTGAAATCTTGTTCGCGGCGCAGCCCTGTATGAATTTTTCGTGCTGAGCGGCGAGTTCCTTGACCTTCTTCTTTCCAATCGCCCTCCTGAGGATGTCAGCCTGGCCCAGCGAGAAACCCGCGACTTCCTGGACGGCCTGCATCACCTGCTCCTGGTAGAGCATGATTCCATATGTTTCGTTCAGGATCTTCTCCATTGCCGGATGATCATATTCAATTTTCGTCTGGCCGCTCTTCCTGGAAATAAACTCCGGAATGAACTGCATGGGGCCGGGACGATAAAGCGCAATGAGTGCTATGATGTCTTCAATCTTGTCGACCCCGAACTTCTTGCAGAGGTCCTGCATACCGGTAGATTCAAGCTGGAACACGGCAATTGTATCACCCCTGTTCAGGAGCTCGAAGGCCTTTTTATCATCTAAAGGAATTCTCTCTATGTCAATATCGCCATTATGTTCCTTGATCCTTTTCACAGCATCATCGATGATGGTGAGAGTACTGAGCCCGAGGAAGTCCATTTTCAGAAGACCGAGATCCTCGCAGTACTTGGCCGCATACTGGGTAATCACTTCGTCCTTGCCTCCGACGGCAAGCGGAACGAGATTGCTGAGAGGCTGGTCGCCGATGATGACTCCGGCCGCATGTATCGTCATGTTCCTTATCAGGTCCTCGAGAGGTTTTGCATATTCTATGACTTCACGAACCCACGGCTCCTTCTCCATGAACTCCCTGAGCTCCCTGCTCTGCTCTATTGCTGAGTCGAGGGTTATCTTCGTATCTTCACCTTCCCCTTCGACCACTTTCTTCTCGGGAATGAGCTTTGTCAGCTGGTTTCCCTCGGCGAATGTCCTCCCTATTACCCTTGCAATATCCTTCACAACCGCCTTGGGCTTAAGTGTTCCATAGGTCCCAAGCTGGGCGACGCTGTCCTTGCCGTATTTCCTGCGGACATATTCAATGACCTCGTATCTGCGAAGTTCGCAGAAGTCTATATCGAAGTCGGGCGGGCTTACACGTTCAGGATTCAGGAACCTTTCAAACAGCAGCTTGTACCTTAGAGGATCCACGTCGGTGATCTTGCTCAGATATGCGACAATGCTTCCTGCACCGCTGCCTCGTCCCGGTCCGACGGGGATCTTGTTGTCACGTGCGTATTTTATGAAATCCCAGACCACCAGGAAATAGCTCGAATATTTGGAATTGTCTATGACACCGAGTTCATAATCCATGCGCTGGAGTATCTTTTTCTGTTCTTCATCGAGCTTTGATTCATCAGAAGCGTCAAAACCGTATCTCTCCCTCATACCCTCGATGCATATTTTCCTGAGCACCTGTTTCTGCGTCTCTCCAGGTCCCACCTGGTAGACGGGATAATGGTTGACATCAGTGCCGGTAGGGATGCTGACATTGCATCTTTCAGCCACTTCAAGAGTGTTCTTAAGAGCTTCTGGAAGTTCGGGGAAGGCTGCGGCCATCTCGTCGCCGGTCTTGAAATAGAACTGGTCCCCATGCATCTTCATCCTCTTCTCGTCGCTTATGATGGAGTGCGTCTGGATGCAGAGCATGAGTTCATGGGACTTGGCGTGCTCCTTCTTCAGATAATGGACATCGTTAGTGGCTACAAGGGGAATTCCGAATTCACGGCTCAGGAGTACAAGCTCCTTGTTCACCAATTTCTGTTCGGCAATCCCATGTTCCATGACTTCGAGGTAGAAATTACCCTTGCCGAAGATGTCAAGGTACTGGGCAAGTATCTTCTTGGCGTCCTTAATCTTGTTATGCTGGATCGCCCTGGCAATCTCCCCGCTGAGGCAGGCGCTCATTCCGATCAGCCCCTTGCTGTGCTCGGCCAGTATCTTCTTGTCTATCCTCGGATTGTAGTAGAATCCTTCGAGTACCGATGCCGTCGCAAGCTTGCAGAGATTCTGATACCCGGTAAAATCCGAGGCAAGAAGGATCAGGTGGTACCCTCGGATATCCTCGCGGTTGTTGTCCTTGTCGGACATGAAAGTCGGTGAGACATAGGTTTCAACGCCGATGATAGGCTTGACCTTGTTCTTGTTCATCTCCTTATAGGCTTCAAGGGCTCCTCCCATGTATCCATGGTCGGTCACCGCCACGGCCCTCATCCCGTTCTGCGCAGCAAGTTCCGCGAGCCCCGATATCGAACATGCCCCGTCGAGAACGCTGTAGTCAGAATGAACATGCAGATGTACGAATTCAGTCGGCATCGAAAATCTTTCCCCTTTATAAATATTTTCTCTCCCAAAGAAAATATTTAGAGCTTATCCATAAAAACATAAATAATTAATAGAAAGGGACTTGCATATACCACAGCACACTGCATTATAATCGAAAATCGCCAGAAGTCCGAAAATAATGCAATTATAACTGAAAGGCACATGCATGTCCCGAGACGTAATATCATTCCAAGCCGAGCTTTGTCCAGCAATTCCCGTAGTAAAAAACAACAAAGAATTCAGGGAGTACTGCCTTCTTCTTGAAAAGATTGATTACATTTTACGGGATGGAGGCGTTGACTTTGATGCGGTCACCGCATACTGGGAGCACGTTGAGAATCATGTCAGGCAAAGCCTGAAACCCACAGCGAGGAAGAGGCTTGCGAAATACGCTGTGAGAGCCATGAGATGCAACATACTGCGTCATTATCTCGATGAAAGCTTCATCGGCCTGAGCAGGAGGATCGCGGAAAGCCCCGTACTGCAGAGGTTCATAGGCGTAGTGGCAATGGATGAAGTGAAAGTCCCCTGCAAGAGCCTTCTCCAGAAGTATTCGAAGTTCCTTCCTGCGGAAAAGATTTCCTCGCTTGTGGACAAGGTTGTCGTCCTCGCCCGGGACAACCACGCGCGGATAGGGCTTGAGACGGCACTTGCCACGGACGAGATATTTGTGGATGCCTGCTGCCTTGAGGCGAACATACATTTTCCCGTGGACTGGCTGCTTCTGCGGGATGCGGTAAGAACCCTTGTAAAGTCGATACTCACGACAAGGAGGCATGGGCTGGTCCACCGGATCCCGAGTCCCGGGAGCTTCCTGACGCAGATCAACAAATGCTGCATGGACATGTCCAGTTCGAGGAGGAGGAAGGATTCGAGGAAGGAACGCAAGAGGGTACTGCGCGAAATGAAGAAGATTGCGGAGGTGGTGAGGAAGCACGGAAGGAGATATTGCGATCTGCTCCGTGAAAACTGGGAAGCTGAAACCGATCTTGACGAACTCAGTGCACAGGAGATAATGGGCAGGATGGAAAACGTCCTGGGAAAACTGCCTGCGGCGGTGAAGCAGGCGCATGACAGGATCATCGGCGGGAGGAAAACGGAGAACAAGGACAAGATATTGAGCCTCTATGAGGATGGGGTCCGTGTTGTCACGCGCGGGAAGGAATCTTCCGAGGTGGAGTTCGGGAATGTCCTCTATCTTGCTGAACAGGCTGACGGGCTTGTCGTTGATTTCAAGCTCTACAGGGATGCCGCACCCGGAGACGTGAAGCAGCTTGCTGAAAGTCTCGACCGTCTTTCAGCCAGGGATCTGGAAGTAAAGGCGCTCGCCGGAGACAGGGGGTTCGACGGACCGACCACGAGGAACCGACTCATGAAGGAGAAAATCTACAACGCCATCTGTCCGCGGAGTCGTGAAGAGTTGAAGAAGCGCCAGGATGAACAGAAGTTCATAATGATGCAGAAGCGCAGGGCGCAGACCGAGGGGAGAATAGCAATAGTCAGAAATGGATTTGTAGGGAATCCGGCATCCGGCAAAAGCTTTGAGCAGAGGGAGAGGGATCTGGCATGGGCTGTTTTCTCCCACAACCTCTGGGTACTGGCAAGACTTCCGGAAGCGGAAGAGGATGGACTTTTGAAAACCGGATAAAACCGTTTCAAAGACTGAAGAGGCAAAGCGGTCAGAAGTCCGCAAGAGTGCTTGCGCCCAAAATCAATCAAAAGTAAAAAAATCCGAACGCGAGAAAGAAAAATAATTTTACCGCACCAAAGTGAGGAGTTTTTTAAGAGCCCGGATGACTTTGATGAAATCAAATCCACAAAAACAGCTTTTTGTGGACGGGCTCTATTTATGAACTATTCCTTTTCAAAGCAATAAAATCAAACTCTTTTGATGACTTGAAGTTTAAAAATCATGTAAGTGCTTGAACGCAGGCTAAGAAATATTTTATCGGTTCCCTTTATTTTCAGGTTTAACTCCGGCTTTGGGTCGCTAAAGTATCTGGAATTTTTTTCAGGAGGACAATTGACTTCAAAACCTTCCAGATGGCATGAACTGGGCCCGTTCACGGTGTTCGACGTGGAGACCACCGGCATGTCTCCGGTGAACGACAGGATCGTGGAGATCGCGGCGATCAGGGTGGACATCGACGGCATTCATTCGCGCTTCCATTCGCTGGTAAAACCCGGAATCAGGATTCCTGACGAAGTCATACGCATCCACCGTATAACAAATGAGATGGTCGGGAAATCCCCGTCTTTCCCGAACGTCGGCAAAGATTTCATGGCATTCGTGCAGGACAGCATCCTCGTCGCACACAATGGAAGGTTCGATCTTGCATTCCTGCAGGAGAGCCTGAGCCGCCACGGCATAGCCCTATGGAACGGAAGGACCATGGATTCCATCACGATAATCAGGCATGCATATCCCGGCCTGCCCAGCTACAGCCTTCAGAATCTGCAGCGACATTTCAGCCTTGGAACCGGCGACGGACAGGCCCATCGCGCTTTCACGGACGTCGAGTGGACCTTGGAAATATTCGGAATGTCCATGCAGAGGCTTCTGGACGCGGATAAAAAGTAATTTGAAATCTTTTGTCTTTATGCAGAAAAAGGCTTATATTATTCAGTTATCGGGAAAGAAGACATGAGAAACATTTTAAAAACAATTTTAACCGCTTCCCTGATCCTTGCAACAGGGAGCCTGTCATTCTGCCAGGAAGCTGAGAAGAAAGGTGCTGAAAAGGAAAAGAAAAAGCCGTCCTCCATACGATTCCATTCGGGAACCATTCTTGCCGCAGAACTCATGCCTGAAGGTTTTTTCAACCCTATCGTATTGAATGCCAGCAAGTTTGAACCTCCGTCCAGGATCACTACGGATGTGGCCTTTGCCACAATTACTGTAAGGCTTGATCCAAGCAGGACCCTGAGCGTCTATGATTATTCCCTCCAGAACAAGAAGAAGGATGAATTCAAATGCATGGGGATCAGTGATGGAGACAACCGCTATGAAGCTGACAAATGGGAGTTCGCCATCACAAAACCGGACAAGCTTTACACCATGCTTTTCAAGGTACAGCTTCCTTCCTTCAACGAAAAGAATGAATACGTCCTGCACTACAACTTGAACAAGCTCAAATCGGAAGATGTCCTCATCCCCTTTGTGAGGATAACCAGAAACTTCATTTCCCCTTCAAAGATTCCACCGGAAGGCATCATAGGAATAGATCCTGAACCTCCCCCTCCTCCAGAACCTCCCAAGCCCGCCGAGCCGGAACCCGCCAAGGCTGAACCAGAGAAGAAAGAGGAGAAGAAAGAGGAGAAAAAGCCTGCTGATACCGCCAAGAAGGAAGAGCCTGCAAAGGATACACTTCCTGTAAATGTTCCTGATGCAAAGAAATACACCCTAATCTATGATCTGGATCTGGTCAAAAGCAACGGTGCGATCAAATATCAGGTTGATGATCACTCCAAATATAACAAGAAACTGAGCCGCGTAGCCTATTATGTGGAGCTCAAGGGCGAGACCGGTGATCTGCAGTGGGTTTTCGTTTCAATGAATCCCTTCACCGACGACCTCTCAAAGATCGGAGTGCCCACCTATGAATCGAAGGCCAAGTTCCAGCAGCTCGTCGAAAAAATGACCGTCATCTCCAAGGTCAAAGGCCTTACAAACGGAAAGGATCTAAAGGGGAACATCGAGTTCTGGCCCAACAACTACAGGGAAAAGAACGCCAAGGCTGTGCCGAATGCCTATGACGGCGAGTTCGATGCAGGAGATGAGATGTTCGAACCTGAAAAGGGCTACGGCTCCATGCAAATACATAACTACAACGACAGGGAGACCATCTTTGCATTCAACCACTGGACGGAAGGGAACAATGCCGATCTTGGCATTGGAAACAGTCCGGAAAAGGGCAAGCCGGACTGGACTTTCGCGAAGAACGCCGGCACATATGCCGTAAAACGCATCAGGGTCCTCGTGACTTTCAAATAACTTAATGTACCACAGGCACTTGTCCCGTCGAATGACCGGGATACTTCCTGTGATCTTGAAATTAAAAAACATCATGGAACTGAATTATGTTTGAAGTGGACATCAGAAGGGATTTTTCCGCCGCACACAGGCTCAAGGGATACAAGGGCAACTGCGCTTCCCTCCACGGACATAACTGGACGGTGACGGTGACGGTCAGATCCGAAAAACTCGACAAGATAGGAATTGCGGTGGATTTCAGGAAGCTGAAGACCGAGCTTGATGCGGTTCTCGCAAAACTCGATCATTCAAACCTCAATGACCTCCATATCATCTGCTCGCCGAATCCCACGAGCGAATGCCTGGCGAAATTCATTTATGACAGGCTATCGGCTAAAATCAATGCCCGCCATGTAAAGGTCGCCAAGGTCAGGATATCCGAATCAAAGGATACCGGAGCCACGTATTATGAAACTTAAGATCGTCGAGACTTTCACAAGCATCCAGGGGGAGTCGACCCATGCCGGGAAGATTTGCTACTTCATTAGGCTCTCCGGATGCAACCTCAACTGTTCATACTGCGACACCAAATATGCCAGGAATCCTGATCTCGGGACTGAAATGTCCATCTTCAAACTCGTAGAACTTGCAAAAAAGGAAGGTGTTCAAATAGTTGAAATAACCGGGGGAGAACCGCTTCTCCAGCACCAGGTTTCTTCACTTTGCGAGAAACTCCAGGAAGCCGGACTGATCGTGATGGTCGAGACCAACGGCAGCCAGCCCATTGACATCCTTCCCGACGGCGTGATAAGGATCGTCGACTGCAAATGCCCTTCAAGCGGGGAATCCGACAAGATGTTAATCTCGAACTTCGACAAGCTGAAGCCATACGACGAGGTGAAGTTCGTAATTTCAGACGAGAAGGATTTCAATTATGCCATGGACAAGATCAGCAAATATCAGATCTTAAAGAAGACCAGGAACATCCTTTTCAGTCCCGTCTACGGTAAAATAACTCCTGAGACACTGGCAAAGCTCATGATCAAGAATAAAAGCCCCGCCAGACTCCAGCTTCAAATCCATAAGTACATATGGAAGCCGGAAACAAAGGGGGTCTGAGGCTTGTCAATATAGGAATCCGAAAAGATATAATGGGATTTTATTGCCGAATCCCACTTCTATTCCATCGGCTGCAATATATGAATCGTCAATCCCCTTGATTTGATCGTCACCTTTTCCCGGACCTCCGATTTCAAAGACATACCTGTCATTGACCCTGAAGTCACCTTCATCGGAGAGTGTCGTCTTGCAGATGTTCCCTGTCTGGCTTACAAAGAAGGTCTCCCTTACCGTCCCTTTTACCGCCTCGGACATCATTGAACTGTTTATCGCAAACAGGATATTGCTGTTCGCCATGAGGATTTTCGAAGGCTTGCGCACCAGCCTGTATCCCCTGCCCTCCGAGGCGATTGAATTTATCATTCCAGCCCTGTCCAGATACTCAAGATAGTTATACAGGTATTCCTTTGATATCCCTATCTCCCTGCTCATCTTGTCTATGTTAACCTGGAAGGGGACGGAGCTTGCTATAAGCCACAGGATCTTCTTGAGGACCGGGATGCTGGACTGTTTCATGTCGCCGGCCACGGCAATGTCCTCGTATATTACTTTTTCGATCACATTCAGCAATCTTGAGAGATATGTAGGCTCTCCCTCCATTATGAAAGGATAGGCTCCTGTCGACAAATAATTCCTGAAATATTTCAGAATCGGCCTGCCCTTTGAAAGATCTCCCGAGATTTTCACATGATGCCCGATGATATCATCGAGTGACAGCGCGGGGAACAGCAACCCCTCCTTGAGTTCAAGATATTCCCTGAATGAAAGCTCCTGCAGATTGTAATACACAACCCTTCTTGAAAGATCGGCCTTCCCCATTTTGAGATGGAGGGATGAGCTTCCGGACACCAGGACGCGCTTTCCCTTGAAAGTGTCTATTATGTTTTTCAGCTCTATCTCCCAATCCGGATACTTGTGGATTTCATCAATTATGATCGCTTCGCCGCCGAATTTGAAATATTCGCTGGCAATTCTGAAAAGACCAATTGCCGAAACCTCCACATTGTCCGCCGACACATAGAGACATTTCTCAACATCTTTGTATTTTTCCGCATAATGCTGCAAAAGCATTGTGGTCTTGCCCGTGCCACGATATCCTGTTATGCAGACATGTAAGGAATTCCAATCTATTCTGCCATGGAGATACCTCTTGAATTTCAAGGGGACATCCTCGACAGTTCTCCTATGGATGTAGAACAGTTCCTCAAGCATGTGCACTCCTCCTATATCTTAATTTAGACAACTGTACTTTACAATATGATGGATTATATGTCAAGTGCACTTTACTGAATTTTCGCCAAGATTTTAGACCTCCTTGATTTGTTTACCATTCAAATCTGTTATAACTGCAGGAAAGGCATAATGTTATGCCGAACAGGAAATTATCTGCTTCCGAAGCTGATTCAGGGCGGAAGAAACAGCCCTTCTTCGGACCATGTCCCTGGTGCCGGGGAAATTATATTGTTCGACAACAGTCTTCCCCTCATATCTTGTGGCAATGAACACAAGTCCGACCGGTTTTTCAACAGTCCCCCCCGCAGGACCAGCTATACCTGTAACTGATATCCCGGAAGCGGTATTGAACTTTTTACAGGCACCTTCAACCATCTCCTTGGCACATTGACCGCTCACCGCCCCGTATTTCTCCAAGGTTCCCTTTTTAACTCCGAGTATTTTCATCTTCCATGCATTGCTGTATACGACGGCGGATCCTGAAAATACATCCGATGAGCCTGGAACATCAGTGATGGCCGAGGCAATCATCCCTCCAGTACAGGATTCGGCAATCCCAAGCATAATTTTTCTTTTGGACAAAAGAAAAATTATTTCCTCGGCTATCGTCTTTGCATCGCCGGAAAGGAGGAATTCCCCGAGCTCTTTTTTGATCAGGTTCATTTTTTTGGCTACAAGTGCCATGTCCCTGCCGCTCAGGAATACCTTTATGGATTCGGGGGAGGCGCAGTAGGCTATTGAAAGCCCCGGCGCAGAAGAAGCAATCGGCGCAGCCTTCTGCTCGACGCATGACTCAGGAATGCCCGAGAGATAGATGATCTCCGTGTAAAGTTTTTCCTTTGATGTCGAACTCAGATAGGGGATCACCGATTCCATCAGCATCGGATACATCTCGTGGGGAGGGCCTGGAAGCATGATTATCGTCTTTTTCAGTTTCCTACTTTCAATGATAAGCCCCGGTGCGGTTCCTGTCTTGTTTTCAATAACCTTCGCCCCGTCAGGAACAAGAGCCTGATTAAGTACGTTCTCCGGCATTTTTCCAAATCTTCGCGCCGACCAGAAAGTCCTTATCCTGTCTGCGATCTTCGCATCTTCATGGAGATTCAGTCCGAAATATTCCGCAACAACGTTCTTAGTGACGTCATCTGAAGTCGGACCAAGGCCGCCGGTCGAAATAATCAGGTCAGATCTTTCGAAAAGAATACCGAGTGCATCGAGAATATCATCCTTGGCGTCCTTCGCCGCCATTTCCATGACGGGAAACAGGGCGATCGCCCCAAGCTCCCTGCCTATTGCCGCAAGATTCGTGTTAGTGGTCGACCCCCGGAGAAGCTCATCGCCAATGCTAAGTATTGATATTTTCATATCGAACTCCTTATCAGACGGCGTACTTGTCCAACCATATAAAGTGGGAGTGACAAAAGACGGTAGTCAAGGGATTTTTCATCCGGCAATACCGCAGTGGTATCAAGCAATGACGGCAAATCCGCATTGAAGCGGATCCCGAATCCGAGTTTTTTCTCTTTCAGGAAAACATGCAGTGATTTTAAACGTCCTGTCTTCCCGGCCTTTACTTCTACGGGAATAATATGGTTCCCCTGCGACAGAATATAATCCACTTCAGCTGAGGATTGACGTTTTTCCCGGCTCCAGTAATTCAGTTCCGGTTCCTCGAAGAACTGTTTCGAATACAGGAGATGCTGTCCTATGAACTGTTCGCATACTGATCCCGAATTCACCAGCATTATGTCCTGGGCTTTTTCAAATTCAAGCAGCCCTAGTCCACATGCGCGGCAAAGCAGTCCGACATCGAGGAATAATACTTTGAATTTTTTGTCGTCGATTTCCGCAGAGACAGGGATTCCATTGCAGGATGAATGGCAGACCTTGTATGCAACACGGGCAAGACAGAGCATGCGCAATGCATCTCCTATGTCCCTAGCCTGCGCTTCATTGTCAACACGGCTGTGCATGAATTTGCCTCCCACAAGCATTGGAAGTTTTTGAAATACATGGCGTAGCCTTTGTATATTGACTCTTGCCCCATATTTTCTGAAATCATCCTGATATGTGGAAAGTATCGCCTGTTTCACCTTGTCTGATTCAAGGAAGGATGAAGAATCCAAGAACGCTTGTATGGATTCAGGCATTCCTCCGATTACCAGATACTCGCGGAATGCCCCCATCAACTGTTCATGAAAAGGAAGTGGAAGCTCATTCCCAATTTCATATTGACCTAGAAACTCGGCAAGATGCGCCCTGCCTGATGCGACCAGATATTCTTCATAGGTGACTGTCCCCAGATGCAGATATTCAATTCTTCCTACCGGCATGAAGAACTCATGTTCGCGAAGGACAAACTCCAATAATGATCCGGCTGCAATTATGTGTAATGATGGCAGATTCTCATAGAAGTAACGGAGAGACGCGAATACTTCAGGCACCGCCTGTATTTCATCCAAAAAAAGAAGTGTTTCTCCAGGAATGATCTTAATTCCGGTAAGAATCTCCAGCCGCGGTAATATCTTCACGGGTGACTTGTCGGTAAATAAATCTCCGGCTTCCGGATTTTTTTCAAAATTAATTTCGGCTATTCCAGCCATGTGAGATTCGGCGAATTTTCTGGCAAGATAGGATTTCCCCACCTGGCGGGCTCCCCTTAGAACTAAAGGTTTGCGCCGTGGATTATCTTTCCATGACACTAAATATTCCATTGCCAAGCGTCTCATCAGCGTTCCCTTTTATATCAATTGAACATATGCAAGGGTTAATATCATCCTTATGCGCAGATTTGCAAGGGTAATACGGGGCGAATCTGAATTTATCAAACTCTTCGGGCAGGAATGCCCGAGTTACTCAGGCCCAGAACGGAGGTTTTTCCAGTTTGAATTTCTTCATCGATTTGTCGTCGTAGAATACTTTCATCAGGAAAAGCCCCTGTGCAGGAGCGGTGTCATAAGCTGAAGTCCTCTTCCTGCTTTCAAGAATATCCTTCACTTCCACGGCCTTGACTTTCCCAGTCCCGACAAAAGCAAGAGTACCCATGAGGCTCCGTATCATCTTGTAGAGGAATCCGTCTCCGACAAAAGTCATGCAAACGAGATCACCGAATTCATGTATCTCTATCCGGTAGATCGTCCTCACTGCATCGTCTATTTCCTTCCTGTCGACGGTAAACGATGAAAAATCATGCACCCCGGTCAGGCAGTCTGCGGCCTTGCGAAGTTCGCAGAGATCTGAAAAATCACTGATGTTCCAGCTCCATCTGTCGGAAAACGGGCTTGGCAGTCCTCTGTTGATGACGTAGGTATAGGCCTTGCCTACGGCTGAGAATCTTGCGTGGAACTTTTCATCTACTTCCATGACCTCCCTGATCCTCAAGGTCTGTGGAAGCATCCTGTTCAGGGCCTTGTAGAGCTTCCAGTCCTGCACGATAGGACGTCCCGGCGCCCGGAATGTGACCGTCTGTCCGATGGCATGGACTCCGGCGTCCGTCCTTCCGCTCGAATCGGTGTGTATCAGCTGGTTTGCATAGATTATGCCGAGTTTCTCCTCAAGCACCTGCTGGACGGTGATGCTGTCCGGCTGGACCTGCCATCCGGAAAAATCCGTGCCGTCATAGGCAACTTCCATGAACCAGCAGATATCTTTCAGAGTATCCGGCATGTTCAGTCTGAACCAGTTTCTGTTGTGTAGACCAGATGACCGCAATTGTCGCAGTATACCTGCATTTCCTTCCTCACGGAATTTATGGTCTGGGGGGTGAGTTTCAAATGGCAGTTGCCGCATATCCCCTGATGGACTTCGGCAAAAGGAGTTCCCTTGTTCTTTCCAAGCATCCTGGTATAGACAGACATGACATCCGGAGTCACTTTGGCCGCCACTTCCGCCCTGGAGGACTTCTGTTTTTCAATTTCGGCCTTCAATTTCCCCTCGAGCTCCTTAAGCTCGTTCTTCTCATCGACAATGGCCTTTTCCCTGTCCTTGTATATCTTCTCCTCAGATCTGAAGACATTTCTTGCAGCTTCGATCTTCTCCATGAGCACAAGCTCCTCCGTCTCAATTTCGCCTATCTTTTTCTTAACACCTTCGATCTCATTCATCATTGCGCGGTATTCTTCATTCTTCTTGATCATCGCCGACTGCGTCTGGTATTTCTTCGTCAGCTCGTTCTGTTCCTTTATCTCCGATTCCTTCTTCTTTATTTCGAGCTCGATCGCAAGCATTGCCTCCTTGGCCTGCGAGACCTTGGTCTTCTCGTTTTCAAATTCCCTGTCTATCTTCGCAATCTCCTCGGGAACCAGTGAAAGCCTTGTCTTGAGCCCGCGAATCCTCAAATCAACCTCCTGCAAGGCAAGCAGGTCTGTAATCCATTGTTTCATTATATGTACTCCTTTTTAGTTTTAATCCGAAATATTCACCACAGAGAGCTCAGAGGATATTTAATTTATTTTTGAATTAACTCTTCTCTGTGCCCTCTAAACTACCAATCTCTTTAATCCATCTTTCAGTCTTTGAACATTGAAATTAATCAGCAAACCGACTTTTTTATCTGTTGCATTCAAATATGTAAGCACCTGTGCTTCAAAAATCTTGTTCATGCTCTCAACTGCTTTCAGTTCTAATATTACAGAATCTTCAATTAAAAAATCTATTCTATGAATTCCAATCGCCTTCCCTTTGTATCTCAAATTTATTTGCTTCTGTCGTTCATAGTTAATTTTTCTTAAATCAAACTCATATGCCAAGGCTTCCTCGTATACGCTTTCAAGAAGTCCTGGTCCCAATGTTGAATGGACTTCAATCGCCGCTGAAATAATTTTCTCAGTTATATCTTTTAAAGGATATTTTTCATCGTATGAGTTCACAGAGAAAACTCTCCCTATATAATAATTCCATTTCCCCTCTGAGTCCTCTGTGGTTTTTATTGAATCAAACCCAAAAAAAAAACGGGCCGAAGCCCGTTTAGAATAGTTTCATCTGCTTGTCATCAGCAGATTTCCGGCGTTTTATCTCCGGAAGGCTGTCGATTCCAAGCCTCTCGAGAGTCTTCGGAGTCACAATCCTCCCCTGGGGCGTCCTCTGTATGTACCCCTCCTGTATAAGGAAAGGTTCATAGACTTCCTCTATTGTCCCTTCCTCTTCGCCGACAGCCACGGCAAGATTCTTTATTCCTACCGGACGTCCTCCGAACTTATGTACCAGGGCCTCGAGGATCCTGTTGTCCATCTCATCGAGCCCGTCCTTGTCGATATCAAACATTTCAAGAGCGGCCGAGGCCACTTCCTTGTCAATCTTGTTGTTCGCCTTCACCTGCGCGTAATCTCTCGACCATGAGAGAAGATGGTTTGAGATCCTGGGGGTTCCGCGGCTTCTCCGGGCGATCTCCATCGCCCCTTCCTCATCGATCTTGATCTTGAGGATCTTGGCGGACCTGTGGATTATCTTATTGAGATCCTCCGGGAAATAATAATCAAGCCTGCAGGAAAGGGCAAAACGGGATCTCAACGGGGATGAAAGGAGTCCTGACCTTGTAGTAGCCCCGATCAGGGTGAAACGCTGCAGGTTCAGCCTTATTGCCCTCGCTCCCGGTCCCTGGTCCAGCATTATGTCGATGAAAAAATCCTCCATCGCACTGTATAGGAACTCCTCCACGACCGTATTCAGCCTGTGTATCTCATCAATGAAAAGGACATCCCCTTCCTCAAGCGAGCTCAGGAGGCCTGCGAGATCCGCAGGCTTCTCGATCACGGGCCCGCTGGAAGTCTTTATTTTCGCGCCTTTCTCATTGGCTATTATGTATGCCAGGGTGGTCTTGCCAAGTCCGGGAGGACCACTGAGAAGAATATGCCCGAGAGGATCCTTGCGCTTGTTCGCGGCATCTATGAAAAGCTGGAGCCTTTCCTTGACCTTGACCTGCCCGGGAAACGAGTTGAACACAGCCGGACGCAGGCTGTTGTCGAACTCCACGTCCTTCTTGTTCAGCGAGGATGTTATGAATCTCTCTTTTTCTATGTCCATAATCGGTCCGATTCCTATTTGCAAAAACTGCAATGGAAATTATCGTACTTGGTTTCTCAAATAACGTAAACTTGAGTACAATAGGCATATTTGACACATTTTAAAGAAAGGTTCTGAAAAATGAGCGATTACAGATTGGAAAAACTTTCCGCTGATACAATAAGAGTGCTGTCCGCAGAAGGCGTGCAGAAGGCCAAGTCGGGTCATCCGGGAATGCCAATGGGATGTGCGGATTTCGCATTCCTGCTCTGGTACAAATACATGAAGCACAACCCGAAAAATCCCAAATGGCTCGGACGCGACCGGTTCGTCCTTTCCGCCGGACATGGATCTCCTCTTCTCTACACCCTCCTCCATCTCTTCGAATACAATATGCCCATGGAAGAACTCAAGAACTTCCGCCAGTGGGACAGCAAGACGCCCGGACATCCTGAATTCGGCCATACCGAGGGAGTTGAAGTCACGACTGGCCCTCTGGGCAGCGGATTCGCCACAGGAGTCGGAATGGCGATGGCCGCGAAAAACTTCGCCGCTAGGACCGAACTGGACAAGACAAGCCTGATGAACAACAAAATTTACATCCTTTCCAGCGATGGTTGCATGATGGAGGGAACTACGCATGAGGCCGCATCACTTGCCGGACATCTTAAGTTGGACAACATAATCTGCCTTTATGACGACAATTCCATTACGATTGAAGGATCGACTTCCCTGGCTTTCACGGAAAATGTCGCTATGAGATATGAGGCTTACGGATGGCGTGTAATAAAGATTGACAATGCAAATGACCTGTCAAAAGTCGATAAAGGGCTGGCAGAGGCATTGAAGAGCGACGGGAGGCCCACTTTTGTCGTCTGCAAGACCACCATAGGATTCGGTTCTCCAAACAAGGCAGGAAAACATTCATGCCATGGAGAAGCCCTAGGAGAAGAAGAAGTCGCTGCAACCAAGGCAAAACTCGGTATGTTGAGCAACCCTCCTTTCACGGTTCCGGCTGAAGTAAAGGATTTTGTCTCCAAGCGATGCCAGGAACTTGCCTCTGAAGCGGCAAAATGGGACAAGGAATTCCAGTCATTCCTGGAGAAAAACCAGGATTCCGCAAAGCTTATATCCAGCCTCATGAACAAGACCGTTCCTGAAAACATCCTTCAGGAACTCATAAAGGCGGCTCCGGTAGACAAGCCTGTTGCAACCCGCGTTTCCGGAGGAATGGTGCTCAACAAGGTGGCTGATCTCGTTCCTGCGTTGATGGGAGGAGCCGCGGATCTTACTCCTTCAACCAAGACCAATATCAAGAACACCACAAGCTTCACTGCTACAGACCGCAGCGGAAGGAATTTCCATTTTGGCGTCCGTGAACTTGGAATGGGATTCCTGGCAAATGGAATGGTTCTCTATGGCACTTCCATACCATATTCGGCGACATTCTTCGTATTCTCGGACTACATGAAGCCTGCCCTGCGTCTCGCTGCCATCCAGAACCTTCATGAAATTTACGTGTTCACCCATGATTCGTTCTATGTCGGTGAAGACGGTCCGACCCATGAGCCAATAGAACAAATAGTCATGCTAAGGACTATCCCCGGAATGACAGTGATAAGGCCGGCTGAGGCAAATGAAGTGGCGCATGCCTGGAATGTGGCATTGAAGGCGAAGGGACCTGTGGCTCTTCTTCTGACAAGACAGGATCTCGAGCCGATACCTCCGGAACTTGTGAAGAAGATAGATGTTTCAAAGGGAGCTTATGTGCTCAGTGAAGATGCGGGTTTTGACCTTGTCATGGTTGCAACTGGCTCTGAAGTCAATCTTGCATTCAAGGCCGCAGATCTGTTGAGGAAGGAAGGGAGGAGGGTCAGGGTAGTTTCAATGCCGTGCATCGAACTTTTCAATGCGCAGGATAAATCATACAGGGATTCGGTACTCCCTCCTTCATGCAGGAAGAGAGTTACCATTGAGGCGGGATCAACATTTGGATGGAAGGCGTTCGCAGGAGACGACGGTCTCTGCATAGGGCTGGATCATTTCGGGGCGTCCGCGCCGTATAAGGTGCTCGCGGACAAGTTCGGATTCACTCCGGAAAAAGTTGTCTCAAGTATTAAAGCCCATTTCCAGTCATAAATTTTCCCGACGGGAAAATTTATCACCAGATGGTCTTCGGATAGAAATTCCTGATCAGGGGATCCTTGGTTATTATCGGTAGATTCCTGAGTTTTGCGGTGGCCACTATCGTCCTGTCCGCAGGATCCCTGTGATCCCATTCAAGAGAGAGGTTTTGCAACCACGTTATTTCATCCACAGGAACAATCTCAAACTTGTCTATCTCATAAAGTTTGTTTACAAGTTCTGAAATTGAACATCCCATGTCAATTTTCTTGTTCTTGATCTTCATCCCTATTTCCCATATGGAAATGGATGAAATCGCAGCCCCACTGATTTTTATCCTGTTACAGGCTTCAAGGGCCTTTTCCGATAACTTTCCTGTATCGGAGGTCCACCATATCAGCGCGCATGTATCAAGAAGAACCGGAGTCATACGTCACCCCATTCTTCTGTTTCAGGCTTCATAATATCATCGTAATATTTGATCTTTCCACGCAAATCCTTAAAAACCTCGTCAACAGTTTTTTTCTTTGTCTTAATCGAGTTAATTCTTATTACAGGAATACTATGATCTGTAACAACAATCTCCTCCCCGGTACGTTCGACACGGCGGAAATACTCCAGCATCTTAGCTTTCAAAACACCCTTTGAAACAGTAATCATATCATCTCCTTGTGACTATAGTCATGCCTATAGTCATATTATACTCATAATAAAATTTTACAAGGTGAAATTTTATAAATATGGGATAGTTCCCTCATGAAGCACATTTTTTATATCCTCTATGGTCTTGTCGCCCATTCCGTAAACGCTGGCCAAATCTTCCGATTTCGCATTTACAACCGCCTCTATGGTTCCAAACTTTTCAATCAGAAGCTCCGCCCTTTTCCGGCCTATTCCAGGCAGTCCCTGAAGTATGAACAACTGCCTTGCCTTTTTGCCTTTAGGGTGGTATCCATGCCTTTGAATCCCTCCTGAAGCTATGCGTACGGCCTGTCTGGCGGTCATAATCATGAGCCTTGCTGTCTCATCGCCGTCTTTTGCCCGTAGAATTGGAATCCCATAGGTTATGCTTATCGTTATCATAGCTCCTTGGACAGCTTCGCGGCTTACTCCGTATTCGGCAATATCCTTCGATGTACCTTCAAGAATCATTACAGGATGACAATCGTATTTCGCAAGATTCTGAGCTTGTGTAAAAAGACGTCCTTGTACTATTGACACTGAAAAGTCCTGCAATGTCTTCCTCTCGAAAATAAAACGCCTGTCAACAAGGTAGTCACCTATTGACAGGCGTTTTATATCTACATCGACATCTTGAAATGATTTCAGGCTTTCTATTACTCAGTTATAAAATTTTCCGTCCGGATAATTTTATTAGCGGCCGGTCAATATCCTGGAAAAATATGCAAGGTCCGGAAGAAATGGTATTTGACAGTACTTTTTCGCTATTTCACGTGTCTCCGCACGCGCGGCCGCTCTGTTGCTGTTGGCAGTTCCACCAAGCTCCATGTTAACCAGTACTTTGCGGATTTCGCAGAATTTTATACCCTTTATATGACAGCGGTATAGGAATTCATAATCTGCGGAAATCCTGTATCTCTCATCAAAACAGCCCATTTTGTCATAGACGCTTTTCCTGACAAAACATGCAGGATGGGCAATTGGCATCATGACAGGAAACATCCATAAAGGTCGGCAGTCCCTGGTATATTTACGGTTCCCTTCATGGAAGTCTATAGACCCATATGCGATGTCGGCATCTGGATTTGCTTCAAAGGCATTGAAAATTTCAGGTACGGCATCAGGCTCATACCAATCATCGCTGTTCAGGATGAATACTAAATCAGAATTCACTTCCTTAAGCCCGAGGTTCCAGGCCCCTGTTATTCCCGTTTTTTCTGTCTGATTAATAATTTTAAAACTGGTTTTAAAATCACCACCCCTCTCCTTTATTATCTGCAGAGTCCCATCTGCAGATCCTCCATCCACGAAAATGTATTCGTCAGGCAGAGTTTTTTGAGACAATACGGAATCAATCGAACGGCTGATAGTCCTTGCGGAATTCAGGCATGCAGTGATTATGGAATATGTCATTTTGAGGATGTTTGTTTTCTGGTATTCCAATATTGATATATATTTTCTAAAAGAAAATATATCGCGACACTCGCAAATATGAGGAGTACCGGTTCGACCGTCCACCTGTGCCTCATCTCCATGAAATTCACCGTATGGACGCCCCATATGCCAAAAATTAAAATGACAGGGAAGATCATTTCCAAGCAGAAAAGCCTTCTCTTCCAGCAAAGCCACAAGCCGGCTGCGACAAATCCCAGCAATACAACATAGATGATCTTGTATGCTACTAGGAAAGATTTAGGATAAGACAAGCCGGTCTGGGGATAGAACCACCAGAAATAAAAGGACTTCCGGAAAAGACCCTTTATAAAGCTACCCGGATTTTCCTTCACATATTTGAAGGCATGATCCTTGAAGATGTTTTCAATCGCAATTTCATCGTTTACGCTGGCATTTATCCTATCCTGCATTTCCACCCCCTTGCATGAGAGGACTGCAGTTCCATCGGCCTTGTACTGTCCTCCTGATGCATTCGGATTATTCCCTATCCAGAACGCCTCCCATTTATTGGTCTGTGAAAATATAATCCTATTGAATTGAATGTAGTTCCTTATCGTCCATGGCACATTGATAATGATGACAAGCCCCAGGGCTATCGAGATATTCGTCAGTTTCCTTTTAAAAATGGTTCTTTTATCTGCCAGAAAGTAAAATGCCAGGCACAGGATCATCACGGGCAGGATTGTCGATCTTGTCAGGACAGCAAGACCTCCAATTATTCCTATTGCCACGAAATATCTGGTTTTGCTGTCCCTGTATGCCAGACATGACAAAAGAATCATGGTGTAGAATAAGGGCATATAAAGATTAAGTTCATGTAGATTCACCGAACTGTAATAAAGAAGTCCGGGATGCAATATGGAAAGGATGCCGGCAATAAAGGCAATTCCAGCTTTTTTAAAGAAGAAATATGCTATCCCGTAGATTGCCAATGAAAATAATGTCATCAGCAGAAACTGGACAAAAAGCATTACAGGATGGCTTATACCGACAGTCTTGTAGACCAAAAATGTCAGAAACGGATATCCGGGGCCAAGCAACGCCTTATATTCGCCATACTCCCTGTATTCCATGCAGAACGTTCCTTTATCAAGGAGGCTTCCTGCAAGTTTTTCATACTCCATTACCTTCGGATTGAAGTTATCTCCAATAATGAAGGCTGCAGAAATCCTTATGGCAAAAGAGAGGACTATTATGATCAGGATATGCAGCCTGGTATTGTCTCTGAAATTCATGTTCTTCATGAAAAGAATATTTTCCTGAGGATGGATATTCCAGCGGAAAAGTTAAGCTTCAGCCTGTTGAAGGATTTCAGCCTTGATATTTCCCTGATGATCTTCTCCGGCCTCATGTAAAATCTTCGATAAGCCCGCTTCTGCAGGTTGAGAAGCTGTTCCTGTGAAACGGATGGAAGGCGGTGAACCGGTCCGGTGTGTATGCCATAATGGATGTAGTTCTCATCTATTATAAGCCCTTGCTGTTTAAGCTGCTCATAAACAATACTTTTGGGATATGGCTTGAGTATGTGGAATTTGGCGATATCAGGATCCAGTTTGATGGCGAATTCAATTGTTTCCTCAATTGTTTTCAGATCCTCCTCCGGAAGACCAAGAAGGAAGAATCCCCAGGTTTCCAGATGCAATTCCTTTGCCAGTGAAAATGCATTTTCAATCTGTTCAAGCTTTATGCCCTTTTGAATGCTATCAAGTATCCTCTGATTTCCAGATTCAACACCTATGGCGATGCTATAGGTGCCCATGTCCTTCAGAGCCTGCAATATTTCACGGTTTATAAAATCCGCCCGGACGCCGTTCGGGAAAGAGAATAGAACCTTAATTTTCCTCTTGATTATTCCATCCCTGAATTCAAAGACTCTTTTCCTGTTTGTTATGAAATTATCGTCCCATATGTGTATCTCTCTGGCACCATACTCCTTTATGAGAAATTCTACTTCGTCCAATATGTTTCTCGCACTTCTGTTTCTGAACCTTTTGCCATGCATGAACTTAGCAGTGCAGAAAGTACAGTTGCCGGGACATCCCCTACTCGTAATAATTGGGAAAGCTGGAAATCTTAACGCGTCAGGATACGTATACTTCTGATTCTTAAACAGATATCTTGCAGGGAATGGAATGCTGTCAAGATCCTGTATCGGTTCACGAGGTTCATTCTGTACCGGTTTATCATCCTTTTTATGGACAAGCCCTTTGACTTTCGAATAATCACCTTTGTTCTGGATACAGTGCAGAAGTTCTACTATCGTATCCTCTCCTTCTCCGAAAACAACAAAATCAATAGATTTATTCTCAGCGCATTCCAATGGCATCAAGGTTGCATGCATTCCCCCGATAACTGTTTTAGAATCGGAATTCACCTTTACTATTTCAGCAATCTTTAATGCGCTGTATATGACCGGAGTAGTAGCAGTAATCCCAACAATGTCCGGTTTCTCATCCTTTATTATGCAAGCTAACCCATCCAATGACATCTGTTCGGCGTCTATATCAATTATCCTGACTTGGTGTTTTTCAGCTTCCAGCACAGCTCCAAGATAGGCCAGCCCGAGATGGGGGTGATCCGGAGGCGTAAGCTTGCCGTATACTTCTCCATGGGAGGGATTTATCAGGAATATTTTCATATTTCAGCCACAGACTTTCACAGACTTCAAATCGACGACTATCAACCTCTCATTTTCCCACAGATAACGCACTTGCATCATATTGCAATAAATTTATGTTATATTGCAGCATGATGCAATATAAATTAGTAAACTTGAATATTCCCGACTGAAATTGATTTAGTGTCAACTAATGGTGAAGATTTTTGTCAATTGCTTGATTCCGCAAATTCTCTAATTGATACTGCCTTACCAGGGAATTGGTTTAAAATCATCTTATCTGAAGTTATGCATTTTATTCCGAAATAGTCTGCCAAAGCCACGTATTCGCAGTCATAAGCCGAACATTTCGATTTTCCTACCAGCCTCAGTACTTCAACGGAAGATACTCCGTATTCATTATTTCTTAATTGATTTTCAGCCTTTTGAATGACATCTGAGGCTAGGTCTAACGACAACAAGTTCTTTCTCAAATATCCAGCCAGGACATTTCTGAATTCCGATTTCCACAAAGGAACTGAGATCCAGCGCGGATCCTTCAGGTAGACTTTTTCGGCAATTTCAGAATATTCTCCCTGAAGCCAGAAATATGATATCAGATTTACATCAGCAACAATCATTTCCTGCCCGCTGCTTTAAAATTTGTAATATCCTTTTCGCTAATCCTGAATTTAAACTTATTTCTCATATTTTTAGCTTCCTCAAGAAAATTCTGTGTATTCCGGTTTTTAATACCCAGAGCCTCTTCAAGAAAGAATATTATCTCATTATTAAGACTTCTGCGATGATTATCGGCATTATGCCTTAAGACTTCATGAAGTCCTTTTGGGATGTTTTTGAGTGTTATTGCAGACATGTTGAATCTCCTTTTATTGGTTCCATATCGATACCATAACGCAACCGCCATAAATTTCAAGAAATTTCCAGAAATCTAAAGTTTTTTGACAGGATAACAGGATTTTAAGGATTTCAGACCTCTAACCACAGATTACTGACTTCGGACTACCGACCTCGTCCTAATCCTGTTATCTGCCTTCCGTCATCTGTGATTACTGACCCCGGATTACCGACCATGTGTTCCCTGTCATCTGATGATCTGTCCTCTGTCTTCCGTCACCTGCCTGCCCTGAGCCTGTCGAATGGGTCGTCTATCTTTCTCTTTACATAGACATTCATTTCATGCCTGTCATTTGATGAACCCAGCAATGCATATCCGTATTCGTCAGGATTTTTCTCAAACTTTACAAAGCCTTCCTTGTCCTTTAACCAAAATGATGATTCCCTGAAATACTTGTTTACGACAATGAAATCGCAACTTCCATCCCTGATTGACTGCATGGAGAATTCATTCTCAGGAAGAATCTTAAAACTGATCCCGAAGGCGAATGTCGATATGCTTGCCGGGGTCAATCCTGCAATTACAGGCTCATGCTGGATTTTTTTTGCCTGCTCCCTCATATTAAAAACGATTTCATGGTCATTTGCCTGAACAATAAAATAAGGATGGCAAAGCCACAGGAATATTATGGAAGTAGCGGCTATTTTCATTTTAAACCTTAATTTTTCAATCAAGATCTGGACTAAAAAAGCAATCCCGATAAATATAATTGGAGCTATTGGCAGATAATAACGGGTATCAGGTATAAGCATTACCAGCGCTATTGTCATCGAAAAACTCAGAAGTATCATGATATGCAACTTAGAATTTTTCATCAACGAAACCAAATAATCAGCTGTTCTCTTGAAACCGGTACTTTTAAGACCCATAAATGCTCCGATGGAAAGAATCGCCAGGATCAGCGCTATTTCAACGCTTTCTCCCATTTTGCCGTATTTCTCCGGTATGAACAGGGGCCTGTGTCTTAGCAAGGCAGGAACAACTATTATACAATTCCTTGCAAAATTATTTGCTAGGAATTGTATTGCTTCTGCTGGATTATTCTTCAAAGCTTCTGGAACTGATTTCGGAGTGTTGAACATCTTGTTCAATACCGTCTTATATTCAGCCATTGCAGAAACACCGGCGTCCTTGTGCACTCTTACATAATAGCTTGCATAATGCTGTCCAAATATCAGAAGGGAGTCGTGTTCAATATATTTTTCAGTCTTGTTCCTGTCATACGCTATCAAGGATATGGAAACCGCAAAAAGAAGCGCGGAAATGGCAGCAGTCCATGAAAAGGCTTCTCTATACCCATTCTTATTGATCATCTCATGATTATCTCGTTGAGGCTCCTTTTCAACGGAGCGCGGGTTTCTTGCCACGCCGGATGGCTGTGGTTCCAACCCGCGATTTGGCGGACCTGCCTTCGCCAAGAGGCTATGGCAAGGCACGCAGGAATGTTTACCACGCATAAGGAGTGGTCCGCCCTCCTTTGTTTTTAAACAATTAAAAACACCCCATCCTGTGAAATATAAAATTGCCAAAGTAAAAGATATATAATATTCCGTCCTTATCTGGCATGCCCACAGGAGCATTGTTAGGAAGAATAGGATTCTGGATATATCCTGTTTTCTAAGAAGAGGGATAATCCCTATGAGGATCAGATCGAATGTAAACAGGCTTACATTGCCAAACTGCGCTTTTGGAGTTACGGCATAACTTGATATCCAGAAGGCAATAGTGATTAATTTCGCGCAGTTCGAACGCAGCAAGTTAAAACTGTCCAACAGGAGCCACATTCCCAACGCTGATACAAGCGAGACAATCAACCTAGATATATAATGGGCATGGACAGGATCCGAATTTATGAAAGCGAGGATGAACTTATAAAAATCAATATACGGATTTATTGAAAGTTGATGGCTATTGTTGAGAACTATGGCATCGTTTATGTATCCTCCCTCATCTCCAAAAGGCAGAGGCGCATGCCATATCCCAAAGGACATTAGCATCACAGCTAAAACAATGAGGATAAAATAAGGTGTTTTTGAGTTCATCGGAAGGAGATTCAAGAAGATTTATTCCTATAAAATTCCCTTATTGAATCTGCTACATAGCGGATTTCCTCATAAGTCAGTTCAGGATAAAGAGGCAGTGACAGTATTTCCGGCTGATATATGAATGCCGTTGGAAAATCTTCCTTCTTATGATCAAGATACTTGTATGCCTGAAGAAAAGGCAGTGCCTTTGGATAATGTATCATTGTCTGAATATCTTTGGAGGCAAGAAAATTCCTTAGTTCATCTCTGCGTTGGCACCTTATAACAAACAGATGGAACACATGTGTACATTCCTTGCGGACTTTCGGCAGGATAATTTTATCTACATCGGAAAGCAATGACATGTACAATTCGGATTTTTCATTTCTTTTCCTGTTCCATTCAAGTACATGCGGCAGTTTTGCGGAAAGTATTGAAGCTTGCAACCCATCCATTCTGCTATTAACTCCTTCAAAGAGATGTTCAACTTTGTCGATAGATCCATGGTTGGCATAAAGACGCATCTTTTTGGCAAAGTCATTGTCATTGGTTATAACACATCCGGCATCACCATATGCCCCAAGGTTTTTGCTTGGATAGAAGCTGAATACGCCTGCATTGCCTATCACGCCGGCCTTTTTGCCCTTGTATTCCGCAAAATGAGCCTGGGCACAGTCTTCAATCACATAAAGCCCTCTTTTCCCTGCAATAGACATAATCTTGTCCATCTCGGCAGACTGTCCGTAAAAATGGACAGGAATTATCGCCCTGGTTTTTTCTGTAATCTTTTTTTCGATGTCTGCCGGATCTATCGTGTAATAATCCGGTTCTATGTCGGCAAAAACTACCTTGGCTCCCGCCTGGGTTATTGTCTCCGCTGTAGCAATCCAACTGCAGGCTGAAGTAATGACTTCATCTCCTGAACCAATACCGAGCATTTTGAGGGCTATGTATATGCCGTCTGTCCCATTCCCGATGCTTATGCAGTTTTTTACCCCATAGCGTAACTCATATTCCTTTTCAAATTTCTCGACATATTTTCCTCTGATAAAAGCCGTTTCTTCAACCACATTCCTTATGGCAGTATCTATCTCATTTTTCAGAGACTGATATTGGGCTTTCAGGTCAACAAATGCGACTTTCATCGAATCACCTATATTTTCCTTAAAAGTTTTGCGGGATTACCAGCGTATATTCCCTTGACTGTCAAATCTTTAGTCACGACTGAACCTGCCCCTACCACTACGCCATCGACAATATTTACAGGCAGAATTGTTGAATTAGATCCAATAAGGACATTTGATCCTATCCTTGTCTCTTTCCACAAGGTTTTATCCCTGAAGGCGGGTTTGCCTGTCTTGAAAAGATCATTTATGAACATTACCCCATGGGATATTACACAGTTGTCTCCAATCTCTACGAGCTCACAGATAAAGGCGTGCGACTGTATCTTGCAGTTCTTGCCTATTACAGCATTCCTCTGGATTTCAACAAAAGGCCCGACGAATGTACCATCTCCGATCCTGCATCCATAGAGGTTTACAGGCTCAACAACAGTGACATCCTTTCCGAAATCAACACCTACAATTCCAGTTTTCTTGATATTTGGACTCATCATTTCCCACCTGAATTTAATATAAGTCAATAAACCACTAATCTTCACTTATCTGACACTAATAATATCATTTACAGTGAATTTTATTTTGACACAAAATAAAATTGATCACCGATTACAGACCTCTGATTCCCGACCTCTGTCATCTGTCGTCTGCCATCTGATACCTTCGTCATCACTCATGCCCGAGCCTGCATTTGCTGGGTTTGAATCTCAAAGGAACTTCCCGTCCCGTCTCTATTGATTCATATATGGCGGAAATGAGTTCGAGGCTTTTTCTCCCTTCCAGCCCGTCGACAAGCTGGTGACGGTTGTTGTTTATGCAGTCTACTACATGTTCATAATAAGCCTTATGCCCGAATCCATAGACATCGGGAGGATTTACGGAATATTTCTTCTTGACATCCTCATCTCCTGGCAGAGGCTCAGTGAAATTCCACGTTTTAAGTTCATTGACGGCGAAACCTCCTATTTCGACAGTTCCTTTTTCTCCGAGAATGCTTATTGAACCTTCAAGATCCTTCGGACGTGTTGCAGTTGTGGCCTCAATCACTCCGAGAGCTCCATTTAAAAACTTCAGTACTACAACAGCTGTATCTTCAACTTCAATGTCGACCAAGGCAGTTGCCCCCTTTGCAAAAACACTCTCCACATCTCCAAGCATCCATTCAAGCATGTCAATGTGATGACTTGCCTGGTTTGTAAGCACACCACCGTCATATCGCCAGGTCCCACGCCATTCATCGCTGTCATAATATTCCTGAGGTCTGCACCATCTGACCCTTACTGTTCCCAGTACAATCTTCCCAAATCTTCCCGCATCCAAAGCTTCCTTCAGTTTTACTACTGGAAGGTTGAAACGGTTCTGCTTTACTACAAAAAGCCTGGCTGCATTTGCATCGCAGGCCTTAATCATCTTATCGGCATCATCAAGCGTAAGAGACATAGGCTTCTCAACAATGATGTGCTTCCCATATCTGGCAAGCTCTATGACATGTTCGGCATGCATCCCGCTTGGGGTAAGAACTGAAACAACATCGGGATTCTCCTCCTGCATCATGCTTTTGAAATCCTCATACCAAGGGGTATTATATTTTCCCCCTAAGTTTTCAGCTTTTTTCTTGTTTACGTCGCATACGGCAGCAAGGCTCGCTCCAGATATGCAATTCTTTCCAAGAAGCTCCGCGTGTCTCTGGGCTATGCGCCCGCATCCGACAAGACCGACTTTCAGTATTTTTCTACGCATGAGGAAACTCCTGATTTATCTGTCTGCTTATTTCCATAATCATGACACATATGGTCGATTTTTGTCATATAACATGCCATATATCGACTATTTTCATGTTTTAATTAGTAAAAATTAAGCAAAATTAAATCAACTGCCGTCCCATGAACTGGAACACTTTTTTAACCACTAATCTTCACTTATCTGACACTAAAAATACCTTGCCGGGAGATTGTTTTTGCTTCAAAATCAATATCCCGGCAAATGTTTATATCTTAATTCCCATTAGTGAATGATCAGTGTCGATTAGCGGTGAAATTCCTAATTTATAGGACGAATCTTTCCCATTTGAGCTCTCTCGTATCACCAAAGTTCAACAGATATCCTACTTTCGTCTTTGTAATCCTCATATAATTAAGAAGTTGAGCACGGTGCTCGTCGGCCAGCTCCTTGACTGCTTTCAATTCTACCATTATTCCGTCATACACATGCAGGTCAGGAACATATTTTTTATCCAGCTTCTTCTGCTTATAATAAACCTGTAATTCTTTTTTCGATTCGAAGGGGATCCCACGCAGATTTAGTTCTTCTGCAAGGCACTGCTGATATATTTCTTCAAGCAGTCCTCCCTTCATTTCGTTATATACTTCAAGAGCCGCACCTATCAAATCATAACCTTCCTGCTTATACATAATTCCCCTATTGAAATACTTTTTAACCACTAATCTGCACTTATCTCACACTAATAAGAACATCTGCTGTGATTTTTATTTTACTTTGTAGAATAAAACTCACAGCAAGTTCTATGATTTCCACTCTTGTTAGTGATAGATTAGTGTCAATTAGTGGTGAACTCTTTTTTCTAAATTATCATCTTTTTGATGAACTGTTCGAATTTTTCCACATATCCCTCGACATTAGATCTGAAAGTCCTCTCCTTGATCTTTTCAGTCAAGTTCCCAATTTTGACTGCCAGATCCTCCGCATTCCTTGCCTCATAAAGGTGTACCTTGGCACTGAATCCTTTTAAATCAGGATTTTGATCAACATCCGATAAACTGCCAGGCAAAATCACGTCGCAACCAGCATAAAGACCTTCAAACACGGTTCTTCCTATGAGATGCCAGGGATCCCCACGTATGATATAATCGCTTATCATGAACACCTTGGCAATGTCCGCCTCCTCTCCCATGAACCTTATCCTCGGATCATTTCCTGCAACCTTCCTACAATCCGACTCATAGTTGCTTCCCTTGTCACCAATGCCAAAAATAAGAAGAATTTTATTATCCCCTTTTACCTTCCTGAAATTTTCAACTATGAATTTAACTCCTTTTGATTCCTTGATCCTTCCGATGCAGCTGAATATCAGATTTTCCTTTGCAAGACCATATTCGGATAAAATTTTGACGTCATCATAACCTCTCTCCAAGTAGCTCATGTCAAAGGGATTGTTAAGAATGATGTCGTTCTTCAATGGCAGATCCTTAAAAGGCTCCCTTGTTCCTTTATCTATGAATATCACGCCTTTTGCCTGCAAAACTTTCTCGACCGCCGAAGCTTGATCCATAAGCATGACATCCCTCATATGTACGATGAACGGGAGAGCAGGACTGATAAGAGGGTAAAGAACTGGCGCATTTAGATGGATTATTTCGAATTTGCCACTGGCCATATATTCTTTAATGCCATTACTTGCACATTCATATGTAAGATTATGGAGCTTATTGGCTGCTTTTTGCATAAATTGATCGGGACACCCCATGTAGCAATATTCAAATGGCAGATAAAACTCTCGTATCCCTTCGACATTGTCCCCGTAGAATCTCCTGATTTCATCCAAATCGTTCCTGTGGCGCAAGCCTCTTGGAACAACAAGATGGATTGAATGTCCTTTAAGATTCCTCAGGAGGAGTTGCAAGCTGCGGCTTGCTCCGTAGTTGCCATGGCAGTGGGTTATGAAAAGTATCTTCAAGGTTTCTCAATCTTTTGAGAGTATGTATTTCCCAATTATAAGGTCATTCATGCCGCTTGTAAAGAATGTCCTTATAGCGTCATATGGAGAACAGACTATTGGTTCTCCGGCGAGATTAAATGAAGTGTTCAAAACCACAGGAACTCCTGTTATTTTATGGAATTCCTTGATAAGCCTATAATAGGCAGGATTTTCATTCTCTGCCACGCTCTGGAGCCTTCCGGAACCATCAACATGGCATACCCCTTGTATTTCTGATTGCCTATCCGGCTTTATCATAAGGGTGAAAGTCATAAAAGGACAATTAATATCCTTCTCAAAATAATCCTTTACGCACTCCCTGAGGATCGAAGGGGCGAATGGCCTGAATTCCTCCCTGAATTTAATTGTACTGTTGATTTTATTTTTTATTTCGGCTTTCCTAGTATCCGCCAATATTGAACGATATCCCAGAGCCCTTGGACCAAATTCCATCCTGCCCTGAAACCATCCTATTATTCGTCCCTTGCTTATCAATTTTGCAGCAGCGATTGATGGATCTTCCGTCTCTACATATTTTAAATTATATTTTTCAAGCTCGCTTTTTATGAAAGGATCATCATATCTCGGTCCTAGTGCATCTGTTTCAAGGACGAATGATCTGGGCTTATTTAATTTTTGGTTCCAGTGTAGCAATGCTGCTCCTATGCTAGTCCCGAGATCACTGGCGGCAGGAGGTATGAATATATTGTCGAATTCACCTGTCAGGACAAGTTTCCCGTTGCATTTGCTGTTCAAGGCAGTTCCACCGCATAAGCATAGGTTCCTAATACCTGTGGACTTCTTCAAGTACAGTGCATGATGCATCACAACTTCTTCAAAAAGGGCCTGGATTGAAGCTGCAATATCGGCATAATTACCGTCAACAGGCGTATTGTTTCCCCTAGGTAGGCCAAACACATCGTAGAATTTTGAAGAAAATCCATACCCGTCATGATATGTGAAATAGTTCATATCCAGCTTTATTTCGCCATTAGGCAGGAAACGGACAAGTTTCCGTAATTCTTCAATCCTTGATGGCTTTCCATAAGCGGCAAGCCCCATCACCTTATATTCATCGCCTAATGAATGAAATCCTAGGAATTCTGTGATTTTTGCATATATTTTGGCAATGGAATGCGGATATCTTATCTTGAGATCAACAGGAATTATTGAATTTCCACGTCCAATCCATCCACTTGTTGTCTTTCCGTCACCAACAGAATCTATGCAGAGGATAATGGCATTGTCATATTTTGAGCATAGGAATGCTGAAGCCGCATGGCATGAATGATGGTCATAAAAGTGGAACTTACTTCTATCTAATTTTGTTTTAACTAAGAATCTTTCATATTCAGCCCGGAATTGGGCGCTCATATAAAGGCGCCTCCCAAATCCTACGGCTACATTCCTGATGTGAGAAATAGAATAAATTGGATTCAGGACAGAATCTTTTGCAAGTGTAAAGAGAACCTTGTCCCAATTTGATTTTTTGGCATAAAATGCGACAGCGGAAACATCATCCAGCTTTATTCCTGCGCTGTCAAGGCAATAGTTTATGGACTTGTAAGGGAAGCCTCCTTCATGTTTAATCCTGCTTAGCCTCTCCTCCTGCACGGCCGCTGCCAGTTTTCCATCCTCCAGCAATGCTGCCGAAGAATCATGGCTGAATCCTCCGATTCCTAATGTATAATACATATCAATAATACCTTTTTATTACTATATCCATTATTTACAATTAATTCCGCAATAAATTCATCTATCTCCGGAAGCTGGCCCTATAATGTTTATTATAATTCATCTTTTGTACAGGAAGGCCTTTGATAAGTTATTCTCATGATTTCAGCAGACCTATTCTTCTACAATATTTAAAAACCTTATGCATTAGAACATATATTTTTTCCTCAGAAGAATAATCATAATGGGATTTTACAGGCATTCTCATAATCTCATCAAAATCCGATACGGTAAATCCCAGCTTCTTGGCAACATATTCCTTATATTCCTCAGCAACCTTGGATGGATATGGCTCTTCTTCTATTATTTTCAATGCCTGTTCTCTCGAAATCTGTCCTGATAGGATCAAGCTTGAGAGATGAGCCTTCCTCTTGTCAATATTGAATTTCAGAGGAAGGATATACGCCTGATAAAAATATGTAAAAAGTGATTCACAATGCTTATTACCATAATTCTTCCATCCAACTTCTGAAGTAAGTATTTTCATCGCCTCATCACGATTATAATCCATGTAATTAAGTATTGATACGCATTCAAATCTCTTTATAAATTTGTAAAATAAATATTTGAAGACCCCCATTGTCGGAAGATTTTTTATTGGCATGGTGCCGTATTTATTTTGAATGGATTCGATATTCATCAAGTCCTTCTTAAAATGTCTCCATTTATCAGGAAGTATTGCCTCTGAAGCAAAGTTGACTCCTTCCAATATATATTTAATCTTTCTCCTGGATGCAATATCATATAAGGCTGCTAAAAAGGAATGATCTGTTATCAGCTCAATGTCGACAACTGAGGCCTTAAAAAATGATCTTTGTATGTCCTTGAATTCCTCCCAGTCCATAACATATGTTTCAAGATCGAATCCAAGAGTTTTGACAATCTGTTCAATGTTCTTGATTGAAATTTCAGTATTCCAGCCGTTGTCAAAATGGACCACTAGCGGACGTAGTCCTAATTCTTTGGCCTTATAAGCGACAAATGCACTGTCAACTCCTCCGCTTAGCCCGAGGATACAGTCATATTCCTTTTTAATTCCATCCTTTTTAATCTTAGTGACAATCTCATCAAGTATTTTTCTGCCTTCTGCGGGTAACAGAAGCTTAGGCTTAATCTCTATGTCGAACCTGCGGCAGTGGTTGCACACGCCGTTATTATCAAAGGAAATATCCGGATCCGTTGTGTCCATTATGCATCTGGTGCAACGCCTATACTCTATGTTACTCATATGGGATTCAGCATCTCCAGTTCTTTCTTGTCGGGATATGTTATGAGTACAGCCCTATGTTTTCCATGCAGCACGAACTTCGCCCCGGCGGCGACGGCAGAAGCCCCTTCCTTCAAGGCAGAGGAAAAATCCTCCATCTTACCGGCGCCTCCACATGCAATAAGTGGTATTTCCAGAACTTCGGCAATCTTCTTAATAAGGACCAAATCATATCCGTTCATTCCCTGTTCATTCTCAATTCTTGTAAGAAGAATCTCCCCAGCTCCTAGCGCCTGCATCTTCTTCGCGAACTGAACAGGGTCCAGGTCGGTCTGTTCGCTTCCTGATTTTGCGCAGACAAGATATTTGCCAAGCCAATTCTTCCTGACATCGATGGATACGACAATGCTTTGCGAACCGAAGATGCTGCTGGCCTCCCTGATCAATTCAGGATTTTTTACCGCAGCCGTGTTTATCGATACCTTTTCAGCTCCTGCTTCAAGTATCCCGCGTATCTCATCAACGTCTGTGATCCCTCCTCCTGCGGCGAACGGCATGTAGCATTCGTCCGCCAGCTTTCTGATGAGGTCTATGTTCGGCTTCCTTCCCTTCTGGCTTGCGTCAATGTCCAGGAAGACCAGCTCATCTACTTCCTTGTCATTGAATATCCTCACTGCATTGATCGGATCCCCAACATATTTGTGGTCCTTGAAGGCAATGCCTTTAACTAGGCCTTCGCCCTTGAGCAGCAGTATTGGAATTACGCGGGGGGTGTTCATTATTGCACAGACGACAGACAACAGACGACAGACGACAGCCTAGAAATATTAGATTGCAGACGACAGAGCGCGGATAACAGTTGTATTACCTCTAAAAGCATAATTAAGGGAACCTCTAAAAATTAACTTTTGAGAGATCGACAGTCAAAAGTTCAGTTTTTAAAAATGATTCCATCTTTTCAAAATCAAGATTTCGGTTTCTCTGGCAGTTCAAGCCAGCAAGGATTCTTTCTGATTTGCCGGTTCCCGGGCGTTTTTTCTGTTTCCTGTCCAGTTTCATCTGGCCATGGCCTCCAAAGTTCCGAGCCTGAACATGTTGTATGCAAGATTCCTGAGACCGATTTTAATTTCAGCTCTCACTTTTCCTATACATCTTATTATAAGGTCTCCGGCCATCTGGGCCTGGACTCCAAAAATATGCTCTACCCTCGACCGTATCTTGGACCTCGTATGGTTGCCTTGCTTCTCCCATTCGGTGAGAGGCTTGTTGCGGCAGCCTTTCCTCTGTATATGCTCGCGGTATCCTTTTTTATCAAGCATTTTCAGCTTCTCATCGGATCGGTATGCCGAGTCAGCATAGACATCACGGCTGGTGTTCTTTTTGTCGAGGAGCTCCTCGAAGACATTGCTGTCATGGGCCGCCGCATCCGTAACAGCGTATTTCCTTATGAACTTGTGTTTCGCGTCTATGCAGATGTGATTCTTGTATCCAAAGTAGTTGTGTCCGTCCTTCTTCACCCATTTCGCATCAGTGTCCTTCTGCCGGAGCTTGGCCGTGTTCCAGTCTTCCGGAACTTCCCCATCCTTTATCATGGAATTCTCCTCGCGGGTGTTCCTCTGCCTGGGCGCGGATATTATCGACGCGTCGATGATCTGTCCCCGCTTCGCAGTATATCCCTTGGCCCTGAGCTGCCAATCAAACTTTGCAAACATCTTGTCGACAAGTCCGGCCTTCCCGAGATTCTCGCGGTAGAGCCATATTGTCTTGGCGTCCGGCACCCGGTCCCCGAGCGAAAGCCCGAGGAAGCGCATGAACGATATCCTGTCACGTATCTGGTATTCTATCGAGTCGTCCCCAAGATTGTACAACGACTGCAGTACCAGTATCTTGAACATGACCACCGCGTCAAAAGGCTTCCTCCCAGCATTGCTCTTCCTCTCCTCGTCACGCATGGTTTCAAGCTCCTCTCGAAAGCTTTCCCATTCCACCACTTCGTTCAGCTTCGTCAGCGGGTCTCCGGCCTTGTTAAGTTCCTCAAGACGGAACTCGATATCGAAAAATCCATTGAGCATTCTATTCTCCATTTTGCAGTTGTTGTTTCTTCAACTGCTTTCAATATAGATCAAGATGATCGTCGTTGTAGTCCATGTTCAATCAATTATTAGAGGAACCCTTAATTGTTCTCCTTGCAGAATTTTTCTGGCTTGTTAATCATTCCACCCAACATTCGTCCTATTTCCTCAGAATCAATAAACAGCTTAGATTTCTTCTCGTCAGAGATGTATTTGCATGCATAGGCAGTATCTATCCAATGTTGCGTTTCTGCAAGTTCTCCATCGGAATCAGTCAATTTACTGATGAAATGTGCAATGTAGAGTCTCTTCTGCCAAGCTTCAGCTATATTTGAACCGATTGATCTTGATGACCTACGTATTTGATCAGTTAATGAATATCTTTCCTCAAGAGGAAATTCTTTTGTAATTATATATATTTCCTGTTGGAAATCAAAAGACTTCTTATAAACTTTTAAATCCCTGTAGCTATTAATTCGTTCACTCATTTATCCTCCATATTTTGTCATCTGCCGTCTCTCCACTGTCGCCTGTCCTCTATTCTCTTCTTTCTGTCGTCTGTCATCTGCCCTCTGTCATCTGCCCAGCCTGCAAAAATTCAGGAGTACCTTCATCCCTTCCCTATGGCTCTTCTCTGGATGGAACTGCGTGCCATAAATATTTCCCTTCTGTATTGCCGCCACAAAGGAATATCCGTATTGGGATTCCGCAAGGATATCGCTCTCATCCTTGCAGACAAGATGATATGAATGTGTGAAATAATACTTCTTGTCCTCAGGCATGCCGGTAAAAAGAGTGGAAGGATTCCTTGTCCTGATGGTATTCCATCCGACATGAGGAATGCTTAGGCCTAGGCCATCGAGCCTGAATTTCCTTGTGTCCGCATCGATCCATTTAAGCCCTTCGCAGTTGCCCTCTTCGCTAAAATTAGTGAACAGTTGGATCCCCAGGCAAATTCCAAGCACCGGAGTCTTCTCATCCAGTACTTTCCTGTTCAATGCTTCAACCAGGTTGAACTTCCGCAGGTTCTCCATTCCCGTCTTGAAATGCCCTACTCCTGGCATAATAAGCTTATCAGCTGACAGAATATCAGACGGTATGGAAGACACCTTTGAATCAATTTTATTTTTTTGCAGCTTATATTGGATGGATCGTATATTCCCCATTCCGTAGTCAACTATTACAATCATATACTTATATGTCTTTATTAATAGTTTTCGAGATAAAACTACTATATCTGTCTTTCCAATTTTCAGCCCACATGCCTTCAAAGTATTTTTGTTCTAATTTAATATTTGAAGACAGCATCGACGACAAGTCATCAATACCCTTGAATTTTTTAAATGGAGCATCAGGCAGGAAGAATGATGTTATAATGTTATCTCTTATAAAGACATTATTTGTATAACATGTCGCTTCATAAAGAGCTGTCGAATATTCCCCTATTACCGCATATGACTTAGACAACGTGTCATATAGGTTATCATTATGATCGACAATAATGTTTCCAACTGAGGCACCATATAAGTTGAAGACTTTTTCTCTTTCAACAGGATGAGGTCTTACTTTCACTTTATAACCTGTGGATAACTTATCAATTTCTTTCGCCAAGCCGAGGAAGTCCTCAAACTTTTCTCCATCCGACAGGACAAGTATGCTGTTTTGTATATCTATCTTTCTTTTGGAAGTCATTGCATCAAGATGTGGATTCCCAACTGGAACTATTTCTGATGGAAGATTGATTTGGCTTTTCCACCAATCTCCATAAGAGAGGAAATAGTCCGGTAGATATTCCTTATATTCCTTTGATTCGAGAATCGTATCTGCATAGTTATATGGATAATGTCCTCTTGAGACGAGTCCGTGCTGCATTTCGGCGGTCTTTATACCCATGGATTTGGCAAGCCGCACCAGATGTCCGATACGTCCATATGAAGCATCTTCGAAAATAACAATCTTGGGAGATATCCTCCTTAAAATAAACCTATATATGCCTAGCTCATATTTTAATCTTGTCATATGTCTTGTTAGCGAAGTTGACAGAAATTTAAGCTGGTCCTCCTCAAGCGTTATCTTGAACAATTCCAATATCCTGTTTGAAATATAACTTGTGAAATCCGCCGCCGCTTTAATATCCTTTGATTTATGGGGCAGCCTTCCAAAAGCCAAAGACAATGCTATAAATGGGCTGCTTGGTGCTACATTGTTGATATATCTTGGTCTCAAATTCCTCCAAAGATATGGATTTTCAAGAACAAGTGTCTTTTCTGGGAAGCATTCGGCAAAGTAGTCGCTCATCCGGTTGAAGTATTTACCATCATTCTTTATGTTGTTTATCCCATTGCAAAGCAGGACAATATCCTCTTTGCAGGCACACTTGCAGGAACCGTGAAATAAGCCATCTATTGTGGACATGATGATCTTGCATGGCGTATCATCAACATGCCTGTTTGAATAAAATGAATTGAAAGGGAAAACTAGCTTATATATGAGCATTCTCATAACAGGGGATCTCATATACGGCCAGATAACGTAATCCGTCCCCGGACAACGATAATCCAATATATCTGATGTATTTTCAATTTCGAGGATATCTTTGAGTGTCAACATAAGAATGCAGCTTATTTTAGTTCATTTGGATTAAAGCTGCCTGAATCCCCTGAATTGCTTGTTTTTCTTCTTATAGAGCCCTTCCGCCTGATTAAGGACAGATGCAAGTTGCTTCTGATAATAGTTTTTCAAAAGCCGGCTGTTTGCATCAAGAAGGGCCAGATGAAATTCCTCATCGCTCATCTCCGTGAAGTTAACGCTTAACAAATCTGAATTGACGTGCTTATTCTCATAGAAGTCCGCGCAATCCTTGAGAAGCCCATTCTTTATTGCGTGGTAGTACAGGGGCGAGCCAGGATATGGCGTAACCGGCCTGATGGTGCGTCTCTGGGAGCAATCATCATATTGAAGCAGAAACTCAACGCCCTTTTCCAGAGTTTCCCTGTTCTCCCCGATATTGCCGAAAATAATGTTGAAACCGGGACTTATTCCTGATTTCAATGTTGCTTCAATACCAGATATTATGATGTCGGTATTTAATGCCTTGTTCATGTTCTTCAGGATTTCGTTGTCCATGGATTCTATCCCATAATTGATGAAAACGCAGCCTGCACGTTTCATCATGGACAGGACCTTCGGAGTAGCAAAATTCAATCTGCCGCTACAGAACCATTTGAATCCCAGGTCTGATTTGATGAAGCCTTCGCATAATTCCATTGTGCGTTTTTCAGATGACATCAGAAGTTCATCTGCAAATTCAATATAGTTTATCCTGTATTTATTCTTTAGATATTTGATCTCTTCGATTATTGCTTCCGTTGAACGAGGCCTGAAGCCCTCGTCCATGCGATAACAGAAATTGCACCTGAATGGACATCCCCTTCCGGACAGCATGGGAAGCACAAAATCCGAACTTTCCGCGTACGGCTCCCTGATTAGCCGATAATAGTCAACGGGGAACAAGTCGTATGCCGGCCAGGGGATTGAATCAATATCCTTTATCAGCGGCCTTCTTTCATTAACTTGGACCGTTTCTCCAATCCTGTAAGCTATCCCGAGCACATTCGTAAGCTTTGATTTGTTTTCAACCGCCTTCAGCAGCTCTATGATCGTATTTTCACCTTCACCGACAACAACGGCGTCAGCGCCAGTTTTCTTAAGGAAATATTCCGGTTCCGGCGACGGACCATGGCCTCCAATTATGAAGAACGGCCTATCCTTTGAATTATTTATCGCCTTTGAAAGTCCGAGAAGCTTCCTATATTGATAATATCCCCCGACAACAGATATCCCTACGACATCATAATGATTAGCGTTAAGGTATCCTGTAAGATGTTCGTCAGGATAATGCTCCTTGTCCTGGTTGTATATGTCGACAGAATATTCCTTTTCCCTTAGGATTGAGGCTATATAGGCCAATCCAACCGGGAAATAGTGTATATATGAACTGTTGTCATAGACGACCAGCAGGATTTTCATGATGTTATTCTGCCTTTTCTGTATTTAATACATGCGTGCTTGGATGCTGGGAGACAAAAGTTGATTTTGACTTTGCAGTAGCCAGCCATTGCTTGATGTCCAGCTTTTCATACACCTTTTGAAATTCATCATAGATAAACTCTGCACTCATTGGATATGTTGTATCAAATAACTTTTGATATTGAGTTGCAAAACAATAGTTTTCTCCTCTCTTTATTGGATAATTTTTTTGTTCAACTGGCATTTGAAATATAATATATGGCGTATCGCTAAAAAGAGCTATTGTATTTGGACCAGACACTGTAGCAATATATATAAATGATTTTTGAATTAAAGCCAGGTCTTCAATAATACTAGTACCATAATCCTTTGCAATTATAACATTTGACAATTTGCGAATACCAGGCAATTCCTCCCCCTTAAGCCCGACAAAAACGAATGATAGCTCTTTATGATCCTTTACAATTCTAGCAATAAAAGGTAGCCAAACACTTGGGTCAGCGTTTCTCTGGTGATCATGGTCTGTAAGCTTTAATGATAGAACTACAGGAATATTGTTAGGATTGATGTGTTTAAGAAAGAATTGATAAGCCCATGAAGACTTTAATGGACCAATTCTTAGATGTGGTATTCTTTTATGCTTTTTGTAAAATTCAACCATTGGCCTTATTTCAGCATGCCATGTATAATTATATGTTTCCCCTAAATGATTTGTTATGCTTGGGAAGATCATATAACGATCCATATTTCCTCTGAGAAAGTAGTTGAACTCCAATCTCGACTTAAAATGAAACAATGAATCAAGATTTTGGCATGTAGAAAACAATGGTAACCAATCTAAAACATAATCACGCGCATTCTCCGAGCTAAGATTGTCATTGTGTCTTATCCCTGCCGGATTGTCGTTGTCATATATAACACAAATATCTATACCTTCAATAGAGAGCTCTTCTAGTAGACAGTTTAATTCTTCGACAAACATTAATGGATCCCCAACCGACCATGGGCATGTTTTGAAATCATAAATACCTAGCAGACGTTTTTTACGATTACTAGGCATAAAAACTAAATTGATCATGTTCGTATAGAATTTCATTCTTAAATACCACGGAAGTCTATAAATAAAATACCATTTATAATTATGTCGGAAATCAATAATAAATATCATGAACGGTATGAGATATTTTCTACCAAGTCCAAATGGTAATTTATCAAGTAAGATCTTAAATCGCTTTTTTAGCATTTAATAGGTTGCATGAATCTTTTGTTTAATTATCAGAGGAAGATTATATTAATACTTAATCAGTGATTATTATTTTATTGATAATATCTTATGTTTAATATATTTTGCATATCCTGTAATAAACCTAGGGATCTCAATATTGTTCTTTTTACACGCATTCGCAAAGAATAAATATTTTCTCTCTAAGTATTGCCTAAGTATCGGCATAAGGAGAACGGGGCCTCCTCTTTGTATTATTTTATTGCGAACGTCTTTTATGCATTTGTTTAGCTGTTCTCCGCTAAGACAGATAATCGCTGGCGGAGATATATTATATCTATTATATTTGTTAATAATATCTTGTGGTTCAGAAATAATATCTAACCATAAAATAAGATCAGGTTTCAAAACAATTGCCTCTTCAGCACTTAAAACAGGATAATTATTATAAAATGCAGCATTGTAATTATTGTCTGTGCGCATTATTCCAATTAAATTATCATTATTTAATAAATTAATTCGTAATATAAAATTCAAGTCCTGATTTATTCCAGCAATTACAATCCTCTTTTTTTCTTTAACTTGTTCGGTTAACAAACTTAAATATTTAGGTAATTCCCAATCATTATTACATTTATATATATTGAAAGATAATGGAGTAAAACATTTAGGACATATAAGCCTATCATTTATTCCATCTCCAAGAAAGCCTAAATATTGGCGGCCGTCGACAATTTTATAGTTATAACTGACACCCATACGACATTCATGACATTTACCTTTCATGTAAATAATGGCGCTTGTATTTATTATCTCTATCTGAGATGACAATTCGTCTACTGGATACCGATTAAAAATAAACGTATAATATCTCCTGACCTCCCTCGTGACTATTTTAAAGAAATCCTTGTCAGGCATAGCACTTATATTAAAATAGTCTTCCTTTCCTCCTGGACTGAATAGTGCCGTCATATTACTCATCGCTTTTTCCAAAAATTCCATCTCGTCTTTGATTGCACCATTTTTATGTGCAGTTTTATATAAGGCTGTACCTGGATACACATATAGAAGGCTTGCGCCCGTATTAATTTCTTCATCAATTACAAGATCTATAGTTTTCTTCAGATCTTCTTCTGTTTCGTCCTCATACCCAACAATGAACGTTCCGTTCGCCGGTATCTTTGCAATACGTGCGTTCCTGAAGAATTTTCTTATCTGCTCGGAAGTTGTTTTTTTCTTCATGCGTTCAAGTATTCTATCGGAACCGCTCTCAATTCCAGCTGATACAATAATGCATCCGGCTTCTTTCATCTCCTTGAAGGTATCAATATCAATATTCGCATCAATGCGAACTTGTGTAATCCATGGTTTTTTATTTTTTATAGATTTATATCGTATGCAAAATTCCTTGATTTCAGAAGAGGTTGGATAAAACATCTCATTATAGAATAAGAAACAATCAAATTCATAATCAGCCATTAACTTTTCCAGCTCGGATATTACATCTTCTATCTTTCTTTTTCTAAAACCTCCTATTGATGGAGAACAGAAGCCACATTGTCCAACACATCCTCTCCCTGAAAGTATAGGCATAAATCTCAGATTATTTCCAATAAATGGCGATGAAGAACTTTTAATATAGTATTCAGTGTCAAAATAGTGCCAGGCAGGTAAAACATTCATACTTTGTAAATCTAGCCGCTTTGCTGTATTTCTGACTACTTTTCCTGTATTATTGCGATAAACGAGACCGGACACTTCACTGAAATCCTTATTATCACTTTTATATGTTTTGATAAAATAAGGTAAAGAAGTTTCAGCCTCACCAAGTAATCCGTAATCTATGCCGATTTCTTCAAATAATAGTCTGTCATTTGAATCTTTAACTATATTGCCACCAAGGATAAATGGAGTTCCTGTATTATATTTGTGCGTCAAATTAGCTACTGTCTTGAAAACTTTATAAAAACCAATCAAACCTCCCATAGCAACCATAAAATATTTACGTTTCTTCATTTTATAAACAACTTCTCTTTCCCAATCATAAGTACGGTTCGAATCTATAAAATCAAAAGGTATACCATTATACTCAAGACAAGCGAGGACATATGCATAGCCAACAGGCCAGGCTTCATAAATTGGTTTGATTATTAGTATTTTATCAGTTATCATTTTCTCAAATTATTATATATTTACTTTTAACTAAGTAATGAATTACTCTTTGAAGCTAAGAACTCTTTTATTTATATACTTATAAACATCTTTATTCTGATTATTAACCACATCCTATGCGATTATATTTTCATTAATTATTATTTTCTTGCATAGTCCATTGTACGTGTATTTTACAAAATCATATCATTTCGTGTGTTGAAATATTTATTTTTCTATATTATGAATATTATTAAATTAAGTATATTCGAATTTATGACTTTCATACTTTCCAATTGTCTCTTTCATAATTAAAGGAATATTCAATATTTTTATCTCCTCATATTTAAACATTCCTGCATCCTGTCCTTCCATCAGTTTGTGATTCTTCCATATTTCTGTAACATCTCCAGTAAAAAACCATGATCTTATCATTTTATTTTCAAAATCAGCCATGTAGTCAGAATACCATAAATAATTAAACTTATATGGACATATGATTAGCTCTTCATATATTTCACGTTTTATGCATTTTAATGGAGTTTCTCCTTCAGAAACACGACCTCCAAAAAGGGACCACTGTCCAGGTGCTGCAATATTAGCTTTTACATCTCTCAATTGTAGGATATATAGATCTTTGAATAAAAGTATTGAATGAGCCGATTGTAAGTTAGGTATATACTTTAAATTGTTTCCCCTAATATCTGTTTTATTTATCATGTTATACGAAATTATTCACTATCTATAAATAGGATTTTCATTAATTATCGACTGTACACAATAAGATTTTCTGTAATTGAACAGATTAATCATATCTGGGAGTGTGAATGCCATGGCTTTACATAAGGATCGAGTAAAAATTCAAATATAAATAAGCTCTACAAGTTCTCGTCTTCTTAAAAGGATTATAACATTTTCAGCATCTTTTATTGTAACTTATTACTTAACAAGCATTTTTATTTCATGGACAATGTTTTCTGGTGTAAAACCGTAATATTCGCAGTGCTCATTGTATGTCCCATAAGCATGCATAAATTTATCAGGAATATTTATAAATGCTCCATTACATCGTTCCAATCCGTTGCAAGCTCTGAGCGTCTCATCTCCTAGCCCTCCGTACAACGAATGTTCCTCAACAACCAGATACTTCCCTGTCTTATTTATACTATACCTGACACTTTCTATATCAAATGGCTTAATCGTGTGTATATAAATGATCTCGGGATTAATGTTTAATGCTAAAAGAGTTGGTACGGCAGCTATCGCATTCTTTAACTGTGGACCGGCTACAACAACAGTGCAATCGCTTCCTTCCCTAATAAGAACTGATTTACCAAAAGTAATATCTGAGTCTTTTATTTCTAGTTCGTGTCTTGTCCCTGGAAGCCTAAAGTATGTCAGATAATTATTGGCATATGTCTGCTTAAAAAGAATATTGAACTCGTTGGGCATGGCAGGATATATAACCTGCGAACGTGGAAGGGATTTTATAAGTGAAATATCGTCATAGCAATAATGGCTACATCCCAACGCCGTATAATCAAAAGCGCTTCCAACAGAAACGAGATTGCCTCCAAGTTCCTGATAGCAAAAATCAAGTTTAATCTGTTCGAAAGCTCTCTCAATTATAAATGGTGCAATAGTATGAACAACCGGTTTAAAACCAACATGAGAAAGACCTGCAGCCATACTAACAATGGTCTGTTCGCATATCCCAACATTATAATATCTTCCTGGGCATGCGGTAGCAAAAGGTTGAAGTGCGTAATGGCTTATGTCACCGACCAGAACGGTGAGTTTTGGGTCAATTAACCCTATTTCAAGCATTGTGTCAGCAAATACTGACCGTAATGGTTTATCTCCTTCATACATGTTCAAGTTCCTCCATTATGGCTTTATATTCCTTATCATTGGGAATTTTGTGATGCCAAGGCCCATGTGTTTCCAAGAAGCTTACTCCTTTACCTTTCACAGTGTTTGCGATTATTACAAAAGGCTTTCCGGTCTGATTATCCTTGAAATCATTAAACGCCTTATTGAGCTCTTCTGAATTATGTCCATCTATCAGGATGGTAGTCCAGCCAAAAGCGCGCCATTGCCCAACAATATCCGGATGAGGAAGTATTTGAGCGGCAGATCCGTTATAGTCCACAATGCAACAAAGGTTGTCAAGTTTCATATTTTGTGCAACCAAGGCCGATTCCCACACTGATCCCTCATGACACTCTCCGTCGCCTACAAGCACATATACCTTGTTTGAATTATTTAATATTTTCTGACCAAGCGCAATACCAACGGAATATGGAAGGCCATGTCCAAGAGAACCAGTGGAAGCTTCAACGCCTGCTACTTTTGTCCGGTCAGGATGACCACCTAATATAGCATCAATTTTACCGCAGGTGTCTATATCATTTTTTGTTATAAATCCATGTTTATTCAACACTACATTCAAAGCAGCACAACCATGTCCCTTGCTTAGAACAAAATAATCTCTTCCTTCCCAATCAGGCCTCTTTGGATCAAATTTCAAATGACCTTCAAATAGAACAGATATAATATCGACAATTGAAAAAGAACTTGGGATGTGGCCTTCTCCGGCCTTTACTATCATGTCTACTATCTTTTTTCTTAATTCATTTTTCATATATATCATATTCTTTATGTTAAATTTATCTTTTACCTACGCCCATACCGAATATATAATGTGACATTGGAGCAAATCCCGTATGAACAATTTCATCATTCATAGAGAACATGAAGACATTATAATAATATTTTTCAAGATCAGAACGCAAAGATTTATGAGATTTAAGATTTACATGCCCGGCTTTACTTTCTTCAGATGCATATTGGAATGCAGCAATATTAGGAGTGCCAACTACAAATACACCATTAGATGATAAACAAGACGCAATATTTTTAAAATACAAATCATTTTTAAGTAAGGGAATATGTTCAATCACATCAAGAGAATATGCAGCATCATAATTATCACAAGGAATATTTTCTGTTATATCAACATACTTAAATTCACAATTTACATGTGAAAGTCTCTTTCGATTATTATCAATTAATAAAGGTTCCCAATCAATAGCAAGAATATGGTTAACAGTTTGACTTACTATTGGTAAACCAAAACCATCTCCAACCCCAATATCTAAGACTTTATTCTTCCCTTCAAGCATTTTTGCTACAAATTTGTATCTAGATAATAAAAACACTAAATGTTTTGGATCATTGTTATATATATGTGTAGTATATGGGCCCAATAATGTTGGATTTATTTTATAATTATCAAACTGTACCTGATTTTGTGATTCTTTTGCATTCATTATAATTTCCTATATTATTTAGTTATCTGAAAAACAACGCCCTTGACCTCCATCAACCAAAAATGCCGATCCAGCAATAAAACTTGCATATTCAGAGCAAAGAAAAACAGTTATTCGTGATATTTCATCAAGAGTTCCAAATCGTTTTATAGCCATTCTTTCTTCAAGGTATTTTTTTACATGTTCAGGGCGTTCATTGCTTGCAGTGTCCCAATATCCGCCTTCTATATATATTGCTCCGGGCATAACAGATGACATACTTACACCCGATGACGATACATATCTTCCAACACATCGGACATATGCGTTTAACGCAGCTTTCATGGCGCAATAAGTCGGTGACCCTTGGTTCTCTAAAGCGGCAATAGAGGACATATGAACAATTCTTCCCCATTTATTTCTCTGCATATGTGGCAATACTAAACGGTTTATCTCTATTGCTATTTCTAAATTATATCTGTAAGAACGTCTCCAATCCTCTATATTACAAAATGGGTCTGTAATATTTAAATTACCTCCTACATTGTTCACAACAATATCAGGATATCCTGCAATGGCAACCAGTTCATCTATCATACGAGAAGGGGCTCCTTCTTCTGATAAATCATATTCTAATGGAATATGATCTCCTCCTTTATCTACTAGAAAAGATTTTAGTTGGTCTTTGCTTCTGGAAATCAATGCAACACGAACACCCTCGTCAGCCAATGCACCACAAACAGCTTGTCCAATACCTCTAGAAGCTCCGGTAACTAAAGCAAGTTTACCTTTTATTCTTAAATCCATATCATTCTCCTTTGATCAGGTGATACTTATAGGATTAATAATTCTTCTAGGATTCAGTGACGCAAGGCGACTTATAATTTGTCTCCTATTATCCAATGCTGTTAGTAAAATATCCGATGAATTATATTCTATTTTATCCGGATTAACTATATCTAAATCTATGTTTTTATATTTAAGACCAATTTTATTATGATCATCATCGATAATTTGCTTCACTAATGAAAAAGGTTCTCCCAAATGATATTTCAATATCGGAAGCATCTGTGCTGCTCCAAATCCATAGAGATGCTCACATTCATTCATAAAATTACCGCATATTATCATTTGACTCTTAAACAACTCATATCTTTCTGAAATATCATTTAGATTCAACTTGACATAATTATACTCTTTTTTATCAATATTCTTATTAATCTTCTTTTTAATTACTACCATCATTGAACCCCAATGTGCCCAATTAAAACGTCTGGCTATGATTTCAGCACCTAATTCGTCAATAAGCTTTGAAATTGAAGATTCGCTGTAATAATTCACATGCTGATGGAATATCTGATCAAAACGAATATTTTTAACCAAGATATCCAAACATGGAAACTCAAATGCAAAAACGGTTTTATCAGAAGTCATCTCAAACAACTTTTCAATCAGTAACTTTGGTAAATGAATATGCTCCATAGTATGGCAAGAAAACACAAGATCTGGCGGTTTGCTAAAATACCTTTTAAAATCAGTATTCTCTATACTTTCTCCTGTAATCATTATTTCAGAATCTTCGGATTTATACTCTTTTCCCTCATAAATCAAATCAGATCCCAGGAGTTGCCGTCCGTGTCCTTTCAATTTATTTAATGCATAACAATCATTGCAACCGAACTCTACAATTCGTTTAAAAGGCATATCTGGAAATATGTCCATAAGAAAATTAATGAAAAAGTCATAACCCAAACATGAAGTCTTGCTAGCAGCTGTGCGAAATGTATAATTATCCTTATACAATTCACTTGGATTTATTAACTTTTTTAGTTGTCCGTGCCCACATGATTCACAATAAAGAAATGATTGATCACAATATGCTTCATTAATTGGAACATCTGGACTTCTAAATTCACCTGTAAACGGTAATTTTGGAAGATTAATAATCTCTTCTAAATTTCTTCCACATATATTACAATTAACCATATCTTTTCCCTAATCTTCAATGTTTACTTATTCATCATTCGGTTATTTTTTCATTGTTAGATGAGTATTTCCCAAATTACGTCGAGTTTGCTTTCGCCACTCATTAACTTCATCCTCTTTTATACCTTGCAACTTTGCTATTTTATGAACCTTATTTAAGGTTATAAAATTAATACGATCCCATTCAAAAGCTCTTAATATTTGAAGCTCCAACCCGGTAAAATCAGGAGTATTTATGGCCCCGACTGTATATCCAGCCACATCTTCCTCAGATTTCAACAGCCCATGATCAATACATATCTTCATAAGTTCAGTTTTTGGCAATGGAGTAGCAATATGGAAATTGCACATATCTATATTTAATTCTTCAGCATACTTAATCGTATTTCGTATCTGCACCCATGTTTCACCTGGTGTACCTATGACAAAATTGCTTATAACTTCAAATCCCATACCTTTTGCCATATGTGCTATTTGTTTTGCTTTTACCAAGTTTACAGGCTTCTTGATTAAATGCTTCAAAACATCACTATCACCACTTTCTATAGAAAGCGTAATCTGATTGCATCCACTCTCCATCATCTTTGATAGAAGTGCCCTATCTAATGAAAAAACTGCAACATTGACGCATTTCCATGTCATATCAGGATATCGTTCCATTATGCCATGCATTATATCAAAAGCCCTTTGTCGATCAAAAAGAAAATGATCATCTAAAAATATTATTTCTTTTATTCCGTAAATGTTCCTTAATAACTCGATTTCATCTAAGACATTTTTTGCCGATCTAAGTCTAACTTTCTTACCTGACACAGTACTTGCCGCACAAAATGTGCATTGCATAGGACATCCTCTGGATGTTACTGACAATGCATATGGGGTTTTCCTTGATATAAGAGTGTGTGAAAACTTGTGCTTATAATTTCCATATTTATTAAAATCTAGATCAGAATAGTCAGGGAATGGAATTGCGTCTAGGTTATCAATAAAATTAGGCCTTTCATTTATTATATTATGATTATTTTTATGAAAAGATACACCCATAATTTTTTCAATTATTCTATCATTAGATGTAGCAATGCCCTGTAGAAGCTTTTTAAATGTTATTTCCCCTTCACCCAAAACAAAATAGTCAATATCTTTACATTCAATAACTTTTTCAATCCAAACAGTAGGCAAAACGCCTCCGAGGACTATCTTTACATTGGGCATTATTTCTTTAATAAACCGGACATGATAATATATTTCATCTATATACTCTGTTGAGAAAGAAGTAAGGCCAACAACATCTGGTTTTAATTTCAATAAATATCGCTTTATTTCATCCACTGATTCGTTATCGAAGTTTGGATCGTATACAGTAACATCAAATTCGTCGTTACAGCAGGATTTAAGCAGGCATAGTCCATAAGGAATTAGTTTCCAGCTCCGTTTACCCAGCAACTGGAAATTAGGTTGCATTAAAACTATTTTTAATATTTTCTTCAAATCCTATTACCCATCTTTGTTGTCATTGCCAGGCAATACATGCTATTGGATTCCATGGTGTCTATACCAGGAATAAATATAAATTTATTTATTATCTCCTTCTTGCAAAATGTTATCGGCATAAAATCATATTGCTCTAAAACAATTTTAAGCTCATTACAGCTCCATGCGTTCTGATGATTTAAGTGGAAAGACACTTCGTTGTCCAATACTTTATTTTTCAACGCTGCAGAAATTTCATGAGGCGAATGATTCCTCAATAGATCATCAAGCTCTGCTTCTTTAACTGGTGCAGGACCATGATAAGCGTTTACCAGCATTTTATTATTATTTGAATATTGTCCTCCGAAGGCATCATTTGAAAATCCACAGAACAACATTGAAAGCTTATTAAGCGGGGTTTTTTCGATATTTTTGTTTCTCCATGTTGACAAAGTCCTCTCATCATAGAAATTATCGATAATGCTTTCTCCGCATTCCCTCCAAGTATTCAATGCAGCCTCAAAATCTGGTATTTTCACTAAAAACAAACCTTTGTCTTTCAATACTCTTCTGGATTCAGTAAGAATTCTTGCAACTGTTACATCGTCTAGATGTTCCAAACAGTGCGATGTGTATACAAGTTCAATGGAATTTGACTGTACTGGAAAGACGCAGTCTTTTGATAGAATAAAGCTAAACGGATTGTTATAACTGACCAGTTCCTCAAGAATAATCCATTCTCTTGAGGCCGGAAAATTTGGTCCAGCTCCAATGTTGATATATTTCGCTTCTCGAACTCTTCCTCCTCGCAAGACAATTTTCAACCTTTCCAATTGTATCCTTAAGAAAATATACATTTCCCTTAAAGGTTTTATATTTTTAATTTTACTAAACATAATATCATATCTCTATGGTATGAACCAGTGGTAGTCGCCTGTATATCCGGCTTCCTGAAAGAGTTTTATCCAATCAGAGGTATGCAGGACTGTATGAGCTGTAAGGTTCCACGCCTCCATCAACTCTTTTTCCACTTCATTACGATAAGCGTCGACTGTTATAAAGCTGCCAATCCTCGATACCCTTTCAATTTCCTGAAGCGATTTTATACAATCTTCACGTTTAAGATTATGAATTGTATTTATGGAAATTACTACATCAAATGATTTATTCTGGAATGGTAGATTTCTGGCATCTGCGACTTTCACAAATGGTCTCATGTCCTCGATGGCATTGGCAATAGCATATTCGGAAATGTCTATTCCGCGAACTTGTATGCCGGGAATCAGTTCTGCCAGATCATGCAACATAAAACCCTTTGCACAGCCGACGTCAAGAACTCTGCTTTTTGAAGTCAATCCGAAATGTTTCTGGAAAGTAGGTATGACAGGTTGCCAGAAACGAGGGAAATAGTTGAATCCTCCATATCCATGCTTCCTGTCGCCATCGAAGAATTCTTTACCGAACTGCCGGGCAATACGCCTGTCTTCCTCCGTCTTTTCCGCCCCCCTCTCCTTTACATTCCGCTTGGTCTTGGGGTAGTTTGCCAGCAAATCTATTTCCATACCCATTGTTTTCGCTCCTTAATCAAATATGTCTTCGCGCAACGACTCAATATTTTAACCACTAACCTGCACTAACGAAACCAGACACTAACTAATTTTGCTGAAAGTTTCTTCTCCAAAAGAGAATAATTTCTCAGCAAGGATTTAATGTTGAATTCAGATGTTTAGATTCATAAAACTCTCGAACTTTCGCATTTCCGCACTCTAGAACTTCCCCTTAATGACCCGTTAGTGTCTGTTAGTGGTGACGTGGTTTTGTTTTTCAAGCTGTGGTTAGAATCTTCTTCATCGTCTTAATATTGTAGCAATTATCATCATCCCTCAAAGTTCCTGCCTTATAAGCTTCAATTATTTCCTTGATCCCGTCCTCAACACCATATTTCTGTACGAAACCAGTAGCTATGAGCTTATCTGAATTCTGACGGTAAGACCGCGGATCATTGGATTCACTTACTTCAATCCCTACAGGCAGATGTTTTGTCACCATCTTTGCAATATCCATGATGGAGATATTTTCAAAGCCGGCATTATAGATTCCTGAAAGGTCTTCCCTGCTTAAAAAATACTGATATACCCGTATCATATCCTTCATGTGGATATTTGGTCGGGTCTGATCTCCGCCAAATACTTTAATCTTACCATTCTTCAGTGCTGAATACGTCAGGATATTAACAGACAAATCCAGCCTCTGTCTAGGAGATGTCCCGCAAATAGTGGCAGGTCTCACGATTTGAACCAAAATGCTTTCCTTATAGCTTAGAAAAACCCTCTCGCTTATCATCTTGGTCTTGTTATAATCGGAAATAGGGACAAGATCAAGGTCTTCGGTGACTTCGGGCTCATCCTTCACACCATATACGCTTCCGGAACTGGCATAAATGAACTGATGGACTTTATTCTTGATTGCCTTTTCAATGAGAAACTTGGATGCCAGGACGTTGATCTCCCAAGATATCTTAGAGTCTATATCGCAGCTTGGATCATTTGCGATGTTCGCAAGATGAATTATAGAGTCAAATCCCTTCATAGGAATGGAATCAATTTCCCTGACATCTCCCTTTATAACTGTCAGATCCTTATGATCCGGCAGGAAATTGCCAAACCACATGATATCAACCGTCGTAACCTTATGGCCATCTGCGAGCAAAGCCGGAACCAACATCGATCCCACATAACCACATCCACCTGTAACTAAAATATTTGACATATTATATAATTCCTTGCTCTTAAATAAATTTTAAATGTTCTGAATCAGAATTAAGATATTCCCAGAGAAGCACGTTTCTAGGATTGAGTTCACAGTGATGGCAGCATGAAACCGAAGGATTGACTTTAAAAAACTTGTCTTTACCGTTAAACCAGAAATCCTTGAACCTTATATTTTTTATCGATCCAAGTAACCCATCGCCGAGATTATAAGCCTTATCTGGACAGGTATATACATTTAGGTCGGCACCTATTACTGGACGGAGTTGAATATGAGGACACCAGTCATAAACCTTTTCATATTTTTCAGAAAGCTCATTATAGGAATCTGATATTTCAAAAGTGCTGTCTGAAAGCTTACTGGTACATTTTTCAATATTTGACTTAACTTTTTTAAATATTTTCCCATGATACTCATTAGTGGCCTTATTGTCATCCCCTACAAGGCATGGTGACACCTTGACACTGCTTATTCCAATATCCTTGAGTTTTGACAGGGATTCGTATATATGTCCAACATTATGTTCGCCGACAATAAGGCTAACACCAAGGACACATTTCCCTTTCATATTTATAAATGATTTCATATTGGATATTATTTTTGTGAATTCTCCGTCAGGAACACCGCGAAACTTCGTATAGCTTTCATCATCCCATCCATCAATGGAAACCCTTACCCAAGTAGCATATACTGAAAAGAATTCTGCAATCTCCCCCTGAAGTCTGGCACCGTTTGTCAAAGAGGCAAAGCTCACCGACCCTCTGGCAAGGAGTTTTACAGCATCGAGCAGATGCGGATATACAAAAGGTTCTCCTCCACCGCTGAAAGTTACCGCTTTGACATCCATTTCGATTATATCTTCTATTATCTCCAACATCTTATCACGAGGAATTGAGTCATTTGATGCCCGATCCTTGCCAAAACTCTTGAAATTTTTCTGGCTATAGGCGCAATAATGGCAGTTGTGGCAGCAAATGTTGGTAGGTTTCAATCGGATATGGACAGGAGAAGGGATTACTCCGCTGTCATGAGGCAGCTTATCTATCCTATCCTTGAAGTGGAATATTTTTGTCCTTGTATAATAATATTTCATCGTATACTAAGAATCCCTTTTATTCTTTCAATTATCGATGCTTCGTCAGGGTAATACTGATTTTCAAGCACATAGCTCATTGGAGTATGGCTCTGCGGAAAGCATATCCTACCTGGAGCTGCTTTCAATTTAGTCCCCATCTCTTCACATATGAAAGCTATAATTTCAGATGCAATACCGCAGTATATCCAGTCCGGATCAGCCACTATAAGACGACCTGTCTTTACTACTGACCTACGAATGGTGTCCTTATCCAAAGGAGCAATGGTCCTGGGGTCAATCACTTCAACTGAGATATTTTCCTTTTCCAGCTTTTCCGCCGCTTTTAAAACGGCAGGCACCATCATTCCTATCGCCACACAAGTAATATCCCTGCCTTCTTTTCTGACACATGCTTCACCAAATCTGACACGATAAGGCTGTTCAGGAACATGGTCTTCCATACCGAAAAGACATCTGCTTTCAATAATGATTCCTGGATTTTCACCGAAAATATTTTCCAGCAGCAATCCTTTCAGATCATAGGCAGTAGCAGGCATTGCGACCCTGAGCCCGGGAAGATGGGCGAACCATGAATGCATGCTTTTTGAATGCTGAGGCCCCTGCCCCCATCCTTTGCCAACAATCGCCCTAATTGTCACTGGAAGATGGCAATGTCCATTGGACTTGAATCTCCACAAGGACATCCAGTTAACAATTGCATCAAGGGAATACATCATGAAATCAATTCTAGGGTGTACTATAATAGGTCTCATTCCTGTAACCGCTGAACCAATTGCAACGGCAGTCATAACGCTCTCGGCGTTCGGGAAATCCATAACCCGTTGATGACCATACTTTTCAACAAGTCCTGTCGTTGTTTTAAATATGGCACCCTTATAATCAACGAGCTGCCCCATTAAAATGACTTTATTGTCTAGGCCCATGGCATTATCCACGGCATCTACAATGGCTTGTGAATATGTGAGTTTTCTCATTTCGAATCCGGTGTTTTTGGTTTGTGATTAATAAGGACCTGGAGTGGTCTCGCCTTGCTGGAAATTGAACTTATCCCTCTCGATATCAACAAGATATTGATCGGCAACAGGTGAATCAGCACATAAATTAAGCGAATTCCAGTCCGGTGCCGGAGGGAAAGGGGATGCTTTTGCAAAAGAAAATGCACTTTCAATCTCTTTCTTGAATTCAGCCTTGAAGGCGGTTTTTGCCTCTGCAGTTAATAATCCTTGTTCCTGCAATTTTTCCTCAAGCAGTCCAATAGGACAGTTATTCTTCCAGAAATTGATTTCATCCTGAGTGCGGTATCCTACATTAGTGTCATCTTCCGGACCAACATGGCTGTTCCAGCGATATGTATAAGTCTCGATGAAATATGGACCCTTCCCAGCTCTACAATGCTCAATTCCCTTTTTAAAAGCCCTATATAATGACACTACATCATTACCAAACATGGAAATACCTTCAACACCAAAAGCCTCCACCTTTTCAGTGATATTGTCAGATGGTTGTCTTTTCAGTTGTGGCGAATATGTCGAATATCCGTTATTTTCACAGATGAACATCACCGGTAATTTCATCAGAGAAGCGTAATTCATGGTTTCCCAAGTGATTCCTTCATCAATCGCCCCATCTCCAAGAACAGCAACAGCTACCTTGCCTTCCCCTCCATACTTAAAACTTAATGCGGCACCTGCCGCTATTGCAAGCATTCCTGAAAGAATGGCTCCGCTGTAGAAATTGACTGAAGGCATGCATATTTCCTGGGAGCCTGCAATGCCTCCATTACATCCTGTAGTTCTTCCATATAGCTCCCCAAAGAGTGAATTGATATCTCCCCCTTTTGAAAAATAAAATCCATGAGATCTGTGGTCGCAAAATAAATAATCTTCCTTCCCAATAACTTTGGACAATGCCGTCGGAGCAGCTTCTTCACCAATACAAAAATGAACAGGACACCTTATCTCATCTGCAACATGATATTGATCCTTTAAAGCCTCCTGAGTCATTCGTAAGCGAAGCATGAATGTATAGAAATCACTAAGTATTTCTGTTTTTATACCATTGATTTCCATATGACGGTATCTGCCATCATTAAGGATTGCTTCTCTAGTGACATTCTTCATAATTTACCGAAATATGAGGGTTGTTCGTTTATATTATCGCATGTGAATCAAAAATTTGTCAGAGACATGATAGATTTCAGAATCTTGACTTTTGATATAGGCTCTGTGTTACCTACTATTTTTACCGCTTGTGCGCCTGCAAGCTGTCCTAGGAACAACGCTTGTTGATTTGACATTCCGCTTGCTGCAGCCAAAGAAGCAACAGAGAAGAATGCATCTCCTGCTCCGACAGTATCAATTACTTCTGATTCAAAAGGAGGGCATGCACATGAAAGATTGTTACTCATTACAGCTATCGTTTCAATTGCACCTCTGGTTAACCATGCATAATTTGCATTGAGCTCCTTACGAAGATTGTCGAGTTCACTTGTGTAATCCATGTGTCTTTTCCCTGCGGAAAGGGAGATCTCGGTGGCATCAAGGCTAAAACAGTCAGCCCTTTTATATTGCCTGTTTATAATATTAAATCCATTGTTATAACTGTTTGTCTGACAGTTCAATGCCATGAAGGACGCATGTTTCTGGATATATTCCCTTATTTTGTCCTGCATCAGGCCGTGTCCAAAGTCTGTCACTATGACAATATCATGTTTGGGAAGTTCTATTTTTAGCCTATCAAGTACTTTATTTATAATTTCTGGTGAGACTTCCTTATCGTCAATTACATTCACAGAAAATAGTTTAGTCATTAGGTTACCTGAAGAAGGAGGAAGGGTGAATCTTTGCTTAACAATGGTCGTGAAGTTCCCATCAGAAATAATTGAATTGCAATTTTCTGGAACGTACTCGTCAATGATATTCTTTGCCCAGGATTCGACTCCAGACATACTTATTAATGTCACATTATCTGTAAACTGCCTCAGATGGCGGAATACCGCCAATACTCCGCCAGTCTGCAAATCCTCGCTAAGGAACCGCGCTGAAATAATACTGGCTTTCGAAGTCAGTCCTAGTACTTTGACATAAGAATACTTGTCGAATATGATGTCCCCTACCAAAAGCACCTTCAATTTTGAGAATTCATTAACTGCGCGACATAATGATGCTCCGTCAACCTCCTTTGAAACTTCACAGCAGAAACGCTTTACATCCTCGTGAAGGTTGTCAAAATGCTGGTTTAGTATCTTCGTGGAGCTGAACACAACAGATCCAACATACCGTATTTCACCTCCTAGTCTTTCGACCGTAGCAACGTCCTCATTGATGTTCCCAGTAACATCATTTTCACGATCCATATATTCCTTGCCCTTGCAATAAATATTAGGTTTGACACATTCAATCGCTTCAACTGCGGCAGGGAATGGAATAACTACTACATAATCAACACATTCGAGTGCCGATAAATTCTTCTCCCTCAACTTATCGTTAAAATATGGCCTCCCAGGCCCCTTGTTGACGTATTTTTCACCTGTTACAGTGACAACCAAAACGTCCCCCAGCGCCTTTGCCTCCTCGAAATGATAGATATGCCCCGGATGAATCAGGTCGAATGTCCCATGGCATTGGACAATTATTTTCCCATCAATACGTAATTTTTCGAAAAAAGCGGGAGCTTTTTCGAAAGAAACATGTTTATTTGAAGTCTTCATATAAATTTACCTATTATCAAATTGATAATTTTTATAACCACTAATCTTCGCTTATCTTACACTAATAAGATCATATACTGTGAATTTTATTTTACTTTGTAGAATAAAACTTACGGCATGTTTCATATTTTCCATTCTTGTTAGTGAATGATTAGTGTCGATTGGTGGTGAAATTTTTACCCTTGTCTATTTTTTTGCAGACCAAATCCATCCAATAATGTAGAATGGCCGCATGACATGTTTCAGCGTATCCGTATGAGTCCGCAGGTATATATGCGTTAAGATCTCCAATTTTTCGCAAAGCATTGGTTGGAGACATTGCGCTTAACGTAATACTGACCATTCCTAATTTAGAAGCCATTCTGACAGCACGGATAATATTGGGAGATCTCCCTGAACTGCTAATAGCTACCAAAATATCGCCTTTTTTGCCTCTTCTCTTCAGAGGTTCAGCAAAAACATGCTCATATCCTACATCATTTGAAATGGCCGTTATCAGAGACAAATCTGAAAATACTTCCGTATGTAATCCAGCATTTTTCGCCAAGTCTGCTGAAAAATGACTGGCCATTGAAGCACTTGCACCATTTCCAATAAGATAAATTGTTCTTGAATCATTTTTTAGTTTAATTGTTAATTCGTACCATAATTTGAAGGCAAGGTCAACATCAATATTATCTCTATTTTTATCAGTAAAACACAATGAAGAAAGTAGTGTGTTTAATTTATTTGTTTCGTCAAGCCATTTATGCATATTCATATATTATTCCATTTTTATACTTTTATAATAACTATTTTTACTTAGAGTCAGTCCTTATTTAAACCATTTATTTCTATGATCCTGTCACAGTGTTTCGCACTTGCAAGATGATGAGCTATCATTATAATTGTAATCTTTCCCTTCAAGACATTAACAGCATCTATAAATGCTTTTTCAGTCTCGTTGTCAAGAGCAGATGTAGCCTCATCGAGAATCAATACTTCAGGTTGATGATACAATGCCCTGGCTATTCCTATTCTTTGTCTCTGTCCACCTGATAACCTTACACCTTTCTCTCCCACCATAGTATTGAGCCTATCTTTCTGTGAATCAATAAAATCGATGATTTGTGCTGTTTTAAGGCATTCTCTTACACGTTCATCATTAATTTCTTCAGGTTTTACACCAAAAGCAACATTATTTTTAATCGTACTATCCATAAGATAAATAAATTGTGGTACATAACCAATTTTTATCTGCCAGGAGGAAATATTTTCTTCAATGTTTCTTCCATCAACTCGAATAACACCTTGATGAGGTTTCAGTAATCCCAATATAATATCTATTAATGTTGTTTTCCCAGATCCCGTTGTTCCCATAAATACTACTGATGAATATTTTTTGATGGAAAGGGAATAATCTTTAAATATAGGCGTTGATTCATCTCGATATGAAAAAGATATATTGTCTATAAGAATCGTATCATTTAAAACAATGGGGTCGCCATCATTATGCCGTTTATCAATCTGAAATGATGTAAGATCGTGATATAGTTCATTAAATGTGTAAAGATTTTGACGAATAATTGTCATGTTGTATTGAATACGGCTCATTGATGGCATGATTCTCAAAAGGCAAACACTAAACAATGATAATGTAAGTAATGCAGATTCATTCGTATTTCCAAATTCAAGAAGAATTATCAAGGTAGAAAGTCCAATTACTATGACAAGAGCCTCTATGAAGAAACGAGGATAATTGACCTGCGCATTGCTCAATGCCATAGCATCATTCCTTAAAAACAGATGCCTCCTATATTCATTACAAAAATATGTTTCTTTGTTGCGAACCTTGCATTCCTTTATAGCCTCAAATCCCTGCATGGCAAATTGAAACACATATGCTCCATGAAATCTAATTCTTTCACCAAGCTGATAATTTATTTTCTTTAAAAGCAGGTATGACGTTGCAATAATAACAGATCCTATTCCGGATACACTTAATGTTATTATTGGATTCATAAGAAATAAGAGCAATATTATTGAAAAGGCTACAATCCCTTCTGTCAAGAGGATCATAAAGGGAAGAAGTATTCCGATTCCGATTCCACTTATTTGATTTAAATTATTGAGAAGATGGGTAGAATTGTTTTTTAGATGAAATGAATATCGAGCATTGATATAATTCTCATATAGCTTGTTTGACAATTCCGATGTTTTATTAAAGATAAATTTACTTTGATATAATGTAAACCACATCATAAATATATTTTTTAGTATATAAAGTATTATAAGACTCACGGAAAGTATAATAATGAAGCTTTTTGTAGATTCGGGATTGACAAAATCATGGATGATTTTAAAAAATCTATTATGATCAATCAACTCTGGTTTTGACAATAAAGCAATGACCGGCATAATTAGCCCAATCCCGACAATTTCGAGAGCCGCACTAAATATCATCAAAACAAAGATTAGAACCGCAGTAATTCTTTCCTTTGGATTAAGTATCGACCAGATTTTCTTTAATATATCAAACATAAATATATTTAAATGCTACTGCCCTTTCATACTCCTGTCGGGACTCCCCAAAATTCACAAAAGGAGCACAATGGAATATTTTTTCTTTTACCTGATTTGTGAAGTCCAAGCCATTTCAATCTTTTATCACTGTTCCATATATCATCAAGCGTCTGGGTATTCACATTCCCTATGACCCCAAGCCTCTTAGGATCGAATCTTACGCATATTGACACTTCCCCTAGGCTGTTTATGGCAAGATGATGGAGAAAGTCCAGGCATATCCCTATTTCAGGGACCGTGGGGCTTGCCTTCTTATAACTGAAGCTTCCCATAGCTGCATGGAGAGCCCTTTTCGCGAAGACAGACCCGAATTTCTGATATCTGGCTTCATCTACATCTCCATTGAGACGCAGGATCGTATAAGGTTTCCTGTCCCTCTTGATCTCAAAGAACTTTTCAATGATTCTAAATTGCTCATCGGCTTCGGGATCCTTCTCGAAGACTGATATCGCCATGGTGTCAAGATTCCCTATGATCTCATCGGCCTTCTCAAGCAGAAGTTTTCCGTTGGTGACTATATTGGTTATCTGGTTTTTGAATAGAGCGACCGCCTTTCCAAATTCAGGATAAAGGAGAGGCTCTCCATTGTTGTGCAGCTGCACCACCACGTTCCTCGGCAACTGCCTTACGATCTTCCTGACCAGTTCAAAAGGCATGTCTCCATACTTCAGCGCAAGTTCGGGCATGTCCCTTTCAACCTTGCGTCGTCCGCAGATCCAGCAGTTCTTGTTGCATCTGCTGGTAAGCTCAATATTGATGTTCGCAAGTCCGCTTAAACCTTTACCAGCCATAATTCACCTTCCAATGACTTGTACTATTTCCACAGGCATTCCATCCGGATCATGGCAGAAAGCCACCTTTGCCCTGCCTTCAGGTGCGATTTCAGGGGCCGATATGAAACTGATCCCCTTGTCGACCAGGGAACGATATGCCGAATCGATATCCTCAACCTCGATTGCCAAATGCCTTGGCCCCATATCATAAATCCGGTTTTTGGCTGATGTTACGCCATTATGTGATTTGAATTCAAGTAGTTCCACTAACGTGCTATCCTTGGAAACACCCAGCTTTACCGTATGTACTTCGACTTCCTTGAGACCTAATATTCTGTCAATAAAATCCCCTGTTTCCATATTGTCGGCGACAATATTAAGCCCAAGCAGATCCCTGTAGAATATTAAGGATTTCTCCATATCCTTTACAACTATGCCAAAGTGCCTGATTTTGACTGTCTTTATCATGTCAGATGGAATCCCTGATGGAGCTTTCCAGCACTTCCAATCCTTCATGCAGGGCCGCCTTTGTAATACACAGGGGTGGAGCAAGTTTTATGGATTCGCGCCCTGTATGGACTACAAGAAGTCCTCTCTGCATGCAAAGTTCAGCAATCCTGTCGCATAGGGAAGAGAGAGGATTTCCTTTCTTGTCCCAGAAAACAAGTCCTGCCAGAAGGCCCTTTCCGTTTATGTAAGCAAGATGCTCTGGGAATCTTCCCTTTATCTTATCCAGCTCATGATGGAACAGTCTTCCAAGTCCTTCAGATTTCCTGATGAGGTTGTCTTCAAAGAGGGATTTGAGATTCCCGTATCCTGATCCACAGCTCAGTGGATTTGCTGAATGGGTTGAGCTCATGGATCCGATATCAGGAAGGTCCATGATCTCCTTACTTCCAAGAACGATCGAAAGAGGTAGGCTTGAGCTTGCTCCTTTTCCACAGCAGAGCAGATCGGGCTCAATTCCATAATTCATATATCCAAAAAGTTTTCCTGTCCTGCCAAAACCGGATTGCATTTCATCAAATGCGATCAATATGCCGTTCTCCCTGGCAAAACGTTCTAGTTCCTTCATAAACTCCATCGGATAGAAAACCGCTCCCCATCCTTGGAACGTCTCTATCATGAAACCACAGATATCCTTTTTTGGCAACAATCCCTTTTCCTTCATGAGCTGATTTATGCCTTTGCGGAAATAACCCCTTGGATTTTGCATGGCTTCCTTCCTCCATGGATATGGAAACGGAAGATGGAAGATATTCGGATCCTGGAACCCGATCCACTCTTTCTGGGCAGGATTATAGCTCATCATCTGCGCCCCCATTGTCCGACCATGCCAGTTTCCCTCGAATCCTATGATTCCGGGGCGCCTCTTGCCTGTCTTTGATGCATTAAGCCTCATCAGTTTGAGGGCACATTCCGTAGCTTCAGTGCCGGCGGAAAGCAGAAATGCCTTCTCGAACTGCCCCGGGGTGCTCCTGATGAGCAGCTCGAGGTATTTCGCCCTGATTTCAGATGCAAATGTATAAGTATGAAGAAGCGGACTTGAAATCTGCTTCTTGAGTTCTGCTATTATCTTCCTGTTCCCATGACCTGAATTAGTGACGAATATGGTGGATGTAAAGTCAATCCATTTGTTCCCCCAGAAGTCTTCAACCGAAAATCCCAACGCCTTTTTCCACACTATAGGAAGCTGTCCGTGCATCGCCCTTGTCTCATACTTCTCTATTTTCCTCAGAAGCGGCAGGCTTTGAGGAACCGGCAAGGATGTTGCAATCCTCCTGTGTTTTGTATTTACCTTCGGAACCTTGACTGGTTTGAAGCTGAATCCGTGCCCAGCCATAAATCATTCCTTTCCTTTATAATTATTATTGAGATAATCCAATATTGGCGAACTTTTCCTGCCAAGAGCGTATTCAAGGATGTCGAAGTCGTTCTGCGAATCAACTTCCACGCAATACGGGCTTATATATCCATGGATATTCCTTCCGTGTATGCTTTCCCCTCCGGCAATTACGGAGCTAAGAAGTATATCAACATATCCGTCAGGGATGTAAACCTTAGGACACATCTGTCTTGGCATATTCGAATAGTCCTTCCCTTCCGGAGACCTGAAAGGGACGAAGAATCCCTTTTCATCGGCCAGAAACCACTTGAACGGGGATTCGGTAGCCTCATGTCCTGACCTCAACGAGGTAGCATTCTTATTTTTCCGGATGATTCCTATCGCTTCATCAACCAGAGAGGAATCCCTCAAAGGTGTCGTGGGACGCAGGTGGACCCAGTATTCAGGTATCATCTTTTCATTTGATTCGAACCATTGGATCGCATGGACCATGAAATCCCTGTCGGATGAGTTGTCCTTTGCGAATTCTGCAGGCCTGATGAAAGGCACCTCCGCGCCATAATTCATCGAGATTTCAGCTATTTCTGCCGAATCCGTAGAAACGATCACCCTGTCAATAGTTTTGGAAAGCCTAGCGGCGGCAATACTGTAGGCTATCAAAGGATGCCCCTTTAGAGGTTTGATATTTTTCCCGGGAACACCTTTGCTCCCTCCTCTGGCAGGAATAATCGAGTAGACTTTTTCCATATCGGTATTCATGTCTCTCCAAATATTATTTTTTATACCCGACTCCGAGAAGCATGACTTCCTTTGAAAATCTAATTAACTTGTTGAACCCTTCCGGCCATTTTGAATCCTGTTTAAAAGGCCTGTATGAGAAAGGCATGATTGATAACATCTTCACAAGCGGTTTAAGGAAAGGATATTCCCATACAAAAGGAAGCTGATGGAAATATATGACTTTGACATCCTTGTAACCCGCGATGATCATGGCTTCAGATAGAGATGTCCTCGTAAAAGGAGTAACATGCGTATGATCTATGTAGAACGGCCCCCAATAATTATGCTCCCAGCTGGGAGTCATAATAACCGCTATTCCATCCTTTTTGAGACCTGAAAAAGATTTCTCCATCAGAGCAAACGGATTTCTCATGTGCTCCACTACGGACTTGCTGAAAATAAAATCGAATGTCTCCGGGGAATAAGGAAAATCATCCTTTTCAAGATCAATACGCCTGACATCATATTTTACGGACATGCTCTCCACCGATGGAGATATGTCAATTCCTGACACTTCGAATCCCAATTCCCGGAAAACTTCCAGATAGTCCCCTCTCCCACAGCCGATATCAAGTATTTTCCCGGGCTTGCCGTAGTAATTCTTGATTAGGTGACAGGCCAGCCGGTTTGGATATGGTCCTTTGGGATGTGTCTTAAAGGAATAAGTTACATCCAGATAGGATTTGTCTTCTAAAATGTTTTTCCCCATGTCTATCAGCCCCAACTATTTTTTCAAAGGAAGATGCACTCTGAGTTTTTTTGCAACGGCCTTTTCTTCAGGAAGAAATCTCTTGACACCATCACCCATTGCTTTTTCTATTTTCCTTACCGCTCCTATGAGCGTCCTTAATCCTCCCGGCTCAACCGAGGCCGCCTGGTCAGATCCATACATTGTCCGGTCAATTGTGATATGCCGTTCAAGTGAACTTATACCTAAAGTTGCGGCAGCATAGGAAACAGCAAGTCCTGGTTCATGTCCACTATATCCTACGGGACAATTATAACGTTTTTTCAAAGTGTTTATCATATTCAAATTTGCTTGTTCCTCGTTCATGGGATAGGTGCCGACACAATGCATGAGTTCGAATGGACAACCGGCTTTCTTGAAGACTTCAACAGCCTTGTCGACGTCCTCGATCTCCGACAGACCCGTTGAAATGAACGTATGCTTCTTCTCCGAAGCAACTTCCCTGAGAAAATCCAGATCAACTAACATTGCGGATGCTATCTTGTTATATTTAAGATTATACTTCCTGAGGAATTCCAAGGACTTGTAGTCCCATGCGGAAGCAAACCAATCAATCTGCTTCTCCTTGCAATAATCATTGATTATGTCGTATTCTTTCTGCCCAAATTCCAGATGCATTTTCTGATCTCTATTTGTCATCCCCCATGGACTCTCACGAGGAGCATCAAGAACTTCCTTGGGATAAACAGTCTCTATTGTCCTTTTCTGGAATTTCACTGCATCACAACCACATTCCTTCGCAACATCAACCAGCTGTTTTGCTATATTGATGTCTCCATTGTGGTTGATCCCGATTTCTGCGATAATAAATATGCTCATTTATATACCTCTCTTTAAATTTAACATAAAATCTTTAACCACTTATCTACACTAATCTTACACTAACGAATATTTGACGTGAGTTTTATTTTACGCTGTAAAATCAAATTCACAGCAAGTTTTGTATCATAAAATCTTGTTAGAGATAGGTTAGTGTCAATCCTCCGTCGCCAAGGCTTCCCACTGCGCCAAGGCTACGAGAGACAGGCTGGAGGACACGTTAGTGGTGTCGTTTTTTAGCCATCAATCTAAATTATGCAATCTATCAACCCAATAATTTGGCTTGCGCCGAAGATGCGCAATCGCAATAATTACTATCTTATCTTCATTTAATCCTATGTTTCGCCATCGCCTTCTCATAGGAAACATATCCTATTTCACCCTTTTTATATGCATTCCATCTTTTTCTTGCTTCATGTGCCCAGATTTTGTCAATTTCCGGATCAGGCGTAAATAATTTTTTTAAGATTATATCAACAAGCATGGCTTTATCATAGTCTGAAAGGACATCAATTTTATCCATCAATGGATTCAATGTTTTTATCATTTGAAAATCCTCCATATTTTGTTATTTCGCCTTTAAAAATATATCCGTCAGGCATTAATTATCAAGAACGATCATCTCATCACCGACTTTTCCCAGGATCTCCAATGATGCTGATATCAGCATCATAAACAGCAGTAATAAGCATATCAGTCGCTCCTTGAGCGTGAACGGACACCATGGATTTATTTAAACCACCAGTCTTCGCCAAAGCGCTTCCTCCTACGCCAAGGCTTCGGGGGACAGGCTGGGGGGACACATTATTGGTGACGTCTGCAGCTATGAAATTAAGAAAGTTTCAGCTTGTCCCTAATAGATGCACGTATTTCGATGCATTTGAGATATGATTCGCGAGATTGCTCTTTTGTTGCAGATTCTCCCGGATATCTGAAGACAACAGCGTAATCCGTTAGAAGGGCCATTCCATCACGGAATATTTCCATGTCTGCGCTAGACTTCAAGAGCAAATCAAGTAAAATTCCAAGATCATGCGTCTTTGGGAACTGAATGTTTTTCTCAACAAGCATCGCCTTCAGATATTTTTCAATGCACTGTTGGCAATGGAAACAGGCAGAATCCTCGTTCCTGTTCTTCCTAGCGCGTATTTCCCTTGTAGCGCTTGCAAAATCTCCTTCCGCCTTCTGAATCCATTCTAGAGTTTCATCTCTCATATAAGACAACACCCTTTTTAAAGACATCTCTTATGAAATAATCACGCATCTTCAGACGCTTCCTTATATGGCTTGGCGATTTCACTAACAAATCAAGAGGGAATGGAGCTTTTATCCGTCTGCGAATTTCAAGAGAGGGCCTCTCCATATGATTGATATCTTCCATCACCACAAGCAAGTCAACATCAGAGTCTGAAGTTGGCTTCCCATAGGCGTATGATCCAAAAAGAATAACCTTTTGAGGGTGAAATTCCTCTGATATCCTCTTCACATAATTCTTTATTTGATTTATTCTTACCATAACATTCTACTTATATTTTATCTTCTCTCGTCAAACTCTAAATCGTAACTTAGCGTCTTATGTCAATAATGCAAAGGACGATCCAACCTCTGCATCATGCAAATTGCCACTACAAGCTCCTCATTTGAAATTTTCTCTTGCGGGGGAGGCATGAATGATTTCGGTGGATTGTCCCACTGTACTATTCTTGCTCTACGCGCATTCGCAAGATCCAGAAGCCAATCTTCCAAAGCCAATGCCGTATTGGATGGATATTCCTGTACCAGAGAACGCAACCGGCGTTCCAAAACAGATACATGGGTTGTCATGCCAAGCCGTTTTGCAAGAGTATTCATGGTTTTAATTTATTCATAGTATATTGATTGTCAAGGCTTTTGTATTCTCAACCCTATTGATGAATTGCCGGCAGGATGCCAGCGCTCCGTAGTCAGTTATTGTCTGTAATCTGTCATCTGACTTCTGCCATCCGTTTATATTCACTTATCATTTGCGAGATTCCGACATCGAGGGTGATTTGCGGTTTGAAACCGAGTCGTCTGATTTTTGAGATGTCCAGGCATTTCCGGGGCATTCCGTCAGGCATGGAACTGTCCCAGAGGATTTTACCCTTGTATCCTGCGGATTTCGCAATTTTCAGGGCAAGTTCCTTGATGGTGAGATCCGTTCCAGTTCCAACATTTATTATTTCAGGATCTGTCCTTTTCCCCATCAAGAGGAGAGCAGCTTCGGCAAAATCATCGACATTCATGAATTCCCTTCTCGCACTGCCAGTCCCCCATAGCTTTACCTCGGGTCTGCCCTTGTCGGCAGCGTCTACAAATCTTTTTACCAGAGACGAAAGGACATGGGACTTTTTCAGGTCGAAATGATCGTTTTCCCCGTAAAGGTTGCATGGCATGATCGATATTGTGTTCATCCCATGCTGCTTGGCATAATAATAGGCAAGCTTATATCCTGCGATCTTCGCAACGGCATATCCTTCATTCGTGGGTTCAAGCGGTCCCGTAAGAAGATATTCCTCCTTCATGGGCTGAGAGCATTCGCGCGGATATATGCATGAACTTCCGAGGAAGCAAAGTTTCCTTACTTTATTAATATATGACTGATGAATGATATTTGACGCCATCATCATATTGTCGTACAGGAAATCCGCCGGCTTCTCATTGTTTGCCTTGATGCCACCTACCCTGCCTGCACAGAAAAAAACATAATAAGGTTTTTCAGCCTTGAAGAACCTTATGACTTTTTGAGTGTCACGTAGATCAAGTTGTTTGCTTGTACGAACAACTAGGTTACGGAAGCCTTTTGATTTCAACAACCTATAAATGGCTGAACCGACCATGCCGGTGTGCCCTGCGATGTAGATTTTGGAATTTTTGTTCATACCCATAAGATTTTTTGCCACAGACTTACACGGACTTGGAAAAGACAACTATTTTACCACACGTTAGTGGTTAAATATTTATCCAAAAAGATGTTTCATTTACTTTTATTGAGGATTGAAATCCAGTTCTTATATGAATCATTTTACAGCCTTTAAAACATCATCTATACGATCCGTATCAATTCCAAGGGAAATATCCAAGTCCTGGGTCAGACGGGGGAAATCCGTGTATGACCATGGCATACCCACCTATCAGCATGTATGGAATTTTGCTGTTATCAAGAATCTTGGTGATTTTAAGAAGGGTCTTTTCAATCATTCTTGAATTCCCCTATTTTTTTGAATGTATTCGCAAGCCTGATCAGCATTTTAACGTGGGAAGTTTCCTCCGGAGGTAATCCTTCTTTTTCAAACTCCTTTGAAAAGACATACATGTCATTCAAAAGCTTGAACCTTTCCTCAAGGGAAGGCTTATGCTTGGACTGATATTCTGCTTCCGCTTCTTTGACCAGATGGTAGTTTTTAATCATAAATTATGAATTCTCTTAAGAACATGTCTTGCGACATTAACTACAAACGGAATTCAATTCCGCTGTAGTCTACTGCCTATGATCCTGCAGAAGCTTCTCTTTCTTCGCCAGATCAAGATCATTGTCGACCATCATTTTCACCAGCTGTTTGAAGTTGACCTTGGGCTTCCATTTGAGTTTCTTCCTGGCCTTTGAGCTGTCACCGAGAAGAATATCGACTTCAGCAGGCCTGTAATATCTTGGATCTTTTTCAACATATTTCTTCCAGTCGATATCAAGCAGTCCGAAAGTCTCATCAAGGAAATCCTTTATCGAATGCGTTTCTCCGGTGGAGATAACGAAGTCATCGGGCTTGTCAGCCTGGAGCATGAGCCACATGGCTTCGACAAAGTCGCCGGCATAACCCCAGTCGCGTTTCGCATCCAAGTTACCGAGATAAAGCTTGTTCTGGAGACCAAGCTTGATACGTGTGGCCGCCCTTGTTATTTTCCTGGTGACAAATGTTTCGCCGCGCCGGGGAGACTCATGGTTGAAAAGTATTCCACTGCACGCGAAAATGCCATAGCTTTCCCTGTAATTGACTGTCAGCCAGTGTGAAAACACCTTTGCGGCACCATAGGGGCTTCTCGGATAGAAAGGAGTTTTTTCCGTCTGAGGGGTTTCAGCGACTTTCCCGAACATCTCGCTGCTGCTTGCCTGGTAGAAACGGGCCTTGCAACCGGTCCTGCGGATTGCCTCAAGCATCCTGAGAGTGCCCATTCCAGTTATCTCCCCGGTATATTCCGGAATATCAAAGGATACTCTTACATGGCTCTGTGCACCAAGATTGTAAATCTCGTTGGGTTTTAACGAGTGAAGAATTTCTGCAAGACTGCTGGAGTCATTCAGATCACCGTAAAGGAGCTTGAGATTGGGTTTCTCGTGCGGATCCTTGTAGAGATGGTTTATTCTCTCAGTATTGAAGGAGGAGGATCTCCTGATGATTCCGTAGACTTCATACCCTTTCTTGAGAAGTAGTTCCGTCAGATACGAACCATCTTGTCCGGTAATACCTGTGATAAGAGCTTTTCTCATTATTATCCTTATCTGTTTTCAGTTGTCGGTCGTCGGTCGGCAGCATTTTCAAGTTTCTCCGAGATCTGCCTTGTGAATTCAACGAAATCCCTGATTCCTTCAGTTGCAATCTTATGGACAATGTTCCAGTTCATCTTCTGATATGCGTGTACCGCTATATTCCTGAACGCGACAGCCTTTTGCATTCTTGCGGACACGTCCTTGGAAATGAATCCCTTCTTCTCAATTATGACAAATGCCTCAGACATCGTTTCGGGGGCTGGTGATTCAATGTCCGCTATAATGTGGGCTGCAATATCCACAGACGCTTGTACGGCCCTTTCGAGATTGACAGTGACAATATCCTGGAGGTCAAGATCGGATTCAAGTTGTGCAGAAGTTTCAGGTGTCTTCTCCCTGATCCTTCCGATGCAGCGGCGTAAACTTTCTATCTTGTTCATTATCAGCATATTATCCATTGATAAAAACCTGCCTCCTCTTTGACAGTATCATATTGTAATTGGGAATCATATCGGCCTCGTTGAAGAGCATCCTGTCAATTATATCTGCATACATGTTTTTGTCCTTGATAAAAACAGGCCTTCCTCTGGAAATAATCTGCTTCAATATTTCCCCGTGGACTGAATGGAGATCGACAAGATCGACTTCTCTTCCTGCTGATATTGAAATCATTGCCGCCAGTTCGAGCAGTCTTTCATGTTCTAACAGCCCGGCCGCCGCAACGGCCACATCTATATCGCTCGAGGAAGTAAGTCTTCCATTGGAGGAAGATCCGTAGAGGAAGCAGATTCTTATGTCATTCTCCTTTGCCAAAGCTGAAGAAACCACCGTCCTGATATCTCCGGCATTCAAGGTGTCTTTCCTTTTCATTCCATGTTCGTTGTAATACTTTCCAGAGAACACCCAGACCATCTTGTCATTTTTCATCATTCCGTTCGGCAGGTAGTCGGCTCTCATGGGGATGGTCTTGTCATAAAGGCACACAATGAGAGCATCCGAGCTGGAGGAATCCGCTGAATCATATGGCTGAACCTTCAGACCGAGAAAATTGTCCTTCTCCTCTCCAAAAACTTCCTTTAACTCAAGGCCCCACTCTTTCACTCCCAGATATGCTATTTCTGCAAGTTCGCCATCGCCGAGAAATGCGACTGTTTCCTTTCCGGATTCAGCTATATCCCTGCAGACCCTGGAACTTTCACGTCTTGCCTCATGGTAGAACTGCATTGAGAAATCAATGAATTCATAGGTGATCCTGGCTTTTTCGGCAATTCCGCCAGGAGTAAGGAAATAATCCCAGCGCCTGGAGTGGTGTTTCTTGACATGGAGAAGTCCGCGGTCGACCATCTTTGACAATAGCACATGGGCAAGTTTTACACTGCATCCGAGCTTGGAAGCGGCCATGCGGTTGTTCAGACGCGGGGAAGTCTCGACATGCTTGAGGATCTCAAGCTCGAGAAGTTCGTTTTTTTCAATTGATGCCATTTTGTTTTCGCAAAGGAAACTAAGAAAAGAGAATTTTATAAACCACTAATCTTCACTAACAAAACTAGACACTAACAATATCATCTGCTGTGATTTTCTTCTCCAAAGTAGAATAAACTCACAGCATGTTTTATGTTTCGATTCTTAATTAGTGACAGATTAGTGTGGATTAGTGGTGAAGTTTTTATTGCAAGGTATCCGCGCTTCGCCCCGTCGCTTATGCATTCTATAAGTAACGTTACCTGAAGTAACGATACCATATAAGCTATTGATTGTCAAGAGGTATTTGGCTTTTTTTCAGCATAAAATTTTCAACTGGAAATTTTATTTGTGGTAGTCTTTTCCGACCATGTATTTTTCCAGGAAGCAGTACAGGATTATGAAGAAATATCTGGAGCCCATTTCCTTCAGTTTGAGCTTGGAAATGCCAGCTTTCCTATTCTCCCAGCTGATCGGGACCACTTCAAACTTATAGCCCCTGATGAAGGATTTAAGGGGAAGTTCAACGGTAAGATTGAAATGTGGAGAAAGCAGCGGTCTACATCCATCAATCACCTCGCGGCGATAACATTTGAATGCGTTCGTGGTATCGTTAAGGCCATGCCTGAACATGATCCGGATAAGCCAGTTCACAAACCGATTAAGCAGGTACTTATGCTTTGGGTAATCCACTACACGAGAACCTTTTATGAACCTTGATCCAAATACGCACTCCGCACCCTCCCCTATCTTCTTGAAGTATTTGCACAGATCATCCGGGCTGTCGCTGGCGTCAGCCATAAATATCGCCACTGCGTCACCTTTATATTCATCCAATCCGGTACGTACTGCCATTCCAAAACCCGGTTTCTCCTTGTTTCTGACCCATCTGATCCTGCTGTCGGCCTTTGAAAATCCTTCAAGTATCTCTTCGGTTTTGTCCGAGCAATGATCTGCGACCACAACTATCTCAAAATCAAAATTCTCACCCTTAAGCTTCTCGACAAGCTTCTCAAGGGTTCCTTTTATCACTCCTTCTTCGTTGTGGGCGGGTATTACGACAGAATATTTCATACGAATATGCACCTCTGGATGATTGGATTGCTGGATGGTTGGATGGTTGCGCATGAAGAAGTTAAGAACAATATGGAACATGTAATATTCAATAAATGCTTTTCCAATATTTTCATATCTTCAATCCTTTTTAAACCCAGTCATCCATTCATCCTATCATCCAAGGACTTGCCTGGCTTCCTTGTTGTCCTTTAGCCAGTTATGGATGTCTTCAATTATCTTTTCAATGGATTTCGCAGGCTTCCATCCACAGAATGAATTCAATTTGCGGGTATCGCTGATATAGACCGGAATATCTGCATATCTTGTCTGAGGCTCAGATCCGATCTGAACTTTATTCCCAGTTATCCTACTGCAGATCTCGGTCAGTTCAAGAAGTGACACGCTTATGTTTCGACCGCCGCCGGCGTTCCAGATGCCTTTTGCGAATTTCGCAGGATCTGAGAGCTGGAGAATGACAAGTTTTATCAGATCATCAATGTGAACCATGTCACGAACTTGTTTCCCGGCTCCGCCGAATCCAATGTATTTCAAAGGTTTTTCAAACATGTGCGATGCCAGCCAGAACACAGCGATCCCCTGATCGACTTTCCCAAACTGCCAAGGGCCCGCTATCACGCCGCAGCGGTTGATGACTATCGGAAGAGAAAAGGCCTGCCTGTATTCCTCAAGCATGATCTCGGCGGCGTATTTTGTCGCTCCATAGATAGATCTTGCGCCTGTCATCGGAAATTCCTCGGAAACTCCCTTTGAACTCAATCCAGGAACATCCTGTTTGTCGGAAAGTTCAAATCTGGAAGATTTCTCCACCAGCTTGCAGTTCAGAAGAGGATCAATGGGATAAACGCGGCTTGTGGAAAGGAAAATCATGCCGGCATTGTTCTTCCTGCAGTATTCGGCGCAGTTGATAGCCCCGTAGAGATTTGTCTGGACAAGATAATCCGTGTCTCCATCTTTTCCGGCAAGCACGGAAGGTTCGGCGGAACATTCAATGAGAAAATCAATTTTACCAGCAGTAGCGATATCCTGCGGATTTCGTACATCCCCTTTTATGAACTTGATCCCGTTTTTCTCAAGTCTAGGGAGATTAAGAGAGGAACCTTTCCGATATAGGTTGTCCAGGACAACAATTTCGGCCACGGACATATGCTGTTTCAGCGCAACCGCGATGTTCGAACCTACAAAACCGGCTCCGCCTGTAATGAGTATTCTTTTCATATGCACAATTCCCTATTGCTGTTACCTAGTAAATTCAAACCTCAACTTTAAATTTGCAAGGTGAAAAGGATTAAACCATATTTCAAAAACTTATTTAAATCGCCTTTGTTTTTTTATAAGGAAGTCTCTGCATTTCAAGGATTTCTCCAAGTGGATCATATTCCGGATCCTTATGCATAAGAACAAGTTTGTTCATTATTCCAGTCGCAGCAATGAAAGCATCAGCAAAAGAGAGGGGGTACTCCTTCTTCAATTTTGCCGCAAGCAGACATAATTCCTCGTCAGGATAGATAATCTCCAGATTCCATGTCTTCATCAGCTTCATTAGTTTATCGGCATCAGCTTCAGACCGCTGGCGCCAGATAATGTATTTCAATTCAGTAATCGAGGCAAAGCTGAGAAAAAGCATGCAATGCCCTGATTTAGCGGACAAAAGGGATCTTTCAACAGTTCCCGCCCCTTCCTCATCTAAGACTAGACAAAGGATAGCTGATGTATCCAAGAGGATATTTCCGCTCATTTCCGGATCCTCTCTTTTCTTCTTTCCTCAAGCAGGACATCGTTCAGAGGTGCCCCTCCTGCAAACATCCCCCTTGCAGCTTTTATGGTGTCGTCCGGAAGAGGATAGACCTTTATGGAATTATTTTCCATTACCCAGTCAATCCGGGAATTCTTCTTAATCTTGAAGAAATGTCGTATCCTTGCTGGAACAACTGTCTGTCCACGACTTGTAACTGTTGTTATCATAATGCATATCCTTTTATGACTTGTATTTAAATTTGTGCCTTGTTTATATTATCATACAAGCCTATTTTCATCTTACAAGTCTACTTTCCCGGCATTTGAATGTGATTATACTGAGATAAGTAAGCATGAAAACACCGGATATTATCATGATCACCTGTCCGGTATGTATCATTTCCATGAGCTTGCAGATCAATCCGGCCATTACCATGACAACGATCAGCCCGAAACTTTTCCGGGCCGTCTGATCTTTTCCAGCTTTCAGGACCACCGAGTGCATTTTGGCGCCTATGGAAAAACCGACTATTCCACCAACTGTCAAAAGCGCGCCGACTATCAGCATTTTATTTCTTATTTCTCCCTCGCTGGTAAGGAGATATGGAAGGCTTCCGGCGATGGCGGTCACAAGAATTGCGAGTCTCGCAATCTGTCCGGTCTGCTTCTCAGGCATTTTCAGAACACTCGTCATAAGAGGACGTGTCAGGGAGCCTCCGCCTATTCCCAGAAATCCGGATACGAGTCCTGTCACAAATCCACCGATCAATGTCTGCGGCATTTTATTGAGGGGTTTGTCGTTCTTCTCATTCGCAGCAAGATCTACTCCGCTCTGCTTGTAGAGATCATAGAGCACCCAGGCGAGAAGAAGAAGGTAGAGGGACTGATGCAACTTCCGGCTTTCAAAAAGCTTCTCCAATAGTACACCGGCCGGATCTCCAAGCAGTCCTCCGACCGTACAGGCGATGCACAGGGGAACCGCGACAACCATTCCCCATCCTCCTTTTTTCCATCCAATGTCTCCGAACTGCCTCAGGACAGTGGGAAAGGTCGATGGGATCATCTGGAGAAGGCAGGCTCCGACGGCAATCCTGACATCAATATTCGCAAGGAACAGGCATGGCAGAATGAACCAGCCGCCGCCAAGCCCCCAGAAACCTCCGGAAACCGAGGCGACAAAGCCTATCACTACAATTAAAATTGAAAACAGAGGATCCATCTTTTATAATCCTTATTGAAGTAAGGCGGACTTTCCAGTCCGTATTTCTTAAATTGACAGGCAAGAATGCCTGTCTTACTTTCTGAACAATCCTCCTGTCCATTCGTCTTCGGAAGACTTTTTAATTTCTTTATATCCAACCTCTTTGAAAGCCTTGCGAAGTCCGCAATAATCGGTTGAAAGTATTCCGGCTAGCACAAGATATCCACCTGTTTTCAGGAGAGAATCGAGTTTTTTCCTGTTCTTGATCAAAACATCTGAAATTATATTGGCTACCACGACGTCGAATTTTTCAACTGTCTTGAGTTTTGACAGTTCAGCTTCTGCAACTGACGCCTTGTTCCTGGAAATCCTGTTAATACCGAAATTTTCCTTTGCAACTACTACAGATTCAGGATCAAAGTCGAATGCGGTGATATTTTTGAATCCCAGTTTTACTGCCCCTATGCTCAATATTCCTGATCCGCATCCTGCATCGAGGACCTTCATTTTCGATATATCCGCTTCTTCTGCGATACGGTCGAGCATTTTCAGGCAGAACCTTGTGGTCGCATGTTTTCCCGTACCAAAGCTCATTCCGGGATCGATCTCTATGACAACATCCTCCTTTTTAGCCTTATATGTCAGCCAGGAAGGTTTTATGACGACCCTTTTTGTAACATGCTGGACCTTGAAATGCTTCTTCCAGGCCTCCGCCCAGTCCTTCTTCTTCAAGACTTCGAGACTCGGCCTTGAAATTCTTGTATTCTTCCTCCTGAGATTTTTTGCGATCAGTTTTATTTCCAAAGCCGTTTCGACGGCAGACTTAGGATCATCGGCATAAAAAATATGCTCAATGCTTTTTCTTTCCACATCCATCCACGTACTGAACTTCAGATCTGATCCAATGAACGCCTTTTCGGCGAAATCTGGATCTCCGGACAGGAAAGATACCTTAAGGCAATATAATTTTTCCTTCAAAATATAAATTCCTTGCGTTGAAGTTCATAAAAACAAGCGGAAATTAATCTACCTTTCATCTTGGTTCTTTCAACGCAAGGATTTTATTTGGCAATCGACAATCAAAAATCGAAAATGTCCCGCTCTCCCTGGTTCTGGGTGCCCAGCCTCTACTACGCCGAAGGTCTTCCCTATGTACTTGTAATGACGGTCTCCGTCATCATGTACAAGAATCTGGGGATCTCAAACAATGACATCGCATTTTATACTAGCTGGCTTTACCTCCCATGGGTAATAAAACCCCTGTGGAGTCCGATTGTCGAGATATTCAGGACAAAAAGGTTCTGGATCTATACAATGCAGTTCATTGTCGCTGCAGCCTTTGCTTCGGTTGCACTTACAGTTCCAGCTCCTGATTTCTTTAAAATAACGCTTGTGATCTTCTGGCTGATGGCTTTCAGTTCAGCAACCCATGACATCGCAGCAGACGGTTTCTATATCATGGGTCTGGACACTCACGATCAGGCATGGTTTGTAGGGATCAGGAATACTTTCTACAGGCTTGCTTCAATAACCGGACAGGGACTTCTTGTCATACTTGCCGGCAAACTTGCAAAGTTGACAGGAAACATGCAGTATGCATGGTCGGTGGTCTTTGTCATACTTGCCGTGCTTTTTGCGATATTCGCACTTTATCATATGTTCATCCTCCCCAGGCCGGAAACGGATGTACCGTCCAAAGTGGTCGGAAGTACAAGAGAATTTTTCATTGATTCAGTACAAGTCTTTGCCGATTTCTTCAGGAAGAAATATGTCTTGTCAGCGATTGCATTCATCCTGCTCTACCGTCTCGGCGAATCCCAACTCCTCAAGCTTGCAACCCCCTTCATGCTAGATGAACGCGCCAGCGGGGGACTGCAGCTGGCTACGGAAAACATCGGTGTGATCTACGGTACAATAGGAGTTGCGATGCTGCTGCTGGGAGGAATCCTGGGAGGATTCACAATCGCACGGTTCGGTCTTAAATCCTGCATCTTGTGGATGGCTCTGGCAATCAACCTGCCGGACCTTGTCTACGTCTATATGTCCTATTGCATGCCGGAAAACCTGGCAATCATAGCATCATGTGTAGCCTTTGAACAGCTTGGATATGGATTTGGATTTGCCGCCTATATGCTTTACATGGTCTATTTTGCGGAAGACAGCCAGTATAAGACGGCTCATTACGCAATAATGACCGGTTTCATGGCATTGGGAATGATGGTTCCTGGGATGTTCAGCGGTAAAATACAGGAATCAATGGGATATCCCCTCTTTTTCATCTGGGTCTGCATCTGTACAATACCCGGATTCCTTGCCATACTGTTCCTGAAGATCGATCCGGAGTTCGGGAAGAAGAAATAAATTTTTCACAAAGTTAAAAATTTATGATTTATCATTCTTCAAAAATAAGATCATATGCAAATTCCCGTCATCGGGACAGTTCTGAAATTTTCTCCGCAACCTTTCGCCGGACCTTCTTCCTGACTGTTTCATAATCAACAGCGGCCCTATCAGCTTTAAAAGCTGTCTTGAAATCAAGAACTGTCTTTTTACCTGATGTATTTCGGGACATTTTGCAATTCATACCCAATCATCCTTTCATCCATCAATCCATTCATCTATGTTTGAAATAATATTTTCCTTGAAAATATTATTTCTTCCGGAGGGCTTTCACCTGCAGGACTCCTTTTGCGAATTTCGCATCAAGGAGCGTGCCTTCCGGCACATCTGGAGAGGTCACTACGGTACCATCTGCACTGCTGGTGACTATCACATATCCCCTTTCGAGGACTGCTTCGGGATTGAGGTTTCTCAGCCTGCTTTTAAACTCAGTGGACTTTGACTTCAACTTTTCAATGAAAAATTTCAGCGAGTTCTCCATCCTTTTGGAGATTTCGTCTACCTTCTGCTGTCGTTCCCTGATCAGATAGAGGGGTTCTTTGAACACATGGCTCTGGGCAGCCTTCTGGAAACGGTTCTTCAGCCTTTCCAGATAAAGATCGAATGAACCTCTGAGCCTGCGACGATACTCGGTTATTGCCCCAAGAAACTCCTCCTGTTTTCCGACAACAAGCTCTGCTGCCGCGGAAGGAGTGGGAACACGCATGTCGGATACAAAATCGCAGATGGTAAAGTCAATTTCATGCCCGACAGCGCTTATGACAGGAATTCCGCTTGAGGCAATCTGTCTGGCAAGTACTTCCTCATTGAACGGCCACAGATCTTCCAGGCTTCCACCACCACGGGTTATGATTATCACATCGACCATGCATTTTTCATTGAAGAACTTTATTCCGGCGGCAAGTTCCTTTTCGGCGCCTTTCCCCTGAACAGGCGAAGGATATATCTTAATGTTCAGGTTCGGAAAGCGCCTGCTGATTATCTGGAGGATGTCCCGGATGGCGGCGCCGTCCGGAGATGTCACTATTCCTATTTTTCCCGGCAGGAGAGGAATCGGTTTTTTCCTTGATTCATCGAAGAGCCCTTCCGCAGCAAGCTTGTTCTTCATCTCCTCGAAAAGCCTGTGGAGATCTCCAATCCCCTTCGCCCTGATTGACTTCACTATGAACTGATATTCCCCGCGGACTTCATAAACGGATAGCTTGCCGAAGGCTTCGACTTTGGTTCCGACATTCAAATCGAGCTTTTTCGCAATTTCTGCACCACCGAAATAAACAGCCCTTATCTGTGACTTCTGGTCCTTCAGGGTCAGGTAGACGTGTCCGGAACGTTGGATGCTGAGGTTTCCAACCTCCCCTTCCAGCCAGAAAGGCATGAATCCGCCCTCCAGCACCTCCCGGATCGCGGAATTAACCTCTGACACCGACCAGATTTTCTCTTCTTCCATAATCAATAATGCTCATTACGCTATAAAACCCAGAACATTCCTGAAGATATCAACTGCGAACTGCGTTATCAAATAACATAAATTCTGTAATTTGTCAAAAGTAAAAAGAACCAATATGAAAAGTATGGCAATCATACCGTTTTTAAGTTCCTGATTAATATTGTGCACCCCCGGAAACATAAATGAGAAGACGTTATATCCATCAAGTATAGGAATGGGGAGCATATTAAAGATAAAGAGTAGAATGTTCAACATCGCTGCATGATAGAAGAGCAGCAAGGCTCCGAATGCAGAACTGCTCGTTAAATGAACTGTCTGCGGGTATTTTACCAGCACAACAGCCGTTGCAATGGAAAAAACCAGGAAAAGCATGAGGTTTGCAAATGGCCCTGCAAATGAGACAAGTGCGTCGCTGTACCTGTGCTTCATTCTCGATGGATTAACAGGCACCTGCCCCCAGGTTATACCTATGATAAGAAGCATGATTATCGGAAAAGCCCCCATCTGCTTTAAAGGATTCAGTGTCAGATGCCCCAGATCGGCGGCGGTGCTGTCACCCTGCCACAGCGCAGCCCTTGCATGCATGTATTCATGGCAGCATACTGAAAAAATGACTATCAGCACGCACATGAAATAAAAATTAGGATTTGAACCAAGAAGTTCTATGAACATAATTTATTCCGTTTTTAGCTTTTCACTTCCCAATATTGATACGCCGGAGCCTCGTAGGGATGCGCCTTCTTCAGTGCTCTTATCACTTTTTTAATGTATTTTGAACTGCAGACAAGTTCAACCTTGTATTCCTGCACCTTTTCTGTTTTACCTTTTTTACCTATGAATGGATTGCTTCCACTGCACGGACGGAATTGTCCTTTGCCCCTGGTCTCCCAGCAGCAGCAGTCGTAATTGCCGATCCTGCCGGCTCCGGCTGCGAAAATCGCAGATTTCACCTTCTCAAGGTGTGAGCCCGGAACGTAGAATTCAATCTTGTATAATTTCATTCTCATATTACTCCCTAATGAGTAAGGTGGTTTTTAAACCGCCTATTATAAATCTTAAGAATTGTCGGGCTAAAGCCCAACATACTTCAAAAACAAAAAATCCGCGTCGCCAAACCGGCGTTTCTTTAAAATCTTCCATCCTTTGTTTTCCAGAAGCAGATTATTGATCTCGCCTGCCCTGCTGTCATCAGGCAGTTCCCATATAAGAACTGCCGACCCTGCCCATTCTGCGAATTTCGCATCCGAAAGAAGTCTTGAAAGCATGTCCACAGTGATATCATATGGCGGATCCGCGAATATCATGTCAGCAGGGGGCAATCTCCCATATCCATAAAGCACATCGGAACATATCACTTTCATTTCGGATGTAACACCGGACTTTGCGACTTTCGCAATATTTTCAGAAATTATCCGGCAGTTCCTCTGGTCGGATTCCAGAAAATAGACATTTTCCGCCCCGCGGCTAGCGGCTTCCAGTCCCAGCGCCCCGCTGCCGGCAAAAAAATCCGCAACGGAACATCCTGACAAGCTGCCTATGCTGTCAAAAAGGGATTTCCTCGATCTGCCGACGGTCGGTCTTACCGAAAGCCCCTTCGGAACCGAAAGCTGGATCCCTGATGCTATTCCACTGATTATCTGCATAAATAAATTTTTCTCCGAAAAATTTATAACAGCCCTTACGGGCTTGACTACAAACAAATTCGAAATTGAATTCGTTCGTAGTCAATGTCGCAAGACATGTTCTTCTTTTTTTTACTTCTTCATTTCGCTCTTGAGTTTTTCAGCTTTTCCCTTGTCACCTATGGAATAACAGCAGTCGATCATCATTTTTATCAATCTGCTGTATCCTTCAGCTGATCCGAATAAATTTACATCCAGATCCGGTTTAATCTCCTCAAAAATTTTCAAGGCCTCCTTCTTATTGCCGAGGTTGTAGGATGCAAACGCCTTTGTATACTTCGCCTTCAGGACTATTTTCCTATAACCTTCCTCCGTCTCCCATCCTTTCTGGCGGGTCAGGATCATGTCTGCGGTACTGATGGCTTCACTGTAGTTGCCAAGCGACAGCTCAAGATCCCCTCTCGCCCCCAGTGCAATATAGCTTGGAGGATTGTTCATGCATGCCGCGGAAAGCACTGAATAATAGCTCTTCCAGACATTCGAATAAATCCAGTTGATTCCGGCAAGCAGAATGACATATGAAAATCCGGCAATCATCAAGATCATCAAATAGGATCTGGAACTTTTTTTCTTTTCAGTGACAGCATTGATGTTGTTCAATGATTGCGTCAGCAAAGCTCCAAATGCGATCCATAGGAACACCGAAGGTATGTAGCTATATCTGTCGGCATAGTCAATCGCCCCGAGCGGCAGAAATCCGGCCACAGGCCCTATGGATACCAGGAAACAGCATGACAGCGGAATCATCTTATTCATGAAAAACTCCCTGCTTCTCATGTAAAGATGTATTCCAATCGCGATGATTATGGCATATGTCAGCAGAATCTGGGTTATTTCCCAGTAAGACAGGATCACCTTGGGATAGAGGGGGGAAAGCCGTCCGGGGAAGAAGCACGTCTGGACATACCAGGCGATATTATGTATCAGGACATATGACTGTCTCAGGAATATAATCCCTCCCCTGTTAATATCCTGGGAGAAGATCGTGACCGGAATGAAAATCAGGGATACTAGGAAGAAAGGCCAGAGTTTTTTAAGCCAAGCCTTTGGATTGAATTTGCCATCTCCGTAGAATTCACAGGCAGCCAGCACGAAAGGCAGGCTTATCGCCATCGACTTGGAAAGCATTGCTGCTATAAAAAGGATGAAGGAAATTCTCTTGCTTTTCCCTGAAACCCAGAAAAAAACACTCCAGAGGTAGAATGCCGCGCACATGACGTCCTTCCTTTCCGATATCCATACGACAGATTCAACCCTCTGGGGATGGATAGAGAAGACAAGTGAAAGTGCAAACGCCAGCCACGGGTTCAGTCCGAAATGTTTCATCAGGCCGAAGACCGCGAGAACAGCAAGGATATGCCAGAAAACGTTCTGGAGATGGTATCCAATCCCGTTGAGGCCCCATATCGCATAATCAAACATGTAGGAGTACATCGTAAGAGGCAGATAGCACCATTCACATGAGTGTGTGAGCCAATAAATCATATTTCCGGCGCTGAAAGACAGTCTTTCAGTATTGCAGGAAATATAAATATGGTCATCCCATCCTTCAAGAAGAGGGAAATTCATGGAATTGGAATAAACCGCTGCAGTAAGCAGGACGAGAAGGAAATGAGGGAAATATTTCCATTTGACAATTTGGTTCATTCAGTCTTGTCCTGGAGACAGTTTTTCAGTCCGGACGGAAACCTTCCGCTTCTGGAAATTCCGATATTGGAAAATGAGAATTCAAGTGATGTTTTCAGGCAGCCCAGCCCATAGACGACACTGCGTGTGAAATTTATGCTGGAGGCTTCAGGAAAATATTTCGTGGGACAGCTTATCTCGGCTATCTTGCAGCCGCTCCATACTATCTGCGCAAGCATCTGGTTGTCGAACACAAAATCATCGCTGTTCGTGTCAAGAGGCAGTTTCATCAGCAGTTCTTTTGAAAACGCCCTGTATCCGGTATGGTATTCGGAAAGCTTCGCACCAAGGAAGATGTTCTCTATCATGGTCAGCAACCTGTTGTTCACATATTTCCATCTGGGCATTCCTCCTTTTATGGAATACCCGCCAAGGATTCTGGAGCCCAGGACACAATGGTAGACCCCGTTGGATATAAGGGAAGCCATCGCAGGAATGAGCTTCGGAGTGTATTGGTAGTCGGGATGCACCATTATGACAATGTCCGCCCCCTCTTCCAACGCATGGCGGTAGCAGATCTTCTGGTTTCCTCCATATCCTAGATTTTTTTCGTTTTTGAAGGCTTTTACATTTTTCAGGGTCTTTGCTATTTCAACGGTATTGTCATGGCTTGCGTCATCGACAAGCACTACCAGATCGACACAGCCCTGTGCCATAACCTCCTCATAAGTAGGTAGCAGCGTCTTTTCGGCATTATATGCCGGCATCACGACAACTATTTTTTTACCGTTCATCATATTTTTTTGTCCCAAAAAAATAAATTTACCTCTTATTTGTTCTTTTAAAAGAGGAAATCAGGATAACATGGGAAGTTAGAAGTATATGAATTCTTCAATATATTTGACTTGTCCGTAGTCAATTCTCCTGCGGAGAACAAGCTTCGTAAGACACGTTCTTAAAGTAGGGACGGGCTTTCTGTGTCCGGCGTAGCTTTTGGGCGAAGACGGAAGCCTGTCCCATTCTTAGAAATTAAGATGGTACATGCTAAAGCACGTACCTACTAAGAACAGCCATTGCGGGCTGGTTTCTTTAAAGCTTATCTCTGAAGTATGTTGGGCTTCAGCCCGACACCATGATTTTTATACAACTGTTTTGAATTCAAGATTGTCGGGCTAAAGCCCAACATACCTATTTGGATTTTAAGTCTTGAATCCTGGTTGGCTTGTCGCGGATTCGATGAAAGCAAGAATATTCTCGAGCGGGACATCACCCTCGACTGCATGGGCCGGCGCGAAGATATATCCGCCCTTCAGACCTTTTTTCAGCAGCTTGTCGCTGTCTGCCTTCACGTCTTCGACTGATCCCTTGGGAAGGGTCTGCTGTGTCGACAATCCCCCGTGGAAAGCCAGCTTGCCATGGTATTTGTCCATAAGTGCGAACACATCCATTACCTCGGGCTGGAACGGATTGAAGCAGTTTAGTCCAATATCGATCAGTTCGTCGAAAAGTTCATCCACGTCGCCGCAGGAATGAATGAAAACCTTCTTACCGGCACCACGGACTTCCCCGTACATTCTCTTGAGCTGGGGCTTGATGAACTGCCTCCACAGTTCCGGTCCCATCTGAAGCCCTATCTGCTGTCCCCAGTCGTCCCCGAAATAAACCGCGTCAACGTCAAGTTTCACGGCCCTTCTTACGAGCTCAATATTGAAATCAGCAATACGCTTCAAGAATTCCTCTACGAACTCCGGATGGTCAATGAAGTCCATCATTAAGTTTTCCATGCCGCGAAGTGTCCAGGCACGCTCATAAAGGGAAAATCCGATGCTGTAGACCCGGTATCTTCCCTGGGCTTTTTCGCTCTTGAGGCTGTCATTTCCAGCCCAAAAAACTGGATTGTCGGGATCAGGAAATGAATATCCCTTGAGAGTCGGTTCCGGAATCACGCACCCTTTGACAATCCCAATGTCCTTGTCGACGCTTTTGTCCCAGACAACTCCAAAAATATCCTTCACGCAATCATCTCCAAGCTTGGTAAAAAACCCATTGCCTCCTCCAATACCATAGAGGTGCGGATGAAGGAACTGGTCAAGATCCTTTGTCCCATAATGCTTGAACAGCATTTCTGCAGGCTCATGAGTGAACCCGAAGCTCCACGGGGAATAAGGTACGCTTTTACCTTCAACGGCGAGTTTCACGACTTCCCTTTTTGTTATCTTCATGGCTTCCTCCATTTATAAATGTTTTTCATCTTATCCTTCAAGATATGATGAAAAACATTTATTTGGAATGGATATAACCGTAAGAAACATGGACTTTTATGCAATATTGTGCAATATTATATCCATGGCACGCAAGGAAATGGAAAATCTCAGGGTACTGCTGAATGAGAATGTCCAGACCGCCCTGGACAATTTCTCCGGCTGTTTCGGCGCCAGGATTGCGTATTTCGCAACCGACATGGGAGAACTAAAGGTCGGACAGAAACAGCAGATGTGCAGATACTGCTCCCTGATCCGCTTGAAGCTCTACGGCAACGGACGCTGCCTGGAACAGGACCGCAAAAAACTCAAGGAAGCGTCTGAGAGGAAGACTCTGGTATCCTATACTTGCCATGGAGGACTCGTTGAAGTCATATTTCCGGTCTATGTCGACAATGTACCTGCTGGCTTCGTAATGGCCGGACAGTTCCGCACCGCGTCCGCTCCACCTAAAAGCATCATTGAAGACTGGAAAAGGAAATTCAAAGACGATCAGGAGCTGATGTCGGCTTTCTCTGCAGTTCCAGAGATCTCTCCTGCAAAACTCCCGAACATGCTTGGACTTTTCTCGATGCTGGTCCGTTCGATCGCCAAGGAGGGAATTGCCTCCATCCAGGGCGATACGGTGGTCGAGAAGATACTCCACAGGATAAGATGCAATCTGGAAAATCCCCCTACCCTTGCCGAAGCCGCACATCTTGTCGGACGGAGCAAGTCGTCAGTGTCTCATATCTTCAAGGCAAAGCTTGGAAAATCCTTCAAGTCCTGTGTGATAGACCTGCGGCTTGACCGCGCCGAGGAAATCCTCAGGAACAATCCCGGTACGACAGTGAAGGAGGCCGCGTCAAAGGTCGGATTCGACGATGAATTCTACTTCTCGCGGATCTTCAGGAAATACAGGGGATTCCCGCCGTCGAAGATAAATTGATTCAGAAAGCAGATGACAGTTGGCAGACGACAGAAAGTCACAGAATCATGAATTTTTGATTCGTCTAGGACGAATCACTTGGAGTACCTTGCTGTGTCGGGCGTAGCCTCTTGGCGAAGACTGAGTACCGCCTTTCTTCTGCGAAGCTTGCTTCCCAGGGAACACACTTCGACGTTGCTCAGGACAAGAGACTGAAGCAATCTTCAGCTTGTGTAACCTGTTGTCGAAGATCCCGGCCCCAATGGGTGTCGGGAAATACAATAGCAAACTAAAGTTTGGACTCCAACAATGAATATTTCCAAAACAAGCGTTTTCAGTATTTTTTCAATCAACTCTCCGTTCTGAAAATCCCTTTTCCCTTGATAATCAGTACTGGCAGTATCAGATTTCAAGGAATTTTGGGCTATCAACCTATTTCAGCAAGGTTGACAGCACAGAGAAATCCTTGTCTCCAAGTCCCTTGGACATTCCTTCATCATAGATCTTCTTTGTCTCCCTCAGCTGGGGAAGGCGGATGTTTCCTGCGTCTTCTAAGGCAAGGCGCAGATCCTTGTCCATGTGCTTGAGCGAGAACTGCGGAGAAAAATCGCTCTTCTTCAACTTTTCCTCCTTGAGATCGCTGAGTCCGGAACGGGAGGCGTTGAGATGCAGGGCTTCGAAATATGTTTCATCTGAAATTCCTTGTTTTCTAGCAAAGCTCAAGCTTTCGCTCAATCCTTCGAACACCATGGCGATGTTCATGTTCATAGCCAGCTTCAATGCGCTTGCAGTTCCAAGAGGCCCGATATGGAGCCGGTGGCTCGAAAGGCGTTCAAGAGCCGGATTTGCAGCTTCGATATCTTCTTTCTCTCCACCGAGATAGAATACGGTCTTGCGGTTTTCCGCCGCAGGTTTGCTTCCGGTAAACGGGGCCTCAACGAACTTTGCGCCTGTCTTCATTACCTGCCGCGCAAATTCCAAAGTCCATTTTGTGGAAATTGTGCTGCTCTGGACAACTGTCTGTCCTTTTTTGAGAACTGGCAGGATGATATCAAGTACCTGCTGGACAGCAGGCGGATCCGCTACCACAATAAAGATTATCTCGGATCCTTTAACCGCTTTCGCCAAATCAGGTTCAAATCCGGGAAAATCTTTCGGTGTCCTGTTCCATGAACGAACTTCGAAGCCGTCCTTCTGGAGATTCCGCGCCCAGATATCTCCGATAATTCCAAGTCCTATCATTGTGATTTTCATGTTTCCTCCTCTAAAATATTTCAAGCTGAAGCTTGCCACGTGAGTCACGTTCCACGTGTCAACGTGGTCACGTGATACTCCAACGAATAGAACTTCCATTTGTAGGAGTTCACAACTTTAGTTGTGTCTTCTTTCCCTAGTGCTATTCCGATTTTCAAGAACCGACAGCAGTTACTTTCTTGAACACGTCCCGGAAAATCGGATCTCTCTGGATCCTCGTCACGACTCGCATCATATGTCTCCCTGTCGAAGGACCCCAGGTGACATCACTGGTCAAAGTGGGTGTAGGAACGAGCCTGGAAGGCAGCCATTTCGGCTCTATAAGCCAGCTTGTCGCGGAGATGTCCCAGATCACCTTCGACCAAGCGTAAGGATCGCTTTTCCCGATATATCCTTCCACAATATCTGCCAGATATGTGCCGATGGCGTTCTTGCCCTTGAGATACTGGTTAAGTTCCGCGACGGTGGTGTTCAGGTGCGATGCCACATTGCAGCAGGGAATCTGCACGAAAGGAACTCCGGAATCGAGGATGACGCTGGCGGCGTCCGGATCCTGTTTCAGGTTGAATTCACGGGTATCGTCCTGACCGTGGTCATGTCCTCCGAGCCAGACAACGACTATCCGTTCGATAATACCCGGATCCATCTGGATGGCAGACGCCACATTGGTAATCGCGCCAATGGCAACGACATAAAGCGGACGCTTGTCTTTAGACTTTGCCCTGCGGATCAAGTCACGGGCGGCATCGCTTTCCACCGGCTTTCGATCTGCCTTCATCCATCGGTCAGAACCCTTATAGACCGGGCAGTAATCAGATTTTCCGAGCATCTTGAGGACGCGTAGAATCTCTTCATAGCTGCGTTGCATGCCGTCGGCCGGACCGCTTGACCGTGAATTATGGAACGGTGCGGCATAGATGGCTTCCACCTCGAGTCGATCCGGAGAAAGAACCGCCTGACACAAGGCAAACTGGTCGTCCACCTCATTGTAGGTGTCGGTATCAAGGATCATGCGCAGTTTTCCGGGACCGGGAGGAGTCAGTCGTTCAGTGCGCAGATCATCGGACAGTATCGGATAGTTCATGGATGGTTCTCCTTGGTTATTGACAGGGAAAGTAATCTGAAAATAGTGAAGAATCAAGACCTGTCCCGAAAACTGTCATTCGTAATGGAAATGACAAATATCGTTAATTATCTCTATTTAATAGTATTATTAACGTTTATTTGACAAATATACGTTAATCTGATATACTATGGTCATGGCAACATCTAATCTAACAAAAGAAACCATCAAGGATCTAAAGACGGAATATGATCGTCTCCGCAAGGGCAAGGATTCGCTTCTGAAGATCATTGACGAATCCGAGCTCTCTGAAAGCGTTTTCAACTCAAATGCCATAGAAAACTCGACTCTTACTCTGAAAGAGACCGAGAGAATATTGCTCGAACTTGAAGTTTCACGAACCATATCAGTGCGCGAGGTTTTTGAAGCGAAAAATCTTGCAAGGATAATGGAATACATAAGAAACAAGTCCGGAGAGGCAGAACTTTCCACTGATCTCATATTGCTGCTTCATCGAATGCTCATTGAAAACATAAATGATGCCATTTCCGGCCGATTCCGCACGGCAGGAGAATACGTGAGAGTGGGCTCACACATTGCGCCTGCGCCGGAACAAGTGGAGAGGATGATCGGGGAAATCATGCTGGAATATTCATCGGATCTTATAAGCTATTTTGCCGACAAGATTGCAAAGTTCCATCTGGATTTTGAAACTGTCCATCCATTTTGCGATGGCAATGGCAGGATGGGACGCGTTATAATAAACCATCAGCTCTCAAGGATTGGATTCCCGAATATAATCATCAGGGATAAGGAGAAGAGGATTTATTACAAGTCATTTGACGACTATAGGAATTCAAAAAACACCAGGATAATGGAGAAAATCATAACTCTTGCAATAATAGAATCCCTCCATAAGAGAATAGCCTATCTCCACGGTGACAGCATAAACACTCTTGCGGAGTTCGCAAAAACCAACAAAAAATCAGTAAACGCACTTCTTAATGCCGCGCGCAGGCAGACAATTCCAGCTTTCCGCGAAAAAGGTGTTTGGAAAATCGGGAAATTGGTGGTGGACTCATGAAAGTCTTATTCATCGGCGGGACGGGCATAATAAGTTCTGCGTGTTCGGATCTTGCAGTAAAGCACGGGATCGAACTCCATATCCTCAACAGGGGATTGTCAAAGAAGATCGACGCCCCGAAAAAGGCGGTCATATTCCATGCGGACATCAGGAAGGAGCCGGAAAAGGTTTCCGGCTACCTGAAACACAATTCCTTTGACGCGGTTGTCGACTGGGTCGCATTCACAACCAAGGACATTGAACAGGATATTCAAATCTTTTCCGGCAGAACGAAACAGTTTGTGTTCATAAGTTCAGCAACTGTATATCAGAAACCTCCTAAAAGTTATCTCATTACAGAGGACACTCCTCTCGGCAATCCTTTCTCGGAATATGCTAGAAATAAAATCGCATGCGAAAAAAGACTGATGAAGGAATACAGGAAGAAGAAATTTCCCGTAACGATCATCCGCCCTTCACTGACCTATGGTCTTTCACAGATACCCCTCTGCATCGGAAGCTGGAACTATCCGTATACTGTCATCAACCGAATGAAAAGGGGAAAGAAAGTCATAGTACCCGGGGATGGGACGTCTCTTTGGACTCTTACCTGGAATGCGGATTTCGCAAAAGGACTCGTCGGACTACTTGGCAATAATAAGGCGATTGGGGAGTCTTTCCATATAACCTCGGACGAGGTTCAATGCTGGAACCAGATATATCTCGAAGCAGGAAGGGCTGCAGGGGTGGAACCTGAACTTATACATATTCCATCAGATCTCCTTTCGGCATACATCCCCCGCCTTTCGGGAAGTCTGATTGGCGACAAGATAAACAGTCTGGTATTTAACAATTCCAAGATCAAGCGATTTGTCCCTAGCTTCAAGGCGGATGTCAAATGGGCAGAAGGAGTTAAGAAGTCAGTCAAATGGCACGAGCGAGCCCCGGGACGGTGTGCGATTGACAAGGAAGCCGACAAGATGTTCGACAAGATAATTACCGCCTATGGGAAGGCATTTCCATAAAAAACTGAACATAATCGATTATTAGCTGTCCAAATCGATGTAAACATATTATATTGGCCGGTTTTCAAGGAATTTAAAAATCTGAAAAGGCAGGTACTTATGAATAAAACACTTCCTCTACTATTGGCTATGTCGATCTTTTGTTTCGTCTGCGGCTGTTCCAAGCCGGAGGAGAAAAATTTCACTCCATCCAAGGCGGCTAAGGTAAAACCAGAAGAATTATTCAAGGCCGATGAAAAGACTTCTGCTGATCCATCCTCGAAAAAAGCGGATGCAAACCCTCTGGCATTCCTTCCTGATCCTGTCGCTAAAATTGGCGATGAAAAGATCAGCAGGGCGGAAATTGAGACCGAATTCAAACCCATAATTGCGATGATGAAGGAAAACGGACAGCTGGGAAAGATACCTCCTGAGATCTGGAAAAAAGAGGTCTTGACAGGCATCAACGACATGATTGCCACAAAACTTCTCAGCAAGCTTGCCGAAGCGAACGGCTACAAGCCGGATCCTGCCCTTGCAGAAGAGGAGTTCAAGAAAATCACCGCCCAGATGCCCCCGGAACAGGTGGCCGAGACACTTGAAAAACAGGGTATGAAGCCTGAAGTCATAAAGGAAAGGATTGCAACTGGTCTTGCCATACAGAAATGGGTGGATGAAAAAATCCTCGCTGGCATAAAAATCACGGACGAGGAAACGGAAAAATTCTACAAGGACAACCAGGACCGATTCAAGAAACCTGAAACCGTCCACGCTTTCCATATTCTTATAAAACCCGATGATCTCGATGCCGAAAAATTAAAGACCATGACCGACGAGGAGAAGAAAAAGGCTGTTGATGAGACGAAACAGAAAACTCTTCAAAAAGCCCAGGATATACTTGCCAAGATCAAAAAGGGCGAAGATTTTGCGAAACTCGCATCTGAAAACAGCGCATGCCCCAGCAAGGAAAAGGGCGGGGACCTGGGGACTTTTGGAAAAGGGAACATGGTACCGGAATTTGAAAAGGCCGCATTCTCCATGAAGCCCGGCGAATTGAGCGATATCGTCGAGACAAAATACGGGTATCATATTATAAAACTCGCTGAAAAGAATGAAGCAGGCGTCGTCCCATTCGCCGAAGTCAAGAATTTCATCAGTGAGAACTTGAAGAAACAGAAGCTTTCTGAAACTGTCCGCGGAATCATCGAGGCCGAGAAAAAGGACAAGAAGGTCGAAGTTCTGGTGAACTGATAAATTTTTCCTGGAGGAAAAATTTATATCTTGTGCTGCTTCCTGATCTTCCTGTCCAGCAGGATGACTATCACGACTATGTACAGGTCTATGAGCGGCCAGTAGATCGGGCTGACATAGTAATCTCCTATCACGTGTCCTGTCGAAAAGAAGTCTATCCCTCCGCTTATAAGGTCCTCAGCAAGATGCAGCAGGTAGGCGGCGGCACACCAGAGAGGTATGCTCCTGTAGTTCTTCCTGAACAGTATCGCAGAACATAGGATGCAGCATCCTACGAAAATACCTGTGAACACCCATGTGTGTGAGAATGAGTTGTAACGGTCTCCGAGCGTAATATGCGGCGTAAGCACGTCAGGGAGCACTCCTGCAGCCGCAATCACCAGCCATCCCCTGAGTTGGTTGAAGTATTCGTATTTCTCCGGATGCATGATCTCTGTCATCTGCTTCACGGCGACAGGTCCCAGGGAATGTGTGAATACAAGCATTTTATATAAACTTCCACATAAGTATGGCGGTTTTTAAACCGCCGTAAAATGTCGGACTAAAGTCCAACATACTCTTATTGAATCAACTTAATATCGTTCAAACTTTATCTTCTGAACATCCAACGGATTTCTTTCTATAAAAAAAGTCAGAGGTATTGTAAATATAATGGAAAAGGAGGAATGCCGAAATTCCGCCGAATATATGCCAGAGGAAATGGCTTCCGCAAGAAATGTATTGCCCAAGATGCCCATCCAGCTCCCTGAACGCCAGAGCCAGGGCAAACGAACCAAGGGCCATACAGAGAATGCCTAAATATCTTAACTTGTTCAGGTAACAGTGTATGAATATTGGAACAAGGATCAGCAATGCCTGGACTGCATATGATGCCGCTATGAAATGTTTGTCATGAACTATCATGACTCCTGCAATGATTCTCAAAGCCAGAGCAGGCAGGACTGAGAACAATAGGACTAGGAACCAGTTCCCTGTTATCCTGAACCACAGATAGATGCAAGCCGTGATTATTGAGAGATAAATTGCCATGTAGTCGCTCACCAGCCACACTTCACTTCCTCTTGTAGCGTGGTAGAGAGTCCCTCCGATAAAGCCTATGACAAGTATCCCTATTCCTATCACGACCATCGGATATCTGATGATATTCATCCGGGTCTTATAAGCCCAGTAGATGATTATGAAAAGAAAAATGAAGTTGCTGATGGTGTTGATGGGTTCGACAGGAAACCTTCCGGCAACGGTCTCCGTATAGATCGGACCGCCGTCGGTTATTTCGGAAATTGCATTTGCCACAGGTTGAAGCATTTAACTTGGATATTCGAAATTCCTTGTTCGATATTGGATATTCAAATTCCTACATTGTGTCAGGAACATCTATCGTAAGTGTCCTGAGCCCGTCAGCGAGTATGTCCCTCGTCCGGAAACTCAGGGCAATCCTGGTTTTCTTGAGATCGTCATTATCAGAATTCAGGACGGAGTGCTCCCGATAGAAGCGGTTGAACGCCTTTGCAAGGTCGAGAAGATATTCGGAAACCATGGAACAATCCATCTTTTCAGCAGCCGCCTTGAGAATCTCCGGATATTGCGAAATCCGCACCGAAAGCTCCTTTTCCTCGCGGGACGATGCAAGCCCCCATTTCACATCGGTCTGCTCCAGAAGTCCCATCTCCTTCGCCTTTCTTTCGATGGAATTGATCCTTGCACAGGCATACTGCACATAAGGACCGGTGTCGCCCTCGAACTTGATCGAAGCCTGGGGATCGAACATGATCGTCGTCTTCGGATTGAATTTCAGCAGGTTGAACTTGATTGCTCCAATGCCGATTATTTCCGATCTCCTGTCAATGTCGTCCGGAACTTTGCCATCTTCCTTTACACGCTCCATTGCTGCGGATTTCGCAAGAGAAACCATCTCGTCGAAAAGATCATCTGCATCGACGACAGTTCCCTCGCGGCTCTTCATCTTACCGGTGGGCAAATTGACCATTCCGTATGAAAGGTGATGAAGGTTGTCCGCCCAGGCATATCCCATCTTCTTCAGGATGGCGAAAAGGGTCTTAAAGTGATGTATCTGCTCGTCTCCCACTACCCATATCTGTATGTCCGGAGTGTAATCCCTGTATTTCAAAAGTGTCGTCCCAAGGTCCTGTGTCATGTAGACGCTTGTCCCGTCGGAACGGAGCAGAACCTTTTTCCCGAGTTTTACATCCTCAAGATCTATTAATATCGCCCCATCATCCCTTTTGATGAAAGTCCCCTTTTTCACCCCCTCCTCCACAAGGTCCTTGCCAAGCAGATAGGTCTGGCTTTCAAGGTAGGTTCTCTCGAATTCGACTCCCATCCTCTTGTAGGTCTGTGCGAATCCCGCAAATACCCAGCCGTTCATCTTCTTCCAGAGGTCGACTGTCTCCTTATCTCCCGCCTCCCATTTCAACAGCATTTCCTGGGCGGAACGTCCGATCTCGGTCTGGAGGAAAAGTTCCTCATCCGTCTTGTCCTTGAGGCCCGGATCCTTCTCCTTGAGCTCTTTGAGCTGGCTTCTCAGCACCTCATCGTATTTCACGTAGTAGTCTCCGACAAGATGATCCCCCTTCTTCCCTGTGCTTTCGGGAGTACAGTCGTTTCCGAAACGCTGGTATGCAATCATCGATTTGCAGATGTGGATTCCGCGGTCGTTCACAAGATTTATCCTGAAGACATCGTGCCCGACCCTTTTCATAAGTGATGCCAGGGACATTCCAATGGTATTGTTGCGGACATGGCCCAGATGCTGGGGCTTGTTCGTGTTCGGCGCTGAAAACTCGACAATTACTTTTTTCTTCCTGTCTACATCTACCTTGCAGGCCGCCATGATCTCATCGAATTTGCCCACAGTATCCCTGTGGAGGGCCTCTCCTTTGATGGTGACATTCACGAAAGCCTTTATCTTCTCGGCTTTTTCGACGTCGGGATGGCTGGAAAGGAATTCGGCCGACTTCTGTGCGATCTCATCGGGGCTTTTCCGGAAAATCCTGGCGAAGCGGAAACAATTGACGGTGATGTCGCCGTTCATTTCGGGAGGACATGACTCAGGAATGATGTTCCAATCTCCGGTTTTTATATCAGGATAGGCTCCAGCAAGGAAACTCTTCAGGGCATCAAGGCATTTGTAGTTCATCTTTTCTTTCGAATTATCTGGATTTTATCCTGCAAATCCTGTTATCCTGTCAATATTCTTTTAAACTCGGACAAGCAGGATCACTCCTACGAGGAGTATCAGGGTCTCGGCGGCGGTTCCTGACATGCCGATAAGTTTTCCGGTTACTCCGCCGAATCTCGTTTCGCAGTACAGCCTGAACTTGTCGGAGAAATAATAGGCGAGTATTATGACTATGACTATCGCTGGTGAATAGCTCCATCCTACGATCAACGATATCACGCCGGCGAAAAGCCAGGCTAGTCTTTCGGCGCGGCCTTCGGTCTCGAAGAACGGCTGCGAAGTCCGCAGATCGTTCGCCGTCGCCATTTTCGCCACTACCGCGTATGAAACGGCCATTGTGACGATCAGCCAGGTGGTGCGGTCATAATAGACAAGAAGGGCGACGCAGGCGATCTTGAGGAGGAAAACTGAAAAGAAGAACATGAGTCCAATGCTGGTCTTGCACATTGACGGCTCTTTTTCAACTGCCGCGACAAGCTCGAGATCCTTCAGCCCCTGGAGTCTTGCCTCGAAAAATGAGATGAGGGCGTTGAAGTTCTTGCCGAGAGTAACTATTTCGATGCCTATAACTATTAGGATTGCCGAGACTGCGGCTGCCGACGGAGGCGCCTGGAACTTGTCGAGCAGCCAGATTATGCAGTATGCCCCGTATCCGAGCAAGGCCCCGACAACAGGAAAGCAGGCAAGGGTGCGCAACGAATCCCCCTTGGGTTCTTCGTCCTCATACCAAAGGCCTATGTTCGGGAAAGGAATCTCAAGGAGGAGATTCCATGCCGATACAAATGCTCCCATCCAGGTTCTTTCCATATAAAATTTTCCGTTTATAAAATTTTCAGGCCTGCCCTTATCCTAAACGAGTCACCACCTCAACAGCTTCAGCACATTCAATGACAGTTTTACGCCGTTGAAAATTTTATTAATGTACTGTCAGGGCGGGATTTTGCAATCACTTCAGGAAATTGCTTATTTGAGAATCTTCCTGTATTCCTCCGCCATGTAGTCATGGACAAAGACGGCGAGTTCCTTCCGGTTCCTGCCTTCCGCCGGAATAGGATCTAGAATATAAACTTCGGCTTCAATTGATTTTCTTCCAAGAATCTGCCAGCAGTGAGGAGGGAATGTCATGTCTCCGTACCAGCACACTGTCGGTTCTCCGAGATCCTGGACATATTTCACCAGGATCGGAAAAATCTTGAATTCCCCTGAAGAGACCGCCTCAAAAGGGGTGGACTTGAAAGGCAGAAGTCCTTTTCCATCGGAAGTAGTACCTTCCGGATAGATGATCAGGTTTATTCCATGTTCGAGGGTCTCTCGATATTCGATAAGCGTCCCATGGGAACTCTGCTTTGATTCCCTGTTTACCCAGATGGGACGGCTTACCCCCAATACCCATCCGAGCACCGGCCAGGATGCAATTTCAGCCTTGGGGGCAAATCTTATGGGGAAAATTGATGCATGGACAAGGATGTCTATGTAGCTCTGGTGGTTGGCTATTATGATGCCGCCCCGAACTTTTCCTGGATCACCATGGACTTTGAGCTTTATCCCGATGATCCTGGCATTTCCATATCCCCAAAGCCGGGTTATTCTTGTCACCCTCCTTATTCCGTTCCAACCTCCGATGCCTGCAAAAAAACCTATGGTTGCTGTGAGCGGAAACCACAGCGAAATAAGGAAAAGTCTGTATATGCGTCTTATGTGTGGCATTATTCTGAATTGAAATGTCTGATATAACGTTCCGGGACTTTCTGCTTGTCAACAATTATGAGGAAGTCAATTGTACCAAATTCACTGTCAAGGGCGGGCTCCCCGCAGATCTTGCAGCCAATTCTCAGATACCCCTTGAACAGTGGAGGTATGAATTTCCTGATCGCTACTTCGTCCGAAGAAAACTTCTGGATTTCCTGTTCAGAAACATTTTTGAGCTCATACTCCGGTCTGGGCCGTGCCGAAAGGATCTCCGAAATGAGATGCTTTTTCAGGAAGTACCTGTAAAGGCTCCAGCCCGACACAGGACTCAAGTCCTCCAGACTGACGCATCCCAGCATGAAACGAAGGTCGGCCCTGTTGAGAAGTTCCCCTATTCCACCCCACATCAGAGCTACAATCGCCCCGGTGCGGTATTTCAGAGCAACACAGGATCTTCCAAGTTCCATGCAGTAATTGGCAATCTCCCGGAGTCCTACAATATCATATTCCCTGGATGAATAGAATCCTTTTGCGGTATTTGCTATGGACCCGAGGTGTACGCGGTAGGTTCCGATCACCTTTTCAGTTTCTTTTTCTATAACAAGAAGATGCAGGCAGAACTCATCGAATTCATCGGAATCAATGCCCTTGTGGTCCAGATTCCTGAGCCCTTTTCCCTTTTCGACGTTGAAAACCTCGTAGCGGAGGCGGAGGGCTTTTTGTATTTCCTGCTGGTTTTCCGCAAGCTTGACCAAAAACTGATCCGTTTCAAGCAGGACAGAAGGTGAGACAATATGCTTGATTGAATATCTGTTGAGAATCACTTCCTGAATCCCCCGTCCCAGTTTTTGTTCAAATATGCCTAATGACCAAATATACTCCGGCTACAATGATAATTACAGCAAGGGTATATCTCAAATAGTGAACAAATCTATCGGCCTTCTTCCTTATCTTCCAGAACAGGAAACCGGCAAGGCTGAAAACGAGGAATGATCCTGTAAAAATTCCGGCTATGAAAGATAACTTGAAGCTTTCAAAATTCGGGAAATAAAGTGAAAACACGGTCATCAGCGCCATAAATGCCGCTATGTTCCCCGGATGGATCACTGCAGTCAGAAATGCTGCCAGCACTGGCGCAAAATGACCTATTATCCATTTTGACGACGGATTTTTGACATCTTTCCTTGAACCAATGCCTCTATGGGTGACATATGTCACTATTATGATGGAGACCCCGGCTGCAATGATTGCAAGCCCGGCGATAAAAAGACATGCCTTCTCATAGCTCTGCAGGAAGCTTTGGAGGGAAATTGAGAAAAGAGTTGACAGGGCGGCGAGTGTCGCATCACCAAGGGCTGCGGCAATTATTGTGGCATACACTCTTTTTTTAGAATATGCAAGGGCGGCATCAGCAACCATCGCCCCTGCGATTCCGACCGGCGCACCAAGGATGATCCCGGCACACAAGGACGCCATAAAAATTTTTAATTCATCCATTTGCAGACTTCTTATTTCTTCCCCTCGGAAGCCGGCAGCAGCTCAATCCAGTTGAGATCGGCGGACGACTTTGTACCGGTATACTGGCTGTTGCATGAAATGCTCACATATATCTCATCAGGATAGTAGCCCCACGCCTTGTTGAAATCCTCTCCTACATTCCTCTCCTCAGTAAACCACTCTCCTGCAGCATCATCCTTGTTCCTCAGGGTGAACCACTTTATCCTGATGGTTCCTGCCCCATATGAACAGTTCCCTTCGGCCCCCTTGGGAGTCTCGGTATCCCATCTGTAGGATACGCTCTTCTTTGACAGCAGGCTGCCAGTTCCTATATATATCCCGATCGCCTGGTCATCCTTCTTCTCCTCCCTGCCGTCCGCTCCTTCAGGAAGGGAACTGACCCTCCATCTCCACTTGATTATCGGTGTCTCCTTCAAATTGATCTTCTCCGGACTGCATATCACGCTGGCGGAAGACTTGTCGGACTCCATGTGAAGGTAGTTCAGATTTTCCTTTCCATCCTTCACAAGATAGAATTCGGCGGCTGGAGTTCCTATTTTAGACTTGATCTCCCATCCCTTGGGAAGGATTTTTCCAGCTGCTTTACCGTCAAACTGGAAATTCTCCTTCCATTGTGTGACGGTATTTGACGCTGTCACGCCCGCCACAAGAACGGAGGCTGTGAAACAACTTATGGCTATCGCTCTCCTCAAAATTATTTTCCCCTTTTTGGCATCCTTATTCCTCCGCCGGCCTGTCGAGGATAGACTGGTTATATTTCTTCATAATGTCCGACACGTAGAGTTTAGTGGACTTGATCCTTATTTTGCTCAGGACCTCCCCATTATATTCCTTCGGCCTCCATGAACTCATCCCCTTGAGACCCGCGTTGTATTCGGAAAGAGCGAGTTCCTCGCGGTGTTCATATTTCTCCCATCTCTTCAAGGCCCTTGAAAGATACCATGCGCCGATGTCTATGTTCACCCTTGGATAGAAAAGTATTCCTTCCGCCTCAATGTCAACATGGTTGAATTCGGCCCATTCCTTTGCCGCGGTCGACGGCCTTATCTGCATGAGGCCCACTTCTCCACTGCTCCCCTTCGCATTTGGATTGAATCTGCTTTCCTTCCAGATTACGGCCTTCAAAAGGCAGGAATCTATGCAATATTTCCTCGCGGCCTCCTTTATCAGGGCATCATATGTGTTTTTCCTGAAAAAATAATCATAAGTAACCCTGCCAAGGCCCCATGTAATAAATATTACCGCCGTCAGAATAAGAATCAATATCCCAAATCTCTTCCCCCGGTAGCGGTGATGTATTACTCTCTGATACATTTGACCTTTTTAGGGCCCCCCCCTGTTTTTTCATAACGAACCCTACGATATACCTCTTTGCGCATTTTGCCCAATTTACATATTTAAAAATCAGGATGAAATTTGCATCCGGCATGGTATCTTATCCTTGGAATTTCCAAATATAAAAATAACCGGTGAACACTTATCATGACCTCATATGATTCACTTCTTGAATACACGTCCTCCCTGAAAATAATCGATACACATGAACATCTTCCAACGGAAAAGGACTGGGCCGCACAGGACCATGACATCCTTGCCGAATGGATGCGTCATTACATCTCCTCTGACATCGTCTCAGCAGGTCTCAAGGCGGAGATCATGGATCGCGACATCAGAGGAACAGGCCTGGACGTCCATGAAAAATGGAAGATCCTCGAACCTTTCTGGAATGCTACGAAAAACACCGCCTATGCACGGACCTTCGACCATGTGTCCAGGGACATATACGGAGTACCAGGGATTAATTCCAGGACTGTCGGAGATCTGGACCGGATTTTCAGGGAACGCCGGCAGAACTCCCTGAAAGGACAGAGCTATTACAAGTTCATCCTGAAGGAGAAGAGCGGAATAGAGATTTCAATCGTCGACGGGCTTGACGGAAAGAAGGAATTCGACCGCAGCCTTTTTCGGTGCGCCTACAGGGCGGATCGTTTTCTTTCACCCAAGAACATCGATGAGATCAGGATTACCGCAAACCTGATAGGTGCAGACGTGAATTCGCTGGAAGACTGGAAAAACGCCTGTGAAATAGAGATTGATACAAAAATAAAGGACGGCGTTGTCGCATTGAAATCAGGTGTTGCCTACAGACGCAGCCTCCATTTTCCTGAAACGGATGAAAAAGACGCCTCCAAAGTCTTTTCAGAGATCATGAAGAACAGGAAATGCGACACGTCCCCTCTGGAAAACCATATGATGCACCACATCATGAAGATATCCAATGAACGAGGTCTTGTCATCCAGGTACACACCGGACTGCATGAAGGTAATGGAAACATCATCTCAAATTCAAATCCGGAACTCCTGATCAACCTTTTCCTGAAATATGAAAACATCACTTTCGACATTTTCCACATATCCTACCCCTACCAGAACATCCTTGCGGCCATTGCAAAGAATTTCCAGAACGTGATGATCGACATGTGCTGGGCTCATATCATTTCACCAACAGCATCAGTAAATGCACTTCTTGAATTTCTCGATTCCGTACCTTCAAACAAAATCTCCGGATTTGGAGGGGACTACATTCCGATCGACGGAGTATACGGCCACCAGAAAATAGCCCGCAGGAATATTGCAAAGGCGCTGTCAATAAAGGTAGATGATGAGGTTTTCGACCTGGACTTCGCCAAGGAGATATGCAGACGCCTTCTCGTGGACAATCCGAAAAGGATCTTCAACCTTAGTGATTAGCCTATTCAGGGAACCTCTTTTATTCATGTTTGTCGTCCCCCTTTATTTATAAATTTTCAGTCCTGAAAATTTATCTTAATAAATGCCTGCTTTCCTGCTGTAGACGAGATTCAGGTATTGCTTTCTTTTCGCCGAATATTCCTCAAGAAGTTTTCGTACAAGATCGACTGTGTTCCTGCCGAACCTGTCAGGCAGCACACTGACAACCGGATATCCCGGCACAGTGAACATCGTGCCAAGGTGGGCGTTCACATAGTCCTTCTCCGAAAGAAAGCCGTTACCCCCGATATGATCAAGGTTCGTTATGCGGTGCGGCGAGCATAGCCGGCAGATCCTGAAATGCTCAGGACCATAGGCGAAAGATTTTGTATCGTTGATCCAGATGTCGTTGGCCCGGACAGCGTTGATATATTTCGAAAGAAAGATGTCGGGAAGATGCGATTCAAGTTCGATTCCACTGTCTATTTCAGCGGCGACTTCCCTGAAAAGCTTTACGATCGGCAGCATCTTCCGTTTCTCAATATAGAAAATATCCAGCTTGAACTTCCTGTATCCGGCATCAAAAAGCCTCTGCAACACCTTCTTATAATGCTTCCTCGTGTAATCACAGTCCGGCAGGATCCCATATTCCTCCTGCGTCCCGGGAACATCGGGACTCAGCCACTTGTAATGGTCCTTTATCTTTCCCTGGACCTTAGAATAGAGACGGGATTTCTTGCTGACAAGCGACGGAGCCAGCCAGATTCCCGGAGTGTGCCCATATGACTTTATCATGTCTGCGGTCTTCGCAAGATCCGGAAATTTCACCTTGTCATTGTCCCAGTCGCCAATCCCTCCTTCACCTGAAAGATTGAACCATCCGGCATCGATCGTGAACTTTCCCGGAGGTAGTTTCATCCCTTGGACACGATCCAGGTAATTCTTGAGGAACTTGTCCGACAATATTCCCATTTCGGTTCCGGCTGTCCGTGAGTATCTCTGTTCCACCCAGGTGCAGTATTCATGGCTTGAAAGAAGATCCGGATCACCAAAGAACATGTCTTCCCTGCTGTAATAGTTGTCATAAATAATACTGTTATATTCCTCCAGGGCAGAATATGTCTCCTTCCCCTCATAGACGTACAGCCTCTGCTTTCCTCCAAACTTGAATTTGACCTGTTTTTTGCCGTCATATGAAACCTCCCCGTCGTCCCATTCGACAAATCCGGCGAAAAGTTTCTCTGACATTACAAAAGGAGAACCAGAACACCATCCTGTCATTACATCAAGGATGCTTGCTGTGAACTCCTTTTCAGGCCTGTAGTTCCAGTCAAGAAACGGCGTGTAGATGGATGAAGAGACCTTGAATTTGATTTCCGAAGGTCCTTCAATGATTTTCCCGAGAGTCAATTTATTCATGTTTCCTCTTATTGGTAGCGCAGGCATTCCTGCCTGCGGTTTATAAACAGACAGGAATGTCTGTTTTACTTAATCAATCTTACTGGCCCATATATGCCAAATGGCTTGACATTGAAATTCCTGGATTTACCAGGAGATTCATGCTCGATATGGACTATCGCCGTATTAAGATTCTCCCATCTGTGCGGACCGAAAATGTTCTGGGCCGTGTTATAAAGCCTTATTTCCAGTTTGGAATGCTTTTTGAATTCCAAATCACCGATATATATCCTGTATGGCGGATACAATCTCGATCCAGTTTTCCGTCCGTCGACAAATACTTCTGTAGCCCCGTCCACCTTCCCCAGGTCAATCCATGAAAATCCTTTCCCTCGGTTATCCATCAAATCCATGTCATATCTGATCGAACCCCAGTAGAATGGCATACCTTGGACTGCGAGATTGCCCAGACCGAGTTTTCCATGAGGTGCGAATTTCGCAGAAGATCCGAATTTCCCATCCTTATAGGCATCCGCTGTGAAATTTCCGGTCAGATAGAAGTTCTCAATCCTTCCTTCGATTCTGGAGGGTCTCAAAACTATCTCATTCTCTCCAGTATGGATGAATTCCCCTATTCGAACCGACTCAAGGCATCTTGTTGCCGGAAACATATATTTGTTGTCGACTGAAACCTTCTTTCCGTTCACCTTTATCCTGTAGTTCCGGAGGTTTTCACCAAGCAGGCGATGGACATCCGCTCCTGCCGGAAGCTTGAACTTAAATCTGAGTTCGCGCGTCAGCGGTTTCATGAGATGTACTTCTTTAAGCGGAACATGTTTTCCGTCAGCATGGCAGAACTCGACAAGCATGATGTTGTCATTTTCACGATTCACATTCAAGTTGTCCAATCTGGCTGAATTCCCCATGGATACTTCCTGGAAAAGGCTTTTCTTAAGATCCTTCTTCCCCACCTGCAGGTTTCCAGAAGGCAACAGACAGACGCAGGAGAACGGGGGCATTGATAATCTGCCATCCCATACCTTCCCATGATCAATTACATAGTTTCCCTCAGGATCATAAACTTCATGCCTGCGGTATGGCTCGGATACTTTTATATTCCTATATTCCGGAGATAAATTACTGAGGAAGAATTCTTTTTCCCCTTTATAAATCCTCGTATGTACCGCAATTTCGTCAATGTCTCCTTCCAGGACTATGTCCTTATCCAAGCCGTATTTATTACCCGTCCTATAGGATATTATTTTACCGCCGGCATCTGCGAATTTCGCAAGAAGATTCCTAATTGCGGAAGAAAATTCTGCATCTGGAGGAAGTATGACGGTTCCGTAGGACATTTCACCTATATGGATCTTTCCTGATTTGACATGGCCGTGTTTTTCCATGATGCGTTCACTGCCCATATCGAAGCCTATATGGCTTTTTACAAGGTCGAAACAGATTCCGGCAATGTTTCTTTCGAGAGCCGCAAGGGTTTTCATGGACTTGGATTTTCCGCACCTGCATTTGAAGGACGGATCAATTGATTCTCCGTCCATTTCCGACCAGGATTGCGATTCGGGATGTAAAACCAGGATATCGGCATGATGTTTCCCTCTCAATAAAAGCTGTGAAATCCGGGCGAATTTGGAATGGAGATCCTTCCAGAGGGGCCAGTAAGGCTGCTGTAGGAAGAAACTTGGAGGATGGTCTCTCTTAGTCACACCTCCAGTAGCATAACTGAAATCGTGGGGCGTAAAGAGGTTTATACCCATGTTCGCTTCAAAGTTGAACTGGGCGTTCTGTTCGGCAAGAGAGTATCCCCAGCCGCATGACGCCATGACCTCGGCACTGCATTCCCCTTTTTTCAGCTGGTTTGCCACCGATGATACCAGCTTGTAGGTCGGTATAGGATAAAGCCCCATGCTGTTCTGGATTTTCCTCAGGTAACGGCAGTCATGAAGCCTGAGAAGGAAATCGTCGATCCCCGGTATGTCCTCATATTCAAAGAACGGCATCGCCGATGAAAACTGGATAATCGCCCTGTCAATAGGTCCTTCATCTCCGCGGAGATGCCCGGTAAACTTCACCCCGTTCCTCCGGCACCATAGGTAGATTGGTTCTGCGAAGTTCGCAAGAAACATGTCCAGCAGCATTCCATAATAATCCTTCCTGACCTGTACCGAATCCGGAAGATCCTCGACAAGAGCCGGGAGCTTTTCCAGGAGGCTGTATCCATGTTTTACATGAAATTCGCATTCAAGGGCGTCCGTCCAAGGAAGCCCCTTGCATCCTTCCATGTGGAAATTGACATCGTCGGTGTAGAAATGAGTGATGGTCGATCCGAAATACTTTCCGAGTTTCTTCCTGTACTTTTCATGCGTCAGCCTTATGAAATGACCGGCCACCCTGGGATTCATGGTGTCAACATATCTGTCGACGAACTTCCTCTGGAAAACCAGATATTTCCTATTTGATTTTTCTTTTGATGAAATGATACGTCCTTCATCGGCACGCCTGTATGTCCTGCAGTCGAATATACCAATGGGATTGGTTAGTTCTTTGATTTCATCATAAGAAACTGCGAGGAAGCTGAGGTGCTGCTGTCTGAACAGGGGATTGATCTTCTGGATCCTGTATCCTGCTGTTCCGCTTGGATATCCTTCCTCGTCGTAGATCCAGATCTTGAGACCGTGTTTTTCGGCTTCCTCGCAGGCGATCCTGACAAGATTGAACCATTTTCCGGAGAGATATTCGGTCCTGTTGCCCTCACGTGCATGTATGGCAAGACCGTTCAGGCCGCTTTCCGCGGCAAGACGTATCTGTCTCCTTACTTCATGGGCCGTCTGATCTCCATTCCAAAACCAGAAAGGCACAAAGCCGTATTTGTTCTCTTTAAAATACATAAAACGTACAATTTAATTCATCTTTTACCCAATACACATCCTGTTGACTATATTTATCATAAATGCGGAAAAGATGCTGGATGAAATGCTGTCCCTCCAGAAAGATTTCCTGCCGGATTTCAAATGATATCCGGATGCGTTTGACATATCATCTTGCTTGTGTCATCTTATTAACTTAATTTTGAATAACAAACAGGAGGTTTTGAAGTGAAGAATAATCGTATGAATGTATTAAGTGCCGCAGTAGTTTCCGCAATTGCAATAGGAACTCTTGGTTTCGCCGGCTGCAAAAGCAAGCCACCGTCAAATGAACCTACCCTTCCACCACCAGCAATGCAGCCAGCTGCAAGTCAGCCGGCAGTAGCTCCGGCCCCTGCAATAGCTCCGACTCCGGCAATTCCTGAATTCAAGGCCGAACCTGTGAAATATACCGTCGTAAAGGGCGACTCCTTCTCAAAAATTGCAAAAAATCATGGAGTGGGAATGAAGGAACTTGCAGCCTACAACAATATGTCCCTTGAGAAGCCTCTGCAAATCGGAAAAGTCCTGAATATTCCTGCAAAAGCTGCAAAATAAGGATTTAACAGTTCTCAAAACAAGATTACAGGCCGGCATTCGTTTATAGAACGTATGTCGGCCTTCTCTTTTATTTTTCTCTTCATATGATTTCTTTTCTTATTGTTCCTGCACCTTGATATTGAACGCGTCAAAACTATCTTATTCCCATATTGTTTCCCTCCCCTAACATGTTTTAGAAAAGGATTATTATGAACAACCATCTATGTTTTTCCCCCCTTATTCCAAAATCACGTATCTCAAAAAGGCTGATCCGTATTTCCAGACTCTTCATAATGATGATGTCAGCAATTCTGTTCCCGGCATGGGAGAGCATGGCAGAAGACAGCAATTCAATGGTGCTGACGCTGGAGAACAAAAGCGGATATGACGATTCAATGGTGTTCTTCATCCTGACCGGTGTAAGATCCGACACGTCCAAGACCGTCTATTTGGATTTCAGCACCGGGTCCTTCGTCGACAGCGATCCCTTCACATTCGATGCATCCACAATGACCGCATCACTGGCGAAGATTAAGACTCTGAACAAGGAGGGAAATCCGGCAGTTGCAATCCCGAAACCGAGTTATCAGGTCAACAGCGGAAGACTCTACTTCTCCTTAGGAGACAACTTCGACAAGGGTCCGGCATTTACGGCGTCCGGACAACCAGAAGGCAAGGGCAACACACTGTTGTTTGACAAGTTCGAATTCTATCTCGGGGGCCCGTCGGCCAATGCCAATTTCCTCAATCAGACGAACGTGGACCACTATGCGATCTCATACACGGTGACGGCGTATGACTGCAATTTCAAAAAGGTCGTAACGACAGGGATTACGTCCCCTTCCGAAAGCATATACGACAGTTTCCTGTCCATAATCTCCTCGCCGGACTCGCAAAATTATGGCAACACCGACCTGTTCAAGCAGCTGATGGTGAAGAACGAAGCAGGCCAGTATGTGAGGGTAATCGCTCCGAAGGCTCCCGCTTATTCCGACTTGAACGCCGCAAAGAACGAACAGCAGAAACTCACCCATTTTTTCGACGACTACATCAACAAGCACTGTTGGAAGCCCAACAGGATGATCAAGTTCCACCCGAAAGACAACGCCACGACCTTCTATTATGGGAAAGTAAGTGCGGACGGAAAGACTTTGCACCTCTACACGGATGACAAGATGACCAAGCCATATGCAAAAGTCCCCACGATAGAGAGACCTGGCAACGCCTGGGGAAGCCCCGATTTCGCAGGCACCCCTGCTCTCTGGCAGAACGTCGGCGGGACAGGACATGCCACGAACCAGATCGACTGGGGCTTTGCTATTTCAGGACAGGCAAAACCACCTGCAGGACTCGAGAACCTTATAACATACAAGCTGGCGGACGATCCTGTTGCGATGACAATACCAATATCCATCTGCCGTGGAGTAATGCACCTTAACGAATTTGATCCAAAGAATCCGACCAAATGGATTGACAGCTGGTCCGACAGCACAGCCTATTACAAGGGGAACAACGGCACAAGCACATCAGATATGCCGGTCTCCTATTATGGGAAGATACTCCATGGCGCGGCCAGCGGTGGATTTGCCTACGCATATTCGTATGATGATGTCTACGGTGCAAATTCAGGAATATCATTCCGCCAGCCTGATGTGAAACTTACACTCTATCCTGTCTTGTCAGCTGGCAAGGGAGCCATTACCGTCCTTACCACGGCAGGAGGGGATGTCAGCCCCAAGGGTTTCAAGGAATACACCCTCAACTCCAAGGTTGCTGTGACGGCTACTCCTGCGAACGGATACAAATTCACCGGCTGGACGGTCACGAAAGGAGTTACGGTGGATGATACAAGCAAGGCCTCCGCTACAGCGACCGTCACCGGCATCGGGATCTTGACTGCCAACTTCGAACACCTGAAGTCCGACCTGACAATGGCTGCGAATGGCGATGGAACCACAGTTCCTGCGGCGGGAACCACCACGAGCGTGAACCAGTATGAGGATACTCCTATCACCGCCAACGCCAATGCAGGATCGACTTTCGTGAACTGGACTATCACAGGAAATGCGACAATCGCAGACGCATCAGCTGCAAATACGGCAGTTTCCCTCAAGGGTGATGCAAACGTAACCGCCAACTTCCACGCAGATGCGAATGTAGCAGTCTCAGGAACTCCGATAGCCGGGATTGACGGCAGCCAGGACGACAAGATTGTCTACAAGGTCACTGTTCCGGCAGGAATTACAAAATTGATCGTAAGCACCGGAGGGGGAGCGGGTGACTGCGACATCTATGCAAAGCCTAACTTCATTCCTTCCTGTGAGAATTTCTATGCCAGAAGCGTTGGATCGACTGGAACCGAGACAATCACTGTATTGAATCCCATAGCAACAGACTGGTTCATACTGATCCATGCATACGGCAATTTCACCGGATATGCCCTCAATGTGACCCTTCTGGCCGATGTCCCGGGAATTCCGACACTCCTGACTGCCAACAGGACCTCTCCTTCAAGCGTCGCCCTGACCTGGACGGACTGTTCCGGGACCGGAGCTCAATCCTACCATGTATTCCGTTCCGAAGATAATTTTACAAGCTCGGCCCATCAGCTGACTTCAGTCAATGGAGTGGCTTCAAAATACTATCATGACAATACAACAGTACCTGGGACACATTATTATTACTGGGTAAAGTCGGCCAACGCATCAGGCATCAGCGACTTCAGCAACAGCCTGCAGGATGTTGACTTGGCTGGAGAATTTGAATCTGCAGCAAAGAACCTGATAAACGGTTCCGTCGTTTCCGGAATAAAAGGCGACGCAGGAACTACATCAAAATACAAGATCACAGTGCCAGTTCTTGTCCCTCCTGCCGTCCTGCTTGAGATCCGGACCAGCGGGGGCGCTGGCGACTGCGAGCTTTCAGCGGAGAAGGACGGAACTGTACTGAATAACGGGGTCAGATCCGGAACCAATGAGACGATAAGGATTGAGAATCCTGCCGCAGGAGACTATCTGATCAGCCTCTTTGCCAACAAGGCCTTTTCAGGGGTCACCCTCTTCGTGAAATATTACAATGCAAAACCGCTGGCTCCTTCCGGTGTCAATGCAGGCGACGGGAAATTCTCCGATTCAATACTTGTCTCGTGGAATGCGGCTGCCGGCGCGGCATCTTATGAAGTATGGAGGGGGACATCGACGAACAGTGCGCTTGCGGTGAAAATCGCAGAAGTCCCAGGCCTGAGCCATGTCGATATTTCGACGGTGAAAAACCCTCTTGACAGTTCAACCTGCTACTACTGGGTAAAGGCGAAGAACGGCGCAGGTACGAGCCTGTTCAGCACGTCCAATGCCGGATCGCTTACAGACATACCGAATCCACCCGGAACGTTCACGGCGACAAAAGGGATTTATTTTGACAAGATAAGACTCACATGGACCGCCGCGCCTACGGCTGCCTCATACCTGATCTACAGGAACACCACCCCCGATTTCATCGATGAAAACCTGATAGCCGAGGTGCCCCAGCAGATATTAACGACCCTCTCATATGACGATCTCGGAAGTGCCATCTTGACCACCGACACCACCTACTACTATTTCATCAAGTCCAAGAATGGCTCAGGACCTTCGGACAAGTATAGGACCGCCACCGGTTCTCTGAATTCAAAACCCGTCACCGGAGTCACTGCAAGCCGCGGGACTTACTTCAACAAGGTCAAGGTGACCTGGAACTCGCTCGCAGGTGCATCAGGATACATAGTTTACAGGAGCGATGATGCCAATTCCCTTGATGTTCTGACAGACCAGGTCGGAACTTCAGGTACAAATGTCTATTATGATACTCCTCCTCTTGCAGGCATTCCTTATGTATATTGGGTAGTGGCTGACTACAACGGTTTCTACCAGACTGATCTTGGCCCAGGCGCCCTGGGATGGTCGGCACCAGGGGTTCCTGCGACTCTCGCATCCCCCGTCCTGAAATCTGTTGGCAATGGAGAATCAAATCTTGTGAGAGTAGCATGGGCGGAAGTACCGCTTGCCGTCTCATATAATGTCTATAGAAGGGTGCTCGCGACCGATCCTTGGGGGATACCAATTGCAAATACTACGGACCTGTTCCTCAATGACAATCCTCCTCTCGAATATCAGAAATACATGTATTGCGTGTCCTCCGTCAACGGGGCGAAGGAAAGCGCAAAGAGTGCACCCATGTCCGGTTACAAGGCGGGAGACAGCACGGACTTCGCCAAAGGCGACGCCCCAATACTTGAAGGAGGAGAATACCAGAGCCGGAATATCTACAGGATAACCGTTCCTGCAGGCTGTTCCAGGTTTGTAGCGACCTTGACACCTGTTGCCGGAACTACCGGCGATTGCGATCTATATGCAAAATTCGGAATGTATCCGACCATGACAAGCTATTACGCCAAGGGCGTGGAACTCTCCGGAACTGCAAACAGGGAAGTCCTCACTGTGACAAATCCAGTTCCGGGCGACTGGTACATACTTCTCTACGGAGCGAGCCCGGCGGACTTCTCAAATGTGAACTTCTCGGCCAGCTATTATTTTGCGACGGACATTGTCCTTACACAGGTGCCGGCTGACGATCTTCCTGTTCCTTTCACAGCGGTCTTCAAAGGAAAAGTGCTGGACGAAGCCGGTGCGGGAATACCTGGAATGACAGTTGGTGTGAGAGATCCTGTCACAGGATATACGTCATGGCTGGCGAAGACAGATGCCAACGGCCTTTTCACTTATTCCAGAAAGATTGATTTGGAAGGCGAGTTCACATATGATTTCTATCTCAGCACTATTCCCGACGTGACGAGAAGCATTGCAAGCTGTACTCTGAAGACAGCAAGGGGTTTCAAGGAATCCAACGGTTTCTTTGATTTTTCCGGATACTTGCCGCGGGAATCCCTTTCCATCACGCAGAATGATGCCTTTGGTCTACAGACTTATTTCAACATAAGAAGAGGTTTCACCGATGGAATTCCTGATTCAGATTACGAGGATATGTGGATTGAAAATACCATCGCAACCAGCTCATATGACACGAACATCGTCTCCAAGCTGGATTCCGGACTCTATTTCATATATTACGGCAGCGAGGGAGCGGCAGTTGGCAATGCGAACATCGCAGGAAATGTATTCACCTCAACTCCTCTGCTCATGCACGTGTCTCCGGAAAGACAGGATGCCGTTCTTGGAAACCTCAAGTCCAACGGTCTGATCGAAAATGAACTTGCAGACAAGGTACTAGGCGGAGGTATAGGCGTAGTAGTGATAACGGCCGTATCGAATCCTGACCAGTCGGGATTCAATTTCGACTATGATGTCTCACTCTATGCCCAGGAACAGCTTGAACTTCTTGCCAAGCTGGCGGGAAATACCAATGTTTCGGCAAGCACAACATATGCCGAACGTAAATATGGAGATTTTCCAGTCAAATTTATGAATGTCTCCATTAATCAGAATGTCAGAAGGATCACGGTTGCCGTAGGCTCTTTCATGGAATAAGTTAACCCTATTATGGAACAGGGATTTTGCATGAAGATTTATTTCAATTCCATTTTTTACGGATTGTATTTAGCCCTTCTGTCAGGCTGTTGCTCGTTCGATGAGACCATTTACGAATACCATCCTGCAGGACCTGTCGTTGACAAGCCTCTTGCCGACAATTGCTACGTCATGCCGGTCATGGACATCCGTCCACTAGCACAGAGGGACGTATCTACCAACATAAACGATGACCTTTACGTAAGCTACATCCCCCTCTGGCCATACTCGAAATCCGAGTTAAATCCGCTGATGAAATATGACTATTTCCATCTTGACCTCCAGGACATGTTCCAGATACTGATATCCAAGGATCTAAGGTCATCCGGGATATTCCAGAATGTGAAGCCTGTGAGGTTCGATGAAAACTCTGAAAAACCGGTCTTCGGCTATGTGATCAAATTGTGGATCACCGAAGCTGTCTGGAACAGGTATTTGACAACCTACGGCCTGATGTTCGTCGGAACCATGCTCTGGGATTTTGGGTTTCCGGTCTCATACGGTAGCGTCTCAATGGAATTCGAAGCCGAACTCATAGATGCACAGACCAAGAACGTCATCGCAAAGGAAAAAATACGTGGAGAAACCTCATGTACGGAATTCTCATTCTATCAGATGGACTACACCCCATCTGTAGCCGAGGTCAAACTCTGTGAAATATTCCCGAAGCTCACATCCCAGCTCAGGGCTTTCGTACTGAAGAATATCAGCGAAAGAAAGTGATTTAGTATTTGAAAATGACTATAATTCGGTCTCAATTATAGTCATCTAAAGAAATGAGGCCAGTTATGAAACTCCACGATACGGTTAAATCGATCAGCTATGTAAAGTCACATGCTTCAGAAATACTCAACAAGATATCCGATTCACATGCGACGTATGTAATTACCCAGAACGGCGAAGCAAAGGCCGTAATCCAGGATATCGAAGAATATGACAAGATGCAGGAATCCCTTGCCATGCTCAAAATTATCGCCCAGGGGAAAAAGGACATTGATGAAGGAAGAACCATGCCTTTCAGGGAGGCTTTTAAACTTATCCGAGATAGAATTGCTGAAAAAAAATCTTCAGGCTTGAAATGAAATATAAAGTCATTGCAACTGAAGGTGCCGTAAAGGATATCAACGACATATGGACTTATATAGTCCTAAATGACTCCCTGGAAAATGCTGATTACGTTCTAGCCGGATTGGAAAATAGCGTCAAATCCCTCGAACAGTCTCCCCATAAAGGGCATATTCCATTGGAACTGGAAAGAATCTCTGTCTTGAACTATCTCGAAATCCATTTCAAACCATATCGGATCATTTACTCAATCGAAGGAATGTCCGTCCATGTCTTCTGCGTAATTGATGGAAGAAGGAATGTTCAGTCGATTATGAACAGAAGGTTCCTTCGTTGGTAAATATTCACTGAACTATGTTCGTTCAGTCAATATTTACATCTAATAAAATGCGAAATCAACAGTTTTTCATGACAAAACGGCTTTCACCGTGAAAGACATGGTGTCACCGGCCAAATTTGGCATTCTATTTTTAGTACGGATTAAGTAAACGACATAGTTTACTGAATACGTACCTTCGTTGAGCTTAAGATCCAGTCTTTGCCAGCCTCATCTCTGACATTTTCAGGTTATAACCGGATTTTATTATGACTTTTTTAGGTTACAGCACAATTCCCGTATTAATATTCAGTCAGTAATCTTCATGAAGAAACCTGTGAACATAAGATCCGGACTGGGCTTTTCAATATCCTTGAATCGGGGTCCTACAAGTGGATCCGCTACAAGATAACCTTTGTCAGATTTCTCTAAAATAGCGATGAAATGTCCGACTCCTCCTACTTTTACTCCGGCAATACATGGAACCGGGATATCTGCAGAAGGGATCTTAAGGCTCAAGAATTGTGCTTTCAAACCATTTTTTCTGACGTATCTCGCCAAATACCAGACTTCAGTACCGCCATTGTAGGTATAGCAGTCCTTGGCGATTTCAATTTCAGATGCATGTAATCCGTAATATTTCAAAATTGTCGCACAACTTGCAGCTCCACAGGAGTATCCCGTACTCTGCATAGAGCATTGTCCATCCCATCTGTCATGGAACTTATCAAATTCCGCCCCTGCAATGAGCGGCTTGGAATACGGCAGGAATACACCCAGTGTCATTATAAGGAGAAGCCCGCTTGTTGAAATTATCTTCAGTCTCCGGGTTTTTGTCGATAGAAAGGCCAGGGTTCCACCAAGCAATCCGACACCTGCAGCCGTGAGTTCGCTTCCTGTCCATGATCTGAACTCATAGAACCAGGCGGGGATTTCAATGATCCGGGTATAGAAAAAGGCTATCAGGAGTCCTGGGACAGCTAAAACCAGACATAATGCTGACCATAATAGCAATGCCTTGGGAGACTTGAGATTTCCTGAACAGTGGAATGCCAGAAAGAAAAGTATATAGGCACCAAGCAAGGCTGGTATTGAAAGCCAATTGAAAGTCATGCAGTATCCTTCAAGTATGTATTCTTTAAACTCGAAATTTATTTTCCATCAAACCTGCGCAAGTTCAGTAATGCCATTCCTGATTTTCAAAAGATAGTCCTTTGATTCCCTGCTGGAATCAGTTATCAGGACGCTGATCCTGTCCAGACCGCAGACCTTCACAAGGCCGTGCTTGCCTATCTTGCTGTGGTCGGCCATGATGACCGTCCGGTCGGAATTGTTTATCATCACTCTTTCCATGTCGACCACAAGCTCGCTGTTGTTGTAGATGCCGTTTTCGTCAATTCCGCTGACCGACAGGAACGCCAGGTTGGCATGGTACTGGGCAAGGCTGCTCTGCGCGTTCGGACCGAGGAGAATTCCGGATTTCGTGTAGAGGAAACCTCCGGTAAGATAAATCTCCCATCCTGCATCGGATTTCTTTTCTTCCAGCGCTGAAGCAAGCCTGAGGGAGTTTGTTATTATCCTGATGTTGATGTCAGGAAGATATGAAGCCATGTTGAAGGTCGTAGTTCCTCCATCGATGAACACGATGTCACCGGTCTTTATCATTGAAACTGCGGATTTCGCAATCTTTTCCTTTTCAACTGAGCAGAACTCGGCCCTGTCGGCAAATGGAAGGGTGGAGGATGCTCTTTTTGATCCTACACCTCCCCTGACCTTCTGGACTTGTCCTGATTCAGCAAGTTCCATGAAATCCCTGCGGATTGTGGCCGGACTCGATTTGAACAGTTTCACCGCCTCATCGACGGATAGATAGTCTCCGCCTGCAAGGCATTCCAGAATCTTGTCCTGTCTCTGTTTTTGCAACATAATAAAACCCACGCTAAAGCTGTGAACTCCAACATTTCAATCATTATTGCTCACTTCATAGTTCTCAGATTATTTACCTTATAATCATAAATTTACAAGGCTGCTTGTAAATTTATTATGATTATTTATGATTACTATTGACTATATATGATTCCATGGTAGATTCGTCTGGAAAACAAATCATTGGATTGGAGAATATTTCAATCTGATGTTCATTATCAGGTCTTTGATCAATCAACAATAAAACAGGTTTTCAATGCGAATAATAGTTCCGATAAAGCAGGTGCCGGAGACAAAGTCCGTCAAGATGGACGAGAAGACCGGCACGGTCATCAGGGAGGGGGTCGAGTCGATCATAAATCCCCTTGATCTCTATGCGATCGAAATAGCGGTACAGCTGAAGGAAAGCAACGGAGGCGAAGTCATAGCCGTGTCCATGGGCCCTCCAAAGGCGATTGACGCTCTCAAGGAAGCAATTGCGATGGGTGTGGATTCGGCGGTGCTTGTCAGCGACAGGGCATTTGCGGGTTCCGACACCTGGGCTACAAGCTATGTGCTCGCGGAATCCATAAGGAAGATCGGCGATTATGATCTCGTCATCTGCGGCGAACGCGCCACCGATGGCGATACCGGACAGGTCGGTCCGGAGATAGCCTCATTCCTGAAGCTGCCTGTCGTTTCCTACGTGAACAAGGTCAACAAAATAACAGACGGCGTAATTTCCACCCACAGGCTTGTCGAAGAAGGATCGGAAAAACTTGAATCTGAAATGCCGTGCCTGCTGACAGTCGTAAAGGAAGTCAGCGATCCCCGTCTCCCGACACTCCGCGGAAAACAGAAGGCGAGAAAAGCTACCATTCCTGTATTTGGAATAAAGGATCTCAACCTTGATCCCAAAAAGGTCGGGCTCGCGGGCTCTCCTACAAAGGTCGTCAAGATCTTCAAGCCTAAGGTCGCAAGGGAATGCGAGAAGATTGTCGCCCGTGACGAGGAGAAGATCAAGGAAGCCGTAGGGAAACTTGAAATGTTCCTGAAGAAGAAGGAAATATTATGAACTGTTCAGATGTATGGATTTTAGCGGAACAGCAGGATGGGAAAATCCTGCGGATTTCGCATGAATTGATAACCCGTGGCATAGTCCTTTCACAGAAACGCGGATGCAAGCTCTGTGCGATGGTCTTTGGAAACAAAATCAACGAGTCTGATCTCCAGGATCTCATTGACAGGGGAGTGGACAAGGTAGTGGCCGTCGAAGCGCCGGAACTGCAGCATTTTCTCGTCGAACCATATTCTGCATGCATGCACGACATTCTTTCAAAGTTCAACCCCGAGATCATTCTTGGAGGAGCAACATCAACAGGCAGAACTCTTCTTCCATATGTTGCGATGTCCGCATATACCGGACTTACCGCAGACTGTACCGGTCTTGATATAGAGGAAGGAACTAACAACCTCCTGCAGACCCGTCCGGCAATCGGTGGAAATATCATGGCGACAATCAGGACTCCCGATTTCCGGCCACAGATGGCAACTGTCCGACCACACTCGACAAAACCCGCCCCAGTCATTCAAAAAGGGAGAAAGGGTGAGATAGTCAGATTGAAGCCTGACCAGAAGCTCCTGAACAGCAGAATCCTGAGGACAGGTTTCATTCCCAACGAGGAAAAACAGTCACTCCATGATGCTGAAATTGTCGTAGTTGCCGGACGCGGAATCAAGAAGGTGGAGAATGTCCAGCTTGTAAGAGAACTTTCTGAAGCTCTCGGAGGAACTCTTGCCGCGACAAGGGATGTTGTTGACAGAGGCTGGCTGAGCTATCCTCACCAGGTCGGGCTCAGCGGAAAGACCATCAGCCCGAAACTTTATGTCGGAGTCGGAGTTTCCGGTGCAATCCAGCATCTTGCCGGAATGCAGACGTCAGAGACGATCGTTGCCATAAACAGCGATCCAGAGGCACAGATCTTCAAAGTCGCTGATTTCGGAATCGTCGGGGATCTCTTCGAAGTCGTACCGGCGCTGATAAAAAAAATCAAAGACGGGAAATTGAGTTTTGAAAAAGCATGAAATTTATAAGAACAGCTCTTGCGAGCTTAACTACAAACGAATTCGAATTTGTTCGTAGTCAATGTCGCAAGACATGTTCTTATTTCTTATAATTCAGGAGTTTATAAATGACAAAATATAATCAAGTTACAGATAAGACAGTAGACGAGCTTAAGAAGATCGTCGGCGAAAAATATGTGATCTTCAAGGATACAGAGAAACTTGAGCCGTTTTCTCATGACGAGATTCCTGGCAAAGATTACAGGCATATGCCGGAAGTCGTGGTCCGCCCTCGCACCAAGGAGGAGATCTCCTCCATAATGAAGCTCGCGAACAGGGAGATGATTCCTGTGACGCCGCGAGGTGCCGGTTCCGGACTTTCAGGGGGAGCTGTTCCAATCAATGGAGGAATTCTGCTATCCGTTGACAGGATGAACAGCATTCTCGAAATCGACCGGGAAAACCTGATGATCGTACTCGAGCCAGGAGTAATTGCCAACGAGGTAAACGAGGCCATCAGGGAGTTCGGCCTTTTCTATGCTGGATACCCGATGAGCCTTGAGACTTGTTTCATCGGCGGAAATGTCGCTGAGAACGCGGGTGGCGGTAAAGCTGTAAAATATGGCGTCACTTCAAGGTATGTCCTTGGGCTTGAAACTGTCATGCCGACAGGCGAAATAGTCGAATTCGGTGGAAAACTCGTCAAGGATGTGACCGGTTATAACATGGTACAGCTCATGATAGGATCAGAGGGGACTCTTGGAATCTTCACTAAGATAGTCCTAAAGCTGATTCCACTGCCAAAAGCCCAGGTAGATCTGCTCTGCTTGTTCAAGAGTTCGGAAGAAGCTATTGCCGCAGTTCCAAAAATAATGACGACTGCAGGAATCACTCCGACATCCATCGAATACATGGACAAGGATTCCGTACAGGCCGCCTGTGAATATCTCAATGAGAATATTCCTTACAAGCAGTCCGGAGCTATGTTGCTGATAACGGTCGATGGTTCTGACAAGGAACAGGTCGAAAAGGACTATGAACTTGTAGGAGAGCTCTGCATCAAGGAAGGGGCGATTGAAGTCTACGTGGCCGACAATCCTACTACGTCTGAAAGAATATGGAAGGTGCGCAGGAACATTCCCGAGGCGTTCAGCGTGTTTTCAAAACGCCAGAGCGGTGAAGATATCGTCGTACCGCCGGCGTCAATTCCAAAAATCGTCATTGAATTCAAAAAACTCTCTGAAAAGTTCGGGGTTGTAATCCCATGCTACGGGCATGCCGGCGACGGCAACCTGCATTCCAGAATATCCCCTCCTCCCGACTGGTCCGACAAACAGTGGAAGGAGACTTTGCCATCCATTCTTCAGGAACTTTACAAGGTCACAGCCTCTCTCGGTGGCAGGATCTCCGGCGAACACGGCATCGGACACAAGAGGAAGAAATACATGCGGACAGTCGTGTCCGAAGAATATATGAATGTAATCAAGTCTATAAAGAAAGCCCTGGATCCGAACTACATACTGAATCCGGGAAAGATCTTCGATCTATAAATTTTTCCGGACGGAAAATTTTATTACCAGGGAAAGCAAAAATACGGAGAAGACGATGAAAGCAATGCAACTCACCGGAATACGCAAGATGGAAATGAGGGAGGTTCCTTCACCTGAGATAAAGAGCCCGACAGACGTTCTTATAAAGATGAAAACTGTAGGGGTCTGTGGATCTGATGTCCATTACTACGTCGAAGGCAAGATCGGCAGCCAGGTGGTTGAATATCCGTTCACTGTCGGACACGAAGGAGCTGGCATAGTTGAAAAGGTCGGACCGGCAGTCAAGAAGGTGAAACCGGGCGACAGGATAGCCGTTGAACCAGCGATGTCATGCTGGATCTGCGACCAGTGCAAGACTGGACGTCCGCATACCTGCAGAAAACTCAGGTTCCTTGGCTGTCCGAAGCAGGCTGAAGGATGCCTTTCCGAATACATTGTCATGCCCGAGGAATGCTGTTTCAAGATAAAGGATTCCATGACCTTCCAGGAAGCTGCAATTTCCGAACCATTGGCGATCGGAGTATATGCGGTGAAGCAGTCTATTCCCATGAAAGGTGCGAAGATCGCAATACTTGGTTCTGGCCCTATCGGATTGAGCGTCCTTATGTCGGCAAAAGCCCAGGGCGCAGCAAAAATCTATGTATCTGACAAGATCGACAGCCGTCTGCAGCTTGCAAAGTCAATGGGTGCTGACTGGACCGGCAATCCATCAAAAGATGACATAGTGAAAACTATCACCAAGGAGGAACCTCTTCTTGTTGATGCTGTCTTTGAGTGCTGTGGACAGCAGGAGGCCTTTGAACAGGCTGTTCAAATCGTCAAGCCCGGCGGAAAAATAATGCTTATAGGAATTCCTCCTGCCTTGGATAAATGGGCTTTCAGCGTTGATCTTTCACGCAGGAAGGAAATCTGCATCCAGAATGTAAGGCGCCAGAACCACTGCGTTCAGCACGCCCTTGACATGATCGACAAAAAGCTGTTCGACGTCAACAAGATGGCGACACATCATTTCAAATTCAAGGACACCAAGAAAGCATTTGATCTCGTTGCCGACTACAAGGACGGTGTTGTCAAAGCGATGATTGAAATATGAAAGACATTTTCACTTTCAAGGAAAACCTCAACTCTTTTAATCTGAAGGAGCGGCAGCAGGCACTCCGTCAACTCGTTCTAATTAGCCAGACACCGGAGAAGCAGGTCAACAACGTCAATATGCACCTGCACAGCTTCTTTTCCTTCAATGCTGAAGGCTGGTCTCCCACCCGGATCGCCTGGGAGGCATATGAGCATGGCCTTTATGCGGCTGCAATCATAGATTTCGATGTTCTTGACGGCATGCAGGAGTTCTACGAGGCGGGAGAAATCCTCGGGATCAGGACGAGTGTCGGCATTGAAACCCGGGCATTCCTCAAGGAATATTCCGACAAGGAGATTGATTCCCCCGGAGAACCGGGCGTCAGTTATGTCGGCGGTTCCGGATTCACCAAGTTGTATCCGAAAACCTTCATACAGTCTGCGAAACTCGCAGAGCACAGGCAGACCGCCAGGGACAGGAACATCGCGCTGATATCAAGAATCAATCCGCACGTTGCGAAAATCGCAATAGATTATGAAAATGACGTTCTACCGCTGAGTCCTTCTGATTCTGCTACAGAACGTCATATCATTTCCGCTTACCTTCGGAAAGCGGAAACTGTCTTCCAAGATAAGTTGGTCTTAATAAATTTTCTGTCTAAAACCATAGGTAAATCACAGGAAGAGACAGATAATTTATTAAAGAGCAGGACTTCCCTCGAGGAAGTCTTGCGTGCGAAATTCGCAAAGCGCGGGGGATTCGGATACGTACAGCCGACTGCAACTACCTTTCCAAAGGTTGAAGATTTCTTTGGGTGGGTGAAATCCTGCGGAGCGATTCCGATGGAATCCTGGCTGGACGGTACAAGCGGTGGCGAATCAAGTCCGAAGGAACTCCTCGAATTTTCAGTATCAAAGGGAGCTGCCGCCCTCAATTTAATCCCAGACCGCAACTGGAATATAAAGGATCCCGAAATAAGAGCTAAAAAAGTGGCGAATTTAAGGGAGATCGTTCAAGTCGCCGATTCGATGAACCTTCCTTTGAACATTGGAACGGAAATGAACAAGAAAGGTCAGCCTATCGCAGACGAGTTGAACGGTTCGTTTCTGAAGGAATTCAAAAAAACCTTCATCAAGGGGGCAAGGATACTTGTAGGGCATTCAATCCTTGCGAGATTCGCAGATTTCATGTATCTGGGAAGCAAGGCTGAAAATATTTATGGAACCAGGACTGCCGACAAGAACAAGTTCTTCGAGACAGTCGGCTCCCTTGCTCCGGTGACAAAATCACTGGCTGACAAGTTGAGGAATGCAGGCGAGGAAAAAGCCTATTCGATGATTTACGATTCTTCCAGAAATGGGAAATGGATGTGTTGAAGGGACTATTTAGCTAGTAAAAACCACGCTAAAGCTGTGAACTCCAACAAGAATAAAACACTTTGTATCTCTGTGGCTAAATATCAAGGAGATTTTAATGAAAGCTGCTGTTATCAAGAAACCGGGAGTGATTGTTGTTGAAGATGTTGCGACTCCGAAGCCGGCTGACGGAGAAGTATTGTTGAAGGTCGAGGCATGTGCCTTATGCGGTACCGACCAAAGGGTTCTGAAAGGTGAAAAACATGTGGATGTGCCGATCGTCGGACATGAGATAACTGGAACCGTTTTTGAAACCGGCAAAGGGGTCAAAGGGATCAAGAAGGGTGAACGATATGCCGTACAAACAGTAATCGGCTGCGGAGGATGTCCTTTGTGCAAGGTCCATCAGGAAAACCTTTGCGAAAAGGGATTCAAGGCGATCGGATATCAGTGGAACGGTGGGTTCGCGGAATACATGATCATGCCAAAAGTCGGAGTCGACCAAGGATGCTTGGTTCCTATTTCTAAGAAGATGTCGGCAGAGGCTGGCACTCTGATCGAACCATTGAGCTGCTGCGTCAATGGGATGAGGCATATCCCGTTTGAGAAAGGCGGACACGTCGTCGTATTTGGCGGCGGAATAATTGGAGTCTTGAATGCTCTTGTCGCCAAGGCCAGAGGCGCCAAGGAAGTCACGATAATGGACGTGTCCCAGGAACGACTGGACCTCCACAGGAAGCTCAAACTTCCTTTTGACAATCTTGTGAATACTATGAAGGTAAATCCTGTTGAATGGGTCAAGGAAAAGACAAAGGGACGCGGAGTTGATGCTGTAGTCGTTGCCGCTTCAGTTAAATCAATTGTTCCTCTCGGATTCAAGATCCTGGCGCGTTCCGGACACCTCTCGATATTCGCAGGAATGCCGAAGTCGGATCCAGTAGAACAGATTGATTTGAATCTCATACATTATCTGGAACTGCATGTGCACGGGGCGAACAGCTCGGTGCAAAGGGACTATCTTGAGGCGAGAGACCTGATCGAATCCGGCAAGATCAACGCGGACTCGCTTGTGACTCATAAGTTCGGTCTTGATGATTTCAACAAGGCAGTGGAAGTCCAGGGAAATCCGTCTTCCGGCGCAATGAAGGTTGTAATAAATTTTTAGGAGAAAAATTTATAAAATGAATTTCTCGAAGAAATATTCAAATGAAGTGTCTCTGTTCGTCAAGGTCTGCGGGAGACTTGCGAAAAACACGTTTGTAACAGGATATGGTGGAAACCTCGCCTGGAAGCTTGAAAAGGATCTCATCTTGATAACCCCCACGCAGATAAACAAGGGAGATATCACAGATGATGATCTCGTCTTCATAAACCGAAAGGGAGAGACCGTCGAAGGAAAAAGGAAACCGACCGGCGAAAAACCGATGTATTTGAAATTCTTCGAGGAACGCCCGGATGTCGTTTCAGTCCTGCACTGCCATCCGCCATGCGTCTGCGCCTTTGCGATCATGAAGGGGAAAAACTGGTTGATGCGTCCTTTCTATCCTGAGACGGCAACTGAAGTTGGTCCGGTGCCTGTGGTTCCTTACGCCGAACCTCTGACACAGCAGTTGGCAAAGAACTTTTCACCATACCTGCAGAAGTACAACTCTTTCATCATGGAGAACCATGGTCTGGTGACTATGACAAGGGCCGACATCTACTGGACCTTGCTGACAGTCGAACTTCTTGAAAGTTCGGCAAACTCGATGCTGAAATGTCTTTCAGCCGGAAGCCTGAAGGAACTGGACAAGCAGGCGGTAAAAAATCTCTGGAACGTCATGAAGACCAGGAATTTGCCACTCTTCGGTGCGCCAGGAGAGAACAAGTCCTTGGAAGACATGTACTTCTAACCACAGAACATCCACCGTCGCTGAGAAGCTATGGCGAGATATTTTTAACCACGAAGCACACGAATTACACGAAAAATAAATGGTTCGTTTTCATTTTGAGTGGGTTTCTATTTTATGTTAGTGGTTCGTAATGGGCATTGACTTTGGTAAAGTTCAAATTGCCAGTAACCAGATAAATCATGACCATGAAGTTCTGGAAGGTTTTAAA